>Ga0302314_10004031_pt1 | contig 27051 bp, 31 predicted proteins | sample III_Palsa_N2_3_FD_200533 | JGI IMG/M metagenome (GOLD analysis project Ga0302314, IMG submission 200533) | Peat permafrost microbial communities from Stordalen Mire near Abisko, Sweden - III_Palsa_N2_3 | ecosystem: Environmental > Terrestrial > Soil > Palsa > Peat permafrost | place: Sweden...
GCTTGATCCTCTATCTGGGCCCGGGGTCCGGCGTGACGGCGGGGCCGAAGGAGCTGGAGGATTTCCTGGGCGTCGAACCTGAGGCGTCCCTGGCCGAGGCGGCGAGCGAGGCTTTCGGCGGTCGGCTGTCGGGCGCCCAGGCCAGCCTGAGGCGGGCCGCGCGCGAGGGCCTGGGCGGCGCCGCAGCCGTGCGCGCCATGAGCAGCCACCTTGCGAGGCTGCGCCGCATCGCCGTCGCCTGCAACGCCGGCGCGACTATTCAGGAGGCGGTCAAGGGCGCCCAGGTGTTCTGGAAGATCGAGCGGGAGGTGTCGCGCCAGGCGCGGGCCTGGTCTCTGGCCGAGCTCGACGCCGCCCAGCCGGAGCTGCTGGCCGCCGATATCGCCTGCAAACAGACTGGCGCGCCCGACGAACTCATCGCCGAACGCCTCGCGCTCGGCATGGCCGGCCGGGCCCGGCGGCTGGGTCTGTAGGATGCCCGACATCCACCTTGAATAGGCAACTATATAGTTGCATATAGCAGCCGATGGACGCCGATCCGGTCTTCAAGGCGCTCGCCGACCCAGCCAGGCGCGCTCTGCTGGACAGCCTGCGGGAACGCGGCGGCCAGTCACTGGGACAGCTCTGCCAGGGTCGGTCCATGACCCGGCAGGCGGTCACCAAGCATCTGAACATCCTGGAGGCCGCGGGCCTCGTGGTCAGCGAAAAGCGCGGTCGGGAGCGACTGCATCACCTCAATCCGGTCCCCATCCAGGAGATCGCCGACCGCTGGATCGGCAAGTTCCAGCAGGCGCCCCTGCGCGCTCTCGCCAACCTCAAACAAGCCCTGGAGACACCAGATGACGAACCATAGCCGCTTTCTCTACGTGACCTACATACGCACCACCCAAGAAAAGCTGTGGGAGGCGCTGATCCAGCCCGAGTTCACCCGGCAGTATTGGAGTCAGGTTGTTCAGGAGAGCGACTGGAAGGTCGGTTCGGACTGGAAGCTGATGATCCCCGATGGCCGCGTCGGCGACGCCGGCAAGGTGCTCGAATTCGATCCGCCTCGCCGCCTGTCGGTGAGCTGGCGCAATGAGTTCCTCCCCGGCCTGCGCGAGGAAGGTCATTCGCGCTGCACCTACGAACTTGAGACGCAAGGTGACCTGGTGCGCCTCACCCTCACCCACGAAATCGACGTGGACGATTCCAAACTCATCGCCGGCGTCTCAACGGGTTGGCCAATGATCCTTTCGAGCCTCAAAAGCCTGCTGGAGACCGGCGACGCCTTCGAGGCCACCAAGAAGTGGCCAGAGGGCGTGTAAGGGTTCGCCGAAGAGCTAACGCGCCTTTGGCGGCGGGCGCATCAGGCGGGCGCAGAGGTCGTCGAGCTGTTCCAGGCTCTGGTAGGCGATGCGCATTTCCCCCGCCCCGCCGGCGTCGCGGATGGCGACCTTGAGGCCCAGAACCTCGGTGAGGTCGCTTTCCAGCGCGGCGGTGTCGGCATTCTTGGCCTTCGCGCGGCCAGGTTTCGAGAGTGTCGTCGGCGTCGCGCGGGCGCGCTTGGCCAGGGCCTCCGCCTGCCGGACGTTGAGGCCGCCGCGGATGATCCGCTCAGCCAAAGATTCGGCGTCCTCGAGGTCGAGCAGGGTGCGCGCGTGGCCGGCGGTGAGGCGTCCCGCCTCAAGGTGCTCCTGCACCCGTTCGGGCAGGCGCATCAGTCGCAGAGTGTTGGCCACGTGGCTGCGGCTCTTGCCGACGATGCCGGCAATGGTCTCGTGGCTACGATTGAAACGCTTGATCATCACCCCATAGCCGCGCGCCTCTTCCAGCGCGTTGAGATCGGCGCGCTGGATATTCTCGATCAGCGCCAGCTCAATCACCTCGAGATCGGCGAGCTCCCGGACCAGGGCGGGGATGGCGTGCAGTCCGGCGAGTTGGGCCGCGCGCCAGCGGCGCTCGCCGGTGACGATCTGGTATTCCCCCGGCGCCTCGGCCAGCGGCCGCACCAGGATCGGCTGAATGACGCCGCGCTCGCGGATCGAGTCGGCGAGTTCCTGCAGCGCTTCAGCATCGAAGTGACGCCTGGGCTGGTCGGCGTTGCGCCGCACGAGCTCGATAGGCAGTTCCTGCACCCCCGCCGCGCGACGGCCTTCCTGCGTGGTGGCGGCCTGCGCCTCTTCCAACAGGGCCGACAGCCCTCGACCCAGTCCTCGCCGACTTTCAGCCATTCGCCCCCTCCGCCATCGCCCGGCCGCGCTCACGCGACAGCAATTCCCGCGCCAAGTCCATGTAGGCCTGGCTCCCGGCGCACTCGAGATCGTAGAGCAGCACCGGCTTGCCGAAGCCGGGCGCCTCCGACACCCGCACATTTCGCGGGATCATGGTCTCGTAGACCTTGTCGCCCAGGTATTCGCGCACGTCTCGCGCCACCTGTTTCGAGAGTGTGTTGCGCCGGTCGTACATGGTCAGCACCACGCCTTGGATCGTGAGCCCGGTATTGTGGGCGCTCTTCACCAGCTCGATGGTGTGCATCAGCTGCGAGAGGCCCTCCAGAGCGAAAAATTCACATTGCAGCGGCACCAGGACCGAGTCGGCCGCCGCCATGGCGTTGAGGGTCAGCAGATTGAGAGAGGGGGGGCAGTCGATCAGGGCGTAGTTGTAACGCCCCTCCGCGCGCACCGCGGCGAAGGCGTCACGGAGACGGTAGGCGCGACGGGACTTGGCGCCCAGCTCCAGTTCAACGCCCGACAGATCCGACTCCGACGGTAAGAGATCGAGGCCGGGCACTACGGTCTCCACGGTCGCCGAGGCGATCGGCGTTTCTTCCATTAGCACATCATAAGAGGTGAGCTTTCGCGCCGGCGGCGGCACGCCGAGCCCCGTCGAGGCGTTGCCCTGCGGGTCGGCGTCGACCAACAGCACTCTTTCGCCGACGGCGGCGAGCGCCGTCCCAAGGTTGATCGCCGTCGTGGTCTTGCCGACGCCGCCCTTCTGATTAGAAATAGCCAATATTTTCAACATATTACGTGGCACGCACGAGCTCCGTGATCTCTAGGACCCGCCCGCGCGGATCGCTCAGGCTCGGGTGGTGGGTCACCACGAATCTCCACGACTTCCGCGCCTCGGCGAGCTCGCTGTCAACCTCGGCCCCCTTCAAAAACAGGCCTCTCGTGTCACGCCTTAGTGAGGGTCTGGCGAAGCTCAGCAATCGGGTGAGCGGCGCGCACGCGCGGGCCGTGACAACCTCGACCTTGAGCGGCAAGCTCTCGGCCCGCGCGCAGTGGACTGTCGCCGGCAACTCCAGGGTTTGGACAACCTCTTCAAGAAACCGGGCGCGCTTGGCCACGCTCTCCACCAGATGAATTTGCGTCCCCGCCGCCTCCTTGAGCAGAATGGCGAGGACCAGACCCGGAAATCCGGCCCCCGAACCGAGATCGGCCCAGTGTCTGGCGGTCGGCGCGAGCGCCAAGAGTTGGGCGCTGTCAAGGAAGTGGCGGCGCCAGAAATCGGCGAGCGTGCTGGCGCCGACCAGGTTCATCCGGGAATTGGCATCCTCAAGGATCAGCCGAAAGCGCTCGACGTCGTCGAGGCGGCCGTCTCCGACGCCGAGTTCACGGAGAAATTCCGGCAGGCACTCAGGCCGCGCGGCGACGTCGGACATGGGCCAGCAATGCGGTGAGAGCGCCGGGCGTCACGCCCTCGATGCGCGAGGCCTGGCCGAGCGTTGTCGGACGCACGGCGGCCAGCTTTTCCCGCGCCTCGTTCGAGAGTCCGCCGAGCGACGCGTAATCGAGATCCGCCGGCAGAATCAGATCTTCGTCGCGGCGAAACAAAGCAACATCCGTGTCCTGCCGCTCCAGATACCCGTGATAGGCGGCTTCGATCTCGACCTGCTCACGCGCCTGGGGCGTCCAGCGCCGCACCTGCGGCCAAAGGTTCGCCAGGGCGTCAAAATCGATGTCCCGATGAGCGAGAAGCTGAGAAAAGTTGCGCTTCTGGCCGTCGGCGTTGACACGAAAGCCCGCCTTGGCCGCCTCGGCCGGCATGAGGAACAGGCTGGCCGCCTCGCCGCGCGCCGTTTCGATCGCCTGGGCCTGGGCCGCGAATGCTCGCGCGCGGGTCGGTCCCACGCAGCCCAGTGCTTCGCCGCGCGGCGTCAGTCGCTGATCGGCGTTGTCGGCGCGCAGTTTCAGCCGGAACTCCGCACGGCTGGTGAACATGCGGTACGGTTCAGTGACTCCCGCCGTGACCAGATCGTCGATCATCACGCCGATGTAGGCCTCGTCGCGCCCGAGCACGACGGCATCCTGGCTGGCCGCCGAACGCGCGGCGTTGAGCCCGGCGATCAGGCCCTGGGCGGCGGCCTCCTCATAGCCGGTGGTGCCGTTGATCTGGCCCGCGAGATAGAGCCCCGGGAGGCGCTTGACCTCCAAGCTCGGCGCGAGCTCCCGCGGATCCACGTAGTCGTATTCGATGGCGTAGCCGTGGCGCAGAACGCGAACGTTCTCGAGGCCCGGAATCGTGCGCAGGAAGGCGTCCTGGGTGGCGGCCGACACCGACGTGGAGATGCCGTTCGGATAGACGGTGGGATCATCCAGGCCCTCGGGCTCCAGGAAGATCTGGTGGCTGTCGCGGTCACCGAACCGCACCACCTTGTCTTCGATGGAGGGGCAATAACGCGGCCCGCGTCCCGACAGCCGACCGCCGTAGACCGCCGACTCCGCCAGCCGCCCAGCGATGATCTCATGCGTCGCCGCCGTCGTGGCCGTAATCCCGCACTTGACCTGCGCCCGCTCGATTCGGTCGGTGAGGAACGAGAACGGCGTCGGCGGCTCGTCTCCCGGCTGCATTTCAAGGCCACCCCAGGCGATCGTGCGGCCGTCAAGCCGCGGCGGCGTCCCGGTCTTGAGCCTCCCCATCGCCAGGCCCAGCCCATAGAGCCGATTGGCGAGGCCAACCGCCGGCGCATCGCCGATCCTGCCCGCGGCCTCCCGTTCATCCCCGCGGTGGATGACGCCCTTCAGGAAGGTGCCCGTGGTTAGCACCACCGCGCCCGCTCGCCAGGTGTCGCCCCTTGCATCGACGACGCCCGCCACGCGACCGCCCTCGACGATCAAGTCCTCTATCGCCGCCGCGGCGAGGGTCAGGCCAGGCTCAGCATCCAAAGTTCGCCGCATGGCGCTGCGGTAGAGCCCGCGATCGATCTGGGCGCGCGGCCCACGCACGGCCGGTCCGCGGGACCGGTTGAGCAAGCGGAACTGGATGCCGGCCTCGTCCGCCAGACGTCCCATAAGGCCATCAAGGGCATCGACCTCCCGAACGAGGTGACCCTTGCCGACCCCGCCGATGGCCGGATTGCAGGACATCTCTCCGATAGTCTCGAGTTTGTGAGTCGCCAGCAGCGTGCGCGCGCCGAGGCGCGCGGCCGCCGCCGCCGCCTCGCAGCCGGCATGGCCGCCGCCAATCACGATCACATCGAAGGTCTTGCTCATGGCCCCCGGTGCATACTCCAACCGGGCGGCGGGGTCGACCCGGACCACGCCGCATGTTTCACGTGAAACACCGTGAGTTCGCGCACATCGCCCGTTTCACGTGAAACAGGATTACTTGCCGATGCAGAAGGTGGCGAACACCCGCTCCAAGACCTCCTCGGCGTCAACCCGGCCACTGATCCTCGCCAAGGCGCGGGCCGCCAAGCGGGTGTCTTCGGCCGCCAGCTCCGGTTCCCGCAGCTCGTCGAGCGCCCGACCCAGATGGCCCCTCGCCTCCCGCAGCAGAGCCTTATGACGCGCCCGCGTGGCGGCCGGGAAATCGCTCCCCGACAGGTCCCGCCGTACACGGATGGAAAGGCGCGTCGCCAATGCCTCAGCCTCCCCGCTCAGCATAGAAAGCGTCAGTGTCTCGAGCGACAGGGCGGCAGCCGCGGCCCGCGCTTCCGCCAGGTCGGCGCCCGAGGGTAAATCAGACTTATTCAGTACACAGATATCGCCGCTGTGAACCAGGTCCACGGCCTCCCGCCAGGCGCGATCGCCGGCCCCCTGGTCGACCAGCCACACCCTCAGATCGGCGGAAGCGGCCCAGGCCCGGGCCCGCCGGACGCCCTCGATTTCAATCGGCTCGCGGGTCATCCGAATGCCTGCGGTGTCGGCCAGCACGACTTTGTAGCCCTCCAACACCAGAGGAACCTCAATGATGTCTCGCGTCGCCCCAGGAATATGCGTCACGATCGCCGCGTCACGCCCGGATAGTGCATTGATAAGGCTGCTTTTTCCGGAATTAGGCGCGCCAATGACGGCAATCCGATAGCCGTCTCTCACCCGCTGGCCGCGCGCCTCGTCGGCCAGGGCGGCGTCGAGCTGCGCCGCCAGATGCTCCAGCGCTTCGCGGGCTTGATCGCCGACGTCCCGCGGCACATCCTCGTCGGGAAAGTCCACGGCCGCCTCAAGGCGGGCGAGGGCCTCGATCAAGGCCTCGCGCCAGGCCCGATACCGCACACCTAGCCTGCCCTCGAGCTGACCAAGCGCCTGGCGCGCCTGGGCGCCGCTCTCGGCGTCGACAAGATCGGCCACGGCCTCAGCCTGGTCGAGATCCATTTTGCCGTTCTCGAACGCCCGCCGCGTGAATTCACCGGGCTCGGCGGGGCGCAAGCCCTGCTCCAATAGCGCCGCGGTGACGCTGTCGATCACGCTCACGCCGCCATGGAGGTGCAGCTCGACGCAGTCTTCGCCGGTGTAGCTGTGCGGGCCCGCGAAGTAGTGCGCCTGGGCTGTTGCTCCCCGGTCGCTGTTTTTTTTCCGTACCCGTCGCCGCCGGGCGCCCCCCGGCCGGGCCCCGCCGCCGGTCATGGTGATCAGCGCCGCGAGCGCGCCCGGTCCGGAGAGGCGGATGATGGCCACCGCCGCCCGCCCCGGCGCCGTCGCCAGGGCGAAGATCGTCGGCCTCACCTGTGGGCGGCCGCGCCCGCCGCCGCGGTCATCAGCTTCATGAACTGCTCCGAGGCCTGGCCTCCGAACGTCATCCAGCTCTTCATCAATTCTTCTGGCGCGACCATCGCCAAGTTGGCGTCCATCCGGTCCTTCATTTCCTTGACCAGGTGGTCGTTCAGGCCCTTCACATCCGGCAGGCCCAGGAATGCTCGCGCCTCCTGCGGCGTACAATCGACTTCCAGCTTGACCTTCATGGACCAGGGCCTCCGCTCATCGCACAACATTGTTATGGGCCAAGCGTGGCCCCGCGCGCTAGAGCCCTCGACGCGAGCAAGCACGAGGAGACGGCGCTATGGGCGAGACGATCACCATTCCCAGAGCGGGAGCCTCATTCGGCGCCTATGTCGCGCGGCCGGACGCGGCCAAGGCACCGGGAGTGATCGTCATCCAGGAGATCTTCGGCGTCAATCAAGTCATGCGCGACATCACCGATGAGTTCGCTCGGCAGGGCTTCCTCGCCGTGTGTCCCGATCTCTTCTGGCGCATCGAGCCGGCCATCGACATTACCGACAAGACCGAGGCCGAGTGGAAACGCGCCTTCGAACTCTACAACGCCTTTGACGTTGACAAGGGTGTCAAGGATATCGGCGCGACCATCGCTCATCTTCGCGGCGACGCCGGCTGTTCGGGGCCCGTCGGGGCGGTCGGCTTCTGTCTCGGCGGGCTGCTGTCGTTTCTCACCGCCACGCGCACCGACATCGACGCCGCGGTGAGCTACTACGGCGTCGGCATAGAGCAGCGCCTGCGCGAGGCCGACACTTTGGTGACGCCGGTATTGCTGCACATCGCCGAAGAAGACAGCTTCACGCCCAAGGCGGCGCAGTCGCTGATCATCGAGGCGCTCAAGAACCGCTCACTCGCCCAGGTCTTCACGTACCCGGGGCGCGATCACGCCTTCGCCAGGCCGGGCGGCCAGCACTATGACGAAGCCGACGCCGAGCGCGCCATGGGTCGGACGCTGGCCTTCTTCAGGGGCCGCCTGATCCGCTAGATAAATCGATAACCTATTGATATTGCGCGCTTATTGTCGCGATCATCAGGTGTTCATCGATTGGAAGAAGTCGGCGTTGTTCTTAGAGTTGCGCAGCTTATCGAGCAGGAACTCGATAGCATCCTGCGGCCCCATCGGACTCAGAATGCGGCGGAGCACGAAGGTTTTCTGCAGCTGATCCTTCGGCGTTATCAGCTCCTCCTTGCGAGTGCCGGACTTGAGCACGTCGATAGCCGGATAGATGCGCTTGTCGGCCACCTTGCGGTCGAGCACGATTTCCGAGTTGCCGGTGCCCTTGAACTCTTCGAAGATCACTTCGTCCATGCGGCTGCCGGTGTCGATCAGCGCTGTGGAGATGATGGTCAGCGAACCGCCTTCCTCCACGTTGCGCGCCGCGCCGAAAAAACGCTTGGGCCGCTGGAGGGCGTTGGCGTCGACGCCGCCGGTCAGGACCTTGCCTGATGACGGCACCACGGTGTTGTAGGCGCGCCCCAGGCGAGTGATGTTGTCCAGCAGGATGATGACGTCGCGCTTGTGCTCGACGAGGCGCTTGGCCTTCTCGATGACCATCTCCGCCACCTGCACGTGACGCGTGGCCGGCTCGTCGAACGTCGATGAGATGACCTCACCCTTCACCGTACGCTGCATGTCGGTGACTTCCTCCGGCCGCTCGTCGACCAGGAGGACGATCAGGTAGCACTCAGGGTGATTGGCGGCGATCGACTTGGCGATGTTCTGCATCATGATCGTCTTACCAACTCGCGGCGGGGCCACGATCAGGCAACGCTGTCCCTTGCCGAGCGGCGAGACGATGTCGATCACGCGGCCAGTGCGGTCCTTCAGCGTCGGATCGTCGATCTCCATGGTCAGCCGTTCGTCGGGATAGAGCGGCGTCAGATTATCGAAGTGAACCTTGTGGCGGACGTTTTCCGGATTTTCGAAGTTGATCTGATCGACCTTGACCAAGGCGAAATAGCGCTCGCCTTCGCGCGGTGCGCGGATGCCGCCGTCCACCGTGTCGCCGGTGCGCAGACCGAAACGGCGAATCTGCGAGGGGCTGACGTAGATGTCATCGGGCCCAGGCAGGTAGTTTGCTTCCGCGCTGCGTAGGAATCCGAAGCCGTCCTGGACCACCTCAAGCGTACCCAAGGCGAAGATCTCAACGCCTTCTTCGGCGAGGGTCTTGAGGATGGCGAACATCATGTCCTGCTTGCGCATGGCGTTCGCGTTCTCGATGTCGAACTGCTCGGCGAAGGCGAGAAGATCGGCTGGCGACTTTTCCTTCAGCTCCTGCAGCGACATGCGAGAGAGGCCGAGGGTGGCGATCGCCTTGCTCGCCTCGGTGGGTTCCGAAGGTTCGGCTTCGCGACTGGCGTCTTCGAGGACGTCCTGGGCCGGGAATTCAATGGTGTCTGACATGTGTCTGAATTTACTCGTATCTTATGTGAAATTGCGTTGGACCGGGTGGAGTCGGACTCCGTTCCTTGGTCGGGCCTCCGGCGGTCGAGAGGGCGGGCCGGCGGCGATGGAAACTACGGGGTGGGACCACGCGCTCGCCTCGATCGGGCAGGGGGCGTGATCCTGTGGGAGGCGGGGGAGGCGTGAGCCCTGCAAAGAGAAGGGCGCGCTTCGCGCCGGAACAAATCCCAAGGCGACGCCGCCGTCAAGGACTTTAGCGGTGTGTCGCATTCAATGCTCGACGCGTTGTCTGATTCTCCGGCGACGATTCAAGCGAATTTGGTGGTCACAGCCAGCACCACAACGATCGCCGCAAGGAACGGCAACTCGTTCGTGGCCCGCCAAAAGCGTTCCGATCGAGTGCTGGTTCCAGCTGCGATCCGTCTGCGCTCGACGATCAGGAAATGGTGCCACGCGAGGAGGAACGCAACCCCCGCGAGCTTGGTCAGCATCCAGGGGGCCAGCAGAAAGCCCCAACCCCAGCGCTGTTGCGTGGCGTCGTACCAGGCCAGGGTCGCGCCCAGGACAATGACCGCGATCATGGCCGGGCGCATGATCATGGTCATGAGCCTGGCTTCCATGACCTTGAAGGTTTCATCCATCTGCGAGCCGGCTTGGGCGCGAACGTGATAGGCGAAGAGGCGCGGCAGGTAGAGCAGACCCGCCATCCAGGCGATCACGGCGATGATGTGCAGGCCGATGAGCCATCCGTGCATCAAGCCGCCAGCTCCTTCAGCCGCCCGCAGCGCGGAAAACTCCCCGGACAGGCGGCGCCATCCGGCCCGATCCCCGGCCTCTCGAGCGCGCCGCGCACCGCCCGCGCCAGGCCCTCGATGAAGGCGCCGCGCACGCCGACCGCCGGCGCGCGCAGATAGCAAGGCGCGCCGGCTGCCCGCGCCACCGCCGCATAGTCGCGATCGAGCTCCACCAGGGTTTCCACGTGTTCGGAGACAAATGACACCGGATCGATCAACACACCCACGCCGTCGGCCGCCGCCTCGCGGATCGCTTCCGGCGTCGACGGCCCCAGCCATTTCAGCGGACCGACACGGCTTTGGTAGCATACCCGCCAGTCCCACGCTGCGCCTAGGCGCGCCACGATGGCTCGGCACGTCGCCTCCACCTGCCACGCATATGGATCGCCGCTGTCGGCGATCGTCACCGGGATGCCGTGGGCGGAGAACAGGAGCCTGACCCTCGGTCGGTCGGCCCTTTCCCAAACCTCACGGATCGCCTCTGCATGGGCGCCCGCAAGGCCGGTGTTGTCGTGCCAGCAACACAGGGTGTGGACCTCGCCGGCGCCTTTGTAGGCTCTGCGCCAAGCGACGAGTGAGGAGGCCGTCGTTGTCGTCGAAAACTGCGGATAGAGCGGCGCCAGCACGATGTCGGTAGGCGCGAAGGCTTCCACTTCGCGCGCGGCGTCGGCGCTCGTCGGCGTCCAGTAGCGCATGGCCACGAACACCCGGACCGAATGATCATCCGTCGCCAGAGCGCGCTGCAGCGCCCGCGCCTGCGCCTGCGTCTCGGCCAGAAGCGGCGACCCACCGCCCATCACCGCGTAGTTCGCCGCCGCCTTGCGCTCCCGCACCCGGGCGATGAACTCCGCCAAGGGAATCCGCACGGCCGCGGGCAAGCCGATGATCGCCGGATCCGCGAACAGATTGCGCAGGAAGGGCCGCACATCGGCCGGGCCGTCGGGCCCACCGAGGTTGAACAACACCACGGCAATACGGCGTTCACTCATTTTCCCACCACCCGCTCCACCACGCGGGCGATGTTCTCGACCGGCGTGTCGGGCAGCACGCCATGGCCGAGATTGAAAATGTGCGGACCTCCGCTCCATTGTTCGATCAGGACGTCCACCCGCCTGTCCAGCGCGTCGCCGCCGGCGCGCAACAACAACGGGTCGAGCGCCCCCTGGATGGCCACGTTCGCCTGTAGCCGTCGACCCATCGCCGCCGAGGCCTGAACATCGAGCGCCACACCCTGCACCGCCGCGCCAGCGGCGTAGCTCTCCACCAGGGCGCCGGCGCCCCGCGGAAAGCCAATCACAGGTGTGTCGATACCCTGGGCGCGTAGGTCTTCGACAATCCGCCGGTGTGGTCGCGTCACCAACACTTCGAACATATCCTCCGGCAACAGCTCGGCCCACGACTCGAAGATCTTCAGCACCTGCGCGCCGGCCCGAGCCTGCATGGCGAGATATCGGGTAGAGGCCCGGGTGAGCACATCGACCAAAGCTTCCACGAGTTCAGGTTCGGCAAACGCCCGCGCTCGCGCCGCCTCGCGCTCGCCGCCCCGACCCTGGAGCATGTAAGTCGCCACGGTCCACGGGCCGCCCGCGAAGCCGATCAGCGCCCGCTCCGGCTCCAACCTCTCGCGGACCCGCTGCAGGGTCTCTCCCACCGCACTGAGGCGGCCCGCGCTCGCTTCGATCTCGCCCTCCAGCGCCGCCAACTCCGGCAACGCGCCCAACCGCGGGCCTTCACCCGGCTCGAACCACACCTCCTGGCCGAGCGCGCGTGGCAGGAGCAGGATGTCGGCGAACACGATGGCCGCATCGAACGCGAACCGACGCATCGGCTGCAGCGTCACTTCCGCCGCCTTTTCGGGGTTGAGACAGAAGGCGATAAAGTCGGGCGCCGTCTCCTTCAAAGCCCGGTACTCCGGCAGCGAACGTCCCGCCTGGCGCATGAACCAGATCGGTGGCCGGTCGAAGGACTCGCCGCCTAGAACGCGGAGCAATTTCGGAGGTGGATTCATGACTGCCGACTTAGACGCTCGCCCTCCAACAGCTCAAGCCCACGAGGTGATGCGACGTCTCTCTGCTATCTATTAGAGGATTAGATTCTTGGTGAATGAAGGTAGTGAGGCGGGGGATTGTGGGGAAATCAGGCTGCAGTCCCCGCCACGGATCGTATTCCTGCACAGCTTGAGCGGGGTGTCGTGCGCTTGGCGATGAGCTTGTCACACAGCTGTCAACAACTTGGTAACCAACGGAAAGAAATGGGTTTCATGCACACTCTCAACCGGAAATAAACAGGCGCGAACTCGGCGGATCGTCATTTTCGGTAAATCGGTTATAGGCGGGCTGTGGATGGTGAACACAAGGTCGACGGTGTGGGGATGGCGGGTCGGGTTTTCCCCAGGTCCGACCGAGCGCGGGCTGCGGCAGGGGATTACCGACGCCAGTATCCACCGCGGCTCGCGGTCGATTAGGATCTTGTTAACCACGGCTGCACAGAAAATTTTGCGATCGAGCGGTCGATCATGACGCCTTCACGCTTGGCGACGTACTTCCACGTCCATCTGGTTTCAGACTCGACCGGCGAGACCCTCAACGCCATGGCGCGCGCGGTCTGCGCCAGGTTCAATAACGTGCTGCCGATCGAACATATCTATGCGCTGGTGAGGTCGCAGAGGCAGCTGGACCGGGCGCTGGGCGAGATCGCCGAGGCGCCTGGCGTCGTACTCCATACGATTGTCGATCAGTCGCTGCGCTCCGCGCTTGAGCGCGGCTGCAAAAAGCTGGAAATGCCTTGCATCGGGGCTCTTGACCCACTGGTCACGATCCTCTCACGATACCTGGGCGCCCCGCTGTCGACGCGGGTCGGCGCGCAATATTCGATGGACACCGACTACTTCAACCGTATGGAGGCACTCTCCTACGCCATGGGCCACGACGACGGTCAGGGAGGTCCTGATCTGGCGCGCGCCGACGTGGTGCTCGTGGGCGTCTCGCGCACGTCGAAGACTCCGACCTGTATTTACCTCGCCCACCGTGGCGTGCGGGCCGCGAACGTCCCGCTGGTGCCGTCTTCACCGTTGCCGGCGGATCTGATGAAACTCGAAGGCGTCCCGGTCGTCGGGCTCACCGTGTCGCCCGATCGCTTGGTTCAACTCCGACGCAACCGCTTGCGGGCCCTGAGCGAGGGGCGAGACACCAGCTATGTCGATAGCGACGCCGTGCGCGCCGAAACCGTCGCGGCGAGGCGGCTGTTCGATCGCAACGGCTGGCCGGTGATCGATGTCACGCGACGATCCGTCGAAGAAACCGCCGCGGCGGTGATCAACATCATCTCCGGCGGACGTGGCCAGGTGGAGATGCTCGGATGATCGTGCTGGCCTCGGCTAGCACGGTCCGGGCGAGACTCTTGCGCGACGCCGGCGTGGTGTTCGAAACCGAAACATCCGGCGTCGACGAGCATGACGCCAAGGCGCGCCTTCTAAGGGACGGCGCCGGTCCCGCCGACGTCGCCCAGTACTTAGCCGAGGCCAAGGCGTTGTCCGCCTCCGGCCATGGTGGACGCCTCCTCATCGGCGCGGATCAAACACTCGATCTCGATGGCCAATTGTTCGACAAGGCGGCTAGCCTCGATGAGGCCCGAGAGCGGCTTCGCCGGCTGCGCGGGCGCACCCACACACTCCACGCCGCCGCCGTCATGGCGCGAGACGGCGCGGTGGTCTGGCGGGCGATATCGAGTCCCCGGATGACGATGCGGACATTTTCCGACGCCTATCTGGAGTCTTATCTGGCGCGCTGCGCCGACGCGGCCCTGAGCTCGGTGGGCTGCTATCGTCTCGAGGAAGAGGGCGCGCAGCTATTTGAGCAGATCGACGGCGACTATTTCGCCGTGCTCGGTTTGCCGCTGATTGAGCTTCTGGCGGCTCTGCGCGGGCAAGGCGAGCTGGCGCCGTGAAGGTTTCGGCGACGACCAGGGTGGCGGCTGTCGCCGGCGCGCCAATCGCTCACTCCCTCAGCCCGCTCATCCACAACGCCTGGATCGAGGCCGCAGGCTTGGATGCCGTCTATGTCGCCTTTGAGCCGGGAGACTTCAGCGCTTTCGTGCGCGCGTTCCAGGGCGGGGTGATCCGAGGCCTCAATGTCACCGCCCCGTTCAAGGCCGACGCCCTCGCGGTGGCCACCTCGGCGAGCCAGCGGTCACGCCGCGCCGGCGCGGCCAACCTGCTAATCTTTGAGTCAGATGGTGAGATCCGAGGCGACAACACCGACGGTGAAGGCCTGCTGGCCGCTTTCGCGGAGCAGGCGCCGGGCTTCGACCCGGCCGCGGGACCGGTCGTCGTTCTGGGTGCGGGCGGCGCGGCGAGGGGGGCGGTGGCGGCCTTCATCGCGGCGGGCGCGCCCGCCGTCCGGGTGGTCAACCGCTCGCGGGAAGCGGCCAATCTTCTAGCAAGCGAATTCGGCTCCTCGATCCGGGTCCTCGACTTCGAACCCGGGGCGGACGCCCTGACGGATGTCAACGTCGTCATCAACGCCACGCCGGCGGCGCCGATCATCCCGCTTGAAGCGGCGCCCCGCTCGGCGGTGGTCATGGATATGGTTTACCGGCCGCTGACGACGCCATTTCTGGCCCAGGCCGAGGCCCTCGGGCTGCGCACCGTGGATGGCCTGGCAATGCTCATCGGCCAGGCGCGGCCGAGCTTTGCGGCCCTATTCGGCGTCCCGGCGCCGGACGTTGACGTCCGCGCTCTGGCCCTGCGCGCCTTGGACGAGGCACGATGATCGTCATCGGTCTGACCGGCTCGGTGGGCATGGGAAAGTCCGCGACCGCAGCCATGTTCGCCGAGGCCGGCGCGCCGGTCTATGACGCCGACGCCGAGGTGCGCCGCCTCTACGCTCCGGGGGGCGCGGCCGTGGCAAAGGTGGAGGCCGCCTTTCCCGGTGTGGCCGTGGACGGCGCGGTCGACCGCGCCCGTCTCGGCGAGCGGGTCCTGGGACACCCCGAATCGCTGGCGAGACTGAACGCGATCGTCCATCCGCTGATGGGCGAAGCGCGAGCCGAATTCTTCCGCCGCGCTCGAGAAGCCGGCGCCGCGATCGTCGTGCTGGACATTCCTTTGTTGTTCGAGACCGGCGGCGAACGAAGCGTCGACAAGGTGGTGGTGGTGAGCGCGCCGTCCGAGACGCAGCGCGCCCGCGTGCTGGCGCGACCTGGCATGACCGAGGCCAAATTCGCCGCGCTTCTGGCCGCTCAGATCCCCGATGTGGAAAAACGGGCGAAGGCCGATTTCATCATCGACACCAGCCAAGGCTTCGATCGCGCGCGGTCGCAGGTCCAGGACATCCTCGCCGCCTTGCGCCCCGGCGGCGAACCGGCGCATTGAAGGCGGGCATGGCGCGCGAAATCGTCCTCGATGTGGAAACCACGGGCCTCAGCCCGCAACAAGGGGACCGGATCGTCGAGATCGCCTGCGTGGAAATCGACGATTTCATTCCGACGGGGCGGAATTTTCACAGCTACGTCCACCCCGAGCGCGATATGCCTGCGGAAGCGGAGCGGATCCACGGCATTTCCCTGGCCTTTCTTGAGGGCAAGCCGCGCTTCGCCGATCCGGCTGTGGTCGACGCCCTGATCGCCTTCGTCGGCGATGCGCCCCTTATCGCCCACAACGCCGGTTTCGACCGGGGATTCATCAACCACGAACTGAAGCTGGCGGCCCGTCCCGTCCTGGCGGAAAGCCGCTGGATCGACACCCTGCCCATGGCGCAGAAGCGCTTTCCGGGGATGCGCAATTCGTTGGATGCGCTCTGCACGCGGTTTAAGATTTCGCTCGCCGAGCGCGAAAAGCATGGCGCGCTGATTGACGCCAAGCTGCTTGCGCACGTCTATCTGGAGCTGCGCGGCGGGCGGGAGCGCTCTCTGGACCTGAGCGGCGCCGAGGCCGCCGCCGCGACACCCAGTGGGCCGACAACCTATCCGCCCAGGCCGCGGCCTCTCGCGGCGCGCCTCAGCGAGCCCGAGATCGCCGCCCACGAGGCGTTCGTCTCGGGCGTGCTCAAGGACGCCCTCTGGCTGCGAGGGGCCTGACCCTTAGACCAGGCCGGTGGGCGCGCCCTGGCCTTGCTGTTGGGCGAGTCGCGCGGCGTAGATGCCGCCAAAATCGATCGGTTCGAGGCGGAAAGGCGGGAATCCACCCTCCGCGGTCAAATCGGAGATCAGCCGCCGCGCGAACGGGAACAGATAGCGCGGGCATTCGATCATCAGCACCGGCTCCATGTCGGCCGGCGCCACGCCCATGATCTGGAACAGGCCCGCGTAGGTCAGTTCGATGTGGAACACAGTGTCGGTTCCGCTCATGGCGCGAGCGGTGAGCTTCAGTTCGGCCTCATAGAAGCCGTCCTCGCGGCCCGAAGCGTTTAGCTCGACATTGAGGTCGATCTGCGGTGGCTGACTGCCGGCTCGCAAGGATTCCGGCGCGCGTGGGCTCTCGAATGAGAGGTCCTTGATGTACTGCGCCAGGATGCGGATTCCAGGCTGCATGTCGGTGTCCGAGCCGTTGGGGCCGGGCGTGGAAAAGTCGGTGGAGATGTCTGACATGCGGAACTCGTTGAAAGGGCGGCGCGCGGTCGGCGCGGCGAGCGGGCTCGCTAACACGCCCGGCGCCTCAGTGGCAACGGACGGTATTGCGCGCCCGGTCTTGGAGGCGAGTCCGCGACCGATCGCCTCTCCAGGCTTACGCGCGGCGCGGGATGGCCTATATTAACTGCGAGAATTCACCGCGGTCGTTGGCGCGCAAATGCAATTTGTAGAGTTCATCATCCTCGGGGTCCTGGCAGGCGTGGTGCTGTTTCAGCTCTACGCTGTGCTTGGCCGCAAGGTAGGCCGCGGACCAGAGTCGGGCGCCCTGCCGCCGCTCGGCCCGGTCACGGCGGATGCGCGCCTGCCCTCGCTCGTCGCCGGTGAGTCGGCGGCGCCGCTCGTCGGGGCGGCCGCCCTGCATGCCAAGGACGCGAGCTTCGACCCCGGCCAGTTCCTTCAGGGCGCCCGGCAGGCCTACCAGACCATCGTCAAAGCCTTCACCGAGGGCGACCGCGCCACCTTGAAGCCCCTGCTGGCTCCCGCGGTGATGGACGGCTTTGAGACCGCCATGCGCGAGCGTGAGGAATCGGGCCGCACCGAGACGGTTGAGTTCCTTCAGCCGCCGCGCGCGGATCTCGAAAGCGTCAGTCTGGCCGACGACCTAGCCCGGGCGGCCGTACGGTTCCTGGCCGAGCTGCGGAACCGCACAAAGGACAGTGCGGGCGAGGCGGTGGACGATCGGCGCACGGCGGAGGTCTGGACCTTCGAGCGCGACATCAAGAGCCGCAATCCGAACTGGACCCTGATCCACGTCGACACCGCCGAAGCGTAACCGCCGGTGTGGTTGAGAGGAGGGTTTGCGATCGTCGCCTCGGCGGTCGCCCTCGCGGTCGCGGCGCAGCCGCTTGCCACCCTCACGCCGATGCCTGACGTACGGGAAATCAGCCTCTCGGATCTGCCGGGTTGGGGCGCGGAAGATCACACAGCCGCTCTTCGGGCGCTCCGCGCCGCCTGCGCTGTCACCCATGACGCCGACCTGCGGGGTGTGTGCGCCGATATCCCGCAGGACCCCGACGAGGCGGCCGCGCGGGCGTTCCTCGAGCAGAATTTTCGCGCCGTCCCCTTGGGGCCGCCCGGTCTTCTGACGGGCTATTTCATGCCGGTCTATGAGGCCAGGCACGCGCGCGGCGGTGAGTTCAACGTCCCAGTGCGCCCGAGGCCCGACGACCTGCCGTCCGGGGACCTGACCTCCGCCGGCCGCGTCGCCTATGCCGACCGTGCGACGATCGAGGCGCTACCGGCGTCCGGCGCCCTGGCGTGGATGCGGCCGGAGGATCTGTTCTTCATGCAGATCCAGGGCGCTGGGGTTCTGGTGTTCGCGGACGGCGAGCGCGCCAAGGCCGTATTTGCCGGCAGCAACGGCGCACCGTTCGTAGGCGTGGCGGCGCCGATGCGCGCCCAGGGCCTGCTGGCCGACCAGGATACCTCCGCCGAAGCCATTCACGCCTGGCTGATCCAGCATCGGGGGCCCGAGGCCCAGGCCATCATGGACCTCGATCCGCGTTACATCTTCTACAGCCTGGCCCCCGACGACGGGCTCGACCCCTTGGGCGCGGCGGGATCCCGCCTGCCGGCGGGTCGAGCCGTGGCGGTCGATCCGGCCTTCCACGCCATGGGCGAGTTGTTGTGGCTCGACGCGGATGCGCCCAGCCTCGCGGGCGCCTTTCCGGCCTACCGGCGGCTGACAGCGGCGCTCGACACCGGCGGCGCGATCAAGGGCCCGGCCCGGGCGGACCTTTATCTCGGGCGCGGACAGGCCGCCGGCGAGGAAGCGGGTCGCGTGCGGCATGTGCTGACCCTGTACCGTCTGGTCCCGCGCCGGGAGCCATGAAGGCCCGCGACGACGACCTTCGTGTCTGGGCGATCGTGGCGGCCACCGTCCGCCCACTGCCCGGTCGGGCCGCTCCTCCTCCGCCGACGGCGATGGCGGCGCGAGCGCGCGCCGGAGCCGCTTCCGCTCCCAAGCCGCGCGCCGGTCGACCCGCGCCGCCGACACTGCCGGCCCCCATCGAGCCGGGGCGTTACAGGCGCATGGCGCTCGGGCGCGAGGCGATCGGCGCGCGCATCGATCTCCACGGCCTCAGCCAGGCCGGCGCCCAGGCGGCGCTCGCCGCCTTCGTCGAGGACGCCTGCGCCCGCGGGTTGCGCGGTGTCCTGGTGATCACCGGCAAGGGACTCCTCGGCGACGGTGTTCTGCGCCGGCGGGTTCCGGAATGGCTGGCGGAGCCGCCCCTGCGGTCCCTGGTCGCCGGGATTTCCGAAGCCCATCGCCGTCACGGAGGGTCCGGCGCGCTCTACGTGGCGTTGAAGCGGCGCGGCCCTCGATAATCTTCCGCCCCCGCCCTTTTCGCAGCCGGTCGATTGACCTATCGAATCTCACCAAGAGAGCGGGAGGAGAGACGATGCGTATCGCGCTGGCGGGACTGGCCTTTTCGAGCGTGCTGTCGGGTGGCGCGCTCGCCCAAACCCAGCCTCAACCCTCGCCCCTGCCGCCACCGATCGAGACGCCCAGAGACGTCCCCTATCCGGGCATGATCCGGCTGGCGGTCGACGCCACCGACCTGGCGCACGGCGTCTTCGCTGTCCGTGAACGAATCCCGGTGACAACGGCAGGACCGCTCACCCTGCTCTATCCTCAATGGCTGCCCGGCAACCACGGGCCCAGCGGCCCGCTCGACAAACTCGCCGGCCTGACCATCAGCGCCAACGGTCAGCCGGTGGCCTGGACGCGCGATCCGGTGGACGTCTACGCCTTCCACGTCACGGTTCCCGCCGGCGCGACCGCGCTCGACGTGTCCTTCCAGTTCCTCTCGGCGGTGTCCCGGCCGGAGGGACGGATCATGATGACCCCTGACATGCTGAGCCTGCAGTGGGATGCGCTCGCCCTCTATCCCGCCGGTTACTTCTCGCGCGGCGTCACGGTCGAGCCGAGCGTGCGCCTGCCTGCCGGCTTCACGGGGGCTACGGCTTTGGAGGCGGCCTCCAGCGCAGGGGATGTCACCACCTACAAACCGACCCCGCTCAACACGCTGGTCGACTCGCCGATGATCGCCGGCCGGTATTACCGACGCTATGATCTCGATCCCGGTGGCCCCGCGCGGGTCAGTCTCGATGTGATCGCGGACCGGCCCGAGGAGCTCGACGCAACGCCGGCTCAGATCGTCGCCCACAAAAACCTCGTGGTTCAAGCCTACCGGCTGTTCGGCTCCCACCACTACGATCACTACGACTTCCTGTTTTCCCTGAGCGACAAGATGGGGGGAAACGGCCTGGAGCATCACCAGTCGAGCGAGGACGGAACCGATCCGAGGTACTTCATGGATTGGGATAAGACCCCGGCGGGGCGTGACCTACTGGCGCACGAGTACACCCACTCGTGGAACGGCAAGTTCCGCCGGCCGGCCGATCTGTGGACGCCGAACTTCAACGTCCCCATGCGCGACAGCCTGCTGTGGGTCTACGAAGGCCAGACCCAGTACTGGGGCTATGTGCTGGCGGCGCGCGCGGGGCTCCTCACCAAGCAGCAGGCGCTCGACGCCATCGCCCTGGTGGCGGCGACCTACGACAATCGCTCGGGCCGCGCTTGGCGCGACCTGGAGGACACCACCAACGATCCGATCATCGCCATGCGCCGGCCATTACCGTGGCTGAGCTGGCAGAGGAGCGAGGACTATTATTCCGAGGGCCAGCTCATCTGGCTCGACGCCGACACCCTCATCCGCGAGCGGTCTGGCGGTAAGCGGTCGCTGGACGACTTCGCCCGCGCCTTCTTCGGTGTCGACAACGGCAGCTACGTCACCAAGACCTATACCTTCGACGACATTGTCGCGGCCCTGAACGCCGTGGAGCCCTATGATTGGGCCACGTTCCTGCAGGCGCGGCTGACCGGTCACGGACCCGGCGCGCCGCTCGACGGCGTGTCCCGCGGCGGCTACCGCCTGACCTACGACGACGTGGAGAGCGGCATTCTGCAGAGCGCGGAGCGGGCGCGCAAAACCCAGGTCCTGGATTTCTCGATCGGCTTCGCGGTCGGCGCCGATGGCATGCTGAGCGGGGTCGACTGGAACGGGCCGGCATTCAAGGCGGGCCTCGCCGCCGGGACGCAGATCGTGGCTGTGAACGGCGACGCCTACGATCCGGACGTGCTCAAGGACGCGATCACGGCGGCGAAGAAATCCACCGCGCCGATCGCGCTGCTGGTCAAGGACAACAACCAGTATCGAACGGTGGCCGTCGATTATCACGACGGCCTGCGCTACCCGCACCTGACGCCGACGGACAATGGGCCCAAACGCCTGGACGATATCCTCGCCGCGAGGCCCTGAGCCGCTGGACGTTAGCCGCGGCTGTTCTTTTCGTCGATGCCAGAGCGGCTCTCGCGGGCGTGGAGCACGTCGGCGACCTCCTCGAGACTCACCCCCGTGGCGGCCAGCAGCACCAGCCAGTGATAGATGAGGTCGGCGCTCTCGGCGGCCACCGCCGCCTTGTCGCCCTGCACGGCGGCCAGCGCTGTCTCCACGGCTTCCTCGGCCAGTTTCTTGGCGGCCAGCGCGGGCTCGGCGATCAGCCGCGCGGACCAGGACTTCGCCGGATCGCCGCCTCGCCGGCTCTCGATGGTGTGCGCCAGCGCCTCGATCGTGTCTCCCAGACCGGCCATGCACCCCTCCCTCAACCCAGGCGAACGCAGAGGCCGGCGTCGGCCATCGCCGCCTTTGCCTGGCTAATCGTCAAGTTCCCGAAATGGAAGATCGAGGCCGCCAGAACCGCGTCGGCGCCGCCTTGCTTCACGGCGTCGACAAGGTGTGCGGCCTCGCCCGCGCCGCCGCTGGCGATCACCGGCACACTTACCGCCTCGGACACCGCCTTCAGCAGTGCGAGATCGTAGCCGGTCTTAGCGCCATCCTGATCCATGGAGGTCAGCAGGATCTCTCCAGCGCCGCGTTCGGCCGCCGTGCGCGCATAGTCGACCGCGTCCAGGCCGGTGTCGCGCCGCCCGCCATAGGTGAACACGCGCCAGCTCTCGCCCACCCGTTTGGCGTCCACCGCCGCCACCACCGCTTGCGAGCCGAAGGCGTCGGCGCAGCGCGCGAGCAGGTCGGGATTCTCCACCGCGGCGGTGTTGAGGCTCACCTTGTCGGCCCCGGCGCGCAGCAAGGCGCGAGCGTCTTCCACCGAACGCAGGCCGCCGCCGACCGACAGGGGCATGAAGCAGACGTCGGCGGTGCGCGCCACCACGTCCAGCATCGCGCCGCGTCCTTCGTGGCTGGCGGTGATGTCGAGGAACATCAGCTCATCGGCCCCCGCGACGTCATAGGCGCTGGCCTGTTCCACCGGGTCGCCGGCGTCGCGCAGCTCGAGGAACCGCACGCCCTTGACCACGCGCCCGTCCTTGACGTCCAGGCACGGGATCACGCGCACCTTCACCATTGCGCGGCCGCCAGGGCCTCGTCGGGCGCGATATTACCGGCGTAGAGCGCCCGGCCGAGCACGGCGCCGGCGACCGGCGTTCCGGCGCGGGCGCGCAGGCGCTCGATGTCGGCGACGTTGGCCAGGCCGCCGGCGGCGATCACCGGAATGCCGACCTGGTCGGCGATGGCCCCGAACACCTCGATGTTGAAGCCGAGCTGGGCGCCGTCGCGGTCGATATCGGTGACGATCAGCGCGCTGACGCCGGCGTCCTCGAAACGCCGCGCCACGGTCGCCGCGTCGAGCTTGGAGTCCTCGGTCCAGCCCTCGATGGCGACGACCCCGCCCCGCACGTCGACACTGACCGCGACTTGCTCAGGCCAGCGCCGCGCCGCGGCGCGCACCATGTCGGGATCGCGCACGGCGGCCGTGCCCAGGATCACCCGGCTTACCCCGGCCTCGATCCACCGCTCGACGTCCACCATGGTCCGCACGCCGCCGCCGACTTGCACCGGGATGGAGACCGCGCTCAGGATCCGGCCGACGGCGTCATCGTTCACCGCCCGCCCGGCCGCCGAGCCGTCGAGGTCGACGACATGCAGCCAGGAAAACCCCGCCGCCGCCCAAGCGCGGGCCTGGGCGGCGGGATCGTCGTTGAACACGGTCGCGGTGGCGAAATCGCCGCGGACGACGCGCACGCACTTGCCGTCCTTAAGGTCGATCGCCGGGTACAGGATCATGGCCGCCATTCCAGGAAGTTGGCGAGCAGCGCAAGGCCCGCGGCTTGGGATTTCTCGGGGTGGAACTGCACGCCGGCGAGGTTGCCGCGAGTGACCGCGGCCGCAACGGGGCCGCCATGGTCGGTCCAGGCGGTGACGTCTGCGAGGGCGCGGGCGCTGAATGCGAAGGAATGCGTGAAATACATATCGACGCCGCCGGGCAGGCCGGCGAACAGGGCTGCGTCCGGGCGATAGTCGACCGCGTTCCAGCCGACGTGCGGCACCTTGTTGCGCACGCCTTCGGGTGTCAGCCGCGCGATGTCGCCGGCGATCCAGTCGAGGCCCGGCGTGTCGCCGAATTCGAGGCCGCGCGTCGCCATCAGCTGCATGCCGACGCAGATGCCCAGAAAGGGCGCGCCGCGCCCGCGCGCCGCCGCCTCGATCGCTTCGGTGACGCCCGCACGCGCCGTCAGGGCCTGGCGACAGGCGCTGAAGGCGCCAACGCCCGGTAGCACCACCGCGTCGGCGGCGGCGATGGCGTCCGGGTCGTCGGTGGTGACGATCGCCGGCGGATGGACGAGCCCCGCCGCCGCCCGCAGCAGGGCTTTTTCGGCCGAGCGCAGATTGCCCGAGCCATAGTCGACCAGCGCCACGACCCCGGCCATGTCGGTTCCTAGAGCACACCCTTGGTGGAAGGGGCCTGGCCGAGGGTCTTGGCGTCGGGTTCGACGGCGTCGCGTAGCGCTCGCGCCAGGGCCTTGAAGCCGCTCTCGGCGATGTGGTGCGAATTCTCGCCGTAGAGGGTCTCCAGGTGCACGCAGGCCCCAGCGTGCATGGCGAAAGCGTGGTGGAACTCCTTGAAGAGCTCGGTGTCCATCTCCCCGACCTTGGGACGCGAGAACTTGACCCGCCAGACGAGATACGGCCGGTTGGAGAGGTCGATGGCGCAGCGCGTGAGGGTCTCATCCATCGGGATATAGGCGTGGCCAAAGCGGCGGACGCCCTTGAAGCCGTCCAGCGCGCGGTGGAACGCCTGGCCAATGACAATGCCGGTGTCCTCGACGGTGTGGTGCATGTCGACGTGAAGGTCGCCGTTGGTTTCGACCTCCAGATCGAAGCCGCCGTGGCGGGCGAAGCTGTCCAGCATGTGATCGAAGAAGCCGACGCCCGTCGCGACCTTGGAGCGGCCGACGCCGTCGAGATCCAGGCGGACCCTGATCTGGGTTTCCTTGGTGTTGCGTTCGATCTCGGCGATCCGGGACATGTCAGAGTCCTCTGGCGGCGGTCAGGTCCTTGAGCCGCGTCTGCGGCCGGGGCCCGAAGTGCGAAATCACCTCGGCGGCGGCGATCGAGCCCAGCCGGCCGCAGATGTCGAGCGGCCGGCCGGCGGCGAGGCCGACCAGGAAGCCGGCGGCGTACTGATCGCCCGCGCCGGTGGTGTCCACCAGACGGATCGCCGGCTCGGCCGCGACTTCGATGGACGACCCATTGGCGAGGATCACCGAGCCCTGCGCGCCGCGGGTCACGGCGGCGGTCTTAACCCGCCCGCGTACGGCGGCGAGCGCGGCGTCGAAGTCGGTTTCGAAGAGGGCGGTGATCTCGGCCTCGTTGGCGAACAGAACGTCGACCTCGGCGTCGATGAAATCCAGCAGTCCGGCGCGGTGGCGCTCGACCACGAAGGCGTCCGACAGGCTAAGGGCGATGGTGCGTCCAGCCGCCCGGGCGGCGGCGGCGGCCTTGGCGAAGGCGGCGCGCGCTTCGTCCGGATCGAAGAGGTAGCCCTCCAGATAAAGGATTTCAGCATCGGCGATCGCCCGCGGCGTCACGTCCGCCGGCGTCAGCCGCACGGCGGCGCCCAGGAACGTGCACATAGTCCGCTCACCGTCGGGGGTCACATTGACCAGGCACCGGCCGGTCGCGGGGCCGCCGCTGAGCGGGTCGGTGTCGAAGCCCGCGCCGATGGCGCGGATGTCGTGGGTGAAGACATCGCCGAGCGCATCCGTCGCCACCTTGCCGACGAACAGCGCCCGACCGCCGAAGCTGGCGACGCCGGCGATGGTGTTGGCCGCCGACCCGCCCGACGCCTCGACCCCCGCCGCCATGCGTCCATAGAGGTCGTGCGCCCGCGCTTCATCGACAAGCTGCATCGAGCCCTTGCTAAGGCCCTCGGCGGCGAGGAACGCGTCATCGGCGCTGGCTAGGACGTCGACAATGGCGTTGCCGATGGCGGCGACGTCGTAGAGGGCGGTCATGCGGACTCCGGGGTAAGGGCCGGCGCGAGGTACACCAGGACGCCCGCCGTGGCGAGCCTTGGGCTCACACGCCCAGGAACAGTGACCGCGAGGGGCAGAGATCGCCGACGATACACGCCTCGCACCGGGGCTTGCGCGCCACGCAGACATAGCGGCCGTGAAGGATCAGCCAGTGGTGGGCGCGGGTGCGGCGGCCCGGCGGCGTCACGCGCATCAGATCGCTCTCCACCTGATCGGGCGTCTTGCCGTTGGAGAGCCCCAGGCGATGGGCGACGCGGAAGACATGAGTGTCGACGGCGATCGCTGGCTCGGCGTCGAGCTCGTTCAGCACCACGCTCGCGGTCTTGCGGCCGACGCCCGGCAGGGCCTGCAGCGCGGCGCGGTCGAGGGGAACCTCGCCCCCATATTGCTCCACGAGGATGCGCGAGAGGGCGATCACATTGCGCGCCTTGGTGCGAAAAAGGCCGATGCTGGCGATGAACGGGATGAGTTTGTCTTCGCCGAGCGCGAGCATGCTCGCGGGTGTGTCTGCGACCTTGAAAAGCGCCGCGGTCGCCCGGTTTACCGAAACGTCGGTGGCCTGCGCCGAGAGCACCACCGAGACCAGCAGGGTGAACGGCGAGGCGTAGATGAGCTCCGTCCGCGGATCGGCGGTCCTGGCCGCGAAGCGGTCGAAGATCTCCGCGATCCGGCTCGATTCCTTGGTCATCCGCGCCATCGGCCGGACCATCGCCGCGTTCGCCGGCCTCGCCAAGACGGGCGCGGGCGCTTAAATCAGCGGTCGGGATGGACGAACCCTACTACATGGACGCGGTCATCACGCCGCACCGCTCGCTGTCGCGGCGCGGCTTCATCGTGTTGATCTCGGTCCTGACGGCGATCAATGCCGCAAGCGCCCTGGTGTTCATGGCCTTGCACGCCGCGCCCATCCCGCTGTTCCTCGGGCTCGATGTCGTCGCCCTTGTCGTCGCGCTCAGCGCCAGCCGCCGCGCGGCGCGCCGCCTGGAGCGCGTCCAGGTGACCGCCTCGGAAGTGCGCGTGATGTGTGAAACGCCCAAGGGCGCTGAAACGGTGTGGCTCTCGCCGACCGCCTTCACCCGCGTGGCGCTGATGGGCGAGGATGATGACGACATGGATCTGCAGCTGCGCCTCTCCGACCGTGGCGTGGCTGTGGCCCGCGCGCTCAGCCGGTCCGAACGCCGCGACTTCGCCGTTGCTCTGGAGCGCGCCATTCGCCGCGCCCGCGCCGGCCCCACGTCGGTCTAGCCGTTCCACTCCACCCAGGCGCCGTGGGGGTGGGCGGTGGCCAGAACCCGCTCGCGTCCGTCCGGCCACAAGGTGAGGCGAAGCTCCATGACGGCTGGGTTGGCGGGCGCCGGCTCCATGCGCAGCCAGGCGAAGGGCGCCGCTTCATTGGCCTGCGCCCCGAAGCCGTCGAGTGTCTCGATCAGCGCCGCCTGGCTCTCGGCCGGCATGTATTGGAAGAACACCGAGTGGAAGACCACCGTTGTGACGCCCAGGCGTGGCGCGGCGTTGCGGCGGGTCCAGACGACGGCGTCCTCGCGCTCGACGGCCACGCCGACGTCGAGGGCCTCGGCGACGGCGGCGTCCAGCCGAGCCACGCGATCCATCTGGTCCGGCCAGACATAGGCCTTCAGACGCCGGCGCTGAGCGGGATCGGCGAGCGCCACCGGGCTGCGATCGCAGGCGGCGCGCTCGAGAACCTGGATCCGCGCATCGAGCGGAGTGGCGCCGCCCCGCCAGTCCGTGTCGATCACAACGCGCGCCTCGCCTGGACCCCACTGTCCGACGTCGCCCAGCCGATAGCGCCGCCGGTCCCACAACTGGTTCAGCCCGGCGCTGGCGCCGAGTTCG
>Ga0302314_10004032_pt1 | contig 27050 bp, 22 predicted proteins | sample III_Palsa_N2_3_FD_200533 | JGI IMG/M metagenome (GOLD analysis project Ga0302314, IMG submission 200533) | Peat permafrost microbial communities from Stordalen Mire near Abisko, Sweden - III_Palsa_N2_3 | ecosystem: Environmental > Terrestrial > Soil > Palsa > Peat permafrost | place: Sweden...
GTGGCCTTCATGATCGCCCGGTTGCTGCCGGCGGCCGGTGGGCCGACCGCCGACGCCGCCGACGCCCTGGCCGTCGCCATCGCTCACGCGCACGCCAGAACGGCGCGCAAGCGGCTGGAGACGGCGAGGTAGATCAGTCGCGCCGCCTGGCGGCTACTGCATCCGGTGCAGGGCGCACAGTTTGTTGCCGTCCGGATCGCGCAGATAGGCGAGGTACATCTTGCCCATTCCGCCTTCGCGCACGCCGGGGGGTTCTTCGCAGGTCACGCCGCCGGCGGCGACGCCCGCGTCGTGCCAGGCTTTCGCCTGTTCGGGAGACGCCGCGGCGAAGCCGATCGTGCCACCGTTGGGCGCCGTCGCCGGCTCGCCATTGATGGGTTTGGAGACCGAGAAGATGCCGCCCGGGGTCATGTAGAAGATGCGGTGGCCATCGACCATGGCCGGCGGCACGCCCAGCGTGCCCAGCAGCGAGTCATAGAATTCCTTGGCCCGGTCGAGATCGTTGGTGCCGATCATGATGTGCGAAAACATGGACAGTCCTCCTCTTGTGGCCTCAGGCTACCCCCGGGCGCGACACGACATAGCGCAACCCTTTTGGAGATCAAACCGCACTCGCGGCTTTTGAGGAAGCCATCGGCGCCGCCCCGGACGCAAAGCCCTCCGCGGCAGGACGGTTTTTACTTACCGCCGACCGGCGGTCGACTTGAGGAAATTGTAATAAATCGAATTCGATTCCACCAAGATTGCCGCCAGGGATTCCCAACCCGACAACCAATCATTGGTACGCATGCCAAAGCATCGATCGTTGCGTCCAAACGCGCCGCTCACGTCCTATACCGCGAGGGTTTTTGAGGCGATGGTGCGGCGCCAGGATGAGGTTCAACCGCCGGATTGTCAGGGAGATCGAACTTGAGACGCATCATCCGGGAATTCATGTTGTCCTGCGCGCTGCTTGCGAGCCCCATGGTTCTGGTCCCCATAGATGCCGCGATGGCGCAGGCCAGTGACGGCGCCGCCGGCCCGGCGTCCCAGCCGGTGCAACCCACGCCGACCCAGGCGGTCGATGGGCCGAGCGTCGAGCATCTGTTCGGCCCATGGGGCGGCCCGTTCGCCGGGCTGGCCTCGCGGGGGGTGAATTTTCAACTCGACGCCGTTTCCGAGCTGGCTGGAAACGTGAGCGGTGGCACGAAGCAGGGGGCCACATTCGCCAACCAGGTCGGTCTGGGAATAGACATCAACTGGGAGCGCCTGGCGAAGATCACCGGGTTTTCGACGCACGCGATCTTCGTCAATCGATCGGGAAGCAGCGACAGCAACCTGTTCGGCGACCATCTTCTTCCGGTCCAGGAAATCTATGGCTCAGGTGGCGACGTCGGCGTCCACCTGGTTTCGGTCTACGGCGAGGAAACGCTGCTCAATGGCCGATTTGATCTCGCCGCCGGCCGGATGAACGTCGAGAACGACTTCGCCAGCTCATCGCTCTATTGCAACTTCATGACCAACGCCCTGTGCGGTGATCCCAAGGCGCTCCCCGCGGGGGATATAGGTCATAGCGCCTACCCCGAAGCGGTGTGGGCCGCCCGGGTGCGCGTGAAGCCGACGCCGCAAACCTATATCGAAACCGGGGTCTATGAAGTGAACCAGGGATTATACAGCACGCAATACGATCGCACGGGGTTCGAATTCAACACGTCGCGCGATAGTGGAGTCTATATCCCTGTGGAAATCGAATGGGAGCCGACGCTGGGTCCGGGAAACCTGCCGGGTCACTACAAGATCGGGGTCGGATACGACACCTCGCCAGGCTACAAGGATTTTGCCAACGTTCTCGCCGCGGCTTCCGTGCCGGGCTACGTCGCCAGGGAGCGCAGGGGCAATACCCAGGTCTGGGGGCTCATCGATCAGATGGTCTACCGCAATGGTCCGATGGACAACCAGGGAGTGACCTTGCTGGCCGGTTTCGTACATAACGAATCGACCAGGACGGCCTATGCGGAGCAATATTATGCGGGATTTCTCGACCAGGGATTCTGGTCGCTCAGGCCGAACGATTCGATCAACCTGCTATTCACCTACGTCTCCATCAGCCCTCAGCTGATAGCCGTGCAGAATGTCGAACAGACGTACGGCCTGCCGTTGTCGAACAATGCGACAAATGTCCAGTCTCACGAGGTCGTCCTCGAGGCGAACTATGGTATCCACCTTTTCCGTGGCGTGACCCTGCGCCCCGATTTCCAATATGTCATCCGCCCCAACGCCCAGACGACCATACGCGACGCCGCGGTTTTCGGCTGTTCGACGCACATAACTTTTTAGACAGCGTGCTTCCTTCTCCCCCTTGCGGGAGAAGGTGTCTGCGGAGCAGACGGATGAGGGGCCTCGGGGACAGGGCCGTTGCGTGGTGAGATCGCGCGGATGCACCGCGGAGCCCCCTCATCCGGCCCTGCGGGGAAGGTCTTCTTCCGCGAGTTCCACACCGGCCTTTGGCCGACCCCCGTGAACGAAACTTTTGGGAAGCGGGCGGCCAATCCCGAACCTAGTTTCTGTCTAGGGGAGAAGGGGCAACCGGGATATCAACCGGCGTCGGTTGAAAAGCGGAAGATGGTTCTTGAACGGAATTGTTCGCCGGGCCGCAGCACCGCGGAGGGAAAGCCCGGCTGATTGGGCGCGTCGGGAAACTGCTGGGTTTCGAAACACAGGCCATCGCTTTGGCGGTATGCCCGGCCGGAGCTCCCGGCCAGTCCGCCGTTTAAACCGTTGCCCGTATAGACCTGAAGGCCCGGCATGTCGGTCATGACCTCCAGCACGCGGCCGGTCGTCGGCTCGAACGCCCGGGCCGCGAGCCGCGTGGCGTCGTCCTCGGTCGGCCGCAACACCCAATTGTGATCATAGCCGTGGCCGATCAGAAGCTGCTCGTCCGCGAACCGGATCCGCTCGCCAACGGGAGTGGGGCAAGTGAAGTCGAAGGGCGTTCCGGCGACAGGCCTGATCTCGCCCGTGGGAATCTGCGTGGCGTCGGTCGGGGTGAAGTGGTCTGCCTCGATGGAGACGACGTGACCCAGCACATCACTCGATCCCTCGCCGGCGAGGTTGAAATAGCTGTGGTTGGTCAGGTTGATGACGGTCGGCTTGTCGGTCGTCGCGCTATACTCGATGCTCAGATCGTTGGCCGCGCCCACCCGGTAGGTCACCGTCACGTCGAGGTTCCCAGGGAAGCCTCCGTCGCCGTCACCGCTCAGATGGCGCAGAACCAGCGCCTCGCCGTCGAATGCGTCGGGCCGCCAGATGACCTTGTCGAAACCGTGGCTGCCTCCATGCAGTGTGTGCGGCCCGGCATTGGTCTCCAGCTGATATTCGACGCCGTCGAGGGCGAACCGGCCGCCCGCGATGCGGTTGGCGTAGCGCCCCGCGATCGCCCCGAAATGCGGGCTGCGCCGCATGTAGCCATCCGCCGAGTCGAGGCCCAGGACGACATTGGCGCTGCGGCCCTCGCGATCGGGAACCTCCAGGCTGGCGATGATGCAGCCGAGGTCCAGGATGCGCACCTGCATGCCCGCGCTGTTCGCTAGCGTGAAAACCTCGACGGGTTGGCCGTCGCCGGTCACGTCAAAGCGTTCCTGCTTCATCGCCTATCCCCAGTCGGCCGCCGCGCGGTCGACGAACCAGATCAGTTCGCCGACCGGCCGCACACGAGCGGCCGGCAGGTCGCCGCCACCCGCGCGGATCGTCTTGAAAACCGCCGCCTTTTCCGCGCCGCTGACCAGGAACGCCACATGCCGGCTGCTCTCGATGGCCGGGTATGTCATGGTGATGCGGACCTCGGGGCGCCCGTGCGACACGGCCGCGACCCACCGATCGCGCTCGTCGAGCTCCGGTTCGCCCGGAAGGAGCGAAGCGGTGTGGCCGTCCGGCCCGAGGCCGAGCAAGGTTATGTCGAAGAGCGGCCTCGCCGGATCGAGCGTCACGCCGCCATAGGCCGCCTGCAGGGTTCGCTCGTAGCGCAACGCAGCCTCCTCCGGCGATCCGTCGGTCGGCACAGGGTGGATGTTCCCTGGAGGGACCGGCGCTTTGGCCAGCATGGCCTCGCGCGTCATCCTATAGTTGCTGTCGGGATGATCGTAGGGGACGAAGCGCTCGTCGCCCCAGTACCAGGACACGCGCTCCCACGGGAAACGGCCGATGAAGTCGTCGGAGGCGAGCAGCCCGTACAGCGACTTGGGGGTCGATCCGCCGGAAAGCGATACGCGGAAGGCGCCGGCCGCCGCGAGCGCCTCCTGCGTCATCCATTCCGCGACCCGGCGCGCCAGCCCCGCGGGATCGGAGAGTACTTCGATACGTTCCATCGTTCCGCTCATGATGCCGCCTCAATCAAGAGTGCCGAGGATGAATCGCTCGATCGCCTTGGCGAAACCCTCGTCGTTGAAGGAATCGGTGGTGGCGCTGGCCTGCGCCTGAACCTCCTTCGAAGCGTTGCCCATGGCGACGCTGAACCCGGATCGCTTGAACATCAGCACGTCGTTGGGCTGGTCGCCGAGGGTGGCGATCTCCTCGACCGGGATATTCAGGCGCTTCGAGAGATATTCGACGACCGCGCCCTTGTTGGCGTCCTTGTGGGTGACGTCGAGATAGTAGGGCTGGGAGCGGGTCGCCGTCGCCTGCTGGCCGAACGCGGCCTGGGCGTCGCTCTCGCAACGCTGGACCTTGTCGTGGTCGTCGCTGACCCCGACGATCTTGGAGATGCCGTCGAGGTCCGCGCCGACGTCGGCCACCACCTTGGCGTCGAACTTGACGGTCCAGGCCTCGCGCGCGACGTGCGGGGCGTCCGCCCGGGTGATCAGCCAGTCGTTGCCGCGATAGACCCAGGCGTCGAGGCCATGCCCGCGGATGAGCTCGAGCGCCTGGGCCGCGACGTCGGCCGGCAGGGATTTCTGCTCGAGGATCGAAAGGTCGGAATTGACGAACAGCCCGCCGTTGAAGCCGGCGATCGGCGTGTCGAGCCCGAGCGCATCGAACAGCATCGCCATGCCCCGGGGAGGGCGGCCGCTGGTGATGGCGAAGCGGATTCCGGCGTCATGCAGGCCCCGCACCGCCGCCTCGGCGCGCGGTGTCAGCACCTTGTCCTCGGTGACGAGCGTCCCATCCACGTCGGTGAGAACCAGCGAGATCTTTTGTTTCTGCGTCATGGCCGGCTCCGTGGTCGTTGGTCAATCAATCGAGCGGGCGCCAGGCGTGGCCGTCGCGCGCCAGCAATTCGTCGGCCGCCGCCGGGCCGTTCCCGCCCGCGACATAGTTGGGGAAGTCCGTGGGGGGATTGTTCGCCCATGCATCCAGGATCGGCTGCACCGCCAGCCAGCCGGCTTCGACGTTGTCGGCGCGCTGAAACAGGGTCGCGTCGCCGATCATGCAGTCGTAGAGCAGCGTTTCGTAGCCCGTGCTGGGCGCCATGTTGAAGAACGTCTTATAGGCGAAATCCATGGTCACGGTGTTCAGCTTCACCGCCAGCCCGGGCCGCTTGACGGCGAATTCCAGCGCGATGCCCTCGTCCGGCTGCACCCGCAGGATCATCCAGTTCGGATTCATCCGCTCCACGTCGGTGCCGCGGAAAAGCGTGTAGGGGGCCTGCCGGAAGCGGATGGCGATCTCCGTGCGCCGGCTTTTCATGAATTTGCCGGTGCGCAGATAGATGGGAACACCCGCCCATCGCCAATTGTCGATATTCAGTTTGCAGGCGATGTAGGTTTCGGTCACCGAATCCGGCGCCACGTCGGGTTCGTGCCGATAGGCCTGGACCGGCTTTCCCAGGACGACCCCGGCGTCATACTGGCCGCGCACGGCGTTGGCGAGCGCCTCGTCAGGGGTCATGGGACGGATAGCCTGGATCACCTCGGCCTTTTTGCCGCGGACGGCATTGGCGTCGAACGAGATCGGCGGCTCCATCGTCGTCATCGCCAGCAGCTGAAAGACATGGTTGGGCACCATGTCGCGTAGCGCGCCGGTCTTTTCGTAGAACTTGCCTCTGCGTTCGACGCCGACCGTCTCCGACGCGGTGATCTGTATCTGGTCGATGTGGTCGCGATTCCAGATCGGCTCGAAGAGGCCGTTGGCGAAGCGCAGGGCCATGATGTTCTGGACCGTTTCCTTCCCCAGGAAATGGTCGATCCGATAGATCTGTCCTTCGTGCAGCGTCTCGAGGATCTTGGCGTTGAGGGCCTTGGCGGAGGCCAGGTCGTGGCCGAAGGGTTTCTCGATCACCACCCGCCGCCATTGGCCGGCCTTCTCGGTGGTCAGCCCCGCGGCTCCGAGCTGGGAGACGACGGTGCTGAAAAAGCGGTCGGCGACCGCGAGGTAGAACAGGCAGTTCCCACCGCCGCCGTGCGACGGGTCGACCTCGGCCAGATGCGCCCCAAGCCGCTGGAAGGTCCCCGCGTCGTTGAGATCGCCCTGGACATAGGTCATCCGGCTGGTCAGCCACTTCCAGGAAGACTGGTCGATGTGGTCGGCGTGGAACTCCCCTTCGCCTCCGCTGACCATCTCGTTCATCATCTCTGTCAGGCCTTGAGACCACTCCTCCGAGGTCTTCGCGGCCAGGTCGATGCCGACGAGACGGAAGCTCTCCGGCAGCCGGCCAACAGTCACCAGATTGTACAGCGCCGGCGTCACCAGGCGCTTGGTCAGGTCGCCGGCGGCCCCGAAGATCACCATCGTGCAGGGAGGCGCGACCGGCACGCCGCTGTCGTCCTCCGACAGAAGCCCCGTTGTAGCCTTGTGGTCCTGCTGGTCGGTCATTTCCGTCAAATCCTGTCATTGCGCCCGATCTCCGGGCGTCGATCATTCGTCTTGAGCGCGCGTCATTTGCGGCCGAGCAGATCCTTGGCGACGGCAACGATCCGCTCTGGCTCGAAACCGAATTGGCGCTGGAGGTCGGCGAGCGGCGCGGAAGCGCCGAACGTATTCATGCCGATGATCCTGCCGGCCTCGCCGACGTAACGCTCCCATCCCAGAACCGATCCCTCCTCGATGGCGATGCGCGCCCTGGTCGCCGGCGGCAGGACCGACTGGCGGTAGGCTTGCGGCTGTTGGTCGAAGATCTCCCACGAGGGCATGGAAACCACGCGCGATCGGATCCCTTCGGCGGCGAGGGTCTCGTGCGCCGCGACGGCCAGGGCGACCTCGCTGCCCGAGGCGATCAGGATCAGTTCAGGATCTCCGTTCGGGGCGTCGGCCAGGACATAGGCGCCCTGCTGGGCGCCTTTGGCGGAGGCATACTTGTCGCGATCGAGTGTCGGCATCGCTTGACGTGAGAGGACGATCACCGACGGCTTGTGCCGCAGCTGGAGCATGTAACGATAGGCCTCGACGACCTCGTTCGCGTCGCCTGGGCGGATTACGACCAGTCCCGGAATGGCGCGCAGCGAGATCAGCTGTTCCACCGGCTGGTGGGTCGGCCCATCCTCGCCATCGCCCAGAGCGTCGTGGGTGAAGACGATGATCGTGGGCAGCTCCATCAGCGCGGACAGTCGGATGGCAGGGCGCGCGTAGTCACTGAAGATGAAGAATGTGGCGCCGAAAGGCCGCAGCTTCGAAAGCGACATGCCGTTCACCACCGCCGCCATCGAGTGCTCGCGAACTCCGAAATGGAGGTTTCGCCCGCCGGGCGTCGCCGCCTGGAGATCGCCGGCTCCCTCGAACTTGAGCGCCGTCCTGTTCGAGGGGGCGAGATCGGCCGAACCGCCCAGGAACCAGGGGATGTTGCGGGCCAGCGCGTTCAACACCTGGCCCGAGGCGTCACGCCCGGCGATCCCCTTGGGGTCGGCCGCGAAGGCGGGCAGGTCCCGATCCCAACCTTGCGGCAGCTCGCGCCGCTGCATCTGGTCGATCTCGGTCGCCAGGTCTGGAAACTGTGCGTGATAGTCGATGAAGCGCTGCTCCCAGGCCTCACGCGCGGCCGCGCCGCGCCGGCCCACACCAGCGTCGAAATGCTCGCGCACACCGTCGGGAACCAGGAATTTCGCATCCTCGGGCCAGCCGTAGGCGCGCTTGGCGAGCCTGACCTCTTCCTCGCCCAAGGGCTCGCCGTGGGCGTCGGCCGTGTCGACCTTGTGTGGCGAACCATAGCCGATGTGGCTGTCCAGGATGATCAGCGTCGGCCGACCCTTGGTCGCCCGGAAGGTCGCCAAGGCCGCTCCGATCTGGTCGAGATCGTTGGCGTCGCCGACCCGCAGCACATTCCAGTGGTAGGCGGAGAAGCGGACCGCGACGTCCTCGGTGAAGGTGATCCGTGTGTCGCCTTCGATGGTTATGTGATTGTTGTCGTAGATCCAGCACAGGTCATCCAGACCCAGATGCCCGGCCAGGGATGCCGCCTCCGATCCGACCCCTTCCATCAGGCAGCCGTCGCCGCAGACCGCATAGATGTCGTGGTCGAAGATATCGAAGCCCGGCTTGTTGTATCGTGCGCCCAGCCACTTTCGCGCGATGGCCATGCCGACGCTGGTGGCGATCCCCTGGCCCAGCGGACCGGTTGTCGTCTCCACGCCCGACACCCAATGATACTCCGGATGTCCGGGGGTCTTGCTGCCGATCTGGCGGAAGCGTTTGATTTGATCCAGCGTCACCGAGGGTTGGCCGACGAGTTCGTACTGGGCGTTCACCGCCTGGGTCCCCGTCAGGAACAGGATCGACCACAAAAGCATCGACGCATGGCCGTTGGAGAGGACGAAACGGTCGCGGTCGGGCCAGATCGGATCGGCCGGGTCGAAGCGCATGACCCGGTTCCAGAGAGTGTAGACCAGCGGCGCCAAGGCCATCGGCGTACCGGGATGTCCCGATTTTGCCTGCTGGACCGCGTCGATCGAGAGCGTGCGGATCGTGTTGATCGCGAGGAGGTCCAGGTCGTCGTCGCCCATGTCATGATCTCCCGATCGTAAGTCTGTCCGCTAGGTCGCAGCGGGCTTCTCGCGATGGCCGCCGAACTCGAAGCGCATGGCCGAGAGCAGCTTGTCCGCGAAGTCCGCCTCGCCGCGCGAGCTGAACCGCTCGTAGAGCGCGGACGACAGGACGTGGGCCGGCACGCCCTCGTCGATCGCGGCCTTGAGGGTCCAGCGGCCTTCCCCGGAATCGGAGACCCGTCCGGCGAATTCCGACACTGTCGGATCCTTCGTCAGCGCCGCGGCCGTGAGGTCGAGGAGCCAGGAGGCGATCACGCTGCCCCGGCGCCAGACCTCGGAGATTTCGGCCAGGTCGAGGTCGTAGCGATAGTGTTCGGGATTGCGCAGGGGCGTGGTTTCCGCGTCCACCTCGCCGGCGGTCTTGCCGATGTTGGCCGCCCGCAGAACGGCCAGGCCCTCGGCATAGGCCGCCATCAACCCATACTCGATGCCATTGTGCACCATCTTGACGAAGTGGCCCGCCCCGCTGGGACCACAGTGGAGATAGCCCTGCTCCGCCGTGCCGCCCGCCGAGACCCGTCCCGGGGTCGGGTCGATGTCGCCGCGGCCCGGCGCCAGGGTGGCGAAGATCGGATCGAGGCGTTTGACGACCTCGCTCTCCCCGCCGATCATCATGCAATAGCCGCGGTCCAGGCCCCAGACGCCGCCACTGGTTCCGACCTCGACATAGTGGACGCCCTTGGGCGCCAGCGCCTCGGCCCGCCGGATATCGTCGATGTAATACGAGTTTCCGCCGTCGATCAGGATGTCGCCGGCGTCCAGATGGGGAAGCAGATCCTCGATCGTCTTATCGACCACGCCCGCGGGGACCATGAGCCAGACCGCGCGCGGCTTGGTGAGGCTCGCGGCGAACTCGGCCAGCGACCCCGCGCCGACCGCGTGTTCAGCGACAAGGCCCGCGACCGCCGCCGCGGACATGTCGTAGACAACGCAATCATGGCCGCCTCGCAAGAGCCGGCGCACCATGTTTGCGCCCATCCGGCCCAGGCCGATCATTCCCAGCTGCATGCCTCAGTTCTCCGCCGTTGAACTCTGTTTCAATGGAACGCCGTCGCCTCGAGAGCCCGCCGTTTTGTCATACCCTCTTGGCATCGGGGGCGCCTCTGAGATGGCGGTAACGGCGGATCAACGCATTGGTGGAGCTGTCGTGCCCCAGCTCCGGCTCGCCCACGCTCTCCAGCTGGGGAATGATGCGCTGCGCGAGCACCTTGCCCAGTTCCACGCCCCATTGGTCGAAGGAGTCGATCTGCCAGATCGCCCCCTGGGTGAAGACGCTGTGTTCGTAGAGCGCGACCAGCTTGCCCAGCGCCGCCGGCGTCAGCCGGTCGAGAAGCAGGGTGTTGGAGGGTCGGTTTCCCTCGAAGAGCCTATGGGGCACGAGCCAGTCGGGCGTACCCTCGGCTTTCACCTCGTCCGCCGTCTTGCCAAACGCCAGGGCTTCGGTCTGGGCGAACACGTTGGCGAGCAGGATGTCGTGATGTCGGCCCAGCGGGTTGAGCGCCTCGGCGAAGGCGATGAAGTCGCAGGGGATCAGCCGCGTGCCCTGGTGGATCAGCTGATAGAAGGAGTGCTGGCCGTTGGTGCCCGGTTCTCCCCAATAGATCGGACCGGTGTCATAGTCGACGTGGGCGCCGTCGAGGGTGACATGCTTGCCGTTGCTCTCCATGGTCAGCTGCTGGAGATAGGCGGGAAAGCGCTTCAGGTACTGCTCGTAGGGCAGCACGGCGGCCGTCTGGGCGCCGAAGAAGTTATTGTACCAGATCGCCAGCAAGCCCATCAGCACCGGCAGGTTGCGATCGAACGGCGCCGTGCGGAAATGTTCGTCCATCTGGTGGAAGCCATCGAGCATGGCGCGGAAGTTGTCCGGACCGACCGCCAGCATGGTCGACAGGCCGATCGCCGACTCCATGGAATATCGGCCGCCGACCCAGTCCCAGAAACCGAACATGTTGGCCGTGTCGATGCCAAACTTCGTCACCTCGCCGGCATTGGTGGAAACGGCCACGAAATGCCTGGCGATGGCGGCCTCATCGCCGCCCAGCCCCGCAAGCGACCAGTCCCGCGCCGTATGGGCGTTGGTCATGGTCTCCAGGGTCGTGAAGGTCTTCGAGGAGATGATGAACAGGGTTTCGGCCGGATCCAGGTCGAGCACGGCTTCCGCGAAATCCGTGCCGTCGACATTGGAGACGAACCGAAAGGTCAGCTCCCGATCGGCGTAGTGCTTCAGCGCTTCGAAGGCCATGACCGGCCCTAGGTCCGACCCGCCGATGCCGACGTTGACGACGGCGCGGATGGGTTTGCCGGTGTGGCCCTTCCAGCCGCCGCCGCGCACCTGGTCGGCGAAGGCGGTCATCCTGGCGAGGACGCCACATGGAGCACCGCCCGCTTCTCCGAGACATTGATCGTCTCGCCGCGAAACATGGCGTCGATGCGCGCGCGCACCCCGGACTGCTCGGCAAGGTCGAGGAGGAGTCGCAGCGTCTCTTCGGTCACCCGGTTCTTCGAATAGTCGAGGTAGATCCCGGCGGCCTCCGTCGCCATCCGCTCTCCCCGCCCCGGATCCTGGGCAAACAGCTCTTTCATCGAAAGCGCGGCTATCGACTTCTGGTGAACCTCCAGGGCCGACCAGGCGGGGCGTTGACGCAGCGGCGAAATGATCATGGATTCTGTCCTGGCGGAAAGGGCCGATCCGGGTCGGCCGATGAGGGAACGCAGGCCGCTATCCGGCGGCCGGCGCGGCGGTGTTTTTCGATCGGATGCAGGCGATCAGGTCGTTCCACGACTGGACGAACGAAACCGCGCCCTGGTCCTGCAGTGTCTGGGCCAGGGCGTCGACATCGATCCCGGCCTTGCCGAAGTGTGCGAGCGTGGCTTCGCAATCGCCGCCATCCTCGCGCAAGACCCCGTCCACCTCGCCGTGATCGGCAAAGGCATGCAGCGTTCCCTCAGGCATGGTGTTGACGGTGAGCGGAGCGGCGAGGGCTTTCACATAGAGGATATCGGAGGCCTTCGGATCCTTGACGCCGGTGCTGGCCCAGAGAAGGCGCTGCGGCCGGGCGCCGGCCTCCGCGGCCTTGCGCCACCGCGTCGAGCCCAGAAGGTCGCGGTAGGCCTTGTAGGTGCGCTGGGCGATGGCGATGCCGAGCTGGTTCGACAAATCCGACGGGACCTTTCCCGCCACGGCGACGTCCCAACGGCTGACAAAGACCGACGCGACGGATCCGACCGCCGGGTCGAGGCCGGCGGATATGCGCCGCTCGACGCCGCGCAGATAGGCGTCGGCCGCATCGAGGTACTGCTGAGCGGAGAAAAGCAGGGTGACGTTCACCGGGACGCCCTGGAAGATGGCCTCTTCAATCGCCGGCAGGCCCTCCCTGGTGCCGGGTATCTTGATGTAGAGATTAGGCTTTTCCGCCCTCTTGTGAAGCGCTTGCGCCGCGGCCAGGGTGCTCGCCGCGTCGCGGGCCAACAGCGGCGACACTTCCAGCGACACCCACCCGTCGGCGCCATCCGTTTGCTCATACACGCCCTTGAACAAATCGGCCGCGCGCCTCAAATCGTCCAGCGCCAGATCGAAGAACAGGTCTTCCACCGACTTGGCCGATTGCGCGTGTTCCCGGATGGCGTCATCGTAGATCGCGCTGTTCCTGATCGCGTGATCAAAGATCGTCGGATTGGAGGTCAACCCGGTCACCGAGAGCGATCGGATATAGCTCTCCAGCGTTCCCGAATTCAGAAGATCGCGTGTGATGTTGTCCAGCCACAGACTCTGACCAAGGTCATGAAGAGTTCGAGTTGCGGCGACAGGTGAGGCCGCAGCAAGCGGAGAGGTTTCGGGTTGAATGGAGTTATTGGCCGGGTTCATCGGAGTCACCTTTTGTCTCTACTAGCCAAATCGACTTAAGCCACGGGCCGCGGCGTCTGGATGTCGGGAGCCTTGTCATCCCATAGCAGCTGTATTTGTTCCAAAGATTTCTGTTTCGTCTCGGGAACGGCGAAATAAATCCATATCCAACCGGCCACGCAAAAGAAAGTGAGGAGCCAGAACGTGAACGTGCTGCCGATCGCCTGGACGAGCGACAGGAAGAACTGGCTGACCAGATAGGCCGATCCCCAGTTGATGGCCGTGGCGATGGCCACGCCGCGACCACGGATGCGCGCCGGGAACACCTCGTTGATGACCGTCCACACCACCGGGCCAAGCGAGAAGGCGAAGCTGGATATGAAGACGATCAGCGCCGCCACCGTGACGAGTCCAGCGGCGCTTGGACCGGTCGACCCCGCCGCATGACCGGTCGAGGTGATGATCTGGAATGCGGCGCCGACCACAGCCAGGCTGGCGCCCATCCCGACCAGTCCGGCGAGCAGCAGTTTGCGGCGTCCCACATTGTCAATGAACGCAATGGCGATCAGGGTGGCCAGTACATTTACACCGCCGATCGCCCACGTTGTAACCGTGGCCCGCGACGCTTCCGTGACAAAACCGGCCGAGGCGAATATCTGGTTTGCGTAGTAGATGATGGCGTTTATGCCTGTAATTTGCTGGAATATGGCCAATCCCGCCGCAATCATCAGAGGTTTGCGCCACTCTCGGGAAAACACTTCCCCCCAGGTCGCGGTCTTCTCATCAGTGCGGAGCGCCGCCACGATCGAATCGAGCCGCTCTTTGACATCCACCTCAGGCTGTATCTTCCGTGTTTCGGCTTCAGCATATCCACGACGCCCCTTCATCATGAGCCAGCGAGGGGATTCGGGCGCAACAAGCGCGATGAGAAGCAAGGCTATTCCGGGAACCGCCGCCGCTCCGAGCATCAGGCGCCATGCCCCGTTGCCCGCGATCTGAACATCGGCCAGGCGGGCGTTGACGAGGTAGGCCAGAAAAATACCGACCGTGATCGCCAGCTGATAGCTTGAAATGAAGCGACCTCGCAGCGTGGCGGGAGCCAGTTCCGCCGCATAGAGCGGGGCCGCCACCGCGGCTACGCCGACACCGATGCCGACGATCAGCCGCCCCGCGACGAGGACGATGGCGCCGGGCGCCATCCATTGGACGGCGGCGCCGAGCGTGAACAACAGCGCCGCGAGCAATATGGTTCGTTTGCGGCCCAGCCAGTCGCCGAGCGCCCCGCTGGCAAGTGATCCGGCCAGGGCCCCCAGGGTAACGTAGCTGGTGACCACCTGGACCATGAACAGGCTGAGTGAGAACGTCGCCTTTATGCCGGCGAGGGCGCCGGAAATAACGCCTTGATCGTACCCGAACAGGCCTCCCCCGAATATGACTACGGCAAGCACGATGGCCAGCCATAGAGTGAGGGTCTCGCGCGCGAGCGGCTTTCCACCCGCCAGCGAGCTCGAGGCTTTCAATGTGTCTATGGCCGGAGGGCCCGCCATGTCCCGGGGTTCAGAGTTCATTTTTCTTCCCGCGTTCGGTCGGAAGAGGCATCGGAAAACCAAAGCCCAGCACACTCTGGCGGGCGTTTGAGCTCGCAGCGCTACGCCGCCATCGCCATAAGCTGGACCTTCCCACGCGAGACCCCGACGTTCTTGGAGGATGCTGCTCAGATAGCCGAATTCTGCGCTATTAGGCGGCGAAGGGCCAGCGGCCATGTGGGGGATATCGATTTGAAGGAACCGGAGCATGCGCCCCCGGCGACCGACGGGCGGTGAGCGCCTCTTCAGGGGCCGGGACCTGCCGAGCGGAACGAGGCCTGGCTTGACAAATCGCAATATATTTGCAATACGTGATTGCAATGCTTTTGTCTTCGCCATTGAGCGCTCAGCGCCTGAAACTTCCGTGTCGTCTCTCAAGAATGTTCAGTTCGCGAGCCACGCCCTTTTCGGCGATCCCGTGCATGAAATGTCAAATATATCATAGGATTGTGCATGGGAGGCGCGGTGAAAAGGCGCTCATGGCGTAACCGCCACAGGCGCTCCGACCGCCATCCGACCGCCAACCAACCGCCAACCAACCGCCAACAGGCCGCCCTTCGACCGCCCCTTACCCGCCAATCGACAGCCATCCGCCACCCTTTCCCAGCCGCCGGTCTTAGGCGAGACTGCCGGAACACATGACGAACGCGATTCGCCTTTCTGACCCTGGAGCCGCCGCATGATTGGCCGCCTTCGCGGACTGGTGGCCGAGGTGGGCGAGGAAGAGGCGCTCATCGACGTCGGCGGGGTCGGCTATGTCGTGCGCTGTGGCGGCAGGACGCTGTCGCGTCTGCCCGCGCACGGCGACGAGGCCATGCTGCATGTCGAGACCCAGTGGACCGAGGCCGCCGGCATGCGCCTCTACGGTTTCCTGGCCCGCGAGGAGCGCCGCGCCTTCGTACTGCTGCAGGCGATCCAGGGCGTCGGCCCCAAGGCGGCGCTCGGCGTGCTCGATGTGCTTTCGCCGGCCGAGCTGGCCGGCGCCGTGGCGCGCCAGGACAAGGCCGCCGTCGCCCGCGCCAACGGCGTCGGGCCCAAGCTCGCCCTGCGCATCATCGTCGAACTCAAGGACAAGCCGATCTCCGGCAGTCCGGTGGCGGCGTCCAGCGCCGGCGCGGCCGCCGCCCATCCTGCGCCGCCGTCCGCCTCCGGCGAGGCGGTGGCCGCGTTGATGGGCCTGGGCGTGGCGGAGATCACCGCCCGCCGGGTGGTCGATCAGGCGTCCCTGCGCCTGGGTGACGCCGCGGGCGAGGCCGCGCTGATCAAGGCGGCGCTCCAGGAACTCGGCCGTTGAACAGGCTGGTTTCCGGCGAGGCTGTCCCCCACGAGGCGACCGACAAGGCGCTGCGCCCGCAGACGCTCGCTGAATTCGTCGGGCAGGAGCAGTCCAAGGCCAATCTGCGGGTGTTCATCGACGCCGCCCGCGCCCGTGGCGAGGCGCTCGACCATGTCCTGCTGTTCGGGCCGCCGGGGCTGGGCAAGACCACCCTGGCCCAGATCGTGGCGCGGGAGCTGGGCGTCAACTTTCGCGCCACCTCCGGACCTGTGCTGGCCAAGGCCGGCGACCTCGCGGCGATCCTGACCAATCTCGAAGCCAACGACGTGCTGTTCATCGACGAGATCCATCGCCTGGCCGCCAACGTCGAGGAGATCCTCTATCCGGCCATGGAGGACCACGCGCTCGACCTGGTGATTGGCGAGGGCCCATCGGCTCGCTCGATCCGCATAGACCTGGCCCCGTTCACGCTGGTGGCGGCGACCACCCGGGCGGGATTGCTGGCCACGCCGCTGCGCGATCGTTTCGGCATCCCGATCCGCCTGGAGTTCTACACGCCGGAGGAGCTGCAACGGGTCCTTAGCCAGGCCGCCCGCAAGATGGGCATCGACCTGGCGCCCGAGGGCGCGGCGGAGATCGCCGCCCGCGCCCGCGGCACCCCTCGCGTGGCCGGGCGCCTGCTGCGCCGGGTCCGCGATTTCGCGACCGCCGAGGCCGCGGCCGTCATCGACCGCCCCTGCGCGGCCCGAGGCCTGGCGCGGCTGGAGGTCGATCCGTCCGGGCTGGATTCCCTGGATCGCCGCTATCTGACGGCCTTGATCGAGAACTACGGTGGTGGCCCCGCCGGTGTCGAAACCCTCGCCTACGCCATCGCCGAAGCCCGCGACTCGGTGGAGGACGTCATCGAGCCCTATCTCCTCCAGCAAGGCTTCATCCAGCGCACCCCCCGCGGCAGGTTGGCCTGCGCCAAGGCCTATGCCCATCTGGGATTTCCGGCCCCGCCCGCGCCAAAAGTGCAGCCCACGCTGTTCAACGACGATGTCTAAAGCTTCGCGAACCCTTCCTCCCTCCCCTTTATGGGGAGGGACAGGACGCGCAGCGTCCAGAGTGGGGCACGGCCGCGCAACGCCCGCCCGCACTTTATTCTTGGGAGAGCCCCACTCTGACGGCTGCGCCGTCCGTCCCTCCCCATGAAGGGGAGGGAGGAATCACCGGATGAGCGCGCCCCTCCCCAACCCCCAGGTCCAGGCTTCCGACCCCAAGGCCTCGGTGTTCGTGGCGGCCAACGCCGGGTCGGGAAAGACCTCGACGCTGGTCAAGCGCGTGGCCCGGCTGCTGCTGGCGGGCGCGCGGCCCGAAGCCATCCTCTGCGTGACCTACACCAAGGCCGGGGCCGCCGAGATGCAGCGGCGGCTGTTTCGCGAGTTGGGCGAATGGGCCGTCGCGCGGGACGAGGCGCTGATCCACTCACTTGCGGAGATCGATGAAGGCGATCGCGACCTGTCGTCGGCGAGGGCGCTGTTCGCGCGCGCGCTGGAGACGCCGGGCGGTCTGAAGATCCAGACCATCCACGCATTCTGCGAACAGCTGTTGCGCAGGTTCCCGCTGGAGGCCGGCGTGTCGCCCGGGTTCACGATCATGGACGACGTCGCCTCCAGGATGGTGTCGATGGGCGCGCGCGACGCTCTGGCCGAGGCCGCCATGGCCGACCCGGCGGGCCGGCTCGCCCAGGCCTACCAACATTTCTCGGTCGAACTCGACTGGCTATCGTTCAACACCCTGTTCGAGGTGTTCGCCGACCGCCGCGCCGCCATTGCCGCCTATGCCGACCGGTGCGAGGCGGTTGGCGGCTTCGTCAACGATGTCTGGCGGCGGTGCGGGTTCGGCGCGCCCACCAGCCGCGCGGAGATCGAGGCCGAGGCCCTGGGTCGCATCCGCTGGCGCCAATGGTCCGCGGCCGCCGACGCCCTGCTGGCGGGAACGCCGAAGACCGACCAGCCTCTGGGGCGTGTGATGAAGGCGGTCGGTCCCGGCTCATCCTTCGCCGACGTCTGGGCGATCTTTTCCACGGGCGCGGGAACGCCGAAGGCGAGGCTCGCGACCCAGTCCGTGGACCCCTCGGCGCGCAATTGGCTGGTCGAGGAGCAGGCCCGCCACGCCTATACCCGCTCGCTCGTCCTGGCCGCCTCCGTAGCCGAAAACACGTCCCACGCCCTGACGCTCGCGCTGGCCTACGGCGCCCTCTACGAAGGGGCCAAGGGCGCGCGCGGCAGTCTCGATTTCGCCGACCTGATAGCCCACGCCCATCGGCTGCTTACCGTGAAGGCGGACGCCACCTGGGTCCTCTTCAAGCTTGACGGGGGCCTCGAGCACGTCCTCCTGGACGAGGGCCAGGACACCGCGCCGGAACAGTGGGACATCCTGCGCGCCCTGACCGCCGAATTCTTCACAGGCCTCGGCGCCGGTCCGGTCCGTCGCACCATCTTCGCCGTCGCCGACGAGAAGCAGTCGATCTTCTCGTTCCAGGGCGCCGCGCCCGAGCGCTTCGCGGTCGAGAAGCAGCGCTTTGGCATTATGGTCACCCAGTCTGGCTTTCGGTTCATCGAGGCCAATTTGCTGGAGAGCTGGCGCTCCGCCCCGGAGATCCTGGGGTTCGTCGACATGGTGTTCGGCGCCCGCGAGGCGCTCGACGGGTTGCGACCCGGCGATGCGCTCAACAAGGTGGACTTTCCGCTGTCCCACAAGGCCCGCCGCGATCCGGCGGGTTGTGTCGACCTGTGGCCTCTGGAGGCGGCGGGCGAGAGCGTCGAGACCGACGCCTGGGCGCCCGTCGACAGCGAACCCGAAGAGAGCGCGAACCGGCGTCTGGCGAGAAGGATCGCCCGCGCCATCGTCGCGATGGTGGCGGCGCGTGATCGCGTGCTCGATCGCGATACCCGCCGAATGCGGCCGTGCGGCTATGGCGACATGCTGATCCTGGTCCGGCGGCGTTCGGCGCTGTTCCACGAGATCATCCGCGCGCTCAAGCGGGAAGGGGTCCCGGTCGGCGGAGCCGATCGCCTCAAGCTCTCCGAGCATGGCGTGTTCGAGGACATGATCGCCCTGGCCCGGTTCGCCCGCTTTACCGGCGACGACCTCACTCTGGCGGGCGTCCTCCGCGGGCCGTTCTGCGATGTCGGCGAGGTGTCGCTGTTCGACCTGGCTCACGCCCGCGGCGGCTCTCTCTGGGAAGCACTGGTCGGGCGGGCGTCGGAACGTCCCGAATGGGATGCGGCCCGCCGGCTCCTCTCCTGGGCACAAGAGGAGGGCATGCGCGCCGCCCCGTTCGATTTCTTCAGCCGACTCATGGACCGGCTCGACGACACCGGGCGCTCGATGCGCCAGCGCCTCTACACGCGCATGGGCGCCGAGGGTGAAGACGCCGCCGACGCTTTTCTCGCCGAGGCGCTGAACGCCGAGGATCGCGGCGCCCGGGATCTGGAGACCTTCATCGCGGCCATGTCGCTGAGTGAGATCGAGGTCAAGCGCGAGGCCGAGGACACTGCCGTCGCCGGCGAAGGCGAGGTGCGGGTGATGACCGTGCATGGCGCCAAGGGTCTGGAAGCGCCGATCGTGATCCTGCCGGACACCAGCGCGCGGGCCATGGATCGTGGCGGGCCGCTGATGGAAACCGATGACGGCGCGTTCCTCTGGGCGCCCCGGACGGCGGAAGACTGTCCGGCGACCGCGGCGGCGCGGGAGCGCCGGGGGCTGGCCGCCGAGCGGGAGTCGTCACGACTGCTCTATGTCGCCCTGACACGCGCGCGTGACCGCCTGATCCTCTGCGGTGTCGAAAGTCAGAAGCATCGCTACGAACGCAGCTGGCGCGACTACATGCAGCGGGCTTTCGATGAACTGCCGATCCACCCGTTCGCTCTGGAGGGGGGCGGTGAAGGCTGGCGATACGGCCTCGATCCGGTCCCCGCGGACGTGTCGGCGCCGCCTGCGCCCGCGGCGCCCATCGCGCTGCCCTGGATTCGCACCCCGGCGGCGCTGGAACCAGCGATCGCGCGGTTCTCCTCGCCTTCCGCGTTCGACGAGGCCGTGAGGACGTCGGCGCCGTCCCCCGTCGCTGTCGTGGCGGGTCTCGGGCGCTTTCGCCGCGGGGACATCATTCACCGTCTGCTGCAACTGCTGCCCGAATTGCCCGGGGACGAGCGACCGTCGGCGGCCATGCGCTGGCTGGCCCGTGAGCGCGACCTGACGGCGGATCAGCGGGTTGAAATGAGGGACGCCGCCCTCGCCGTGCTTGGCGATCCCCGGTTCGCGGCGGTGTTCGGGCCGGGCTCCAAGGCCGAGGTCGCCCTGGCGGGAACCGCGCGAGGCATCCGGATATCGGGGCGCGTCGACCGGCTGGTGGTCGAGGACGGCCGCGTGCTGGTGGTCGACTTCAAGACCAACAGGCCGGCCCCCAATCGCGTCGAGGACGCCGACGAAGCTTACCTGCGCCAGATGGCGCTCTACGCGGCCCTGCTGCGGGAGGTGTTTCCCGGCCGGACGATCGAGGCGGCCCTGGTGTGGACCGATGGTCCCAGGTTGATGCCCGTGCCCGATCCACTTATCGACCGCGCCTTGGCCGATCTGGTAGAAGCCGGGTGAATGGCCATGCATCCCCTGCTCGAACGCCTCGGACTCACCACCCCGATCATCCAGGCTCCCATGGCGGGAACCTCGACGGCGGCGCTCGCCTCTGCGGTGTCCAACGCCGGAGGCTTGGGCTCGATCGCCATCGGGCACATCGGCGTCGAGGCGGCTTCGGCGGACATCGCTCGCGTCCAAGCCGAAACCAACCGGGCCTTCGGCGTCAACGTCTTCTGTCACGCTCCGGCTGTTCGCGATCCTGGCCGCGAGTCCGCCTGGCTGGCGCGGCTTGCGCCGGTGTTCGCGGACTATGGCGCGACGCCGCCTGTGGAACTGCACGAGATCTATCGCAGCTTCACGACCGATCGGTCCAAATGGGACCTGCTGGTCGAGGCCCGGGCGCCGGTGGTGAGCTTTCATTTCGGCTTGCCGCCCGCCGAGGCGATCACCGCCCTCAAACGCGCCGGTTCCGTGCTGCTGGCCACCGCCACCAACCCACGGGAGGCCCACGCAGCGGTCAGCGCCGGCGTCGACGCGATCGTCGCGCAAGGCTACGAGGCTGGCGGTCATCGCGGGGTGTTCGATCCGGGCGCGCCGGACGATCAGCTGGGGACGTTCGCCCTGGTTCGCCTGCTGACGAGCCGATTCGATGTTCCGGTGATCGCCGCCGGCGGGATCATGGATGGAGCGGGTATCGCGGCGGCCCTGGCGCTCGGCGCGGCGGCGGCGCAGATGGGGACAGCCTTCGTCGGCTGTCCGGAAGCCGCGTCGGATCTGGCCCATCGAGCCGCCCTGCTGGCCGCCGATCGCCCGCCCACCGTGATGACCCGGGCCATATCCGGGCGCCCGGCGCGCTGCCTCGTCAACCGGTTCACCGAGCTGGAAGCCGGGCTCGGCGCGCCGCCGTCCTATCCGGTGGCCTACGATGCCGGCAAAGCTTTGAACGCAGCCGCCAAGGCTCGCGGCGAAGGTGGCTACGGCGCCTGGTGGGCCGGGCAGGGGGCGCCCCTGGCGCGCGCGGTCCCCGCCGCGAGTTTGATCGAGTTGCTGTCAGCGGAGCTAAAAGCGGTCGGCGGCGGTAATATTCCGTGACGGCCGCACGACGCCTCTTGGTACCCCCAGAAAATCTCGCGGAGATTCCTCGGCCGCGGGTCGCCCGCGCCCGTTGCAAGGCCGCGCAAAACGATTAACTCTCGTTCCACAGTTGCAAGGAGTCACCCCATGAACACCGTCGCCGTCACCGATGCGTCTTTTGAAGCCGACGTCATCAAGGCCTCCAAGCCCGTCCTGGTGGATTTCTGGGCCGAATGGTGCGGCCCTTGCAAGCAGATCGCTCCCGCCCTCGAACAGATAGCCGGCGAACTCGGCGACGCGCTCACCGTGGCCAAGGTCAACATCGAGGAAAGCCCGACCACGCCGTCCCGCTACGGCGTCCGCGGCATCCCGACCATGATGCTGTTCAAGGACGGCGAAATGAAATCCATGAAGGTCGGGGCCATGCCCAAGCAGAAGATTCTCGACTGGCTCGCGGAAACCGGCGTCACCGCCACCGACGCCGCCGCCTGAAGACCGGAGCGCGGTGGCCTCGTTCTACGAGCGCGCCATCCTGCCGCGGCTGATCAGCTGCAGTTGCGTCGGGCCGGCGGTCGCTAAGATGCGTGCGAAGGTGACGCCGCGCGCTCAGGGTCGAGTGCTTGAGCTCTGCATCGGCGCGGGCGCCAACCTGCCCTTCTATGATCCCGCCAAGGTCAGCGCGGTTTTCTCCGTGGAGCCGTCCGAGGCTCTTCGCAAGCGGGCCCGTGCGGCCGAATGTCCGCATGGACTTTCCGTGACTATCCTCAACGGGGCCGCCGAGGCGTTGCCGTTCGACGGCGGCGAGTTCGACACCGTTCTCTGCACCTTCACGCTCTGCTCGGTCACCTCGCCCGAAACGGCCCTGACCGAGGCCCGCAGAGTCCTCAAGAAAAGCGGTCGCCTGCTGTTTTGCGAGCACGGTTTGTCGCCGGATGAAGGCGTGGCTCGTTGGCAAGGGCGCATCGAGCCGATCTGGAAGCGCATCGCCGGAGGCTGCCACCTCACGCGGCAGGTGGCGCCGGCGATCGCGAAGAAAGGCTTCAAGATCGAAAGCAGCGACGCGCGCTACATGCGCGGCGCCCCCAAGTTCGCCGGCTGGTGCGAGTGGGGTTCGGCGCTCCCGGCTTAGGGCAGGCCTATGTCGGCCAGGTTTCCGGACTGAGCACCAGCACATCGCCAACGAAGCGCAACGACCCGCAGATCACCACGTGGGGTGGCGGGCCGACGACACGCAATGCCCGGGCCATCGCCGCCGCGACTCCGCCATTGGTTCCGGTGGCGTCGAGGCCAAGGTCCCTCGCGGTCTTGGCAAGCGTCCGCGCTGGTGTCGAATTGCCCGAGTCGAACGCCGTGGCGAAGATGCGGGGCGCGAGGCCGGTGAAAGCCTCGAGGAATCCGGTGGCGTCCTTGCGGCCGAGCATGCCGACGATAAGCACGATCGGGCGACCGTCGCGCGCGGTCATCCGCGCGCAGGCCTGCGCGAGCGCGTGGCCCGCATGCGGGTTGTGCGCGCCATCGAGCCAGACATCGGCGCCGCGGACCTTCGCCATCTCCGCGAGTGGTCCGGCTGTCAGCCGTTGCATTCGGCCGGGCCAGACGGTCCCGGCGACGCCGCGCGCGATGGCGTCCTCGTCGATCCTTGGATCGGCAAGAGCCAGCGCCGCCACCGTCGCCAGTCCGGCGTTGGCGAACTGATGATCGCCCAGGAGGCTCGGCGGTGGCAGATCCAGCAACCGTTCCAACGTCTGCACCCTGAGGCGGCCGTGTTCCTCGAAAGCATCGACATCGCGCCCCATCAGCGTGAGCGGCGCGCACAGGCGCTCCGCCTCCGCCTCGATGACTGCGAGCGCTTCGTCGGGCTGCCGCGCGGAAACCACCAGGCGTCCGGCCTTGATGATCCCGGCCTTCTCCCAGGCGATCCTGCCCAGATCCGGACCCAGCAACTCGAGATGGTCATAGTCTACCGGCGTGATCACGCTCACCGCCGGATCGTCGAACACATTGGTGGCGTCGAACCGTCCTCCCAGGCCGACCTCCACCAGGGTGAGGTCGGCCGATGTCTGCGCGAAGGCGTGGAAGGCGAGGGCGGTGGTGATCTCGAAAAAGCTGATCGGTTCGCCCTGGTTGGCGGCTTCGACCTCGTCGATCCGCACGGCGAGTTCCTCGTCGGAGATCAGTGTCCCGGCGATCCGGATACGCTCCGAGAACCGCACCAGATGCGGCGAGGTCAGAACGTTGACCTTCAGTCCGGCCGCTTCGGCGATGCCGCGCAGAAACGCGGTCGTCGAGCCCTTGCCGTTGGTGCCGGCGATGTGGATCAACGGCGCCAGGCGCCTGTGCGGGTCGCCGAGCGCCGCCAGCAGCCGCTCGATGCGGCCGGTCGTGAGATCGATCAGCGACGGATGCAGCGCGCGCAGGCGGCTGATCGCCCCGTCGGAGGCGCGAATGGCGTCGTAGTCGTGGGTCATTGAAACTTTAGGCGGCGGCGCGGCGGGCGCGTCCCATCATCAGCGTGCGCAGGATGGAACCGAGCACAGCCGGCAGGTCCTTGCGGGTGACCACGCGGTCGACCATTCCGCGCTCGACCTGGAACTCGGCGGTCTGGAAGCCGGGCGGCAAGGTCTCGCGAATGGTCTCCTCGATCACCCGTCGACCCGCGAAGCCGATCAGGGCCGAGGGTTCGGCCAGATGCACGTCGCCGAGCATGGCGTAGGAAGCCGTCACCCCGCCCGTGGTGGGGTCCGTCAAGACCACGACATAGGGCAGGCGCTCGCGGCGCAGGCGCTGGATCGCCGCCGTCGTCCTCGCCATCTGCATCAGCGACAAGGCGCCTTCCTGCATCCGGGCGCCGCCCGAGGCGGTGAACACGATGAGCGGCCGTTGGCCCTTCACCGCCGCGTCGACCGCCGACAGGAAGGCCTCGCCGGCCGCCGCGCCGAGCGAGCCGCCCATGAAACTGAAATCCTGAACCAGCACGATCACCGGGACGCCGCCGATCTCGCCCGACGCCGCCGCCATCGCATCGGTCTCGCCGGTGTTCTTCCGGGCGGTGGCGAGGCTGTCTCGGTAGGGCTTGCCGTAGGTGAAGCCCAGCGGGTCGTCCGGCGATTTCGGCAGCGGCAGGGTCTTATAGCGGCCGCCGTCGAACGTATAGGCGAACCTCAGCGCCGGGCGGATGCGCATATGCCGGCCGGCCGGCGTAACCCAGAGCGCGGCCTCGAGGTCCGGGCGATAGATCATCTCCCCGGTGTCGGGGCATTTTTCCCAGAGGTTGTCGGGCGTTTCGCGGCGCGACACCAGCTTGTGCACACCCGGGGCGAACTTGGCGAGCCAGCCGCCCCGTTCACCACCCGCCGCGAGGGTCGGATTGCGGATCGGCTTGTTTTTCTTGTCGTCGCTCAAGGCCATCGCCGGCGCCTTCTCAGTCCGCCTCAGTCCGCGCGCATGCGCGCGGCGTGTACCGCCATAGCGATGTTCGCGGCGGTATCCAGCACTTTCGCGACGGGATCACGGTTCTGTGCGATGGCGGCGGCGATCTCGTCGACCAGGGCCGATCCCACCACCGCGGCATCCGCGACACGGGCGATTTGCGCGGCGCGCTCCGGCGTGCGGATCCCGAAACCGACCGCCACCGGCAGGCCGCTGGCGCGCCGCACACGGTTGACAGCGGGAGCAATCGCGTCGGCGTCGGCTTCCTTGCCGCCGGTCACCCCGGCGACCGAGACATAATAGACGAACCCGCGCGTCCGGCTCGCCACGATCTTCAGCCGCGCCTCGTCGGTCGTGGGTGTCGCGAGACGAATGAGCGCCAGGTCCTCGGCCTCCAGTGCGTCGGCCAGAGGACCGGCCTCCTCCGGCGGACAGTCGACGACGATCAGGCCGTCGGCGCCGGCCTCGGCGGCGGCGCGGGCGAACGCCCCGAGGCCGAAAGTGAGCAGCGGGTTGAGATAGCCCATCAGTACGATCGGGGTGATCGCATCGGCCTGTCGGAATTCACGGACCATGGCGAGCGCGCCGTCCAGGGTCATGCCCTCGCCGAGAGCTCGGATCGCCGCCTTCTGTATCGTCGGCCCGTCGGCGACCGGATCGGAGAAAGGCAGGCCCAGTTCGATGATGTCGGCCCCCGCTCCCGGCAGGCCTGCGAGGATGGCCGACGCAGTCTCCCGGTCGGGGTCTCCGGCCATGACATAGGCGACGAATCCGGCGCGTCCCTCGCTTGCAAGGGCCGCGAACCGGGTGTCGAGTCTCTCGGCCGTCAAATCCGCCGTCCCAGCCGCTCGGCCACGGTCGCCAGGTCCTTGTCGCCGCGGCCCGACAGGTTCAGCGCGACAATTCCGTCCTTGCCGATCTGCACGCAAAGCTCGGGCAGCCGGGCCAGGGCGTGGGCGGATTCCAGGGCCGGTACGATGCCCTCGAGCCGCGCGCATAGCTGGAACGCCTCCAGCGCCTCCTCGTCGGTCGCGGTCAGATACTCGGCGCGGCCCACCTCATGAAGCCAGGCGTGCTCGGGACCGATGCCGGGGTAGTCGAGCCCGGCCGAGATCGAATGGGCCTCGGTGATCTGGCCGTCGGCGTCCTGCAGCAGATAGGTATGATTGCCGTGCAGTACGCCTGGGCGCCCGCCGTTGAGCGCGGCGGCGTGACGGTTGGTGTGCATGCCGTCGCCGGCGGCTTCGACGCCCACCAGCCGGACAGTCTCGTCGTTGAGGAAGGGATGGAAGATCCCGATGGCGTTCGAGCCGCCTCCGACGCAAGCGATCACGGCGTCTGGAAGGCGCCCCTCCGCCTCGAACATCTGCGCGCGGGTTTCGACGCCGATCACCGCCTGGAAATCGCGCACCATCACCGGGTAGGGATGCGGGCCGGCGGCCGACCCGATCAGATAGTAGGTGTCCGAGACATTGGTGACCCAGTCGCGCAACGCCTCGTTCATGGCGTCCTTCAGGGTCGAGGCGCCGCTGGTGACCGGCCGCACCTCCGCGCCGAGCAGATTCATGCGCAGGACGTTGGGCGCCTGCCGCTCGACGTCCACCGCGCCCATGTAGACGATGCATGGCAGGCCGAAGAGAGCGCACACCGTGGCGGTGGCGACGCCGTGCTGGCCGGCGCCCGTCTCGGCGATGATCCGCGTCTTGCCCATCCGGCGGGCCAGAAGGATCTGGCCCATGCAGTTGTTGATCTTGTGCGCGCCGGTGTGGTTGAGTTCCTCACGTTTCAGATAAATCCTCGCGCCGCCGAAATGCTCGGTGAGGCGTCGCGCGAAATACAGCGGACTCGGCCGCCCGACGTAGGTTGCGAGGTAGCCTTTCAATTCCGTCTGGAAGGCCTCGTCGGTCTTGGCCGCTTCGTAGGCGCCTTCGAGCGCGAACACCAAGGGCATCAGCGTCTCGGGCACATAACGCCCGCCGAATTCGCCGAACCGGCCATGGGAGTCAGGCTGGGCGGCGTAGTCGTTGGGACGCGAGGGGATGGCGGGCGGAATGTTCACTGGGCGCGAGGGGGTTCGGTCAGGCGCGGCGAACCGCCTCCAGGAACGTGGCTATGAGAGTGGCGTCCTTTAGGCCGGCGCCACGCTCCACGCCAGAGGAAACATCCACCAGGGGAGCTCCGCTGAGCCTGATCGCCTCGGTGACGTTCCATGGATCCAGGCCGCCTGCGATGAACCATGGGCGCTGAAACCGCCGGCCGCCAAGCATCGAAGC
>Ga0302314_10004034_pt1 | contig 27044 bp, 22 predicted proteins | sample III_Palsa_N2_3_FD_200533 | JGI IMG/M metagenome (GOLD analysis project Ga0302314, IMG submission 200533) | Peat permafrost microbial communities from Stordalen Mire near Abisko, Sweden - III_Palsa_N2_3 | ecosystem: Environmental > Terrestrial > Soil > Palsa > Peat permafrost | place: Sweden...
GCCAACGACGGTGCGTGCACCGAGGTCGCCTGGTCGGCCTTCGGCACGGTGACGTTCTTAGAGCACTGCGACATCGTCACCGGCAGCAGGTCGTCCCAGGCGACGATCGCCTTCACCCGGCGGTCGCATTGACCGACCCAGCTGACCGCCGCGGCACCCAGCGAGTGCCCAGCGATTGCCACGTCCTGTCGGTCAAGGCTGCCGAAGTCAGGGTTGAACGAGCCGCCGTAGGGCTTTGTCGACGTCGACAGGAAGAAGTTCAGCGAGTCCTCAGCGCCCTGGTAGAAGTTGTAATTCTGCTGGTAGGGAACGCCGGTGCAAATGTTCGTCGCCGACAGATCCGGGCAGTTGCTGGGCAGCAGATCGGAGTCGCCCTGCCCCTGAACGTCGTATGTCATGACCTCGTAGCCGTACTGCGCCAAGCCCTCGGCGGCCCAGTAGTAGAGCTGCTGATAGGCCTGGACGGAGCCGTCGGTGATGACGACGCCGGGATATTTGCCGTTATGCAATCTCGGCGTCCCCGGTGGCGGCATGAAGATGTTCCCGCGCAGCACCGCGCCGTCGAGCGAGGTGAACGAGACAGGGTTGACCGTCCCGCCGGTCAGCTGCTCCCACGCGGTGATGGTGCGGAACGGATCGGCCGCCTGAGAGCCGGGAACCAGTGTTGTCACTCCACCGTGGATGTGCCCGAGCCCGTCGGTGACCTGCTGTCCGAGCTGATCAAGCCACAGCGCAGATCCGTCGGCGACGGACCCGTAGCCAAACGACAGACTTGCGGCCTGGTCACGCAGGCGCAGCGTTGAGCAGTACACGTTGAGCGCGTCACGCAGAATCCAGGCTGGGTTCGTCGGAACACCGCCCTGGACATCAGGATCGATGTGGTTATCGGCAGCCGAGAAGCAGTCTTGGTCGACCGAGGTGCCGACCGACGTCGCGTTCGCGCGCATATTCGCCGGCAGCCTCCCCTCAGCGTTCGCGACCAGAGCCTTGGCGTAGGTGACCGCTAGCTGAGCCCCCGCCGGAAAGCCGTCTGCCGTCGCGCCAACGGCACTCGCTGTCGACCCTGCCATCACACAGACGACTGCGACGCACCCAGCGACCGCCCGTATTCTCGCTAGCTTCATCGCCCTGTCTCCTCCCCTTGCCGAGACTCAAACTTATCTGAAGGACCGTACAGATGAGGCAGTAGCCCGAGCGCGTCTCAGCTCTTCTTGATCGCGATCCGGTTGGCCGCGGACTTGGTTGTCACGGTCTGCGAACCGCCGGTCTTGATCACGGTTCGATGGCCCTCGGGAATGCTGCGTGCCGCCTTCGTCGTCTTGTAGTAGCGGCTCGCCGGCGTGGTGCCGCCGCCCTGACGCGGCATCGTCTGATGCGTCGGCACGCTCGGATGCGCGCCGCCACTCTCGGTGTATTGGGCGAGCGCCTCGCAGGGACCGTCGCTCGGCAGATCCACAACCGGCTTCGGCAGCCTCGGCACGCTGAGATCGGCCGACTTGCCAAACAGCGTCGAGGTCAGATCACCAACGAGGTTGCGTCGCCACTGCGACACGTTCGGCACCTCCACCCCGAACCGCTCGGACACCAGCTTCAGCTGCGATGTGTGGTCGAACAGCTCGCTGTTGACGTAACCGCCCTGGCTGAACGGCGAGATCATCAGGCCGGGAACCCGCACACCGAGTCCGAGCGGTCCCTTGATCCCCAGCGTTCCGGGTGAGGGGTCCATCAGTTTGGGCGGCGTCGCCGTCAGGTATTCGCCTGGCGTACCGAGCGGCGCCGTCGGCGGCGCGACGTGATCAAACCATCCGTCGTTCTCGTCGTACATCAAGAACAGCGCCGTCTTCGCCCAGACCTTCGGGTTGGAGACCAGCGCGTCCAGCACCAAGGACGTGTAATACATCCCGTTGGTCGGCGCGACTGATGGGTGCTCGTCAAAGCCGAGCGGCGGAATCATCCAGGAGACGCTCGGCAGGCTGTCGGCGGCGATATCGGCGATGAAGTCGTTCGGAAAGGTTTGCCCGAATGCCTTGCGGTAGAGCGGTGAGAGCGGATCACGGAATGCGCTGAAGTACTGCAGCACGTGGTCACAGAGCATGATCGGACTGCCGTACGGGCTGTAGAGGACCGGATCCCACGACGGGTAGTTGGCAAGCTCCGAGTACTTCGACGAGAGGCCGAGGTTGCTCGGGCTGTAGACCTTCCATGGGACGCCGGCGTCCTCCAGGACCTCCTGCATCGTCGGCCAGCTGCAGTTCCACAGGGCGTCCGGGGTGGCGTTGGTGTCGGTTACCGGGCCGCCCTGCTTGCCATCCGGATCGATTGTGCCGCTGTTGGCCATCAGCCGGTTGGGGTGCGTCGGGCCGAGGATCGAGCAGTGGTAGGCGTCAAGCAGCGTGAAGTGGTCAGCCAGCGCGTAGTAGAACGGCAGATCGGCGCGCTCGTAGTAGCCCATCGTCATCACGCCATGTTCGCCCTCGTACTTACTTGAGGTGTGAGTCTTGACCCAGGAGTCCATCTTTCCGTCGTTCCAGCAGAGGTGCATCGGACCCCAGTCGTGGGTCAGGTCGTCGGTGCATTCGAAGCCGGCGCTTGAGTCGAGATGGAACGGCAGCAGCTTGTTGGCGGGGAATAGACCATCGCCACCCGGGTAATCCTGGGCAAAAACCCCGAGTGAGTGTTTCGGGTGGTCGTTGAAGCCGCGGCCCTTGTGATAGGAGCCGAAGTAGTGGTCGTAGGAACGGTTCTCCATCATCAGAAAGACGACGTGCTCGATCGCCTCAAGGTCAGAGCCCGCGGCCCGTGTCATCGCCGCGCGCTGAACCAGACGGGCCGGTCCGGGACCGGCTGCCCAGGCAGCGATCGGGCTGGTGGCGGCGGCGCCGGCACCGAGCATGCCTGCGTAAGCGAGTAACTCTCGCCTTGACAGCGGTCGGCCGTTAGTGCCCCGGGGCAGTTCCATCTCGATCCTTTCCAGCTCCCGCTCAGTGTGTAGAAACGTTCATATATGACCGTACCAACCGCACCGCTTGCACTTGTTACGACGGTGATACCGGGAGCGAAGCCTGGCCGAGGGCTTGGCGAGTATTTGCGTCGCGAGTAAGGTCTTTGCATTACGCGTATTGCGGGGCGCCCAGCACCCGCTAGCACCCGCTTACGCCCCACTGAGGAGGTCCTGATGAGCGACCCCGAGACAGTCACCACGGAAGCGCACCCGGCAGAAGCGGACGTGCCGGAGACGCCGGTCGCCGACGGCAGCGGCGGCGAGACACGATCTGAACGGTTTAGCCGCAAGGCGCTGCGTGGCCGGCTCTACGCCTACACGATCGCGGTCGTCACGCTGGTAGCGGTGCTGATCGCACTGGCGGCCTCCAACACCGCCCGCGTGACGGTCCACTACCTGTTCGGCAGCTCCACGATCTCGCTCGTTTGGCTGGTGCTGGTGGTGGCCCTACTCGGCTGGACGCTCGGGTTGTTGACGAGCGCCCGCCTGCACTCGCTGACCCGGGCCCCCCGGCCCCCAAAGCGGTCTAAAGACCGTCGGAGCGGAGCCGTCGGCGACCGCGAAGCCGGTGCCGGAGAGCTCAGTCGATAGCGCGTAGGTTCAGGACCTCGGGTTCGTCAAGTTCGACGATGTCGACAAAAGGTGACGCACCGGAGTGCGCAAACATGCGGTCGACCGCTGGGCGTCCACGGACAACCATCAGCCGGGGTCCGGCTCGCAGGGCACGCTCCCCGGCAACCACGATCACGTGTACTCCATGAAGATCAATCGAGGAAAGGTCACGCAGGTCCAGCACGACTAGGCGCTGTGTCGTTCTCGTCAGGCGAAGCGCCTCCGCCAGTCGTGGCGCACCGGTGACGTCCAAATCACCGCTGGCGTGTACCCAGGTCGGGCCGAGATCGCCGATTCGCAGCGTGCAAACGAATGGGCGCCCGACAGCAACGTCGCGGTTTGCGGAGAAGTCTGGAAAAGTTACGGCCAGGGACATCGCGCACCTCCGGGTTCGATAGAACCTCAGAAGTCAGACGGTGCTGCCTGGCCCTTCGGGGCCGACCCCACTTGATGCCCTCCGCGCGGCAGACTACTACACCACCGTTGGTGCGAGGAAAAATAGTTCGATCTCGATGTCGGGGCCGACATGGTGGTCGGACATGAAAGTCAGCACCCTACGGCCCGAGAGGCGCTCGACGGCGGCAATCAAGCGGCCCTCCATCGCGTTCTGGAAGGCGCTGCGGGCGTCCCGCACGAGGCCGCTGCGTTGCACTTCGATCATGGTCTTCTCAACGTCGGTGTAGACCCCGCCCATTACGCAGATCATCAGTTCGTCGTCGACCAGCAGCGTCTTTGCGGTTACTGGGACGCGGTGGTGGTAGCGCTGATGAAACGCGACCATCTCGTAGGTCACGGCAAGCAGGAGTTCCTCACCGCGAACCGGTTCATCCTCGCCGCGTGCCGCATCTGGCCGGGCCGGCAAAGCGGCCTTCTCTCTCGCCTCTCCTGGCAGTGGCGCGCGCGAGGTGGAGAGGTCGTGGACCCAACGAACGAACTTCTTCCAACATAGCGCCTGGACCATTAAGCTGTGAGCATTCCGCTCGCTCGTCTCAAGAACCTCCCGTGAACCCAAGGGACACCCAGACCAAGTCACTCGCCCACGGCGACCTGCTGACCGCGATCTCGGACGGGCTCGTTGCGCTGCTGAAGGAGTACTACGGACGCGGTCCGACGCGCGTGAAGTCCTACTTCGAGGACGACCTGGTGGTCTGTGTGCTCCGCGGGGGCTTCTCACGGGTCGAGCAGACATTGTTGGACGGTGGCCGTGGAGCCGCGGTTATCCAGCAGCGAATGGAGTTCCAAGACGTCATGCGCCCGCGTTTTGAGCAGGTGATCGAAACCGCAACCGGCCGACGGGTGATCGGGTTCATGAGCGGGAACCAGCAGGAGCCCGACATGATGTGTGAGGTGTTCATCCTCGCGCCGACGGATCTCGTCGATTCAGACGAACACCCCGGCCTGACCGGCTGATCGCAACAGCGCAGCCGGAGGACTCCGGAACGTCAAAAGAGGCGGAGTAGACTCTGCCGTAGAGGGCAAGCCTGGCGGTCGACGATTCGATCGGCATCCAGCGACCTGACTTTCGTCTTTTCCCGGCAGTTCCCAAGGCGATCAGGAGGTCATCGTGTCCAAGCAAAGCCCGTTACGGCCCGAGGTCTCGAACGGATCGGTGCCTCACAAGGCGACGCTCGCGGAAAGCGACCAGACGCTGGCGGAGGCAGATCAGACACTGGCGGACACCGACCAGACGCTGGCGGACAGCGATCAGACGACCGCTGACAGCGACCAGACGCTGGCGGACAGCGATCAGGCGAGCGCTGACAGCGACCAGAGCGCCTCCGACCTTGATCAGGCGGCAAGTGATCGGGACCTCGAGGAAGGCGTCGACCCGCATGAGCATGAGATCACGCGTGAGATGCGCGAGCGCACCAGCGACCAGCGTGAGCTGACCGCGCGAGCACGGCTGGACTCGGCCAGCCAGCGAGACACGATCGCGCAAGCCCGAGATGCCGCGGCCCTCGCCCGCGATCAAGCCGCCGACGCGCGTGATCTGGCGATGGCGCAACGTGACACCGCAGCTGAGACCGGGACCAGGGCGGATTTTGGGATGGAGATCATCTTGCGTGCCGCCGAACATCGCAACCAAGCAGCCGCACATCGGGTGCTGGCTGCGGAGCACCGCGCGCTGGCCGCCGAGGATCGACGCGCGGCGGCGGCGGACCGGGCGCGGGCGGCTGAGGAACGACAACGGGCGCTGGCGGATCGTGAGAGCCTGGCGGCTGACGTTTCGATTGCCGAGTCCGACCCATCGAGGGCGGCGCTCGCGCGTGCGGCAATCCTCAGCGACGTCGACAACGAGGCGGGATCGAGTCGCTGAGTTTGCCTAGCCCTGTAAACTCGAGGGACGAGGGCACTATTGCGCGGTCGACCCTGATAGGGTGCGGCAACGCGATCTGACTTCCAAACGTTCGCTGATCAGAAGGCGACCCGGAGGCCAGATGTCGATAGAAACGCTCACAGATTTCGATGTGCTGGATCCAGACACTGGTCTGGCCCCAGCCCCCGCCGACATCTCCGCTTGCGGCGCGCCCCCCCGAGCACCCTGGAACGAGGTCCTAGCGCCGTACGCGCGCCCGCGCCTCAGTCGCAGCCTCGTGGATCTGTCCACGTCGGTCGTTCCATATCTGGCGCTGTCGGTGGCGATGTACCTGTCGCTCAGCGTTTCCTACGTGCTGACGCTCGCACTCGCGTTCCCCACGGCCGGCTTTCTCGTTCGCACGTTCATCGTCTTCCACGACTGCACACACGGCTCCTTCTTCCCCTCCAAGCGCGCGAACACGTGGGTGGGCAGCGCGCTCGGGTTGCTCACCTTCTCGACGTTCGCCTGCTGGCGCCAGGCCCACCTAGTGCATCACGCCACCGCCGGCGACCTTGAGCGGCGGGGGACCGGTGATGTCCCAACAAAGACGGTGGCCGAGTATCAAGCGATGTCCGAGCGCGATCAGCTGATGTACCGGCTGTTCCGCCACCCCGCCTTGATGTTCGGGCTGGGACCGATCGTCGCGATGATCATTCAACCCCGGATCGTCCCGAAGGACGCCCGTCCGCGGCTCAAACGGAGCGTGCGTGCGACCAACCTGGCGCTGTGCGTGCTGATCGCCCCGCTTTGCTGGCTGATGGGCCCGCTGAACTACGTCGCGGTGGAACTGCCGACAGTGATGCTCGCAGGCGCATCCGGCATCTGGCTGTTCTTCGTCCAGCATCAGTTCGATGATGTCTACTGGCAGACCAGCGACCGCTGGAGTTACGCCGACGCGGCGCTACAGGGAAGCTCCTATCTCAAGCTTCCAAAGGTGCTCCAGTTCTTCTCCGGCAACATTGGCCTGCACCACGTGCACCACCTGAGCGCGCGGATCCCGAACTACAACCTGCAGCGCGCCCACGACGACAACCCGATCTTTCACGACGTGCCGACCTTGTCATTCGCTGACGGCATCCGCGCCGTCAGGCTCAAGCTCTATGACGAGGAGCGCGGTCAGATGGTGACCTTCGCGCAGGTTCCCCAAGCCGACCTGCACGGCGATGGCCGAACCGAACCGGTTGCGGTTCCGGCCGGCTAGGCGCTCGCGTCGAGCAGGTCGCAGAAGAAGAACCCCTCACGTTCGACCACTTCTCCGCGTCGGCATGCGACAGGCCTGCTGAAGATCGGGCCGTCGTGGACGAAGGTGTGGAATTCACCGTTCTCGCCGCACGGGTCGATTGCAGAAGGTAGGTCCGCGAGCAGGCTCTCGTCGAAGCTGCGACCCGCGAAGCTCGGATCGAGCTTCGACGGATCGACGCAGACAACGGTGGCCTGAAAGCCGGCTGAGATGAACTGACGCGCCAGATCGGTCGTATTCCGCTTCCAAAGTGGAAACAGAGCGCGGATCCCCGCCGCGCCCAGACGCTGCTCCCGGTACTCGCGGACATCCTCAAGAAACAGGTCCCCCGCAGCCACGCATCTGATCCCCCGCAGGGCGTCCGACGCGAAGGCATCGGCCATGCGCTGCTCGTACATGGCGTTGGTGCACTCGGCGGGGATCATGACCTCGACGAGCTCAACCCCCACGGTGAGCGCCTGGCGGTGAAGCAGCTCTCGGCGTACCCCGTGCATCGAAATCCGCTGGTACGTCTCGGTCACCGTAGTGATCAGCGCACACGGTGAGACTCCGTGCTCTTCCCGCAGCACCCACAGCGCCAGCGAGGAGTCCTTGCCGCCGCTCCAGGACAGCGCCAGCTCTGCTGCCGGCTGAAGATCGGTGCTCGTCTCCCCCACCCTGCCCCCAGCTCAGCCTGCGGCTTGCGCCGAGCGGGCGGCGAGACCGTCAAGAAAGGTGTCGATCGCGAAGTGGAAGCGCGCATCGCCAACGCCGGAAACCATTTCCGACGAGTGGGCGACGAGCAACGGGAAGCGGTCAGGCGGAAGCTGCTCGAAGGTCTCACGAATCCGGCTGACGGCATGCACCCGGTCGGCCTCGGTGGTATGTCCGGCTGCCCGTCGGACGTCGGTCTCGGCGGCAGTCGCGGTCACGATCAGCATCAGGATGTCAACCGCCCAGGCGGCGTCCTGGGCAGCAATGCCACCTGCGAGCAGGATCCCGAACAGGTTCTCCGCGCCGGCCAGCGTCCCCTCGGTTGCCGGCGCTTCACCGATCAGCACGTTGGCGATCCCGGGCCAGGACTCAAGTGCCAAGCGAAAGCCGCGGAGCAGCTCGTGGACCTGCTCGCGCCAGCGCTCCGCCTCGGGCGCGGCCAGCGGAACCGTCTGCGCAACCCGATCCATCATCGCCCGCAACAGATCGTCGCGATTGCTGAGGTAGACGTAGAGCGAGGCAGCCCCGGTGTCGAGCGCGGCGGCAACACGTCGCATCGTTACCGCCTCGAGTCCCTCGGCCTGGGTGATTGCCAAGGCTGCGTCAACGATCGCGTTCTCGCTCAGCGGCGCCTTAGCTGGGCGGTCACGCGTGGAGCGCGTTGGAACGGGCGTGTCCATTGTCCGAATCCTACTTGACACGAACAGCGTTCGCAACGTACAGTGTTCGTCACGAACGTTGTTCGCCAGATTAGGAGCCCCGATGCCAGACACGATCAGCTTGCCCAACCCGATCACGGAAGCCCAGTCGATCGCACGCAACCCGCTGCGCTGGTTCGTATTCGCGGTCGTCCTCGCGGCCAATGTGATGGACCTGATGGACTCAACGATCGTCAACGTCGCAGGCCCGTCGATCCGCCGCGCGATAGGCGGCACGCCTTCCACCCTGCTGTGGCTGAGCGCCGGCTACACGCTCGCGTTCGCCGTGTTCCTGATTGGTGGCGCCCGGCTTGGCGATATGTTCGGGCGCCGGCGCTTGTTCCTGATCGGTTCTGCCGGTTTCACCTTGATCTCGGGCGCCTGTGCGGCCGCCCCCTCCCCCTCCGTGCTGATCGCCTTGCGGGTGCTACAGGGCTCGTTCGGCGCGCTGATGATCCCGCAGGGCTTCGGGATGCTGAAGGAGTGCTTTGCCGAGGATGAGATGAGCAAGGTGTTCGGCGCCTTCGGCCCGATGATGGGGCTGGCGATGCTGGCCGCGCCGATCCTCGCCGGCGCGCTGGTCGAGGCGAACCTGTGGGGGGTCGGATGGCGGCTGGTGTTCCTGATCAACGTCCCGATCGGTATCGCCACATTTGCCGGGGGCATGCGGGTGCTGCCACGGACCGTCGCCCACCCCGGGATCCGACTCGACATCGGCGGGATGGTGCTGATCGGACTCGCGCTGACCGCGATCATTTATCCGCTGATCCAAGGGCGAGCGGCCGGCTGGCCGGCATGGACCTTCCTCTCGCTTGGCGGTGGAGCGCTACTGACCGCAGCGTTCATGCTGTGGGAGCGCCGGCGCAAGCGTGATCCGCTGATCGAGCCGGGGCTGCTGGCCAACCGGACCTACACGAGCGGGCTGTTCGTGATGCTCGCGTTCTTCGGCGCGTTCGCCGGACTGCTGCTGTGCGTGTCGCTGTTCGGCCAGCTCGGCGAAGGCTTCTCACCAATCCACGCCGGCCTGACGCTGTTGGCGATGGTCGTCGGAATGATCTGCGGGATGGGCGCTTCGTTCGCGCTGGTCGCGCGGCTCGGCCGCCATTTGCTGCACCTCGGTGTCGCGATCGTTGCTGCGGGAACCGTGGTCCTGGCGATGACCGTGACCGGCGCCCACACGGCCACGACGATGGACCTCGCGCCGGGGCTGTTCCTGATCGGCGTCGGCGCCGGAATGTCGATGGGGCAGCTGATGGACTTCGTGCTCGCCAGCGTTGGGATGGAGGAAGTCGGCTCCGCCTCCGGTGTACTTGAGGCGGTGCAACAGCTCTCAAGCGCGGTCGGCGTCGCCGTCCTCGGGACGATCTTCTTCTCGGCCTTTGGCAGCCATCTGCCGACGCACGCGCTGGCGATCACCGCCTGGGCATGCCTGGTCCCGACGGCCGCGGCGTTCGCGCTGATCTTCCGCCTCCCGATGCACGCCCGCGAGCCGAGCGAGTGACTGCGCGCGTCTAGAGGCGAGACCCGGGCCCTGTACTGACGAACTCGTTCGTTGGTTGACGACATGCGCCGGAGTGTTAGATGTAACGATCCAGCTGTCGCGCTCTGTGCGCTGAGGGTGGGAGCCGGCCAGCCGCTCCCACACCGGCAAACCTATGGTGCGAGGCCGAGATCCTTCGCGCCGCTGAAGACATCGACCAGCAGCGGCTTGCCGTGGAGGATCACACCGCGGGTTGAGACCGAGTACTTGTAGGCGGTCCCGGCAGTGCCGGGATCGAGGGTGCCGTCGTAGGTCGCCCAGCCGCTGACGCCGGCGTGGCCGAGCCTGAGGATTTGCTTCGCGCCGCCCGGTTCCACGACCTCGACGCCGACCGCGCCACTGAAGTCAGACGGGCAGGCGATCCAGGACTTCGTCACGCCGGCGGGCACTGCCGGGAAGGGACTGTCACAGAGCCGGCCGGCGGCGTCGATGAATAGGCCGGGCATGATTGGCGTGCGGGTTCCAGGGTCCTGCGCGAGCAGGCCCTGCAGCGCTTCGGTGACCGCCAGCCCGGCGTGCGGACCGACGCTCTCCTCATCGTCGGCGTGGCCGTAGCCAAAGCGGTCATTGCCGCCGTCGAACTCCTCATAGGCAGCCCACGGCGCCTCGGTCGTCTCACCGGTGCTACCGACGAAGTTGCCGGGCGGGAACAGGTAGCCGAGCATGTCGTCGCCGAGGCCGGCAAAGAACTTGTACCGGCCCGTCATCTCCGCAGAGATGCTCGGGGTATCGGGTAGCGGCGTGCCGCAGAGGAAATTTGCTGCCTGGGCGTCGTTTGGCGAGCTTGAGTTCGGCTCAAAGCAACTCGTCGGGAACGGCATCTGCGCCTCGTCGATCGGCCCACCGATCTCGGTGAACGGGAACACCTCGCCGGCGGTGTAGACGATCTGCACGGGCCCGATGTTGGCGACACCGACCTGGGAGTTCAGGAACGCGGGGACACTTGGGTAGGTGGTCGCGTCAGCCTGATCACCGGCGACGACGGTTGTCGGGTGCTTGCCGCGCAGGATCAGCTTCTCGTTGAACGTGCTGGCGCCGGAGCCAACGAGTTCGCTCAGCGCCAAGCCGACGGTGCACTGCGGGTTGGCATAGATCGGGCGATCCGGGAACAGGTCAGCGCCGAACGCCGCCAGGAAGTACTGGTTCTCGAGCTGGAGACAGACGGACTTCGTCTGGCCTGACAGTGAGGTCGGTGTGATCGTCGCGCGGTCCTTGCGCAGGGCTGCCTCGGCAGCGCTCGCGATGCTGGCGCCGTAATCGTTGATGAACGTCTCGGCGTCGTCGACGGGCTTGCCGGTCTTGGGGTTTGGGTAAATGCTCGAGCAGCCGTCGGGGTTGCCGTTGACGCCGTGACTGGCGCCCGGGACGCGGATCACCTGCGTGCTCTGAGGCTCGTAGATCGTCGGCGTCTCGACGCTGCCGACGAGCCCGCTCATCTCAAGACCGATGCTGCCTTTATACGTCTGCTCGAGGTCCTGGCGCAGATGGCCGGGCCAGTCGCCGCTGATCCGGACGTTGTAACCGGCGTTGGCACCGAAGGCGAGCGTCTCATCGTGGGTCTGGCCGTTGACGAGTGTGAACACGACGTGGTGGTTGCGCGGGTTGATCCCCTGCATCACCGGCATCAGCTGCGCGTCGATGTACGGGTAGGAGCTCCAGCAGCTCTGGATGTTGCGCGGTAGCTGCGCGGTGACGATCTTCAGCTTGGCCGGCTGCAGCCCGGCGGGGTTGGCGCCGAGCGGCCCGTGATGGCCGGCAGGCGTGTCGGCCTGCACGATTGCGGCGGCGACCTGCTTGACGAGGTAGTGGATGTAGTACTCATCGACGCCAGACGTCAGGCTGGCCGGCAGCTGACCGGTTGAGACGGCGGCGAGACTCGGGCCCCATAGGCCGATCGGGTCAGGCGCCGACTCGTTATGGGTTGAGGAGATGAAGATGTCGCCTGCGTTCAGCTTCGGATCTTCGGCGACGGCCGCGGCGCGAATCTGATCCATCGTCGTGTCGAACATGCCGATCGAGTCGACGGTCACCAGCACGACGCGCGTGTTGCCGTGCTTGAAGACGACTACCTGCGCCCCGAGCGGATCCGGCGTGTCCGGCTGCTTGGTCGCGAGGTTGTCCGGCAGCGGGCCGTCCGCGGGGTCGTCGGAGGTAATCGGCCAGCGGTTCTGCCCGCCGCCGCCGGCAAGGTACGGCGCCTCGTAGCGGTGGTCACGATCGGCGTCGCAATACGGGTCGCCAGGCTGGTACTCACCGGCGCCGAACAGGTCGATGTAGGGCTTTGAGAAGGCGTAGATCCGCTTGCCGGTCCAGAGCTCGGCGATTTGCGCCGTCGAACTACCGCAGGCGGGAACGAACTCGGCGGTATCGGTCGCTGCGGTGCGCAGCGGCGGCGTAATGTCGACCTGTGCCGCACCGGCCTCAAAGGCGGTTGGGGAGGCAGTCAGGCGGGTGTGACCAGCGCTGGCGGCCGCGAACACGACTGAGCCGGCCAGCAACGAAGCCAACGTCAGAGCGAGCACCCGCTCGCGTGACACGTAAGAAATCCGAACCACCCTCAGGCCGTAGGATACAGCGCTGTACCTCACGAAGCGAATGGGAAGGTAGGCGTGCCGCAAAGACTGTTACACAGCCTGATTCGGCGTCTTTCGGCGGCTGCGGTCGCGGTAATCGTGATCGCGCTCGCCGCCGGCTGCGGAGCTGGCTCAAGCCGCCCAATGCCCCCGCATCCGAGTGCCGCCAACACCTTCCACGCAGCGCTTCGACGAACGCTGGACTCCCCCAGCTTCACCGTGCTGGTGCGGGCAGGAAGCGACACCAGTTACCCGGGCCAGCTTGTCGAGGCGGGGATCTACCAGAACCTCAAGCCGGTTCACGCCGAGCTAGTGCTGAAGGGCTCGGACGGCTTTGGGCCCAGGAGGCTGGCGATCTCATTCGCGATCGGTAACCGGCTGTACGTGCTCTCAGAGGTCACGCCGGTCCTAGGCGCGGAGGGCAACAGCGGCCTGCGCGCGGTGATCGATCCCGTGCGCGCGTTGGTCAGCTCACCGCTGGCGGCACGCAGCTGGACCAGGCACGGGACAGACTTGATCGGGACCCAGCCACACGGACCGGTACCCACAACCTGGACAGTCACCCTTCAGAGTGGGCTGATCAGTTCGATCACCGAAACCCAACAGTTTGGGAAGCGAGCAGCCGTGACGACCACGACGATCTTCGGGATCGGCGTGTCGGTCGTTCCCTCCCCTGACAACAAGGCTGCCGAGAGGGCAGCCGCGTTGATCGACAGCGCGTGACGAATCCGACGGCCGCGCGTAGTAGGCACATGACGGGGCGGGGACTACTTATTCACGCCGCGTTCGTCACCGCGCTCGTGTCAGCTCTGGCCGGCTGCGGTGGCTCAACTCCGATGATGACTCACGAGCCACGCGGCGGCTTCAGCCGCGCCGACGACGATAACGGCGCGCTGACCGGAACCCTCAGGATCTACGGCGGCGCGCAAACCGCCCACACCTGCGGCTGCTTCAAGGCCGGTGGCAGGATACGCATCACCAGCAAGAGCGGCAACACGCTCTACATCCTCGCCGGCGACGGCTACTTCGGCGCGACCATCCCGGTCGGTAGCTACCGCGTGACCGCCGCGGCAACCTACGTGGTGGTCAAGGGAGGCAAGCACTCGCCGGTCAGCTGGCCAATGGGGAGTTGCGAGATGTTCAGCTCCTCCGCGGGTCCGCCGGTCAACTCGCAAACCTACATTCACGTCCGGCCCGGAAAGACCACGCAGATCGAGGTCGGCTGCTTCGGCGAATAGCCGCGCCACACCGTAGGATCGCAGAGGTTGGGACCGCTACTTCCCGACGACAGCTCACTGCTACAGCGGCTGTGGCGCCGCACCCGCAACATCACGATCGAGCTGATCGTCCTTCTACTGATGACCGTACTGATGCCGGTGTGGCTGCTGTGCGGCGCTGTCCTCGATCTAGCGCTGTGGCTGAAGCGGCGTAAGCCATGGATGACGATGCGAATGGTGCTCGTGCTGTGGTGGGTACTGGTCGGCGAGGCGTACGCACTGGCCGGGATCCTCGTGATCTATGTGCTGACACTCGGGCGTGACAGCGAGCGTCGCCGCGGATTGATTTTTGAGCTCAAGCGCCAGTGGGTGCGAAGCCACCTCCGCGGGCTACGGATCTTCCTCGGGTTGAGGTTCGAGATCGAAGACCTTGCGCTCGCCGGCCCGGGTCCGGTATTCGTGATGACCCGGCACGCGAGCATCATCGACAACGCCCTACCGGACGCGATTATCGGCACTGCCCACGGAACGGGGTTCCGCTTCGTGATCAAGCGCGAGTTACAGATGTTGCCGACGATCGATATCGCCGGCCGCATGGTGCCGACCCTGTTCGTCCGCCGCGGATCAAGCGACACCGAGGGTGAGCTGGCGAAGATGCAGGCGCTGACCACCAACCTCGGACCGAACGACGGGCTGCTGCTGTATCCGGAGGGGACACGTTGCACACCCGAGAAGCTCGCGCGGGCGAAGGAGATCATCGCCGAGCGCCAGCCGGAGATCGCGCCACTGGCCGATCGCCTGAAGCACGTCCTACCGCCCCGGCTTGGCGGCGCGCTGACCCTGCTGCAGGGCGCGCGTGAGGCCGACGTGGTGATCTTCGGCCACGTCGGGCTCGACGGCTTTGAGTACATCTCAGACATCTGGGCCGGCGGGCTGCTGAACACGACCGTCCAGCTGAAGTTCTGGCGCCACCCGACCGACGGGATCCCATACGACGATCACGACGCGCTCGTCCAGTGGCTCTACGCACGCTGGCTCGAGCTCGACGATTGGATCGACACCAAGCTCGCTGCCGCGGCCTAGGCAGAGCTTTGGCCTGGGGTGGTCCAGTCAGACCACCCCCAGGAAGCTAGGTCTTAACTTTTCGGTCGGTTCTGCCGATTCAGACTGGGTGTTGACTTCGCTCCGACGCACGCGCACGCTATTAGCCGCGGCGCTGATGCTGGCCGCCAGCACCGTCCTCGTGCTCGCGATCAATGGCGCCGTATCGGCCGGCGCAGCCTCGCGCCCGGCAGCACGCGCGCCGCTCACCAGCACCCAGCTGACGTACTTGGATCTGGCGGTCAACGGTGTAAACGCAACCTCGCGCTGGTGGGTCTCCAACTCCAAGTTTCACTGGTATGTCGAGTACCTGAACGACGGCAAGAAGTACCCGCAAGCTTCGATCTGGGACATCGTGCCGCTGTTTGAGGCGAAGGACGAGATCGCGATCGCGCAGCCGACAGCGAAGAACAAGGCATCTGTGACGGCGTTCGCGATTCACGCCCAGCAGTACTGGAACCCGGACCTGAAACCGACCCTCGGCTACGCCCCCTACCCGGGCGACCGCGCCGCAAACCAGATCACCTGGTACGACGACAACGGCTGGCTCGGCCTGGCCTTCATGGATGCCGACACGGCAACCAGCAGCACCCGCTTCCTGGGCGATGCGAAGCGCGCGTTCAACTTCATCAACGCGCACGGCTGGGACGCCGGTGCCGGCGGCGGCATGTGGTGGAACACCTACCACCCGGTGCGCTCTGGCGAGGCCCTGGCCGCCGACACCGACCTGGCCGCGCGGCTGTACTCGGCAACCGGCAACGCCAACTATTTGAACGCGGCCGAGAAATGGGTTGGGTGGGCGGATGCGAACCTCTACTCGCGTCGGACCGGGCTGTTCAGCGAGGCCCTTCCGGATTCGGTGCAGGTGCCCAACGACGGCAGCGGCGCGCTGGTCGCGGCGTTCGCCACGCTGTGCCAGACGACCGGCAACCAGTCGTGGTGCAGTGAGGCGGAGAACCTCGCCACCGCCGATGTCAACTGGCTGGCGCCGTTCAACGAGGGACCTCAGTACGAGACGATCCTGATCCGCGGACTGCTGACGCTCTACTCCTACGACCACCGTCCGAAGTGGTACTGGTTCGCCGTCGCCCAAGCCAACCGCGTGCTCCTACTCGCGCGGACCGCGCCGGCCACCTACCTGCGCAACTGGAATGGCGCCGCGTCCTTCTCGGGCACGGTCCCGAATATGTTGCGGACCGACGCCGCCAGCGTCAGCCTATTCGCTGACCTGTCGACCGTCGCGCCGCCGGCGTCACTTGATCCGCTAGCGGTACGCGCGCGGACAACTCCGCGTTAGTGCGCAGTAGCACTGGGTAGCATCACCTTGTCGGTCAGTTCTGCCGATTCATCTCTGGTCAGGCTGTAGTGCCTCCCATCGTCAGGCCGTAGTGCCTTTTGGGACAATCCAGGGACCGTTACAGCTCGACGGAAGGCTTGACTTGCTCGGACGCACCCGTAAACACCAAGCTCCTGCACTAAGCCATGGACTCGGCGCGCTGCTGACCACCGCACTCGTGGTTGCGGCGAGCGTCGGGCTCGCCCTCGCCGGGGGTGCCGCGGCGTCAGCTGGTGCTGCGCCACGGGCGGCAGCCTCAAGGGCCCCAACAACCCCGCCGCTCAGCTCCAATCAGCTCAAGTACCTGAAGCTGGCGGTCAATGGTGTGAAGGCGACATCGCGCTGGTGGGACCCTAAGTACAACTGGTACATCGAGTATCTGGGCGACGGCAAGAAGTACCCGCAAGCTTCGATCTGGGACATCGTGCCGCTGTTTGAAGCGGAGAACGAGATCGCGATCGCACAGCCGACAGCGAACAACAGATCCGCCGTTGCAGCGTTCGCGACCCACGCCGAGGATTACTGGAACCCGGACCTGCAGCCGACCCCTGGCTACGCCCCCTACCCGGGCGACCTGGCCGCAAACCAGATCACCTGGTTCGACGACAACGGCTGGCTCGGCCTGGCGTTCATGGACGCCGACACGGCGACCGGCAGCACCAGCTTCCTGGGTGACGCCGAGCGCGCGTTCAACTTCATCAATGCGCACGGCTGGGACGCCAGCGCCGGCGGCGGCATGTGGTGGAACACCTACCACCCGGTGCGCTCGGGCGAGGCACTGGCTGCCGACACCGACCTCGCCGCGCGCCTGTACCTGGCCACCGGCAACCGCTCCTATCTGGGCTCGGCCGAGAAGTGGGTGTCGTGGGCGCAGGCCCACCTCCACTCACACCGGACCGGGCTGTTCAGCCAGCGCATTCGTAATTCAGTTCAGGTGCCCAACGACGGCGAGGGGGCGTTGGTCACGCTGTGCAAGGCGACCGGCAACCGCTCGTGGTGTGGCAGAGCCGAGAGCCTCGCCACCGCCGACGTCCGCTGGTTGGCGCCGTTCAACGAGGGACCGCAATACGAGACGATCCTGGTCCGCGGGCTGCTGACGCTCTACTCCTACGACCACCGCGCCAAGTGGTACAAGTTCGCCGTCGCTCAGGCCAACCGGGTGTTGAAGCACGCGCGCACCGCACCCGCGACCTATCTGCGCAACTGGAACGGCGCCGCCTCGTTCCCCAACGCGGTTCCCAACATGTTGCGAACCGACGCCGCAAGTGTCAGCCTGTTCGCTGACCTGGCAACCGTCGCGCCGCCGAAGTAACTTCATGATCTGATGCTCCGTCGCCTCCGCAAACACCACCTCACCCGCGCAACCGCAATCACGGGGGTGCTGGCGAGCGCCGCCGTGCTCGCACTGCCGGTCTCAGCCGTAGCAAAGAATCACCCGCGCGCGCTGAGCCCTCAGCAGACCACCTATCTGAACCAAGCCACCCAGGGCGTCGGGCAGATGCAGGCGTGGTGGAACAAGAAGCTCGGTTGGTACAACGAACTGCTGAACGACACGGCGCACTATCCGCTCGCCTCGATCTGGGACACGGTGCCGCTGTTTGAAGCGCTCGATGAGATCGCGGCGGCCTCCCCCACTTCAAGCCACATCGCCGCCGTCACGTCGTTCGCCAACTCCGCGGTGAAGTACTGGAACCCGGATCTGAAGCCGGAAGCGGGGTTCGCGCCTTACCCGGGCGACAAGGCCTCAGACCAGGAGACGTTCTTTGATGACAACGGCTGGTGGGGCCTAGGTTTCCTCGACGCTTACCAGGTGACTCACACCAAGGCATACGTGTATCAGGCCGAGAACGCCTTCCACTTCGTCCAGACTCAGGGATGGGACTCGAAGATCGGCGGGATTTGGTGGGTCACTACCCACGCCTCGGACTGCGGCGGAAATTGCGGGCAGGACGGCGAGGCGATCGCCGCCGACAGTTATCTGGCGTCGCGGCTCTACCAGCTGACGCACGATCCCTACTATCTGACCTGGGCCGAGACGTTCATCCAGTGGGCCAACGCCAACCTGTTGAATCACCCGTTGAACGACAGGGGCTATTACATCCTGCCGAGCCCGAACAATGGGCGGTCCGACCCAGACAGAATGCCTGCCGACGGCAACGGCGAGATGGTCGCGGCGATGACGACTCTGTGTGAAGCCGATCCACTCGACACGTTCTGGTGCAGCGACGCCCAGACGCTCGCGGGGAACCTGATCTATTGGTACTCGCAACTCCCGCCCAGCAGCCCGTATGGCGATGTCAACGACGGGCCGCAGTACGACACAATCCTGATGCGCGGGATGATCACGCTCTACGGCTACGAGTACGCCAACGGGATCAGCGGCGCCAGCAAGCTCTACAACTTCGTCACCTCGAACGCCGCGCGGATCATCGCCAACCCGGCCAACAGCGGCCGCTACCCCGACGCCTGGAACGGGTCGGCATCGATCCCCGGCTGGCCGAGTAGCACGACAGGACAGCTGCAGACGCAGGCCGCGAACGTCAGCGTGTTCGCTGACCTAGCGAACGCAACGCCGTAACAAGCCGCTCGCTCGCGACTGCAACAATGCCCACGTGCGTCGGGGTCGCCGCAGCTTCAAAAGTCTCTGCGCGGTGCTGGTCTGCGCCGCGACCCTGAACGTCGCCGCGGCAGCCGCCCACGAGCGCCCGAAGCTGCGTCGGATGGCACTGGAGACGGCGCACTACTACGACCTGGCGGAGCAGGGCCTCGGCCAGGTCGGCGCCTGGTGGAACCCAAAGCTTCAGTGGTACGACGAGTGGCTTGACGATCAGAGCACCACACCGCTGGCGACGCTGTGGGGAACCGTACCGCTGTTTGAAACGCTTGACGAGCTGGCAATCGCACAGCCAACCACGCAGAACATCGCGGCGGTTAACGAGTTCGCGACAGAGGAGCAGCGTTACTGGAACCCGGACCTAGCACCGGTGCCCGGCTATGACCCATACCCCGGCGACACAAGCCCGACGCAGCCCACCTACTTCGACGACAACGGCTGGTTCGGACTCGCGTTTCTCGACGCCTACCAGGCCACCGGCACGCTTCAAGACCTCTACAACGCCGAGAACGCGTTCGCGTTCGCTTCCTCCGGCTGGGATCCGGTCGCCGGCGGCGTCTTCTTCCACACCGGCACCACATCGGAGTCCGGCGAGTCACTAGGCGCCGCGACCGACCTCGCGGCGCGCCTGTACCAGGTGACCAAGGACGCCACGTACCTGACTTGGGCACAGACCTTTATCGCCTGGGCAAACGCCAACCTCAGGAGCAGTGACGGCACCTACGACAGCAACTTCTACGAGGACGGCGCGATCGCCCAGCCGTCGATGCCCCACGACGCTCAGGGCGCGATGCTCGCCGCGCTCGTGTCCCTCTGTCAGGCGACGGGCTTGAAGTCGTGGTGCGCCGAGGCCGAGCGGCTCGGGTCCGCCACGGTACGCGTGCTGCCACCGCTGGTCCAAGGCCCGCAGTACGACACGATCTTCGTCCGTGACGTGCTGGTCCTCTACAGCTACGACCACAACCCGCGCTGGTACCGCTTCGTCACCGCCAACGCCCGGCACGTGCTCGACCACGCTCGCACAGCCAGCGGCCGCTACCTGTTCAACTGGAACGGCACCGCCGGAATCCCCTACGGCTCCCCCGGCATGCTGCGCACAGAAGGAGCGAACATCAGCGTGTTCGCGGCACTGGCGACGGTCTCGCCTCCGACGGGCCCTAGATAGCGTCGGCTCCCTGATCCTGGTCTGACTGGACCAGGATCAGAGGCATCGCGCTCGGCGCTCCTACTTCTTGCGCTTGGTCGGCTTGGCCTTGCGCAGCACCTTCCACTTGATCTTCGAGTGCTTGCAGCCGGTGTAGGTCTGCGTACCCAGGATGATCTCCCCGTTGCGCAGCGTGATCATCAGCGCCAGCGTGAAGTCGGCCCTGCCCGGCCGCTCGAACGAGATCGTTGTGATGTAGTGGTGGTTGTAGTAGCGGATGGCCAGACTGTCGACGTACACGGTCACCGCGACCTGACGCGACTTCTCGCCCGGTGCCCTGCCGAAGGTCAGCCGCTTCGGCGGCGTGCACTTCTTCGGCCCCCCGCCCTTGCCGGTACCGGTACCGGTGCCGGTGCCGGTTCCCGTGCCTGTGCCTGTGCCTGTGCCTGTGCCTGTGCTCGGATTCTCGATCTTGTAGATCAGCGCCGAGTTTGGAGCAAGCCCGGACAGGAACGTCAGCCCATTCGGTGAGCCGAGGCCGGTCGCGTCGTTGTAGCCGGCCTGCTCGACGAGGTTCCAGGTATCGCCGAACGTCCGCAGGATCGTCTGCGTTCCGCCCGCGCTATTGGTCTCATTGGTGTAGTTGGTCCGCACGACCGCCGGAGCGTCGTCGATCGCGCCCTGCGGCACGGGCGCGTTGAACGCCGACGGCGTCTTCGCATACAGGTCATACAGCGCCGTGTTCGCAAGCCCGAGGGCGTGACCAGCCGCCTGGTTGGCCAGCGCCATCATCCCCGCAAACAGCGGTGAGGCCAGGCTGGTGCCGCCGATCCGGAACTGTGCGTACGTATCCGTGTCGGTCGGCAGCGCGATGTTGTCGAGGTTGTTGTAGGCACTGAAGTCCTCGGTCAAGCCCAGCAGGAAGCCGGTGTTGGGATCGGCCAGCATCGCCACGTCCGGAACCACGCGACCGGGGACCGGATCGCCGCCCGCTTGTGGCGTGACCGGGGTGTCTCCCCAGTAGTTGGAGAACGCGGCTGGCACAACCGGCGTGCTCGTGCCCGGGTAGTCGATCTTCTGATAGGCGGGCTCGGCGTAGACCTGGCTGGTCCCACCGCCACCGCCACCGTCATAGGTGGGGGTCGGCCAGGCGTTGTCGGTCAGGGTCGAGGTGTTCTCGCCCCAGTAGGTCTCCCACTCGTAGTTGTTCGTCGCACCGATCGCCAGCGAGGTGCCGCCGACCGCCGTCACGTACGGCGAGTTGGGGCCGCCGTCGACGCCGAGAGCGGCGTTGTCGGTACCACCGGCCGTGTTGTCGGCGTCATCGCCTGAGGAGAAGTAGACGCCGATCCCCTCGGTAGCCGCCTGCTCCCAGTAGCCGTCGCTGGTCGAGTTGACGTCATCATCGGCACTGCCGTAAGAGTTGGAGACGATGTTCGCCTCCTTGTTCGCGACAACGTCGTTCTGCGCCATCTCCAGATTGACGTTTTCGGCGCTGAGCGCTGATTGCACGACGATCTTCGCGTCAGGGGCCATCGCGTGGACGGCCTCGACGTCAAGCGACTCCTCGCCGAACCAACCGGACGGGTCATAAAGGCTCGCACCACCAAGACATAGACCCAACTCCGTCACGCAGGGAACGTCGGTGGGAATCTCGGGCACGTCCGGCTGCGTCTCCTCGGCGAGGTTGTCGTCGATCGTCAGCACGGGCTGCGGCAGCCCCATGTTCTTCGACCACTCATCGGCGTCAGCGACGATCGTCGGCGACGCATAGGCGTCGATCACCGCGACGGTCTGGCCGGCCCCGTCGAGTCCGCCGGCGAGCGCCGAGCTGATCCCGTAGGCGCCCTCGAGCTGGGTCGGCGTGTAACCCGAACTGACGTCCGGCAGGACCGCCTCGTCGCCGTAGCCGGGAGCGCTCGATTCCGCAGAGCCGAAGTACGTGGAGAACGGCGGCGCGTTGACGTAGGCCGGGTACGGCGGCGTGTAGAGGATGTTCGAGTCCGGCGTGTCGATCGCGCCGGTGTCAAGGCCGGTGATTCCGGTGATCAGCTTGCCGAGACTGGTGGGAACGCTTGGCGCGCTCAGCGGTGCCTGAAAGTTGACGGCCGAGTCGGTGCGGCGGTAGCTACCGATCAGCGTCGCGAATGCGTGGTCCATCTGCGCAACATCGCCGCTCACATAGACGTAGGCTTTGTTGGACGGGACCGTCACGACGGTCAGGCCGTAGCTGCGAGCGTAGGACTCGACCTTGGCGACCGTCGCGGCACTCGGCGCGTACTTGGCGTCGAACTGCTTCGGCGTCAGATAGTGGGCGTAGAGCCGGCTCTTGGGATTTGAGACCTGCGCGATAAAGCTGAGCAGCCCACTCTGATCACGGTGCTGCAGCGCGATCAGCGCGACGGCGGGTGAGACTGACGATGCAAGGCCTGTGTGGGCGATCGCCTCACGTGCCCCGATCAGGCTGCCGTTCTCAGCGACGCGCCCGCGTAGGGTGTTCGGCTTGCTGAGCGCTCCGGTTGCGCCTGCGGCCGGTAAGCCGCTGGCGGCAAACAGTGCCGCAACCGCCGCGATCGGTAGTAGGAACCGTCCAACCCGCCAGCCAACGTTGCCACTCACGATTTGATCCGCCTTGATCTCGTTTCGCCCCGCGCGGACACGCGATGCAGAGCCTCAAAGATACCGGACTCTTCATATATTTTGTGGAGCTGACGGCTATCTGTGGGGCCCGCTTCGGGTGTGGGCGCTCTTAGCCTCTGCTTACAGCGCTCTGACGGACGGGCGACGAACCTAAGCGATGGTGGTTCTGATGCTCGCGAAAGTTGATACTCCCCAGGATCTGATGCGAATCCTTGTGGTCGAAGACGACGACTCAGTCCGCGCCGCGGTGCGCCGGGCGCTGCTGCTGGCCGGGTACGAGGTGCTTGCGGCCGAAAATGGCGAGTCGGCCCTCTCGCAGATCGCGACCGACCCGCCGGACGCAATCGTGCTTGACCTCGGCTTGCCTGACATCGACGGGATGGAGGTCTGCCGCCGGCTGCGCCGCGCCGACGACCACACCCCGATCCTGATGCTGACCGCGCGTGATGCGGTTGAGGACCGCGTTGACGGACTCGAGGCGGGCGCCGACGACTACCTGGTCAAGCCTTATGACGTGCGCGAACTGCAAGCGCGGATCGCCGCGATCCTACGCCGGCATGTTGAGGGGTCGGACGGTCGCACGCTGCGCTACGCGAATCTGGTCTTGGATGCCGACGCTCATGGCGTGCGGATCGGCGAGCGTGCCGTCGATCTGACGCGTACCGAGTACCAGCTGCTCGAGCTGTTGATGCTCAACCCGCGCCGGGTGCTGTCGACCGAGCTGATCTATGACCGGATCTGGGGCTACGACTTTGGGCCGGGCGGCAACACGCTGCGGGTCTACATCGGGTACTTGCGCCGCAAGCTCGAGGCCGACGGCGAGCCGAGACTGATCCACACGGTCCACGGCGTCGGCTACGTGCTGCGGGAGCAGTGAGCCTCAGACGGCGGATCACGGCAGCGTCGGCGCTGGCGGTCGCTGCCGTTGCCGTGATGCTCGGAGTGGTCGGCTATGTGACGACGCGCTCGCACCTGATCAGCGACGTCCAGCAGCAGCTGGAGCAGCGGGTCTCGCCGGTCGTGCACGGCCAGTTCGGCGGCAACGGTCCGGACGCGGCAGACTTTCGGCGTCTAGCAGAGCTGAACCGCCATTGCTACGCCGGCGGACAGCCGCCGACGCAAAAGGGTGGCCCCGGACCGAGCAGCTTGGCTGGCATCCCCACGCAGAAGCTGGGTGGCGCGCCTGGCCAGTTCCAGCGGGTCTCCGCCAGCGGCGTTGTGACTGTTGTCGGTGCGTGCAAGGCACCGACAACCAAGCTGCCCGTTACCGCGGAGGTCCGCGCGATCGCACGGGCCGGCCACGGTCAATTCTTTATGTCGGCCACGATCGGTGGCGACCGCGGCGAGATCCTGACGGTCGGCGATCCCGCCGACCACGACGCGATCGAGGTGGCGCTGCCGCTGACAGACGTCGACTCAGAGTTGCACGGCCTGCTGATCTCATACGGCTTGTTGGTCGGTGCCGGGATCCTGCTGGCCGGGGTGTTGGGGCTGGCGATTGCCCGCTCGGCGCTGGCGCCGATCGAGCGTTTCTCCGAGCAGACCGAGCAGGTCACCAGTGAGCTTGAGCGGCCACGGCGACTTGAGGAACTCGGGCCGAGCGAGTTGAGCCGGCTGGCGGGGAGCTTCAACCGGACCCTGGACGCGTTGGAGCGATCTCTGGCTGCCCAGCAGCATCTGATCGCCGATGCCAGCCATGAACTGCGCACGCCGCTGGCTGCGTTGCGCTCAAACATCCAGATCTTCCTTGAGGCCAAGCGGCTTCCTGAGGCTGAACGTGAGGGGCTGCAGGAGGCGATCCTCGCGGAGCTTGATGAGCTGACGCAGATCGTCAGCGATGTGGTGGAGCTGGCACGTGGGAGTTCCCCGAGTGAGCACACCGAGCAGATCGAGCTTGACCGCGTCGTCGCCGATGCGGTCGCCCGCGCACATCGGCGCTCACCAGGGATGTCGTTCGAGGTTGATTTGGAACCGACTGTCGTGGTCAACGTCGCCGACCGGGTCGGCAGAGCAATCGGCAACGTGATCGACAACGCTCGCAAGTGGAGTCCTGAGAACGGCGTGATCGAGGTCTCGCTGAAGAACGGCCTGCTCGTCGTCCGTGACCACGGGCCAGGGTTCGGTGAGGCTGACCTCCCCCAGGTGTTTGAGCGCTTCTACCGCGCGGACGCAGCCCGACGGATGTCAGGCTCTGGGCTAGGGCTGGCAATCGTCAAGCAGGCCGGTGAGGCATATGGCGGTTCGGTTGAGGCGCTGAACGCCGATGGTGGCGGCGCGATGCTGCGGATCCGCTTCGGCTCTGTCGCCTAGCGCTGCGCTCTAGGTAGGATCCGGTCGATGCCGGACCGCTTGTACTTCACCGCCGACGACGAGGCGAACGCGCTCAACGCGTCGGACCCGATGGCGCTGATGATCGGCTTTGTGCTCGATCAGCAGGTGACCGTGCAGAAGGCGTTCGCGGGGGCGCTGGTGCTGAAGGAGCGGCTCGGGGGACTGGATGCCGGGTTGATTGCGAGGAGCGACCTTGAGCCGCTGTTCCGTCAGAAGCCGGCGATCCACCGCTTCCCCGGGGCGATGGCCGAACGGGTCCGCGCGATGGCCGCACACGTCGACGATCTCTATGAGGGCGATGCGGCGCGGATCTGGACCGACGCGTCTGATGCGGGACAGCTACGCGCGAACCTGGCGGCGGTTCCAGGGTTCGGCGAGATGAAGGTCAAGTCGTTGGCCTCCGTGCTGTCGAAGCGCTTTGGGGTGGCGGTCGCAGATGGGCTGGTGCCGTCCCACCCCACCCTCGGTGACGTCGATTCGCCCGAGGCGTTGAGCGAGTATCAGGCGCTGAAGAAGCTGCACAAATTAGAGTGGAGCAAGTCGCCCCCGGACCTGACCCTCGGCAACAGCACGTAGTCGCCGGACACCAGCGACTCCGCGTCGGCGCCCGAGCCGGTCCACATCTCTCCCTTGTGAGCCAGCGCACCACTCCCGAACGGCGCTTGAGGACCGGCCAGCTCAAAGCCCACAAAGAGCCGCCTGAGGGTGGCGCGGATCATGGCCAGGTCGTCGCCAGTGGTGGCCTCGCGGACCTGTCCAGCCACCTCGGCCCGCAGCTCAGTCAGCCGGATGGCGACCGCTGCGTCGGCGTCGAACTGTGACAGCATGTCCTCAACCACCTGGCGCTGGCGCTCATGCTGCTCGACCTGCGCACGCGCCGCGTCTATCTCGCCAGTCAGCCGCTCACGAAAGCGGTTCCAGTCATCGGCCTCGATCTTGCCGGCCAGGTAATCGCTTTCGACTCGGTTCAGGCTGCTCTCGGCCCGAGCAAGTTCCCGCTCAGCCTGGCGACGGATCCCGCCACTGTCAGCCAAGGATCGCTCAGCATCAGCCTGCAGCCCGTCCCTGATCGAGTCCAAGTCGAGCGCGACACGTTCGAAGTAGTCGAACACCGCCTTGTCGATCAGCTCGCGCTTGAGCGGCCCCTGAGCGCAGGTAGACGTTCCCTCGTGCATCCGACGCAGACAGCTATAGGTCTCATAGCCCTGGCCGTTGGCTGCCCGCTTGTCGCTTTTCGTGACCGGCGTCATCGCGGCGCCGCACGTGCAACGCAGCAGCCCCTCTGTGAGCAGGTGCTGGCCCGAAGTCCACCGTCCCGCCTTCTTAAACCCGCCCTCTCCGCGCTCATGGCGAGCACTCCGAAGGCTCTGCGCCTGGTCCCAGACCTCAACGTCCAAGATCGGCTCATGCGTTGGCTGGCCGTCAGGCCCGACCGCTGGGAAGGTCTCGCCGTGCAGCAGCAGACGCCCGACGTAGATCGGGTTCCCCAAAATGCCCTTGACCGTAGTCGCATACCAGCGAGAGCCGCTGAAGGTGCGCACTCCGTCGGTGTTCAGGTCGCGGGCGATGGCGCTTTGAGACTTGCCAGCGTTGTACTCGGCATACATCCGCCGAACGGCCGTCGCCTCGACCTCGACCGGCACAAGCGGCCCGGTCCCTCGCCCTTCCTCGGTGCGGTCTCGGTAGTCGTATCCATAGGGTCGCTTGCCGCCCAGGAAACGGCCGCGCTCGGCCACGCGGCGACGGTGGCCGGCCTTGACGGACGCGCCCTTGCGCTTCGAGTCCTGGTGGTTGCGAAAGCCGCCGATTGCGCCCATGGTGAGAGCGAAGTCGCCGCCGGCCAAGACCTCGGGGTCTTGCACCGACAGCAGCTCAACGCCGGCCTTGATCGCCCAAACGACCAGCTCGATCAGATGTTGTGCCTCTGTGCCATCGCCTCGGGCCA
>Ga0302314_10004036_pt1 | contig 27039 bp, 29 predicted proteins | sample III_Palsa_N2_3_FD_200533 | JGI IMG/M metagenome (GOLD analysis project Ga0302314, IMG submission 200533) | Peat permafrost microbial communities from Stordalen Mire near Abisko, Sweden - III_Palsa_N2_3 | ecosystem: Environmental > Terrestrial > Soil > Palsa > Peat permafrost | place: Sweden...
GCCGGGCGGCGGACGCCCCAGTGCCAGCCGCCCGGGCGCCCGATCCAGCAGCGGCGCGCGCCGTGGCCAGCCCAAGGGCGGCGGCGGGCGCGGCCGCGGCGGACGCGGCGGCCCCGCCTAAGCGGCGCTACGCCAGCAGATCGGCGATGCGGTCAACGGCAGTATAGTCGCCGGTGTGCTGCGGCCCCCGGGCCGAATCGGGGCAACGCACCGCGCGCAGCCAGGCAATGCCGAAATCGCGGGCGGCATCGAGCACCGCAAGGTTATCGTCGACAAACAGCGTGCGCTGCGGCGCGAACGCCTCCGCCGCAGCCAGCCGCGGCCAGAATGCCGCGTCCTCCTTCGGAGCCGCAAATGAATGCGTGGAGTAGCTGGCATCGAAGTAGCTCGACAGCGCGATGCGCTCGCACTTGATCGCCAGCGTCACCGGATGCGCATTGGTCACCAGCACGCAGCGTTTGCCGCTTAAGCGCAGCTTGCGCAGGAACTGCTCGGCTCCGGGCAGAAAGTCCACCTCGGTGAGCGCCTCGCGCTTGATGGCGGCGATGTCCAGATCGAGCTCGCGACTCCAGTGATCGACGCAATACCACTGCATCGTGCCGCGGATGGCGAGAAATTTCGGCTTGAGCAGCGCCCAGGCGTCGGCCTCGGTCAAGCCATTCGCCGCGGCATAGCGGCGCGGAATCAATTCCTGCCAGAACCAATTATCGAAGCGCAGATCGAGAATGGTGCCGTCCATATCCAACAGCACGGTATCGATTGCCGCCCAATCGACCGCAGGCGAGGTACGCATGCGGCCATGATATCGGATCAAAGCGATCGGATCAGGCGTGCCCCACCGGCTCGCATAGCTGCAATGTGGCATCCAGCAAGGTCGGTATGTCGAATACCACCTGGTCCGCGGCGACGGTGAGGCGCGCCACGCCCGCGGCGGCGATCAGCGCGGCCGGCACGTGGATTTGATTGCGTACGCGCGCGTTGGTCCAGGTACTGACGCGTGCGTCGCCGAAGGCGCGGTTCAAGGCGCCCCAGCGCAACTGCGCGGCGCGCGCCTGGGGCGTGTCTCCGCCCCAATGCAGCTGGGCCAGGGACATGGAGGAGTCCGCCGCGCCGGTGCCGGGCATGCTCATCAGACTATGCACGTACTCGACCATCTCATTGGGGTCGACCCGCACGGTCATATACGGTTGTGGATCGCTGCTCATGCTCGCCTTGCCTCCGGCTTTTGCCATGATTGCAACATGGGGGGCGTTTGGCGGAAATCCAGGTCCCTTATCCCGAAGCCGCGGCGCCAGCATTCGGCACCCAGTAGCGGTAAGCTCCAAAGCATGGGAAATGACCTTCTGCTGCTCGTTCTGATAGCCGGCCTGCTCGCGGTCGCCTACAAGCTGTGGCATAGCTCGCTGGAGGCCCGGGAGGCCGCAAATCGCATCGCCAAGGACACCTGTTCGCGCGCCGTGGTGCAATTCCTGGACGGCACCGTGGCATTTGCCGGCTTCCGGCTGACCCGCGATTCCCGCGCCAGGCTGCGGCTGCTGCGCACCTACACCTTCGACTACACCAGCGACGGCTTTGAGCGCTCGCAGGGTTTCGTGGTGCTGGCCGGCCAGCGACTCGAGGCCGTGGGCCTGGCGGGCACCCCGTCGTGAATCCCGAGCTGAATATCGATCTGCACACTCATTCGACCCATTCTGACGGTTCCTTGACCCCGGCCGAGCTGGTGGCCTATGCGGCCGCGGCCGGAGTGCGGGTCATGGCGCTGACCGATCACGACAGCACGGCCGGCTTGGAAGAGGCGCAGCGCAGCACGGACGCGCTGGGCCTGCGCTTGGTCCCGGGCGTCGAAGTCTCGGCAAGTTGGCGCTCTCAGGCCGTCCACGTGCTGGGGCTTTGGATTGACCCTTGCGCGCCGCAACTACGCAGCATGCTCGAGTCCCAGGCCGAAAGGCGCCGCCTGCGCATGCGCAAGATGTGTGCGCGCTTGACCAAGCTGCGCCTGCCGGGCGAGCAGCTATTGGCGGCGGTCGAGGCGCAACCCGGAGTGCCGACACGTTCGCATCTGGCCGGTGCCTTGGTGGCGGGCGGACACGTCACGACTGCCGAGGGCGCGTTTCGCAAGTACCTGGGCGCGGGCAAGCCGGCGCATGTGGCGGAGGACTGGCCGGCGCTCGATATGGTGGTCGGCCGGATTCTGGGCGCTGGTGGCGTCGCGGCGCTGGCGCATCCTCTGCGCTATCGCCTGTCGGCGGGGGCCCGCCGGCAGCTACTGGCCTGCTTCGCCTCGGCGGGCGGCACGGCGCTCGAGGTGGTGAGCGGCGGCAACGGCGCGCACCAGGCCGAAAGCTGCGCGCAGTTGGCGGTACGCTATGGGTTCTCAGGGTCGGTCGGCTCGGACTTTCACAATCCGCAAGTTTCTTGGAATCCCCTGGGCCGGTTGGCTAAGCTACCTGACTGCGTCCTCCCCGTATGGCGCAGCTACGGCCTCTAATACTACAAAAGCGGCAACCCAAGTGACCGACGATCAAGGCAGCAACGTCAACACCGACTTGTTCAAGAACATCGAGCGGCTGCGCCAGCTTCGGATCGAGCACCGGGATCTCGACGACGTCATTTCCAGGCTGTCGATGGACTTCAAGGTCGATGAGCTGCAGATGAAGCGCCTGAAGCGACGCAAGCTGCTGCTCAAGGACCAAATCGCCAGGCTCGAGAGCCAGCTCATTCCGGACCTCAACGCATGAGCGACATGTTCGCGCGCATCGATGCCTTCTTCGACATCCTGCTCACCGGCAGCATGTTGACGGAGATCGGCGCGGTTTCGATCTGCCTGCTGCTGGGATGGTTTGCCGGCGCCGCATTGCGCAACCGCTACCGGCGGCCCGGCATCCCCGCGCCCCCCGAGCTGACTCAAGGCTATCTCGCCGCGCAAATCGTGGCCGTCGCCGCGCCGGCGGCGATCGCCTTCGGATTGGTCATTCTCGCCCGCGCGCTGCTGCGCGCCTTGAGCATCGACGACACGATGCTGGAGGGCGCCATGCGCCTGCTGGGCGCCTACGTCGTGGTGCGCATCGCCGCGTTTCTGTTCGCCGCCAGTCTCGGCAACAAGTCGTGGATGCGCCAGTGGGAACACCGCGCGGCGCTGTTCATATGGCTGGCGTTTGCCGCCGATTATCTTGGATGGCTAGATCCCATCATCGGCGCCCTCGACACCGTCGGCTTTTCGGCCGGCAAGAGCCGCATCACGCTGTGGTCGATCATGAAGCTGCTGTTCACGCTGACCGTGTTCGTGCTGGTGGCGGCATGGATCAGCCGCTGGATCGAACGGCGGCTCAACAAGCTGCGCAATCTCGCGCCGTCCACGCGCATCGGCATCGCGAAATTCTCCAACGCCTTCTTGATCGCCTTGAGCATCCTGATGGGGCTCAACGCCGCAGGCGTCGATCTCACCGCGCTCACCGTGCTGACCGGCGCGATCGGATTGGGCCTGGGATTCGGCTTGCAATCGATCGCCGCCAATTTTGTCAGCGGCTTCGTCCTGCTGATGGATCGCTCTATCAAGCCCGGCGACGTGATCAGCCTGTCCGGGCAAAGCGGCACCAGCACCGAGAACTTTGGCTGGGTGCAGCAGCTGCGCGGGCGCTATGTCGTGGTCCGCGACCGTGACGGAGTGGAGATGCTGGTGCCGAACCAACAGCTGATATCCAACGCCGTGATCAACTGGAGCTACACCGACCCGCGCATCCGCCTCAAGCTGCCGATCCGCGTCAGCTATCGTGACGATCCAGAGCTCGCGCTGCAGGTGCTGATCATGGCGTGCGAAGGCCAACCGCGCGTGTTGCGCGATCCGGCGCCGGTATCGCGCCTGATGCACTTCAGCGAGAGCGGCATTGAGCTAGAGCTGCGATTTTGGATAGCCGATCCGCAGGAGGGCGTGAACAACGTGCGCTCCGAGGTGAATCGCGCCATCTGGCGTCTGTTCAAGGAACATAAGCTCACCATGCCGACCGCGCAGCATGAGGTTCTGGTGCATACGGCGCGCCCGCGCTTCGATGATTAGGAGCCCAGCCAGTCTATGCCGCTGAGCGTCACGCCGGACATCGTCATTCCCGACGATGAGCTCGAATGGAAATTCATCCGCTCCTCGGGACCCGGCGGCCAGAACGTCAACAAGGTCTCGAGTGCGGTGCAACTGCGCTTTCTGCTGCCGCTCAACATCACCCTGTCCGCCGCCGTCAGGAACCGCCTGCGCCGCCTGGCCGGACAGAAGCTGATCGACGACGGCAGCATCCTGATCCAAGCGCGCAGCGAGCGCAGCCAGGAGCGCAACCGGCAGGAGGCGCTGGGCCGTCTCGGCGCCTTGATTCAAGCGGCGCTGATCGAACCGAAGATCCGCAAGAAGACCAAGCCCACGCGCGCGTCCAAGGAGCGGCGCATCGACTCGAAAAAGCGCCGCGGCAGCACCAAGCGCGAGCGCGGCGGCCGCGGCTGGGAATAACTATTGCCCCAGGGTTATCTGCAGGATGCTGTGCCGGATTTGCTCGGATAGCACCAGCTGAGCGTCGGCGGCAACCGCCAGCAACGGCTCGCCGAACAGCAGATTGCCACGCTCCGAGGTTTGCACGACACCGCGGCGGCGTAACAGGCCGATGAAATCGCTGAACAGCCTCTTGTCGAAGAACTCCGGGGAATTCAAGCCGTACAGTAATGACAATCGTTGCGCCATGAGATGGCAGCGCTGCTCGAGCGCCTCCTGGCCGATGACGCCGCTGCCGGACTGCAGCAGCAGCGCGATCGTCAGGTAGTAGCGTTCGATGGTCTGGATCGTGGTTTCCGCCAGCGCCGAGAGGCGTATCGAGTCGGTCGATGCCGATGCCGGGCGCTGCCATTCGCCGCGCTCCCGGTCGCCGTGCAACAGATTGAGCCTGGCGAAGGTCTCGAGCAGCGAGTCGACCAGGGCGCCGACCTCGGACTCCTGCCAGCGCAGAAACAGTTCCGCGGCGATGTACGGATAGACGCGCCATACCAGGCGCTGAATATCCAGGGTGCGCATGCGCGAATTGGCGATGAAGCAGCAGGCAAGCAGCGACGGCATGGCGAACAGGTGCAGGACGTTGTTGCGATAGTACGTGGCGAGCACCGCATTCTCGGGACTCATGCGCATGATGTCGCCGAGCGGATGCTTTTGGCGCTCGAGGATGCCCATCGATTCCGCGTAATGCGTCATCTGCTCGCCGCTTTCCTGACTGAGGGTCACCATCGGCGAGTACGGCGCATCACGCAGCAGCGCTTGATACAGCTCGATCTGCCGCACCAGATCCGCCTCCGGCAGCGCCTGCCGCGGCGCCGCCAGCACCGCCATCGACACCAGGTTGATCGGCGTCACCGCGGCCGCTGAGTTGATGCCGGCGCAGATGCGCAGCGCCAAAGCCTCCACCGACTCGTGGATCCAGGCCGGCCGCGCCTCGCTGATCCCGGGCAGCTCGCTGCGCCACTGTGGGTTGTGCTCGCAAAGTATCGCGTCGAGCCCGATCGGCTGGCCGAAATTGACATGCACCTTGCCGAACTTGCCGCGCAGCGCCGCCACCGATCTGAGCAAGCCGATCACGCTCTCCTTCTCCTTCGGCTGGCCCGACAGCTCGCCGATGTAGGTGCGGCCTTCGACGATGCGCTCGTAGCCGAAATACACCGGCATGAACACCACCGGGCGCTTGGGGAAATGCAGATAGCTGCTCACCGTCATCGACAGCATGCCGGTGCGTGGGCTTAGCAATCGTCCGGTGCGGCTGCGGCCGCCCTCGATGAAGTATTCGAGCGGATGCCCGCGCGCCATCATGAAGCCGAGGTACTTGGTGAACACCACCGCGTACAGAGCATCGCCCTTGAAGGTGCGGCGCAGGAAGAAGGCGCCGCCTTTGCGCAGGAATCGGCCGATCACCGGCATGTTCAAGTTCGAGCCGGCGGCCACGTGCGGCACCGCAAAGCCCTTTCGATAGATGACGTAGGAGAGCAGCAGATAATCCATGTGGCTGCGATGGCAGGGCACGTAGATGATTTCAGCCCCATCGCCGATATCGCTCAAGTTCTCGATGTGCCCGAACTCCAGCCCGCCGTACAGCCGGTTCCATAAGCGGCCGAGCAGCAAGGCCATGAACGTGATGAACGGCTGCGAATAGTTCGCCGCGATTTCCACCGCGTACTTGCGCGCCATGAGCAGCGCGGCACGGCGCTGCAATCCGCGCGCGCGCATCTCCGTGCGCACGGCGCGGCGCACCGCCTGCGTCTTGACCAGCTGCGCGACCATGGTCCTGCGGTGCGACAGGTCGGGCCCGATGGTGGAGGCGCGCTGCGCCCGCAGCGTGCTGCGCAGGCTGCGCAGGATGCGGCGCACGCTGCGCGGCGCATTCATGCCGTCCTGCATCGCGGCGCGCAAGGCCAACGGCTCGCCGAAATGCAGCACGGTGTTGCGCCCGTTGACGATGACGTGCAGAAATTTGCGAAATCGGCCGACCAGAGTCCAGTCTTCGGCGAAGAACAAGCGCCACAGGCTCGCCTCTTTGTCCGGCGCGCGGCCCCAGAAGATCGCGACCGGCACCAAGTCGACGTCGAAATCGGGGTATGCGGCGGCAGCCGCCACCAGATTCTCCAGATAGCGCGGCGCGCGCGCCACCAGGCGCGTGCTGAAGAAGCTCGCGCGGCCTGCCAGCTCAAAATAGGCCCGATCGGCGCGCGCGGCGCCTATCGCTAAGCGCCGTTCGGGGCGCGGCAGGCGTAGCTGCACGCAGGCGTTGTTGAGCACGGCGAGATCCGCCTGGCTGGCCCGCTCGAGCACGTAGCACACCGGCCGCGTGCCCGCGCCGATCGAGGCGGCGGCATCCTCAGGCTTGATGGTGACCTTGACCCAAAGGGTCAGCGTCTTGCGGATGCTAAAGCGCCAGGCATGGGCGATGCCCGCAAAAATGCTCACGGCAGCGCTCGCAAGTCAGGGTGACGCGTCGCCGCGCTCTTGATTCTCCACCGCCTTACGCGTGCTCTGCGCGTTCTGATCCACTGTCTGCTGCACGCCGCGCGCGCGGTCGAGCTGCTGGGTCAGCGGATCGAACACTGTCTTTGGCGGCGGTGCCGGCGGCTGCGGTGCGCTCGATTCTCCGGACGAACAACCTAAAATGAACAAAACCGCCAGTGATGCAGTCATAGTCTGCGGCACGCTCATATGCACCCCCGGAACCGCCGGCCTCGTGAGGGCTTGAGTGTACAATCGTTGAGCGCCACCAGTCACCCGGAGTTGCCGAATGGTTCGATTTTGCTTGCTGATGCTCGTGGCCGCCGGCGTGCATGCCGCGGAGTCCGGGGTCGATATCGATACGGCCGCCAGTCTATATCAGGCCGGACAGGTACGCGCGCAAGTACAGGCGTCCTTGGGTGCGATGCCCGCGCATGTGCGCCAGCTGTTCGCGGCGGACGGGGCGAGCAAACTCTCGGAGCAGCAGCTCGCCGCGGTGACCGCCGCCGCGCAGCGCGGATTTCGCATCGATGTTTTCGAGCCGCCCGCCTTGAGTGCGCTCGCGGCGAATCTCGATCCGGCCAGCGTGAAGAAATCCCTGGCGTTCCTGGACAGCGATCTCGGCCGGCGCATGGTTGCCGCGGACGTTGCCGCTGCGCAGCTCGACGAAGCAACCATCGACAAGGTGATGACCGGCGCGCTGGTCGCTGCCTCCACTCCCGAGCGCGATGCATTGATGAACAAGCTCGAGCGCGCGTCCCAATACACCGAGTCCACCGTGCAGATTTTCCTGACCATGGGACAGGCGGTGGCGACCGGCACCGCCACCGGATCGGGAATGGACGCGATCGCGGTCACGGACCGCGCGCGCAAATCCGGCGAGGCCAGCCGCGCGGGCCTGCAAGAAAGCATGCGCGAGCCGCTGCGCAGGTATATGAGCTACGGCTATCGGGATCTGAGCATCGCCGACCTCAAGCACTTGCTGGCGTTCTTCGAATCGCCCCCGGGCAAGCGCTACAGCGCCGCTTACATCGTCGCGATGAGCGCCGGCTTCGATGCGATGGGACGGCATTGCGGCGAGGAACTCGGCGAGAGCCTGCGCGAGCTCGCGCAGGCGCAAATGCCGCCCGAAGGCATGGCGCCCGACGGCAGCGCCGACGTGCCGCCCGGCGAGGCACCGGGGCCGCAGCCCCCGTCCCGCCCATAGCTCAAGTCAGCGTGTCGAGAAAGTCGCGCAGCAGGCGGCAGATGGCCTCGATTTGATCCTGCAGGCGATGATCGGATTCCAGGATATGCAGCGCAGCGCGGTGCTCGCGCGCCCAGCGAATGCTGTTCTCGACCGGCACGATGTCGTCGCGCCAGCCGTGCACGATGGCCGTGGGGCAATCGATGTCCTGCGGCGTATAGGCTTCGAATCCGCGCATGTAAAACGCCGGAGCCAGGAGAAACAGGCCGCGGGCGCTCAAGCGGCGCGCGGCGGTGGCGGATACATGGCCCCCCAGGCTGGATCCGACCAGCACCATGGATCCCGGCATCGTGCTGCCGAGCTGCAGAAGCTTGTCGACGCGCTGGGCCGGATCCTCGATGCCCTGATAGTCCACCGACTCCACCGCCAGCTTGAGCTCGCGGCAGGTGGCGGCCATGGCCGTGATTTTCGATCCCCACGGGCCGGTATCCTTGCCGTGCGAGAACACGACGGTATGAAAGGATCGGCTCACGCTAGGGCCGGAGCTGGCCTGCCAGATTGTCGACCCAATTGAGCTCTTCCGGGCTGTACTGCGTGTAATTCAGCCGATTGAGGCTCACCGGCTGAACCTTGGAGCCCGCCGCCGATTGCGATATCCGGAAGCTGTGAAACTCCTGCTCGCGGGCCGCGGCGAAGCCAATCACCAACTGAAATTCGTGCGGCCCCGCGGCACTCGCCGCAGCGCTGCGCCGATCGCAAATCACGTAGAACGATTCCTCCAAAGCGCGCGTGCCGAAAGCCCCGGCCTCGTGCAGCTGCTCGAAAAACGCCCGCACCTGAGCCGTCACCATGTCGGTGACATCGACATGCGGCTGCGCCAGGGCGACCCACCGGGTGCCACGCACGATGCTGCTCACGATCAGCAGCGCGAGCCGGCGGGAGGCGAGATAACGCCATTCGGATGCGCCCGCGGTTCCCGCGGCCAGGGTGCGCGGGCTCACGCCAACGCGGCCCGCGGATCGCACCGCCTGAATGGTGTTGACCCCCAGGGCGGCGAGCTTCAGCCGCCGGTCTTCGGCGACCAGACAGCTTGGCCGGTGTCCCGGGCGCAAAACCGCCTCGTCGAGCTTGGCCGGCGTCCACACGGGAACCGACTCGTCGGTTTTTGCCAGCATTCCCGCGACCGCGCCACAGGGCGCGAAAGACTCGAAGTGCCCGCGCAACTTGTCGTGCGCCAGGATTCGCGGAAAGTACATCAGCGCATTCTCACTGAAGAAATTCCAATCGCGCATTCCGCGCAGCGCATCGTCGGCGGTATGCCAATCGGACGGTGGATCGATGATCAGCATGGCGCGCCGCTGCTTGCAGTAACGGGAGCCGACCAGCAGCGCGCTCGGACCCACGTCGCGCTCGCTCGACAGCGGCGGAATGCACAGGAAGTTGAAATAGTCCGCTTGATCCAGCGCAAACATCCCGCTGCGATCGGTGGCGGAACCGATCAGGTCGTAGTCGGTCAGCGGCGCCCCGTCATCGCCATCCGGATTGGAATTGACATAGCCGGTGGCCAGGCCGCTCAAGGGATTCAAGGTGCGATCGGGACGCAGTTGCGGAACCGCTCCCGCCAGCTGAATAAGCTCCGATCCGTCGAGCATCCGCGCCAGGTAGCGTTCGGAGGCCGGCTGCACCGACAGCTTCGGAAAAATCTCCTGGTCCTCGACCTGGCCGGTGCCCTGCACACGCACCCGCTGCACCGTCAGATTGAACTCGGTGGTGCTGTCGGCGGGAATATTGTCGTAGTCGACGCAGGCGCGCAGAAACTCGCGCGTGCCGGGACGCACCGCGCGCAGCAGCAGCATGGCCGTGCCGGATTTGAGCCCCAGAGTGGCGGCGCGGGCGCCGTTGACGACGCGCACGATCAGCGCCTCGCGCCCGCCGTTGTCAAAGAACTGTTCGACGGCATAGCCCAATGGGCTCGGCTGCCATAGGCCGCCGAACACGTGTTGGAACTCCGTGAAGCTGGTGACGAAAATCGGGCGATTGACTGGACCGCGCAAAGTGCGTCCGACGAATGCGGTTCGCGCGGTGCTCAATCGCGCGATTGTTTGGTCCGGGCCGCGTTCCTCTTCGACCTGGATTCCCAGGCTGCTCGGCGTCACCAAATTATTCCCCTAGGGCGACCTTGTCGAACTGTAACACAACTGCCGGCGCCGGCGCCGCGCGCTGGCTGCGCCGCAGATCCTCCTCGATGCGCGCCTGTTTCTCCTCCGCCTGCTTGCGCGCGATTTCCTCGAGCATCACCTTCAGCCACTCGCTGGTCATTCCGTGCCTGCCTCGTCCGGCGGATTGACCAGCGCGTCGATGGCGGCGGCCACGCGCGCATCGTATCCGGCGCGCGCCTGCGCGAAGGTGGCCTTTGCGAATGCGCTGCCGGCAGGAGTCTTCATCAGCTCCACGTACAACGGATTGATGAGCTTCGGCCGGCCGATGCTCTTCAGGTATTCCTGCAGCCGCGCAAAGCTCGGTTGGTAACTGTTGCGGATCCCCAAGACCAGCCAGCTGCGCGCGATTTCCGCATTCGGCGTGCGCGTGAACTTGAAGGTCTGATCCAGATCCGTGAGCTGCTTGGTGCTGAGCGCCGCCGGCATGTTGTCCAGGAAATACAGCCACTGTTGAGTGACCCAATCATGCGTATCCAGCAGCAGCGTCTTCGGCGGGGTGTTGCCGGTGAGCCACGCCGTTCGCACCTGATCCACCGCTTCGAAGGCGCCGGTGGTGGGCAACACGGCGTCGGCCGGAATGCCCGGCCCGTATACCCAGGCGTTGACCGCCTCGCGGGTCACGATGCCGGGATTCGGATCGAGCAGATTCTCCTGCAGATAACCCAGGAATTGCTCGGTCGAGACGCTCTTGAAGGCAAAGTGATCGAAGTAGCCGTGCAAGAACGCATCGAAGCGCTCGCGGCCGAACTTCGCCGCGAGGAAGTTCAGGAACAGCCGGCCTTTTTCATAAGGCACTTCGGTGAATACATCGTCCGGATCGCGGTTGCGCATGTCGACCGCCAGGGCCTGATCCTTGGGTTTGCGCTTGAGCAGATCCTCGCGCAACGCACGCAGCCCGAGCACCGCCTCCATCGCGGCGCGCTGCTCGCCATAGACCGCGTTCATGATGCGGTTTTCCATGTAATCGGTAAAACCTTCGTTGAGCCACAGGTCGCGCCAGGTCGCGTTGGTCACCAGATTTCCCGACCAGGAGTGGGCCAATTCATGCGCGATCACCGACACCAGGCTCTTGTCGCCGGCGATGACCGTCGGTGAAATGAAGGACAGCCGCGGATTCTCCATGCCGCCCGCCGGAAAACTCGGCGGCATCACCAAGATGTCGTAACGGCCCCACCGATAGGGGCCGAACAATTTTTCCGAGGTTTCGATCATCGCCTCGGTGTCCTCGAATTCCTTGGCCGCCGCCTGCAACACCGGCTTCTCGGCGTATACCCCGGTTCGCGGCCCGGTCGCCTGGAAGTGCAGATCGCCGACCGCCAGCGCGATCAGGTAGGAGGGGATCGCCTGCGGCATCGTGAACAAATACTCGCCGTTGCGCTTAGCGTCGGGATCGTTCTGCGCGCTCATCACCGCGAGCAGACCGCGATCCGTATGAATGTGGGCAATGTAGGTCACGCGCACCTGCGGAGTGTCCTGCATGGGTATCCAGCTGCGCGCGCCGATGGTCTCGGACTGGCTGTACATGAACGGATTGTGCTTGCCTGCCGTTTGCTTGTCGGTGAGCCACTGCAGACCCGTCGCATTAGGAGAGGTCTGGTAATCGATCTTGATGTACTCGACCGATTTCCTGGACGGCGGCAACTCGATCACCAAGGCGCTGCCGAGGATCGGATCGGCCTTCTCGAAATGGAACGGCCGGCCCACCCAGACCGGTTCGCTCTTGGGCGCCGCTCCGACCACATCGGTGGCCTTCTGGGTCACGTCCGCAACGTTCAAGTCACGCGTGTCCAGCACCAGCTGAGTGGCGCGAGGATCGAGGCGCTTGATCTCCAGCCCGACGACTCCGTCCAGCACCTTCCATGCGAAGTTGACGCGCAGATCCAGTTCGATATGGGTGACGCGAAACTGCTCGACGTTGGCGAATGAATGATAGTCAAGACCCGGCTGCAGCGGGGTCAAATCCTCGGCATCGGCCGGCGCGCTCAAGCCTGCCAACAACCAGCACGCAGCACACAAACGCATCATAGGATTAGGACCTTATTGCGAAGCTCGAGTCTGTTGCGAGATTGCCGGAGCCTGCGGCGCCGGCGTCGGTGCTGGGGCCGCAGCCGGTGGCGCCGGCTTTTCCCGGTCGCCCAGCAATTCATTGTAGGTTTTCTCATCCACCAGCAGCCCGCTGGTGCCGTCCCAATTGGAGCCTTCCGGCAATATGTTTTGCACCAGCAGCGAATGCGCGATCACCTCGTCCGTGCTCACCGGATCCCCGCTGACCGGCACGGGGATGCTGCGCGGCGCGTGCGCCGCGTCGCCGACACGCTGCCAATCGATCTCGCCCTCGTGGTCCGCAACCCGGTGGCGCAGTTTCGGGCTCAGCAGATTGGCGAGCAGGCGCTTCGGGTTCTTGCTCCAGTCGCGCGAATCGTCCTCCATGACCGCATAGGCTTGCAGGTAGAGGGTGCCGTCGCGCGAGCCAAACAGATAGGGCTGATTGACGATGGTCACCTTGGTGCCGATCGGGATCAAATCGAAGAAAACGGCGATATCCTCCGGATACAGGCGCATGCACCCGTGGCTGGAGCGCATGCCCACGCCGTAGGGCTTATTGGTGCCGTGGATCAGATAGCTCGGCCAGCTCAAGCGGAATTCGTATGCGCCTAGCGGATTATCGGGCCCGGCGGGCACCACCGCCGGCAGCTTCTCGCCATCCTCCAGATGCTCGTCGCGCACCGACTTGGGCACCACCCAGACCGGGTCCTTTTGGCGGCTGATGATCTTGGTCGTGCCCTCGGGCGTTTTCCAACCCACCTTGCCGATGCCGATGGGATGGGTGTAGACCAGCTGCGGCTCGCCTTTCTTATGAGGCGGATAGTAGAAAATCCGCATCGCGGCGACATTCACCACAACCCCATCGTGCGGAGCCGCGGGCAATATGAATTGAGTCGGCACGACCACTTCGCGTCCCACTCCAGGCAGCCACGGGTCGACACCGGGATTCGCCAGCAACAGTTCCTCGTAGCCGACATCGAAGCGGCGCGCAACGTCCGGCAGCGTATCTTCCTTGCCGATCGTGGTCCTCTGCACATAGCCGACGATGTCGCTGCCGCCGGGATCGAGCTCAAAGCGGTGGGTGGCCGTGGGCTTGGGCAGCTCGATGACCACGGGCGGCACGAACGTGGCCGTCGGGGGCGCCACCGGCGCCTTCTGGAACAGCGAGCAGCCGGCGATCGCGCAGCCGACGAGGCCCGCCGCCACGAAGCGTTTGCGGGACGAGCCTGTTGAATGGTTCGGCATGGGTTCTATCTACAGCAAAGTCGGCCGCTCAGGCAATTGGTTCTGAATAGCCGCAGGCTGGCTCGTGGCGGGCGGAAAATGTCGAGCCAGCAGCGCGCCCACCGCTTCGACACCGACGACGGAGCCGAGTTCGAAGCGTCCCGCGCGGTAATGCTCCTCCATCAGGCGGCAGACGGCCTGCCATTCGGCCTGGCTCACCCGGCGCTGCAAGCCGCGATCGGCGATGATTTCCACGGCGCGGTCCGCCAGCTGCACGTAGATCAATACCCCGTTGTTCAGTTCGGTATCCCACACACGCAACTCGGCGAATACCGTCAGCGCGCGGCTGCGCGCAGCGACACCGTGCCAGATATGCAGCGGCGTCAGCGCGGTTTCCACCGCAAAACGTATCTCGCCGGCATGCAGGGCATCAGCTTTCGCGATGGCGCGCTCGATCGCGTCCAGGGTGGAACTCGGAAATAATCTGCGCGTGCGCCAGTGCGTCGCTGCCACATGCCGGATCAGGCGGCCGAGCTGCATCACCAGCTTCCCGAGGCGCCGCCGCCGCTGAAGCCGCCCCCGCCGCCGCTGAAGCCGCCACCGCCGCCGCCAAACCCGCCGCCCCAGCCGCCGGTGCCGGTCGACCATCCGCGCGTCGATCCCAGCAGCAGAGCGAACAAAAAGGCGAGCACGCCGGCGCCGAGCCCGATGGCGATGAAATGGCTCAGCAGCCAGGCAATGCCGCCCGCCAGGCCGCCGGTGGCCACCGACCCGAACAGCCGTCCGAACAGCGCGCGCAGCACGCCGCTGGCGACAAATACCACCACCAGCAGCAACGGCAATAGATGCGGCAAGTTGCCGGTGTGCTCCCATTTGCGGTCGGGGGCCGGCAACGGCTCGCCATTGACCACGGAAATCATTTTATCGACGCCGGCTTCGACGCCACCGTCGAAATCTCCCGTTTTGAAATGCGGCGTCACGTTTTCGTCGATGATGCGGTTTGCGATCGCATCGGGAATCGCGCCCTCCAAACCGGTGCCGACTTCGATGCGCACGCGCCGGTCATTTTTTGCGACGATCAGGATCGCGCCGTCATCGACCCCTTTGCGGCCGAGCTTCCATGCATCGCCCACACGAATGCCGAACTGCTCGATTTCCTCCGGCTGCGTGCTGGGAACGATGAGCACAGCCAGCTGGCTGCCCTTCTGGGCTTCGAGCGCCGCAAGTTTCGCCTCGATGCGCGTCACCGCGGCGCCGGACAAGGTGCCGGTCAAATCCGTTACCCGCCCGGTAAGCGGCGGCACGGGGACGTCGGCGTGAACGGCCCAGGCGGCGAGCAGCAGGATCAGGAATGCGGGCAACGTTAGTGCGCCGGTGCGGCGGACGGCGGCTGGGTGGTGAAGTCAACGCTGGGCGGCTTGGAGATCGCGGCCTCGTTCTCGACGCTGAAGTTCGGCTTGGGCTTGTAGCCGAACATCATGGCGGTCAAATTGCCGGGGAAGGAACGCACCGTGACGTTGTACTCCTGCACCGCCTGGATGTAGCGGTTGCGGGCCACCGTGATGCGGTTCTCCGTGCCCTCGAGCTGCGCCTGCAGGTCGCGGAAATTCTGATCGGACTTCAGTTGCGGATAATTCTCGGTCACCACCAAGAGGCGCGATAGAGCGCTCGACAGCTCGCCCTGCGCGGCTTGAAACTTCGCGAAAGCCGCCGGATCGTTCACCAGCTCCGGCGTCGCCTGGATCGATCCGACCTTGGCGCGCGCCTCGGTGACGCCGAGCAGCACCTGCTGCTCCTGCGCGGCGTAGCCCTTGACGGTGTTGACCAGATTCGGGATTAGATCCGAGCGGCGCTGATACTGGTTCAGGACTTCCGACCAGGCGGCCTTGATCTGCTCATCCTGCGCCTGCATCGAGTTGTATCCACAGCCCGACAATAGCGCGCCGGCAGCCAGCATCAGGCCGAACATTAACATTCTCATGGCTAATCCCCTCCGGCCCCTCGATTTGGGGGCGTGACGGGGAGTTTACCATCTGGCAAAAAAAAGCCCCGAGGGTTGAGCTCGGGGCTGAGATGCGGACTTCATTGAAGGGAAGTAAAGCCCGCTAGGGGACTCAATGCAACTGATGCCACTGCAATACTTGAATATCGTTTTCCTCGAGATCGAAGCTGCGCGCCAGCATGCGCGCGATGTCCTTATTGCCCTGAACCCGCTCCGACTCACCCAGTAATTCGACTACACCCCGGTACTCGCTGTACTCGATCGCATCGTCCGATTGCGCGATAAAGTGGGTGTAATATTTGACGCTCATGGGGGTAGAGCTTAGATACTTCAGGCAGGTTTAATCTGTGAGCAACCGCTCAATCGCCTGCCAATCGTTTGGAACCGGTTCACGTCCTTAAGCAGTTCTCGTATTTTATTGCACCGTGTCAAGATACCGACCGCCTACGCCGCATGGTTCGAAGTACATCACCCCGGAGGGAGCCAAGCGCCTGCGCGACGAGCTCGATCATCTCTGGCAGGAGGAGCGCCCGCGCGTGACCTTGGCGGTGAGCGAGGCCGCCGCCCAGGGCGATCGATCCGAGAACGCCGAGTACACCTATGGCAAGAAACGCCTGCACGAGATCGACCGGCGCGTGCGCTTCCTGCGCAAGCGCCTGGAGGGAATGACCGTCGTCGATCTGGAATCGGATCGCGCCCGGCGCGACCCGAATCGCGTCTACTTCGGGGCCTGGGTGCAGATCGAAACCGACGGTCAGCTGCGCTGGTACCGGGTCGTGGGACCCGATGAGTTCGACATGCAGCGCGACTACATCAGCATGGATTCGCCGTTGGGCGCCAGCCTGCTTGGCAAGCGCATCGACGATGAGGTGACCGTGGATTTGCCGGGTGGCGCGAGCCGCTTCAGCGTGGTCGCCATCGCGTACGGGCTGCGCCCCGGCGCGCCGTGAGCTGCGGCTTAAACGACGCGAACATTCTTGAATTGCCAGGGATCGGTCGGATCCAGATCCTCCGCAAACAGCTCGCCGCGCTGATACAGCGGTGTCCAGTCCGTGTACTTGCCCACCACCGCGCCGAGATACGGCATGCAGATTTCCAACGGGCGCTCGAAGTCCATGTCGTCCGGCTCGACGATGCCGCGATTCGGGTTTTCCATGGCCCAGATCATCCCGGCCAGGGCAGCGACCGTGACTTGCAGGCTGGTCGCGCTGTTATACGGCGCCAATTTGCGCGCGGCCTCGATGGAGAGTTGCGACCCGAACCAATAGGCGTTCTTCTTGTGGCCCGCCAGCAGCACGCCCAGCTCGTCGTTGCCGGCGGTGATTTCGGTCATCATGATTCGCTTGCGATCCTGGATGTGCCAGTTCCGGCCCGCCAGTTCGTGCACCGACAACACTGCGTCGTTGCTCGGATGATAGGCATAGTGGGTGGTCGGCCGGTATACGACGCGGCCCCCTTCCGAGACCGTGTAATAGTCGGCGAGCGAGATCGCTTCGGAATGCGTGATCAAGAAGCCGTGAAAAGGCCCCGCGCCGGGCGTCCAGGTGCGCACGCGGGTGCTGGCTCCGGGACGAGTCAGGTAAATCGCGCAACCCGATCCGGCCTTATGCCGGGCGCCGTCCGCCGGGAAATGCCTTTCATGCGTGCCCCAGCCAAGTTCGGCCGGCTGCGCGCCCTCGCTGACGAAACCGTCGACCGACCAGGTATTGACGAACTCGTTCATGGCTTTCGGCCGGTCGGCGACCTGAGTGTCGCGCTCGGCCACATGAATCACCTTCACGCCGAGCTCCCTGGCGAGCGCGGCCCACTGCTCGCGATTGGCGGGGTGTCCGGCCGTAACCCCGGTGTCCGCGGCGATGTTCAGCAGGGCTCGCTTGACCAGATGCGAGACCAATCCTGGGTTCGCCCCATGCGTGAGAACGGCGGTTGGCGTGCTCTTGGCGGAGCGGCGCAGCTCCAAGGCCTGCAGGCGCAGAAAATAGTTGCTGCGCGTCTCGACCGGCAACGAGGCGTCCACATAGACCCCGGCCCAAGGCTCGATGCAGGTGTCCAAGTACAAGGCGCCGCGCTGCCGCGCCAGCTCGACCAGGGCGACGCTGGAAACGTCGACCGAGAGGTTCAACAAGAAATCGCCTGCGCTCAGCAGCGGCTCCAGAACCCGGACGTAGTTGTCCTGAGTCAGCGCCGTCTTGACGAATTTGACCGCGAATTGCTCGGCTTCCGCGCGCCCCTGGTCCTCCGCGGTAACGATGGTGATGCGATCCGCCGAAATGCCGATGTGACGCAAGATCAACGGCAACACTCCCTGTCCGATGCTGCCGAAGCCGACGAATACGATCCTGCCGGCGAAATCCACATGCACTTCGTGATTGCGTGACATAGCTTCCCCCATCATTATTTCCCGTTTTTTGCTCGCGGCCGCCAGCCTACCCGGCGGCGCACCGGCTGCTCAAGTTTCGCGCCAGTGGGGCGGATAGGTTCGCTGATATCCGGGAAGTGCTTCGATGCGCCCGATCCAGCGCGCCAGCGCCGGATAGTTTCTCTCCATCGGCAGGAAGCGCGCGCCGAGCTCCGCCGCGGCATCCCGGTCCAAGGCGCGCCGCAGCAGCTGAATCCACGGGAAGATCACCATGTCGGTGGCCGAGTAGTTCGCGCCGACGATCCACTGTTCCTTGCTCAACCGGCCCTCGATGGTGCGCGCCTCGCGCGCGACCACGTGCATGGCGTCGGTCAGCTCATCGATGCGATCGGCGACTTGCCCGGCGAAGATCGCGTTGACGATCTTCGACAGTGACGGCTCGGCATAGGCCTGAAATTCGCAAATCACGCGCATGATGACGCCCGCCTCCTCGGGGCTCTCGCCGAATATCGGCGGCTGCGGGTATTTGATGTCCAGGTAATACAGCACCGCGACGGATTCGAACACCACGTAGTCGCCGTCCTTCAGCACCGGTACCCGGCCGCGCGGGTTGAGCTTCAGCATTTGCGGCGATTGATGTTCCTGCTTGTCGAAGTGCAGCAGCTGCGAATCGTAGCTCAGGCCCTTATGCTCCAGCGCCAGGAGCACCCGCCAGGAGAACGCACTGCCGCTGCCCCAATAAAGAGTTATCGCCATTGGCGGATTGTAGCGGATGAACTTGGGCAAGCGCCGCGCTAAGCTTGACTGCCTTGGCCTACACCACCCTCATCGATGTTGAAACCCTGCAGCGCTTGCTCGGCGGCCCGAAGCTGGCGATTCTCGACTGCCGTTTCGACTTAGGCCGTCCGCAAGCCGGCAGAACGGCGTTTCTCGCGGCGCACATCCCCGGCGCGCGCTTTGCCGATCTGAACGCCGACCTTGCAGGCCCCGTGACCGCGCACGGCGGCCGGCATCCGCTGCCGCCGCCGGAAGTGTTCGCGCAGCGCTTAGGGTCGCTGAATGTCGGCAATGACTCGCAAGTGGTGGCCTACGACGCAGCCAACGGTTCATTCGCCGCTCGCGCCTGGTGGATGCTGCGCTGGCTGGGACATTCCGAAGTCGCGGTGCTCGAGGGCGGCTTCCAGGCCTGGGTGGCCGCCGGTGGTGCCGTGCAGGCAGGGGATCCGCCAGCAGGCACCCGGCATTTCACCGCGCGCGTCGATCCAGCGGCCGTGCTCAGCAGTAGGCAGGTGGCCGCCGCCTTGACGGATTCGCAGTATTTGCTGGTGGATGCGCGGGCCGCGGAGCGGTATGCGGGGGCGCTGGAGCCGATCGATGCGGTTGCCGGGCATGTGCCCGGCGCGGTCAATCATCCCTTCACCGGCAACCTCGCGCCCGACGGGCGCTTCTTGCCCAGCCACGAGCTGCGGCGCCGCTGGGAGCAGCGTCTCGCAGGCCACTCCCCGGAGAAGTTGATCGCCATGTGCGGCTCGGGTGTCACCGCCTGCCACAATTTGCTCAGCCTCGAGGTGGCGGGACTCTCTGGCGCCAAGCTGTACGCGGGTTCCTGGAGCGAGTGGATTCGCGATCCGAATCGGCCGGTGCAGGTGGGTAGCGAGCCTTGAGGCATCGGGCCCAGCATGCCCGCGCCCGCGAAACCGTCATTTACATGCAGCGCCAATTTGTTATCGTGCGCGCGACATGAATACTCCAGCCAAGCTTTTGCCCGTGAATCACGCCTGGAAGATCGAGCAGGCGCTGGACATGTACCAGGTCGATGCCTGGGGCAAGGGTTATTTTTCGATAAACGCCCAGGGCCATGTGGTGGTGCGACCGAGCATGGAGCCCGGGCGCGAGATCGACCTGTACGACGTGGTTCAGGGGCTCAAGGCGCGCGATCTGCACACACCCGTGGTGGTGCGCTTTTCCGACATTCTCGCCCACCGCCTGCGCCATCTGGCCGAAGCCTTCGCCACCGCCATCGCCGAAAACGATTACAAGAATCGCTACGCCGCGGTGTTTCCCATCAAGGTAAACCAGCAGCGCTTGGTGGTCGAAGAGGTTTACCGCTACGGCAAGGAGTTCGGCTTCGGCCTCGAGGTCGGCTCCAAGCCCGAACTGCTGGCCGTCATGTCGATCACCGAGGATGCACCCGATCGAATCGTGGTGTGCAACGGATTCAAGGACGACAGCTACATCGAGGCGGTGATACTCGCCACCAAGCTCGGGCGCACCATCATTCCGGTGGTGGAGAACTACGAGGAAATCCACCTGATCCTGAAGCATGCGCAAAACTACGCCGTGCGCCCCAAGATCGGAGTGCGGGTGAAGCTCGCCAGCGAAGGAGCGGGCCGCTGGCGGGAGTCGGCGGGCGAGAAATCAAAGTTCGGCCTGTTCATCAGCGAGATTCTGGATCTGTTCGCGCTCTTGAAGGAGCGCGACATGCTCGACTGCCTGCAGCTCGTGCACTGCCATCCCGGCAGCCAGCTGCAGGACATCCGCCGCGTCAAAGATGCCATCAACGAGCTGGCGCATGTGTATGCGGAGCTGAAGATCATGGGTGCCGGCCTGCAGTACATCGACATCGGCGGGGGCCTGGGCGTCGACTACGACGGCAGCGGCACGAACTACGAATCCTCGATGAACTACACCCTCAACGAATACGCCAGCGATGTGGTGTATCGCGTCAAGAGCGTTTGCGACGCGCGCGATGTGCCGCATCCGATGATCGTGAGCGAGTCGGGACGCGCCATCGCCGCGCACCACAGCCTGCTGGTGTTCGACATTCTCGGCTCCTCCAAACTGGATCAGTTCAAGGTGTCCGGACGGGCCGATGTGGACTACCGCGGAACCGAGGAGCTGCCGCAGCCGGTGCGCGATTTGTTCGACAGCTATCGATCGGTCAACGAGCGGCGCCTGGTCGAGTGCTATCACGATGCCTTGCAAGCCCGCGAGCAGGCCCTGCAGATGTTCAACCTGGGCTACCTGAGCCTGGAGTTCCGCGGCTTGGCGGAAAAGCTCTACTGGGCCACCTGCACCAAGATTCGCGACTACTGCCGCAAGCTCGACAAGATTCCCGAGGAGCTGGAAAACCTCGAGGAAATGCTCAGCGACATCTATTTCTGCAATTTTTCGGTGTTCCAGTCCCTGCCCGATAGCTGGGCGATCGGCCAGCTGTTTCCCATTATGCCGATCCAACGGCTGGACGAGCGCCCGACGCGCAACGCCGTGCTCGCCGACATCACTTGCGACTCGGACGGCAAGATCGATCGCTTTGTGCACCCGCGCCTGACCAAGCGGACCCTCGAGGTCCACGAACTCATCCCGGGCCAGCAGTATTTCCTCGCCGCCTTCCTGGTGGGGGCCTATCAGGAGACCCTCGGTGACCTGCACAACCTATTCGGCGACACCCACGTAGTGCACATCCGCCTGCAGGAGGGGGGAGATTGGTGGATCGAGGAGGTCGTCAAGGGCGACACCGCCAACAAGGTGCTCGAATATATGGAATACGACACCGATCAGCTGTATCCCGGGATCGCCCGGGATTGCGAGCGCGCAGTGCGGGAAGGCCGCATGACGCTCACCGAAGCGCAGGCGGTCAAGCGCTTCTACGAAAATGAGCTCAACGGCTATGCCTACCTCGAGGTCGAATAGCGGCGGGGGGAGGCTGAATTGCGGCAGTTACCGCAAATATCTTGCGTTTGCCAACAATATTGCCCTGGCGTAGCATCGGTTTTGGGTACAGGCCCTCGTCGCGGGTCGATTTGCGCGACGGTGTCTGCGTGTTGAAACCGCGTGCTCGCGGACACCCCGCAATGCGCGCAAGTTAGTGAGATTTAGTGAATGACGACGATCTACGTTGGCAATCTGCCGTTTACTGCGACGGAAGACGAAGTGCGTAGCCTGTTCGAGCGCTATGGCAAAGTCGATTCCGTCAAACTCATCAATGATCGCGAAACTGGACGTCCACGCGGATTCGCATTTGTGGACATGGGCGCCGGCGACGCGCCGAACGCAATCCAGCAGACGAACGGCTTCCAGATGGGCGGTCGCCCGCTGCGGGTGAACGAAGCTCAGGAGCGGGCTCCTCGGTCCAAGCCCTCGAGCGGTGCCGGTGGTGGCGGCGGCGGTCCTCGCCGCTGGTAATCGGCCGCGGATTGAGCGGCGCGGCGCTGGGCGGCGCGAACTTCAGAAGTTCGCGCTCACCACATTTCCTTGAGCTGCGCGACCACGTCGACCGCCGGCGCCTCGGCGGCCGCATCTTCCCTTAAGGATTCCACCCCACGCAGGCTGCGAAACGTGGCTGGCTCGAAGCATGCCAGCACCTTGTCGGTCATGAATCGGCTCTTAGCGCCGTACACGTGCGCATCGCCGTTTTTCGGCTGCTGGGTCAGCATGTACTTCAGCGGAGCGCATAGGTGCAGTTCATTGCGCGCGCGCGTCATGGCGACGTACAGCAAGCGGCGCTCTTCCTCGATCATCTCGGGCTTGCCGGTGGAGAATTCCGAGGGAAAATTTCCGTCCGCCACGTTGAGCACGTAGACGATGTCCCATTCCTGGCCCTTGGCGGAGTGAATGGTCGAGAGAATCACGTAGTCCTCGTCCTTCGACGCGGTGCCTGATTTGTCGCCGGTGACCGTGGGGGGATCCAGGGTCAGTTCGGTGAGAAATCGCTCGCGGCTCTGATGCTGCACCGACAGATGTTCGAGCTGCGTCAGGTCGCCCATGCGGCTGAAGGCAGCGTCATAAATTCTCTCCAGCTGCGGCTTGTACCACTCCCGCACCAATCCGACCTGGCCGGGCCACGGAGTCGCGGGATCGGCGAGCTTCTCGAGCAGCGTGCAGAATCGCTTCCAGTCCATCTTCGCGGGTTGCGGGGCGTCGAACGCGGCCAGACTCTTGATGGAATAGCCCTGCGCCTCCAGATGCTCGAGCGCCTGTTTCGCATTGCCCGGCCCGATGCCGGCAACCAGTTTCAGCGCGCGGAAGCCGGCCACCGCATTGCGTGGATTGTCGATCCAGCGCAGCACCGACAGCATGTCCTTGACGTGCGCCGCCTCCAGAAACTTCAACCCGCCGTACTTGACGAATGGAATATTGCGCTTGGTGAGCTCGACCTCCAGCACATCGCTGTGGCTGGAGCTGCGGAATAGGATCGCGTGGCGCTTCAACGATCCGCCCGCTTCGCGGGTGAGCAGGATCTTGTTGACGATGTACTCCGCCTGCGACGCGGCATCATCGGTGGTCACATAAAACGGCTTCTGCGTGGCCTGGCGGATACCGAGCAGGGTCTTGCGGTGCTGTCGCGGCCCGTCCGACATGAGCGCATTCGCGCAGTCCAGGATTTGCTGCGTGGAGCGATAATTCTGCGCCAATATCACGGTATCGGCCTTGGGCTTGAAGCGCTCGGCAAACCCCAGGATGTTCTCGACCGCCGCCGCGCGGAACGAATAGATGGCCTGCGCGTCGTCGCCGACCACGGTGATGCCCTTGCCGTCCGGCTTGAGCGCCTGGATGATCTCGCCCTGCAGTGCGCTGGTGTCCTGATATTCATCCACCAGAACGTGATCGAAGTTCTTCGACAGGCTCTGCGCCAGCGCGGGGTTTTGCATCATGGCGTGCCAGTACAGCAGCAAGTCATCGAAATCGAGCACATTGTTCTTTTGCTTGCGGCCGACATATTCGCGGTACAGCTTGGTCAGATCCTGCTCCCATTCGCTGCACCAGGGGTACTGTTCCTCGAGCGTCTGCTTCAAGGACAGGCGGGTATTGACCCGGTAGGTGTAGATCGCGAGACAGGTATCCTTGCGCGGGAAGCGCTTGTCCTTGCCGGAAAAGCCGAGCTCATGGCGCAGCACGTCCATGACATCGGCCGCGTCGCTGCGATCCAGCACCGTGAAATTCGGATCCAGGCCCAGATGCTTGGCGGACAGGCGCAATATGCGATTGCCCACCGAATGGAAAGTGCCGGACCACAGCAGGCGGGACACCACGCTGCGATCGCCCAGCTTCCCGCGTTCCGACAGCACCTCGTCCACGACGACCTGCGCGCGGCGAATCATTTCCTGCGCGGCCCGGCGCGTGAAGGTCAGCATGAGAATTCGCGCAGGGTCGACGCCGTTCAGGACCAGGTGCGCGGTTCGGTGCGCCAGCGCGTTGGTCTTGCCGGTGCCCGCGCCGGCAATGATCAGCAACGGACCGGCATTGACGCCCTTGCCCTCGACCAGCGTTCCAAAGGTGGCCGCCCGACGCTGCGCCGGGTTGAGCAATTCGAATGATGTTGGCTTCGTCTTGAGCATGCGAAAACTATAACCGGGAACTGTACGTATATCCAGATAGGCCCGCAATGGGCCTGATTCTCGCGCAGGATCGCCCACATGCGGGCACCCGCGCGAGGAGGCAGATCACAGGCCCCAGCTTTTGAGGCCGCTCAGAAGGCCCCGGTATGCCTGCGCTTCGTCGCTGGCATACACCCAGCGCGACCCTGGCAGCTCGAGGAACGCCGGCGGCGACTGGCTTTGCATCCCGACTTCGTCGCGCAGCAGGCCGTCTAAGTGACCAGGATGCCGCCGCCGCTGCGTGAAGCGGCGCACGATCTCGCCGGGCTCGGCGCGACACCACACCTGCGCGGTGCGCGCGCCGCCCTGTGTCAGGCTCAGCAATCCGGCCGCGTGCGTCGAGCGCCAATTGCCTTCCACGATGCAAGACATCCCGGCGCTCAAAGCGGCGCGCGCAAGCTCACGCAACGCCGTGAAGCTCGCATCGCTCAAGCGGCGCGACCAGTCGCGCGATCCTGTGCCCAGACTCTCGAACAGCGCTTCCTTGATGTCGTCCTTGCAGAAACAGCCAACGCTCAAGTCGGCCGACAGTTTCCTGGCCAGCGTCGTCTTGCCGCTGGCCGGAGTCCCGAGGATGATCAGGAGGAGCGGAATTGGGGCCATGGAGACTGCATGTTGAAACCTAAGCTGATCGCAAGCAACCACGTACACCGCGGCAGCGTGATCGATGTATCCACGGACCGGCTGAGACTCGCCAATGGACAGGAATTTGACATGGACTTCGTGCGCCATCCGGGCGCGGCGGCGATCGCCGCGGTCGACGACGCCGGCCGGGTTTGCTTGGTGCGGCAATACCGGCACGGCGTGGATGATTTTCTATGGGAGATTCCGGCCGGAAAATTGGACGGCGCAGAGCAGCCGCAGGCTTGCGCCGTGCGCGAACTGGCCGAGGAAACCGGAATACGGGCGAAGCGCTGGACGCCCATGGGCCTGTTCATTCCGGCGCCCAGCATTTTCACCGAACTGATCCACCTGTACCTCGCGCGCGACTTGGATGTGGGTAGCCCTGCGCCGGATTCGGACGAGGAATTACAGCTGCAATGGATGCCGTTGTCCGAGGCCGTCAGCCTGGTGCTGACAGGCAAATGGAATGATGGGAAAACAGCGCTGGGGCTATTAAGGGCCCAGCACCAACTGCAAGTGTGACGCCGCGCATGGATTCGGTGTGTGCACATTGACTTACCCCCGGTAATGCCTAAAACGGTAGCGTGAGCGATGAGAAATCAAAGTCTGTCCCCAAGCCCGAACCAGCCGAGTCCGGCAACGTGGCTGCGCGCCCGAGCGACATCCCCACGGGCAGGGTCAAATTCGACGACCGTGGCAATGCGGTTTGGGAATGGGCGGTGGGTACCGGGAAGTTCGGCCGCGAGGTCTCAACCGCGCGATTGAAGAAGCTCGAGCACCCCGCCTTGTCGCTGGCCGATGATGCCCCGACTCCGGTCGACACCGTCAGGGCCAATCCGCTTGGCATGAAGAAGGGTTACAACCCCTACGACAGCGGCAAGCTCGGCAAGACCGAGGGGCCGCGCAAGAAGGATTTGCGCAAACTGAGCGAGTGGCTCAAGTTGCGCAAGCAGGCAGGCGCCAACAAGGACGACGAATAACGCGCCGGCGATCGCGCTTAAGGCTATGCCAGCGCGTGTTGCAGTTTTTCCGTGCACCTCAGCCGATAGAACCGGCGCAGCTCGCGCACCATGGCCTCGATTCGCGCCTCGCCGCGCTTGACGAAACTTCGTTCCAAGCGTTTGCAATAGTGGGCCGCGGAGCGGTTCGCGGTCCGATAGCGCTGCATCTGCTCCGGCGCGAGCTGCGCATCGAAGCTCACGCGATCGAACAGCCGGGCATGCACCTGCACCGGGAAACTCCCTCCCTGCTGATCGGCAAGCAGAAACACGGTCGCGGCGTACTTGTCCACCTCGGCCTGGGTCTCCAATTCAAGCAACGAAACCGGGGCATCGCGGTCCAGCCGCCAGGTCGAATAGACGAAATGACTGACGCCCTCGAGCGCCGTGCAATAGTCCGCCAGGTTATCCTCGGTCAGCGCGCCGAGCGGATCGGCGCACTCCAGGCGCTTCAATAGCTGCGGGTCGATATACAGCGACACCCCGGCGCCGTCCGCGGTCTCCGCCAGCAACAGCTCCTCCTCAGGCCGGTGCCGCGCGCTGTCATCGGCGGCGGCGAGCGCCCGGCGATCGGTCACCAGGAAATCGTATACATCGTAACCGAGCTCGACGTCGTAGAGCCGTCCCAACAGCGACTGCAAGCCGCGCAGCACCATGGCGCCGCTAATGCTCGCGGCGCAGCGCGGCGCCTTGCTTGACGGGGTGCACGCCAAGGCGCCGCAATAGGGCGTGGGAACGCTGGCTGCCGGTTTTCATCCAGATCTCGTACAGACGCAGGATGTCGGCGTCGGAATGCTGGTACGACATCTCGCTGATTTCATTGAGCGCGTCCACCAGGCGTTGAAATTTCTCCGCGAGCTGCGCATAGATGGGCGCCACGCAGCGCCCCGAGGAGGAGCGTTGCATGGTATCCGCCAGCGAGCCGTAGGCATTGCCGCCCATCGCGATGTGATAGTCGACGTCGATCAGCTTGCGCGCGAAACTGCGCGCGAAGAAACCCGCGATGA
>Ga0302314_10004037_pt1 | contig 27035 bp, 22 predicted proteins | sample III_Palsa_N2_3_FD_200533 | JGI IMG/M metagenome (GOLD analysis project Ga0302314, IMG submission 200533) | Peat permafrost microbial communities from Stordalen Mire near Abisko, Sweden - III_Palsa_N2_3 | ecosystem: Environmental > Terrestrial > Soil > Palsa > Peat permafrost | place: Sweden...
ACGAGAAATATAGCGGCATCAATGACAGCAGCCTCGATACTTCCGCAAGCGCTCTAGGAATAATATCGCGCGGTATTGATGCGTTTTTGTCTGCACAAATACCGCCTGAATATACGCTTGAAGAGGCAAAAATTCCGAGTAATGGAGGCGTGTGGTATTCTGAAACGCGCCCGTTCCCACCGCCTCGCCGTACGTTTGATGTAAAATGGTACCGTGCCACAAACGATCCTTATGATGTAGCGCTAGCAAATAAACTAATCATTGAAGTGGATTCCGGCAATAATTTTCCGCCGTCTGGCCACGGATTTAAAATTCAGGTCAACGTTGGGCCGAATAAAGGAAATGAACCATTCCCGGGAAAGATATTAATGATTTGGAAACCGGACGACGTGATTAACATCGAAAATCGGAGTTGGGATTGGAAAAACCGCGGTGGTCAATCTGTTCGTGAATTACTGGATTTTTGCGCGGACCTTATAAGGGACTACATCGTCGTTCCAAAGATAAAGCAGAATTTACCTGCGGCAATAGAGCAGATGATCAACCTCCAGCGAACGACGTCATCGCTTAGCGCATTTGAGCGGGTGGGTGTGGTGGGACGTTGTTGCGCGAACTGGGCTTCATGGCTCACTGGGAATGAGTGGGTCGATCAGAATAGGCTTGCGGACGTCCGGAATGTGCCAGGCATCTTTACGGCCGATGATTTGGCCATCTCGGTTAAAGCTGTGATTTTATCCTTCCCAGATCATGTCGAACGTACATTTTCTTGGAAAGATTCTGCCGTGTCCGAAATGAGACTCGGATTGCAGCATTCGTCCGAATCAATAACTGCTCATATGTCAGACGACACAAGTCGCGGCCTAGCGACCTGCGATTCTGTGTTAAAGCAACTAGCCGCCTATATGAGCATTCGGGGGGTCGCTTATCGCATACCGTCGCGTCCGGTGAATACTTAGAAGAATCTTCGAGGTTCGATTGCCGACGCTGACGCGCAGAGCCAGCACTATCGGGTTGCCGCCCTCACGACGGATCGGTTGACGTAGCTCCGTCCAAACAAACCGCTCCGCCGTTTCCGGCCCAACTCGGATATGTGCCGAATGTCCGGAACCGACTTGCTGACGCTCCGATGCAGACTGCCGCAAATCCGCCCCAAAGCCGTCCATCCGAGAGATCCCGGACCCACCGGCATTGAGTCTGCGCAGCCAACACTACTATCGTCAACAACCGCTCAAAAGCTCTGTACAGCCGGACTCGAGGCGGCGCGGCGCCGCCGCCCACGGAGAGGGAGAGACAAAACCGCCCATTGCCGCGCGCCCGTTTGCGCGCAGCCACCCGAACATGGGGCCATCCAGTTTGGAGGAGGCCCATGTCTGTCACACGATCGAGGCCGGCCGCGCCGGACGCGGCACCGCTGCGCCGGTGTCGGGATTTCCGTACCGGGTTCGCCACAGGCGCGACCGCCGCCGTCGCGATTGTTCTCGGCCTGGCGCCGGCGTCCGCCCGGGCGGATGCCGCGCCGGTGACGATGAGCGGCGTGCCGCAACAGGTCATTCCCGTCTATCCGGAACCGGGCGCGCCGAGCTTTAGCGTGGCGCCTGGCCAGCCGACCACCGGATCGGCCGGAAGCACGGGCGGATCTTCGGGCGCCGACGGCGGCAGCGCGCTGGACACGATGTTGACCCAGAGCTGGGGCGATACCGCCGCCAGCAACGCGACGGCACTCGGGGTCAACCCGTCGGCGCTCGCGGCGACCTGTGTCATCGAGAGCGGCTGCCAGAATGTCGCGGGCTCGGGATCCGTCGCCGGCGCCTTCCAAATGACGGCTCCGACCTATTCCGCGAGCCTCACCGCGGCGCTGGCCCAGGACCCGGGCCTCGCCACCGGCATTACCCAGGGGCTCGCCGGGCAGATGGATCCGGCCACGGAGTCCATCGCCGCGGCGGAATATCTCTATCAAGGAGCCCAGAGCCTCCAAAGCGCCGGCATTGACAACCCGACGGTTCTCGATGTCCGCGGCTACTATAATTTCGGGCCCGCCAACGGCGCGGCCCTGGCCCAGGCCGACGCCAGCGCGACGATGGCATCGGTCATGCCGGGCGTTTCGGCGGCGACCTTGGCGGCGAACGGCATCGCGGCAGGCGAGACCGTCGGGCAATGGCGCGCCGGCGTCGCGGCGAAGATCGGCAACGCGGCCGGCCAGCCGGTCCTGGTTGGATAGACGGAGGACGAGATGAAAGTCATTGCCACGGCCGCCGCCTTGGCGGCGTTGGGCATTCTGGCCCAGCCGGCGGAGGCGCAGGGCATTCATGCCGTGCGGCCGCTCGCCGGCTATGCCTGCATGATGCTGAACCTCACCGAGCAACAGCTGATGGACGCCTCGGCCCGGGTGCCGGCGCGGACCGCCCCAGACGCGGCCTCGCCCGCCGTCGGCTGGGCGGCCGCCACGGTCGCCGTCCGTGGCCCGTTTCATGTGGTGAACGGGTTTGCCGAGGCGCTGTTTCCGAGTGGTGCCACCGTGTGGATCGAGAGCGCCAAGCTCCGCCCATACCGGAGCGACGGCGATCCGGCGGCCCGCTGCGTCCCGTCCGAGATGTCGAACGGCAAGCCCGGCTTCGCCTATCCGCGCGGGTGAGATGCTGCGGGCCTGCGCCAAGGGCGCGACCGCGGAGGCCGTGCCCCTGACGGCGGCGGAGGACCGCGTACTGCGCGACGCCTTCGGCCGCTACGGCGGCAGCGCCGAGGCGCGCGCCGCGGCGGCGCCGATCGTGGCGCGCTATCAGCAGCAGGGCGCAGGCTGCTGGATGCTGTGCGACTGCCGGCCGGACGCCAGCCGGCCGCCTGCCCTCGTCCCGGTCGCCCAGACCCACATCCGCCGCCATCAGGACCAGCGCTGGCCCGCGCATTCCGGGGCCTGCGATTTCTTCCGCGACCCGGGCGAGCAGCGCATCGTCACCGAGACCTATTCGCGCGCGGCTGCGGCGCGGCCGCTGCGCCTGGCGCGGGGCTTCGCCGCCGCCGCGCCCGCGCTCGAGCGCGCCATCGTGCCGAGTTCGAACGGCGTTCGCCGGCCGGGGCTCGCACGCCTGTTGATGCGGCTCGCGACAGACGCCGGGTTGCAGCGTCTCTCGCCCGGCTGGACATGCCCGCCGCTCCTCGACCAGGCCAGGGCGCTCTGGGAGGCCGCGCGCCGCATTGAGATCGACCCCGGCGTGCGGCTTCCCGAGTTCTTCTGCACCAACCGTGCCCGGCTCGGTGAGCTGGAGCGGAAGATCCTGGCGGCCGGGGCGGAGCGGTTTCGTCGCACCCGTCCCCATGGCGTGCTGATCGTGCGGGTCAGCGCGGTTGCGGACGGGGCGCTGGTTCCGGTCGCCGGCGAGCCGATCCCGGTGCGTGGCCGGATCGCCGTCTTTGGCGAGGCGTCGATCGAACGGCGCGCGGGCGAGGCGGAGCGAGCGCGGCGACCGCCGTATCTCGCGGCCTGCGTGATCGGGCGCGCGGCGCCGGACGGCCCGGTCGAGGCGCTCACGGCCTATGTCCATCCCTGCGCCGGCGGAGCGCACCTCATGCTGGTCGACAGCAATCTGGAGCGTCTGACGCTGGCACAGATGCGCGGCGTCCAGGCGTGGCTTGCGGCTAGGCGGGGCGTCCGAGTGTGGATCGACAAGCCGCTCTTCGACCTGGGGCCGGCGGCGACCGGCGCGGACGCCGCCCGGACGCCGATCATCCCGGACTTCGTGCTGCGCGTCGAGAATGCGCCGACGCGCGGTGCGGCCGTCGTGGCGGTCGAGACCATGGGCTATGCCGACGAGGACTATCGCTCGACGAAGGCGCGCGTTCACCCGGCGATGACAGCGGCGCTCCTCGGCGCGCCGATGCTGTTGCACGATTTTCACGAGCCGGCGGGCAGAAGCCAGGCCTGGCGCGATGCGCGCTTTTGGCGCGAGCTCCGCTGGACGATCACCGGCCCTGAGACGCCGGCCGCGCGCCCGGCGGGCTGGCGGGCGCCGGCCCCCGCGGATCGAAGTCGCCCAAGTCCGCAGCGTCCTTCCTGCTGATTTCCGATTTGCACGCGCGGGTCCGATGGTTGGCGCGATCCGCAACCTTGGTGAGTCCTCGCGATGTCGATCCTGTTCTCGCCGGCAGTGCTCGGGGCGGGTGCCGCCCTCCTCCTCGGCATCGCCGCCCCCCTCCTCCACCAGCGCCTCGCGCTGATCGCTGCGGGTCGGCGGAGCGCCGCCGCGCGCGCCGCGCGCCTGGCGCCGTTGCGCGATCTCAAGGCCGCGATCGTCGGCCGGCGCGGCGAGGCCGCGGTCGCGGCGGCGCTGGACGACTACGGGTGCCCGGCCCTTCACGATCTCCTCCTCAGGGACGAGCGCGGGCTGACCCAGATCGACCATGTGGCGCTCGCGCCCGGCCGCATCCTGGTCATCGAGACCAAGACCCTTCGGGGCGTAGTCCGCGGCGCGCTCGACGATCGGGAGTGGGTCCAGACGGCCGGCACGCAGCGGATCCGATTTCAGAACCCGCTCCGCCAGAATTACCGGCACGTCCGCGCCGTGGCGCGGACCGTGGCGGACCCGGGCATTCCCGTCCGCGGCTATGTCGTGTCCGCGGGCCCCGCGCAATTCGCGGGCGAGCTGGTCAACGCGGTCGTGCCGCTCGACCAGGTCGCCTCCCTGTTTGCCTGTGGCGGCAGCATCGATAGAACCCGCCTCGAGGCCGCGTGGCAAAGGCTGTGCGGTGCGGGGTCCGAGGCGCCATTCCGCCGCTGGGAGCACGAGGCCCAGGTGACGATGCGCGCCGGCCGCGCCGCACCGCGTCGGTTGTCATGATGGCGCCCGAAGACGGAGATGGGTGGACAATCTCTCTGCGATCCTGTTGCTTCGCCGTAGCGGCGGCCGTCGCGAGGCCTTGAGCACCGTTGGTTTCGAGCAGGAGACCGCCACGGGTTGGGCGGGGCTCCGCCATGGTGCAACGCCGGCTGAACCGACCGGCGGCGCGGTCAGGCGTCGGGCCGCCCTTCATGACAGATCTCGCCGACCTCGAGGCCCGCGTCGAGCAGCGACAGGGCCGCTTCGGGCGTCATGACATCGATCGTCGTGTCCTCGGCGATCCCGACCGCCAGCCCGGCGAAGCGCGCGGCCTCCACGAAGGCCGCGCTCACGTCTGCGGGCGACCAATTCCACAGCGCCGCGAGCGCCGGCACGTCGATGCTCACCCGACCGTCGCCCGCACCCTCCACTTTCCGCTGCAGCAGCGAGGCCTGGGCGTGGAGCCAGCCGGCGAAGTCGACGCCAAGTGCATCGAGCGGAGGCGGGCCGCTGCTCGGCAAGCGGCGGTCGGTTCGAAGGTAAAGCGGTTTCAAGCACAACCCCGGCGCGGCAATTTGTAGGATCTCCATTCTAGCGCGCGATCTTCTGCGCCGCAAAAACATTTGCTATGGAAAGCTTTTGCCGTGGGGGCTGCGCTCGATCGCCGGCGGGCCGCGTGAGGGATCGTCCCCGGCAGGCGGAGACGCGCTCGCGGCTCCGGTCCGCCCGAGCGGACGAGAGCCCGGCCCTGCGACAGCAGGGACACGCCCCTCCCTTCCGCGCCGGAAATCGCCCGAACGCCGTCAAAAGGCCCCCCCCCCGGCAGCGCACGGAGCTCCTCCCGCCCGAATGCCCTGGCCCCAACGGCATGGAGTCGGCCGTCGCGTCACAATGCCAGACGTCCAGGCCGGGGCCCTCGTCCCAGCATTGCCATGAGAGTTCGAGCTTGAACCGGCGATCTTGCGCGACCGGGTGGTTAAATGGCGCCGTCGTTCGTCTCCGGGGCGCGCGCCGTCGCGGCGGGACGGGCGGCATCGGGTTCGCTGTCGCATCGCACGGCGCTCGAGGGAGATCGGCGTGTCGGCGAGCGGGAGGCGGGGACCCAAGGGTCCCCGCCGGAGCGCTCAGCCGAAGGCGGAGATCTCGGCCACCGCCGACCGGCGATCGACGGCCTGGGTATTGTCGACCGCCGCGACATAGGGCTTCCAGTCCTGGCCGGTCACCTGGCGGTAGGCCTGGACCGCGCCATCGGCTGCAGCGAGTTGGGCGTAGGCCTGCAGGCCCATCTCGGCCGCGAAGGAACGCGCGCGCTGCGCCCGGCTGTCGAAGCCGGCCGGGCCGTCCCGGTCCTCGTCGCGGTGGTCGTTGGCGAGCTTCGATGTGAGGTCGCGGGCCTCGCTGACTTTCTGGCTGTAGAACTGCCCGGCCCCGAAGGCGGAGCCGACCAGGGAGCCGACGACGCGCTGGAAGTGCATCTCGGTCGCCTTCTCGTTGAGCGTGCCGGCGAAGGCGGCCGCCATCTGCTCGACCGCGCGGCGATGCTCGTCCCGCACGGAATCGTACTCGACCGGCTCCAGGCCGAAATGGTTGGCGATCTTCTCGGCGATCTCGGCGTCGGGGCAGGTTTCGGTGGCGAGTTCGAGGGTGATGGCGCGACGGGCCGGCTGGTTGGCGGCTGCGGGCTGGGAGGGACGCTTGGAAGCCATGGTCGTGATCCTGTCTCTGTTGCGCCCGGAGGGTCCGCCGGCCCCGTGCCGGCCTCTCCCCCTCGGGTGCGGTCGACCAAAGCCGGCGACGGGGGCGGTCCTACCCCTGAGCCCTGCGCGCCAGCGGGTTCGGGTTGCGAACGGCGCGGATCGGGAGCGGAAACGGGGTCCATCCTTTCCTGGGGCCCCTTGTCCGAGCACGGTTTGCGACGGGCGCGGCCCGGCCTTGCGTCGGCGGGCAGGGCGAACCGGCAGGCGCTTCGCCCTGGCGAAGCGGGGGTAGGACCGCCCCCGTCGCCGGCTTAGACCGCACGCAAACCGAGGGGGTGAGGCCGGCATGGGGTCGATCGGCCGGACCCTGGGGTGACAGAGACAGGATCGCGGCCACTCTCCTGTCGTCGTCCCTCCCAGCCCGCAGCCGCCAACCGGCCGCTTCCCCGCCGTCCCTCGAGCGCGCCACCGAAACCTGCCCCGCCGCAGGCCGCCTCCCTGACCGCCGGCCAACGCCCGGCCGTCCTCGCCGGGTGCCCGATCTCTGGCGGGACGCGCATCGCCGCGCGGTCGAGCTTATGGCGGCCGCCTTCGCCGGCGCGCCCGAGGAGAGTGTGCCGGGTCCGCCTCGTCGGGTTGCGGGGTCCGTCGGCCTCGGCTTCGAGGCCGGGCAGTTCTACAGCCAGAAGGTCAGCGAGGCCCGCGGCCCCTCGTAGCTCGCCAACGACACCGCGACGAGGACCGGGACGGAACGGCCGGCTTCGGCAGGCGGGCCCGACGCCGCAGCCTCTCGCCCGACCGGGTCGGCCCGGGCCGCCGCCCAACTCGCCGCCGCCGACGGCGCGGTCCAGGCCCACCGCCAGGTGACCGGCCAGGACTGGAGGCCCTATGTCGCGGCGGTCGACAATACCCAGGCCGTCGATCGCCGCTCGGCGGTGGCCGAGATCTCCGCTTTCGGCCGGGCGCTCGGGTGGGGACCGTCGGGTCCCCGCCTCCCGCTACGCCCATCGCCGCCGATACGCAGGCCGAGCGCACGCAGCCGCGGCCGGCTGCGGCCGGCCGCTCCGGGACTGGATCTCAGTCGACCCGGCGGGTCTTCCGCATAGGCGCGTTGTCGTTCGCCGGTTTGGCCGGTTCGCTCTTGAGCCCGATCTCCAGCTTCACGAACGGGGGGATGGCGATGGTGAGCTTCGCCTCGAGCGTGGTGGGGCGGTGGCGCAGCCGCTTCAAGAGGCGACGGACTGCGTGGGGGACCCGATGAAGGTGCTTGGTGATCCTGTGCATCATGACCTCCGCTGATTTACTTTGCCGCAAGCGGCGGAGGCGGAGAACGAGACGGGTGGAGCCCGGCGCACCCGCGGGGGGCGGAACGCAGGGAAGCAGCGCACGCTTGCGCCGGCGCCCCATCCGTCTCGTAGCCTGCGACGATCGACTTGCGGCAGGACGTTTCAGCGGAAATGCACCGGCTCAACAGGTCCCGGAGCGCATCGGGTTCACGCGCGTCGCGCGACGGCACAAATGCCATTTTAACAAACGATATCATAAGCTTATTGTTGTCGTCCCGCGGTCCCTGCAGTATGATGTTCGGGATCGAAAGGAGGTGCCCAATGCGGCCTGATTTGCCTCGCGGCGCCAGTGCTGTGCTTCGTTTTCCGGTCGAGCGCCGGGCTCGGCCGAGCCTCGACCTGCTGCGCGCGCTCGCTCCCGACCTGCGGGAGGTCCTGCCGCTGGTCGGTGAGTCCGATAGCGAGGCGCCGCCGCACGAACTCCGGCACGAGGCCGATCGGGCCATGGCGGAGCGGATCCGGCACCAGGTGCCGTCTGAGCCGAACGCTGAGCGCGCCGCCGCGCTGGACAGTTTGCTCCGTCCGTTGCTGGTCGACGCCATCGAGGCGTCCGGCCGCGCGCAAGATGCCTCGGCGGCCGCCCGGGCCGAGGGCGGTTTCTGGATGGCGCCGATCGAGGCGCGCGCGGCGTCGCTCGCCGACGCGGCGGCACGGAGCCTGGTCGAGGCCTATGTCGCGAGCGAGCGCGCCGAAGGGGCAGCCCGGGCGGTGCGCTTCGCGCGGGCCGGCGCGGCCTGGCAGCCGTTCGAGCTTCGGGCCGAGGCGGAGGCGCTCTTCTTCGACGCGGCGCGGCGGGACGCCCGGCGCTAGGACGGCACCGCCGTCACGGCCGCGGGCCTCGCCGCGGGGCCGGGTCCGTCGGCGGTTCCGCGTCTGGCGCCGGTGAGGGGCTTGGCGGCGCCTTCTCTCCCGCCGCCGGGTCGGTCGTCCGGCGCTCGAACGCGCGCAGCCGCTCCTCGAGCGGCGCGGCGCCGGAATCCCACGGCTCGGCAGCGGGCGGCTCCGCAGGCCGGAGCGCGTCGAGCACGGCGCCGGCCGAGCCGCCGCGGGGGCCGAGTCCCGGATGCCGCGCGAGCATCTCGACCGTCGCCGCCGGCTCCGCCGGCGCCGGCTTCACGAAGGGCGCGAGGAACGCGTCCAGCGCCCGCCCCGGTCGCCTGAGCTCGGCCGTCAGCGCCTCGAGATACGCCGGCTTTCCGATCGCGAGCCAGTCGATCTGGAATCCGGCGCGCCGGGCGAGATCCGCATGGACGGTCATGATCGTGCGGCCATTGCCGTCCAGGAACGGGTGGCTATAGGCCAGCAGGCCCATGATCTCGCCGGGACGGGCCCGCATCTGGGCGGGATCGGCGGCGAGCCCCAGCGCGAACTCGGCCGCCCGCCGGACGTCCAGCGGGTGGGCGAACAGGTCGTAGAGCCCCGCCTTGCCGATGGCGCGGTCGGGCGCGAGCTCGATCCGGTCCCGGCCCGCCCAGGGATAGAACACGCCGAACAGCCGGCGATGCGTGTCGAGGAGATCCTGATAGCCGACCGCCGGGCGCCCCGCGAGCGCGGCCAGAGCCTCCGGGAGGTTGAGCCGGAACGTCTCGTGCTCGAGCCGCCGGACCTTGTCCAGGTCCTTCTCTCCGACGTTGTTGCGGAGATATCCGCGCGACGCGAAGTCGCCGAACGGATCGAACACCATCCCTACTGGCGGAGGTACGCGGCGTGCAGGACGAGCCGCTCCTCCGGCGAGATCACGCCGGCGCGGGCGAGCGCCAGCAGCAGGTCCTCGGTCGCGTCCGGTTGGTGTTCCGCGTCCGACAGCCGGGAGATTGCGGTGGCCACGGCATCGGTCGGAGCTGCGGCATAGTCGATGCCATGCCGTTCGGCCAGGCGCCGAACAAAGCTCTCGACCGGCACCGCGCCGCGTAGCGCGGCCGCCAACTCGGCATCCATGCGATCGACCGTGTCGAGAACCTTGGCCATCGTCATTCCCTTCAGGCCCGCCATCCGCCGCGATCATAGCACGGCCGGCCGTAAATCACCCCGGTTGCGGCGGCGCCGGGTGCTGTCACGGCGCGCCCTCGTCCGGATCCCGCGGCGAGACCGGCGCCCCGGGCAACCCGTCGCCGTCCAGGAGGACGAAACTGACCGTCGGAGCGGCGGCCGCCTCCCGCTCGATGAACTGCTGCTGCCCATCGGGGAGCACCACGAGGTTCGAGCCCGCGTCCCGGGCCTGCCGATAGGAGGCTTCGAGGATTGCGGCTGCGGCTTCCGGCGTATCGGCTTCCACCGCGAAGTCGCCATGCCCCCGTTCGGTGATTTCCTCGACTAGGCGGAGTGCGAAGGTCGGCATGAGCGAATCCCCGCTGTCGGCTGGGACGCGGCCCAGCCGGATGGCGATATCACGGCAACTATGACGAACATGCCGCACGACGAGATGGCGGACCGCATCAAGATTGAACATTTGTCCGCGCCATCTGGAAACAGAATATCGCCCCGAAGAGTGGAAGACAAGCGTAAATAGTGCCGGTTCGGGGACTATAAAGATTATCATGAATGCGACATGGCATATTATCTTGCTGTTCGTTTGCTTATTCCGTTCAAAACTATTTTCTCGTCCCTCGTTTATCTTGCGGTGAGACGGAGAGTGCATATCTTGTGCGGTCACAATCCTCGACACGCGCCATCAACCTGTGCCTTCGTCCCGGATGATCGGCCTGAGGCGGCGCCCAAGTGGGGCCGGCGACACCTTGCACCATGCATGCGGCCACACGAAGTCGACCGTTCTGTCCGACCGATACTCCTCCGGCACCAGCGCCCACATTCGCGTGATGCGTGCTTTCTGCGGGGCGAGCCCTGACGGCCGAAGCGCCTGCGCCGTCGCCGCGGGCGTATTATATTGATGCCGGCACACGAGGAGGTGCGCGCGCTGCCGCGCGTCGCCGCGCCCTCCTCGCGCCCACCGTCGTCACGGCCCCCTAAAACGGGATGGGGTCGTCCAATTCGGGCGCCGGCATGCCGCGGCTGCCGCGCCCCCGGGTTCCGTCGGGCGAACCGGCATCGTCCCTCCCCTCGTCCTCGCAGGCATTGCCGTCGGTTTGACGGCCGCCGAGCATGGTCAGTTCCCCGCGGAATTTCTGCAGCACGACTTCGGTCGTGTAGCGTTCCTGGCCGGAATTATCCGTCCACTTGCGGGTCTGCAGCGCGCCTTCGAGATAGACCTTGGCGCCTTTTTCCAGAAAACGTTCGGCGACATCGACCAGGCGGTCGTTGAAGATCACCACGCGATGCCATTCGGTCCGTTCGCGCTTCTCGCCCGTGGCGCGATCCTTCCAGTTTTCCGAGGTCGCGACCGTCAGACTGGCCACCTTGGTGCCGTCGTTGGTCGAGCGGATCTCGGGATCCTTGCCGAGATTGCCGACCAGGATGACCTTGTTCACGGATCCAGCCATTGTCCCCTCCTCTCGTATCCGCGCGGCGGCGCCGGCCGATGCCGGCCCGTCCTCTCGGGTGCGGCCGACAGGAACCAGGCGGCGGGCGGCGCTCAGGCCCGAGGGATTGCGCACGAGCGAGGGGCCGTTGCGATCGGGGCGGACCCGTTCAGGGTCTGCGAAGAGCGCGACAAGCCTTGCGAGAAAGCGATTCCGAGCCGCGGTCGCGGCGCGCGCCAGCGCGGGCTTGACGCCCCCGGTCGCCCTGGTTCAGGCCGCCACCCACCCGAGAGGACGGGTCGGCACGGGTCGCCGGGACGGACTTCTCCCCTTCCGATTTTTCGAGCTCTTATGTCGCCGATGGCTTCCGCTGCGGCTTGGACGGATCTTCCGTCAGGATGGTCCGCTCCAGCTCCCACAGGACGAGGCGCGCTCCCGCAGCGGATTGGGCCATTTCATGCGGCGAGAGCTGCGCCAACGATCGGTTGGGCTTGGAGAGCCAGCGGCGGGCATAATCGCCGAATAGAGCCCGAGCCTTCTGCTCGACAGTCTCTAGATCTGCGGTGTCAGTCATTGCCTGTACCTCGATGGCTCTTGTTAGACCCCTTGCAGCAAAAAGGGCTTTTAGCACGGGACTCGACGATGCGGCACTGCGTCAGTGAACCCGGCACCAAGGTTCCCGCGATCTTGCGCCGCTCCATCCGAACGATAGGGTGCCCGGCGATCGGCCGATCGACCCCGCGCCTATGATATCAGCAATGAACGCGACCTGATCGCGCCCCGCGGCCAGGGCAAATACGAGCGCCACAGGGCGCGCGCACGACGCGCCCGCCGTCGCGCCCTCGAGAGCGGCGTTCTCTACCACGAAGCCGCTCGGCATCAACGCCGAGGGTCCGAAACCTTGCGGCTCGGATCATTCGCTGTCCTATACCTAAGGGCCAGGCTTCCGGGCGAGCGGAAGAGGCAGCGTGCGCTGCGGCTCGACATCCAGGGTGGGCTGGCGGGCGAGCATTTCCTCCAACGCAGCTCGATGTGCCGTGCACGCCCAGAATTCCTCGTTCTTCCTGGCGAGCGGCCAGGTGAACCCGTAGCAGGCGTCCGCTCCGCAAACGTGGCAACGGTGGACGATCGGCGCCCCGCCGGCACCGGAGGGGGCATTGGAAAGAGACACCATCCCCTCCTCTGTCGGGTTGGCTGATCGGCCCGCACCGTCGCACGGCACCCGCGACGTGGTGGTCCGGCAAGGACTATCCAACGCCGGCGCGCGGTCTCAAAGCCTTACGGCGTGCGGTGTTCGGTGAACGCGCCGCTCATCCAATGCGTGGGGCCCCCTCAATCCGCGGAGTGCTGGATCGAACAGCCGTTGGCGCCATCGTCGAGTGGCACCCTGACGGAAGTGACGATGCCCAGCGGATTTCCCGAGCCGTCGAGCAGCACGCACGCGATCAGGAGAGCGATGGTTCTGTCCCACTGCAGGACCTGGGGCTCGGCAGTGCTGGGCTGGACAACGCTCGCCCCGGCGCGCCGCGCCCGGTCGTAGGCGCTGGTGATCGCCGCTGCCGCGGCGTCTGGACGCTCGGCCACGACGCTGAACACGGCGCTGGAGCGCTCGGTCGTGTATTCATCGAGGCGAAGTTGGAACCTGGGCATGAGATATCTCCGGCCTTGACGGCCCCTCGGCCGCAGCGCGCTGCGGTCGGCGGGGCCGCCTGGCTGTTCTGCTGAAGCGGGGAGCGGCCGCCGTGCGGACCGCTCCCCGACCGCGCAGGGCCGATCGCGCTTACGCGGCCACCTGCTCATCCGGGGATTCGGGCTCGTCCGCGAGCGCACCGTCCGCGCTCGGCCCCTCCCCGTCTATGTTCCCGCCCGGACCGGAGGTCCCGCCTTCCGGCGCGCCGGCGGCTGCCGGCCGCAGGAGCTTGGCGAGCGCGGCGTCCGACGGCGCGAATCGCGCGGCCGGCAGGATGTAGGTCCCCTGCCCGATCTGCTCGATCAGGGCGGCGCGGGTATCCTTGGCGCGTTGGCGCGGCAGGACGTTGACGGTGCGTGCCGCGCTCTCGATCCCCGGTTTCGACAGGCAGGACAGGAAGTCCTCCGTCGCCATGGTCGGCAGGTAGGCATCCGCGCCGATCGCGTCGCCCGCGAGCTGGGCGATTACCCCGCTGTTGGTCGCGCCCTCCCGGCACGAGAGGACCTCGGCCAGCATGGCGCGGGCCGCCCGGCGAATGTCGGCGGCGTCCTGCGTGAGGGTGCGGCCCGCCACGAGGCCCTCCACGATGCGCAAGCGACTATCCCGGAAACCGCCGTGCGGGCTGAGGACCGTTACATTGCCGCCGGCGAGGGCGAGCACCAGAAGCGCCAGGAGCGTTCCGTCGTCGATTGCCGCCTCGCCGATCGCCTGGTGCAGCGCGACCGTCCGCATGTCGCCGATCTTGCCGACGCCCTTCTGGGTGATCTCCGGACGGGTGCGCGGCGGCGTGGTGTCGGCGGCGCCGGTATCCGCCACACCCGACTTCCCGTGGGCCTCCGCCAGTCGGAACGGGATCTCCTCGATTTCGCCGGTGCGGGGGTCCACGAAGCAGCCGATCGTGTCGCCCTTGCGCGGTTGGCCCCAGGTCCGCTGGGCCTTGGGGGGCAGTTTCGACTGGCCATATTCGTTGGCCGTCAGGATGACGCCGTTCTTCGGCAGGTTCGCCTCGAGCCAGGCCTGCTGCGCGGCGAGGAACGCGTCGACTTGGGTCGTATAGCGGTTCTCCTTGCCCGCCTGCTCGAACAGATCCTCCTCCCAGATGATGCCGAAGGCCTCGGCCTCGTCGGCGCCGAAGCGCGCGACGGAGGCCTTGATCCGGCGCTTTTCGAGCGCGCGGGCGACCTCCCACCAGCCGACGCTTGCTTGGCCCTTCTTCGGCTTGTGCTTTTTCCAGACCGAGGCCTGGTCCTCCCGGGGCGCCGCGGCGATGGTCCGCAGATACTGCTCGCTCGGCATGTCGCCACGCGCCATCTGGTCGAGCATCGCCGGGTGGATGTGGGCAAGCAGGCGCAGCTTCCGGATGGTGCGGACAGGCAGGCCCATCGCGCAGGCGATGGCTTCCTCGCTCCACCGATCCGAGACGGCCGCCTCGATCGCCCTCCATTGATCGACGGGGTTCATGTTTGCTCGCTGGACGTTCTCGCTGAGGGCACGGACGGCGTCGTCGGTCGCGTCGCTTTCGACCACCAGGATCGGAATCTCAGCCTGTTCGGCCGCGATCGAGCACCTGACCCTGCGCTCGCCGACCACGATCATCACGCCATCGGGCTGCTCTCGGGTGAGCGGCGGCTGAAGCAGCCCGATCTGGCGGATGTTCGCCGTGAGCTGCTCGTCGGACATGGCGGGCGCGGCCGTCCGGCGCGGGTTGTGTGGATTGAACTTGAGGGATCGCGGATCGGCAAATCGGAGTTCCATGGTCCTACTCTCCTCGTCGCTTTGGGATCGCCGTCGGAATGACGGGACGCGCCCCCGCTCCGCAGCCGCTGTCCGGCGGCACCATTGCCGGCGAGCGGCCCTGGCCTGCACAGCCGCGCCGGCCCGCCAGGGCCTGCGCGCTAGCAGGTCCGGGGTGCGTCAGCCGGCGATGGAGCGAAGCGGTGCCGGCGGGCGGTGGATGCGACCGCTCTCCGCGGCCTGTTTGGCCCGCGTGTCGAGCGTCGAGCCGGTCTGGGGCGAGCATCAGGCGGCGCGATCTGCGTTCTCGCCGCCCTCCGTTCCGCCTTCGTTGGCGGCAAGGCTCGCATCGAGCCTCTCGAGTTCCTGCCGCTTCGCCTCCAGCTCCCCCTCGAAGTCGAATCGGGCCGCCGCGCGAGGCCCGTACCCTGCCAGTCGGTCTTGCGCGTCCGCGAGCGCGCGTCGCTCTTCCGCCAACTCGACGTCGAAACGGACGAGAAGATGTTCCAGACGGGCGACGAGGCCAAGCGGCGACACATCGCTCGAAATCGCGACCGGCTGGGCCAGGCCGGTACGCTCCAGGCAGAGATCGACGTCGCGGCTGGCAGGTGTCGTGATGACGGTGATGTCGAACCCGCCGAGGGACGCGACCGTCTCGGGCGCCGAATCGCGGGCGATCGCCGAGGAGCGGGCCCGGGCGCGAAGCGCCCTCAGCAGCGCGGCGCCGGCGGCCTTTCGCTCCGTCAGCCGGCCGCCGCCGATCTCCAGGACGAATTGCTCGCCCCGCGTCGGCAGGCGCCGGGCGATGTCGGTCTCCAGGTGGGGAATCCTGCGCTCGGCGCCGGCGATCGTGGCCTTCGCGTCGATGATCGCCCGGCGGATGGCATGCTGATTGTCGAGATGGGCTGCCCGGAGCCGGTCGAGCCGCGCGATCTCGGCCTCGAGTCCGGCCTTCTGCAGCAGGCGGGGATCGCCCGACGCGATCGCCTTGGCCATGGCGAACTGGCTGGCCTGGGAACCGGCGTCCTCGAGGCGCCGGATGCTCCGGTCGCCGGCCATCGCCATCTGGATGAACCGGGCCTTCCGCTCGAGCAGCTGCCACCCCGTGGCGTCGACGCTGCCGGTCGTGGCGTAGGCGAACAGCTGGATTTCGTCGTTTTCGTTGCCCTGGCGCTCGATGCGGCCTTCCCGCTGCTCGATGGCGGACGGCAGCCAGGGCACATCGAGGTGATGCAGCGCGATCAGGCGGCGCTGCGCGTTCACGCCGGTGCCCATGGTTTCCGTGGAGCCCACGAGAACGCGGATCTTGCCGGCGTTCACGTCCTGGAACAGCCGCTGCTTGGCCGTGCTCTTCGTGAAATCCTGCATGAAGGCGATCTGGCCCGCCGGCACGCCAAGCCGGACGAGCTCGTTCCGGATCCAGCGATAGGCGGAGAATCCCCGTGTCTGCTCGACGCGGACCGTGCCGAGGTCCGAGAAGATCATCTGCGCGGTGCCGGGCCGTGGGTAGGGGGTCCCGTCGGCGCGGGTGTAGCGGCGTTCTGCGGTCTCGTGCCAGATCCGGTGGACGTTGGCGATGAGGGCGTTGAGCTTGTTGCCGGGGTCGTTGCCGTTGCCGGGCTGGACGAAGCGCATATCGATCGCCGCATGGCGCCCGTCGGTGATGACCGACAGCAGGATGTCGTCGCCCTTGCGGACCCGTCCGGTGCGCGCGCGGATCTTGCGGATGCGCTCGCCCAGGACCTGCTGGTAGGCCTTGAAGGCCGGGCCGGCGTCGGCCGCGATGATCTGCCGTTTGCCGCCCCGGATTGCCGGAAGGCGGAGATGGTGGCGAAGGTCGTCCTTGAGCACCACGTCGGCGAACGACCGGTACATCGCCATCAGGTCCGCGACGTTGACGAACTCGGCGAACCGGGTCTCGGGCCGGTATTGGCCGGATGGCTGGAGCTCGAGCTCGGTAAGGGTTTCGCCGAACGTTGACGCCCAGGCGTCGAACTCATGGATGCCCCGCTCTTCGAGCGCTTCGGGCTGCATGAAGCGCTGGAGCGTGAACATCTCGCCCAAGGTGTTCGTGATCGGCGTGCCCGACGCCAAGATGAGCGCGCGGCCCGGGCTGCGGCGGGCCAGGAACCGGCTCTTGACATACAGGTCCCAGGCGCGTTGTGAACCGTCGGGATCGACGCCCTTCAAACTTCCCATGTTCGTGGCGAAGCTGAGCTTCCGGAATTCCTGCGCCTCGTCGACGATGATCTGGTCGATGCCGATCTCGCCGATCGTCAGCAGGTCGTCCTTGTGGGTCTTGAGCGCGTCGAGCTTCGCCTCGAACCCCTCCTTCAGGCGCTCGATGCGTTTGCGCGAGCTCCGGTCGTCCCCGTCGAGGGTCTCGAGGATGTAGGCAAAGCCCTGCAGCTGGTCGCGGATCAGCCCCCGCTCGAACGCGGCCGGGGCCGGGATGAACTTGAAGGCGCTGTGGGTGATGATGATGCAGTCCCAGGCCGCGGTCGCGGCCCGCGCCAGGAAACGCTGCCGCTTCTCCTTCGAAAAGTTGGTCTCGTCGGCGACGAGGATCCGGGCGTTCGGATAGAGCAGAAGGAATTCCCGGCTGGCCTGGGCGAGGCAATGGCCGGGCACGACCATCATCGCCTTCGTGATGAGTCCCAGCCGCTTCTGCTCCATCACCGCGGCGGCGAGCGAGAAGGTCTTGCCCGCCCCGACCGCATGGGCGACGTAGGTCCCGCCGGCCGAGACGATCCGCCAGATGACGCGCTTCTGGTGCGCGTAGAAGCGGATCACGCTGCTCGCGCCGGGCAGGGTGAGGTGCCGGCCGTCGAAATGGCGCGGGACGAGATTGTTGAAGCGGTCGTTGTAGATCCGGGCGAGTCGGTCGCTCCGCCCGACGTCGCTCCAGATCCAGCGTTCGAAGCCGGTCCTGATCTTCTGCAGCTTCTCCTTGGCGGCCTCGGTGTCCGCGGCGTTCACCTCCCGGTGTTCGCGCCCGTCCTCGGTCCACACGTCGTAGATCGTCGGGATGGCGGCGTTGAGCGCGTCGGTCAGCAGGAGTCCGGCATGGCGGCGAGCGGTCCCCCATTCCGAGGTCGCGGCGGCTTGCCCGGCGAAGGGAGCAATGTCGACGGTCCAGGCGGCGATCTCGATCGTGTGGCGGACCCGGGTTCGGATCCCGATGACCTCGGCGCAGAACGCCTCGACCACGTCCCGCGGGATCCACGGCGCGCCGAGCCGGGCCATGATGTCCGAGGGCCTGAGGTCCGGCGGCTGGGCGCGCTCCAGGGCCGGGACGTTCCGGCGGTAGCGCGGATCGATCGCCGCCGCGGCCCGGGCGATCGCGAGCTTGGTGCGGACCGGCCCGGAGAGATACGCGTCGGCCGTTTCCCAGGTCTCGATCCGCTCCGTCGTCGCGGCGGGATTGAGGAAGACGGCCTCGCCCAATTCCGCGAGCGCTTCGGCGCGCGGGCGGCCGAGCAGTTCGGCGATCTGGTCCGGATCGACGTGGCCGGCCTCGTGCAGCGAGACGGCGAGCGCGTCCGCCGCCGTCTCGACCACGGGCCGCGCCGGCGGGTGGATGACGCGTTCGGTGAAGATCGGCCCGCGCAGGGCCCGGCCGCTCTCCAGGTCGTAGGTCTCGATGGAGGCGACGAGCCACACGTCCGGGTCGTCGGCGAACGGTGCCAGGTTGGGATAGCGGTGGGTCTCCCGGACCCTGCCCGTTTCCGCATCCGTCACCTCGGTGACCCGGGTGAGATTGATCGGTCCGAACTCCCGGACGAACGTGCCGTAGGCGACCCGCAGCCGGACCTGTGCCCCGCTCCAGGGCTCGTCCGCTTCCTGGGCCCGCAGCACCTCCCGGACCGCGTCCCGGATCCCGACCAGCAGCCGGATGATGCGGGCGTGCCTGGCGGGGATGCCGTCGCCCGCCGTGCCGGCGCGCACGGCGACCGCCGCCGGGGCGCCCTCGACGATCTGCGACAACGTCCCGTCCAGGACGAAATAGCTGCCCTCCTTGATCGCTGCGCCGTCGGCGGCCGTGCCGACCCGGACCGCCGGCGCGCCCGGGACCGCACCGGCGATGCGGTCGCGGGGCGGCAGGGCGCGCGCAAGGCGGATGCGATCGAGCGCGCCGAGCAGCGCGGTCTCCAGTCCCGCACCCAAATCGCCCTGGCACGTATAGGTCGGGCCGTACAGGCCGGTGGTTCTGGAATGCCGGCCGAGCACCATCTCCGGGTGCTCGGCGAAATACCGGTTGACCGAGAGCGGGTCGTCGCCGTCCTCGGCCGGCACGACCTCCGTCACCGTGTCCCATGCGGCACCCTGCGGCGCGTCGGCCGGCGACCTTTTCTGGAGGAACAGGATGTCGACGACAACCTCGGTTCCGGCGGCCGCCATCATGCTGCCTTCCGGGAGGCGGACGGCACCCAGCAGGTCGGCGATCGACGCGACATGGCGCCGGGCCGTCTGGTCGGCCTTGTCCAGGGTCCAGCGGCTCGTCACGAACGCGGCGATGCCGCCCGGCTTGAGCCGCTCGACCGCGCGCGCGAGGAAATAGTCGTGCAGTGCCAGGCGCAGCTTGCCGGCCAGATCGTCGCCGCGCACGGTACGGTCCGAGAAGGGCGGGTTTCCGATCGCCAGGTCGAACCGCGCCGGCAGTCTCGCCCGCGTGAAGTCCTCGTGGCGGATCGAAGCGTCTGGAAAGAGCAGCCGCGCGATCCGCGCAGCGGTGGCGTCCGCCTCGATGCCCGTGAGGTCGCCCTGGTCGGCGATCGGCGGCGGCATGAGGGCGAAGAACATCCCCGTCCCGCAGCCGGGCTCCAGGATCTCGCCGCCCTGGAAGCCCATCCGCAGCTGCAACGCGCCGGCGCGCCAGCGGATCGACGTCTTGCTCCGGCCGAGCCGGAAGATGAGCGGGGTCAAGCTCTGTCCCGACCGATAATGCTCGCGCAGCAGCTCGTCTTCCTCCGCCGTCCAGGCGCGGCCCCAGCCGCGGCTGTATCCGAGCCCATGCAGGACGCGCTCGACGGCGACTTTGCTGCGGGGCGCAAAGCCCTCCGCGCCGAGCCGGCGGCCGATTTCGCGATAGAGGATGCCTTGCTCGGCCAGCTCCAGCGCCCGCTGCATCTCCGCTTCCGTCCAGTCCGGTGCCTTGCACCGGTGCCGAAGACCGAGCGCGCTGGCCCGAGAGACGATCCCGGAGCCGGGCCGCCCGATCAAGGCGCCGATCTGCGCGATTCCGATGCCGGCTGCGTACCCCGCCGTGATTTGCGCGTCCTCCCACGCCGAGTAGCGCGGCGGATTGCCCTCGGTGAGGCCGAGGGTGCCGGCGCGGGCATAGACCGCGGCGCATGATCGGCCGAGGACCGCGGCGATCTCGCTGGCCGCTTCCGCGCCATAGTCGCGCTCGAGCAGGCGGTTCTCCTCCTCCGACCACGGTCGGCTGCTGTTCCGGCGCAGGCCCAGCTCGTAGATCTTCGTGCGGACGGCGTGGAGCGTCCGCCCGAGATCCGTGCTGATGGCGTCGATCGCGGTGTCGGCGTGGAACAGGTCGTGCAGCCTGGCGAGTTCGTCGGGAAGCCACGCATCGGCCCGGAACGCGAATTCTGCGATCGGGCGCGGATGGACGGCCGGCGCGGGCGGCGCCAGGGCGACAAGCTCCACGATCGCGAAGGGGAGCCCGGCCATCATGCGAGCCCCACGACCGGCGTCGCCGTGAGCTTCGTGCGCAGCCGGGCCGACAGACGGGCGATCCGCCCCTCGCTTTTCGGGATGGTCTCGACGATACCGGCGCTGGCCAGGAGATCCAGCCCGGCGTGGATCTCCTCGGCCGGGACGACGAGGTGCTTCTCGAGCTCGGCGGCGGTGGTCGCGTTCGGGCTGATCGACGCGAGCACCGGCACGAGGCGGGCTGCCGTCGCGGCGGCCGGCTCCAGGAGGAAGGCGTCGAGGGCGTGCGGCGGCCGGCCCTTCCATGTCGGAGCGCCGGCGCGCTGTTCCCTCACGCACAGCTTGTCCAATTCGAGCAGGGCGGCGGCCGCATCGCCGTCGATCGCCGCCGCCCCGAGCAGCTCCGGTGTCGCGCCGGTATGGAGGGTGACCGCCTCGCGCACCGCGATGATCGTCGGGAAGCGGCAGAGGGCCGGTCCGTGCGCCACGAACTTTCCCGGCGCGAGATCCCGCAGGATTCCCGCCTTGTCGTTGGCCCAGCCCAGAATGTCGGCCGCGCGCGCCACGTCGCGATCGAGCACGTTCAGGCCGAGGAGGAAATTGTGGAGTTCGGAGAGGACGCTCGCCGCCAACTTCGCTAGCCGCTGGGTCGCGATGATCGGCGCGATGCCGCGCTTGCGACCGCGCGAGCACAGCTCGGTGAGCGTCGCTACGCCGAGCCGCCGGGTTTCCGCGTCGCGCGCGGATGCGGCGATGTGCGGCGCCAGGAGATGGGCTTCATCGATCGCGACGAGGCAGGTGTGCTTCCAATGCTCGCGCGGTGCTGCGAGAAGGCCGGTGAAGAATGCCGCCGCCTTCGCGATCCTTGTATCCGGTTCGAGATCGCTCAGGTCGAGGTGAAGCGGCAGACGATGCTCCCGGCATTTGAGCGCGATCGCGGTCAGGCCGTCGCCGGCGAGCTCTGAGCCGCGGACCGTTGTCGCGCCGATATGGCCGGCGAGGTTCTCGAACTCGCCTTCCGGATCGACGAGGATGGTCGTGATGGCCCGAAACGCCTGCTCGACGACGCGGCGCAAGGTCATGCTCTTGCCGGCGCCGCTGGATCCCTGGATCAACAGGCGCCCGGCGAGCAGCTTCGCGAGGTCCAGGACGAGCGGCTCGCGGCCATTGTCCCCGATGATCATTCCGTCGGCCCCGCCGGGGGCTTGGTCCGTTGCGTCTGGGCTTGGCGGACAACCGGCCGGTGGCGCCGGACGTCCTGGCGGCGGCGCGGCGGCGGCCAGGGCGCCGCGGCTCCGCAGGGCCGCCGTCAGCGCGGGCGTGGTCGGGTAGTCCGGGTCGGTGCTTGCGAAGCGCCGCTGCTTTTCGGTCATGGCGGTCCCCTCTCGGTGTTGCTGGTCGGCCGATCACGGCCAGAAGCTGCGGAAGATTCTCCAAACGGTCGAAGATGTTGGAGAAGCGCGTGGCGTCAGCGCGCGAGAGCCGGCTGAGATGGCGTTACGACCTTGGCTGCTGACGGGCTGAGATCGATGCAGACGCGGCCGAAACGGGCAGCCTGCAGGAGGCCCTCTGCGAACCGGAGATCGAGAAACACGACGCCGTCGTCGCCGCCGAAGGCCAGGCGCTTCACGTCCCACCACGTGTCCGGTCGCGTGGCGGGATCCGATTCCATCGCCATGGCGACGACGTTCCGCGAGGTGCCGGGATCGACCAGCAGCCCCGGCTTGCCGTTCGACATCAGGTAGATGCCCTGGTCGCCGACCAGCCAAAGCCCTGCCGTCAGCTTGGCGGGATCGATATCCGCCTCCGTCGGCCAGTCGCCGGGGCCGAGATTGGCCGGGTCGACATCGGCACCGTCCTTCCGGTACCGGCCCTCGAACAGCTGCTCGAGCGTCGGCGACCGCGATGGCGCAGCCTTGCTGTGGTCGAGCAGGCGCCGCGCGAGCGCGGCATCGAAATGCAGTCTCATGGTGGACTCCTCTTGTCGGGGTGAGCGCCCGCCCGGGCGCATTCCGGGGCCCGCAGAGGCGATGGCGGAGCCGCTGGTGGGAGATCAGCGCTGCCGATCACGCGGCTCGTGGATGCGCGGCTTGCGGCTCGGGAGCGACCGCGTTGCTCGACGGCTCGCCATCCTCGCCCTGCTGGGCCCGGGCATAGTCCGGATGGAAGGCGAGGCAGTAGTCGGCAATGCGCTGTGCGTCGGCCGCCGCGCGGAAGATCTCGCGCCGGTCCTCCTTCAGCACCTTGATCCACGACGCCAGGTAGCTGGCATGGTTCGGGATGTCCGTGGGCAGGCCGAGCGTCGTGCCGACGAACAGGCTCGCGAGTTCGGCCCGCAGCTCCTCGCGCGAGTAATCCTGCGAGCCGAAGCGACCGGTCAGGTCGCGATCGAGCCGCGCCTTGGCGCCGGTCCAGTGGCCGAGCTCATGCAGCGCCGTGGCGCTCCAGCCCTCGGCCGAAGCGAAGCTCGCTTCGGTCGGCAGCTGGATGTGATCGGTCATCGGGCTGTAGAAGGCACGTTCACCGCCGATCCGGATGTCGGCGCCGCTGTTGCGCAGGATCAGGTCGGTCGCGTCCGGGCGCTGCCACAGTGCCTGTTCGAGCGTCGGCGGCGCGAATGGCGGGATGCCGTCGATCTGCGACCCGTTGAAGACGGTGAAGGCGCGCAGCATTGGAATGCGCTTCACCCGGTCTTCATTCTCAGGCGGCAGATCCCGGTTTTCGACCTCGAGCTGCTTGTAGAAGAAGATGGTCGTGCCGCGCTCGCCGCGGCGCACCTGCCAGCCTCGCTCGGCGGCTTGGCGATAGGTGCACCAGCGCGGGTCGCCGCTGCCGAAGGCGAGCACCGACATGCCGAGCAGCAGGACATTGATCCCGCGATAGCGGTGCCGGGTGACGGCATTGATGGGCATGGCCGGACCGGCAGACTTCGCGGCGTCCCACGGGCGCTGCCATGGCCGTGTCCCCGCCTCGAGGGCGGCGACGATCCGGTCCGTCACTTCCTGATAGTGGTCGCGAGCGGGCGCGACGGCGGCCTTCCCGCTTCTGGTCTTCCGGGACATCGGGCGTTCCTTTCATGGGGTTGGGAACACCCTCCCGAGCCCGCATCCTGGGTCCGGGGGCAAAGGCGCGCCTCTGGCGCGGGGCGAGCGAGACCAGCGCAGCGGCTCGCGCAGCCCTCCCCTTTGCCGCTGGGCCCAGGATGCGGTAGCGGCTGGCCCTGCCGTCCTCTCTGCTCCAATCGGCCGTCGTCCGGTTCCATGGACGTAGCAAGCTCGTGCAGCGACCGAAGACCCCGCTGGTTGGCGGGCGAGGCGAGCAGGCGCACCGTGGCGCGCGCCTCCGCCGGCCGGTCGACCTGAGGCGGGGGGCCTCCTACCGGGCGCCTGGCATCATTCCTCAAGCGTGGCGACGCGGCTGTTCAGGTCGTCGAACCCTGGCCGCGGTCATCCCCAAGCGGCTCCGGTGCGGTCTCGCGCTCGGATTGGGCCGTTTTCTCATTGGGGCAGGGGCGGAAGCGACACGCCCGGGCGGCTCCGGCGCACGGCGGCGGCCGGGTCGGCCCCAGCCGCCCGCGGGCACTGCCCCCCGCTCGAGGTCGCGTCCGCTCGGAGCCAGCCGTTCACCCGATGCTCCTCGGGGATATCCCCGATGAAGCGCGACGGGCCGGTGAACCCACGCCGATACTCTGAAAATGTTATGGTGACCCGGCTCATGCCGCGGGTCAGCCCCACGTAGGCGAGCCGCCGCTCCTCGTCCAAATCGCCGTACTCCGGCGGAAACGAACCGACTTCCCAAGCCGGCAGGAAGACATGCGGGAACTCGAGCCCTTTTGCCTTGTGCAAGGTCAACAGCCGGACGCGGCCGGCCTCCTCCTCGTCGGGTCCGTTGCTCGCCAGTGCCGAGTGGTCGAGGAGTTCGCGCGCCGTGTGGAACGAGCCGGCCAGGACCTGCAACTCCTGCAGGTTCTCCAAGCGGTCCTCCGTCGACTCGGCGCGGCTCTCGCGCAGCATCGCGCGATAGCCGGTTCCGTCCAGCAGCAGCGAGACCTGGTCGGCGAGAGTCGCGGTGGCATCCTCCGACACCCTTCGCACCGCATCGACGAACGCGAGGCCCGCCCCCCGGCATCGGGGCTGCAGCGGCGCCGTCTCGAGGGCGCGCAACAGGGAAACCTTGCGCCAGGCCGCCTCCTGTTCGAGCGCGTCCATCGCCTTCGGGCCGAATCCCCGTGCCGGAAGATTGATGACCCTGCGGCAGGCTTCGTCGCTCTGCCGATCGTCCGGCGCCTCGGCAAGCTTCAGGAACGCGAGCGCATCCTTGATCTCCGCCCGCTGGTAGAAACCGAGGTCGCCGACCAGGACATAGGGAATCCGAGTGCGCATCAGCGCCTCCTCGAACCCGCGCGAGAGGAAATTGCTGCGGTAGAGGATGGCCATGGCATCCCAAGGCCACCCTTCGGCGTGACGCCGCTGCAGTTCCAGCACGATCCCGCTCGCTTCGGCCTGGGCATTCGGGAAGCCGACCACCTCGATCCGATCGCCGGGCTCCTTCCGGGTGAAGAGCGCCTTTCCGAGGCGCTTCTGGTCCCGGGCGATCACGGCGCCGGCACCGGCGACGATGTGCCCGGTCGATCGGAAGTTCCGTTCCAGACGGAAGACGAGCGCCTCCGGGAAGTCCTGGGTGAAACGCCGGATGTAGGCCACGTTGGAGCCTCTCCAGCCGAACACCGCCTGATCGTCGTCGCCCACTGCGAAGATGTTCCCGTGCTCGACCGAGAGCAGCCGGAGCCAGCAATATTGGGCGTAGTTCACGTCCTGGTACTCATCCGCGAGGACGCAGTCCCAGCGCCCGGTCCACCGCTCCCGATACGCCTCGGATCCCTGCATTGCGCGCGTCGGCCACATGAGCAGATCGCCGAAATCGGCCGCGTTGGCATCGCGGAGCCGGCGCTGATAATCCTCGTAGACGTGGACGGCGGTACGCCAGCCCGGGGCGTCGACCGGCTCGCCCTGCCGCCCAGCCTCCGCGATCATGCCGTCGACCCAGGCCCCCGCCTGGTCCGGATCGACCAGATGGTCCTTGAGCTTCGAGAGCCGGTTGCACATGAGCTTGACGGGATCACGGCCGACCGGGACCGCCTCGTCCGTGTCGGCCAGGCTCAGCGCCTTCATCGTCCGCCTGACGAGCCTCCTGCTGTCGTCCGCGTCGAGAATGTCGAAGCCCGGGCGCAGGCCGGCCACCTCGGGCTCCAGGCGCAGCTGGCGCGCGGCGAGGCCGTGGAAGGTTCCCAGCCAGTGAGGGGGCGGCTCGCCCTCGAGCGCCGCGCGGATGCGGGATGCCATTTCGGCGGCCGCCTTGTTGGTGAAGGTGACCGCGAGGATCCGCGCGGCGGGAATGCCGCAGGCTTCGATCCGGTGAACGACGCCCGCCGCCAGCGTCTTGGTCTTGCCAGTGCCGGCGCCTGCAAGCACCAGGACCGCACCGCTCTGCATGGCCGCCGCGGCCTGTTGTTCCGTCAGTTCGTCGAAGCGCGACGCGCGACGTCTGTCATCGCTGTCGAACATGGCAACGCCTCCTGGATGCCGGGGACCGGGCGGGTCGCCGTCTACGAGGTTCAGAGGTCGCGCCCAGGCGCGGGGCGGGCTCATTGCGCCCTCCTCCGCGCCTTGAGCACGTCGTTCCAGTCCCCGTCGGCGGCTTCAGGCCTGAGCCGGACGAAGCCGACGCCGACTGCCTGCGCCATCGCCGCGTGCTTGGCGGCGTACCGGTCGCCGGTCCGGTTGGCGTCGGTGGCGCCGGCAAGTTCCGCGTCCGGGTGCGCCGCGAGACGGGCGAGGATGCCTTCGATCGTCCGAATGGTCTCCGGGCCCATGCCGCCGCCGGTCGCGGCATAGAGCGTGTCCGCGCGGCTGCCCTCGCAGGCCGCAAGGCTGAGCGCGTCGATCGGCGCCTCGGTGAGCGCCAGCCGCCGCAACGGACCATTCCCGCTCCGCAATCGGAACAGGGCCTTCGTGCCGCCGGTCAGCGAGCCCTTGAACCTCGGACCGCGGATTTCGACGTGAACGACCGCTTCCGTGTCATTGCGGTGCGCGAACCAGGCACTGGCGCCCGGCCCCTCGCGGATGACATCGGCCGCGATCGCCTTCAAAAGCACCGACGTCGGCAGGCCGCGCTCGTCGGCGAGATATCGCCAGGCCCGGGATCCCTTGCGCAGCCGCGCGTGCAGTTCCCACCGCGTCCCGGGCGGCTCTTTGGCCGCGGCACGGCGGGCCGGCCTGGTAGCCTCGGGATAGTCCGGCGAAATTCCCGCAAAGGGACGCAGGACTTTGCGCACCTGTCCGAAATTGAGGCCCGGCTCGAGGAACTGGACCAGGCTGAAGCAATCGCCCTTCCGGTCGCTCTGCGGGTCCCACCAGCCCCGGCCCTGATGGTTCACGATCAGGATCTCGCCGGCGCCCCGGCGGTACTTGAGGCAGTTTTGCGTGCTTGCTTGCTTGTCGAGCCGCCATGGCGGCGGCAGCCGCTCGAGGATCGCGGCGCAGTTCACGCTCGCCCTCAGTTGCTCGATTTCGGCATCTTGCCCGGCCATCGTCATCGCTCCCGCGTTCGGGTCCCGGGCCCGGTCTCGGGTGGCGATCGCCTTCCCTTGCCCCGGCCCTGATGCCATC
>Ga0302314_10004039_pt1 | contig 27028 bp, 22 predicted proteins | sample III_Palsa_N2_3_FD_200533 | JGI IMG/M metagenome (GOLD analysis project Ga0302314, IMG submission 200533) | Peat permafrost microbial communities from Stordalen Mire near Abisko, Sweden - III_Palsa_N2_3 | ecosystem: Environmental > Terrestrial > Soil > Palsa > Peat permafrost | place: Sweden...
CTCAAGTCCGCCATCGACGCGCACCTGCGGGCGGTGGAGTCGCGGGTCGACGAACTCGATCCGGCTGTGCTGGAGGCTTTCGACGCGCTCGCGGCGGCGGCCGAGGGGTGCGACGAGCTGCTCTACGCCGTGCACGACGAGGTCACCCCCTTCGAGGTGATGGCCGACCCGCAGCCGAACTACGACGGCCCGGACGAGGTCGAGGCGCTGTCCGTCTTCATCCGCCGCGACTACCTGGTCGCCGACCCGGACGCGCTGGCCGCCGCGGCCCGCACCGCCGCCGAGGGCGTGGATCCGGAGACGGCGACCACCCGCAGCGCCCTGCTCGACATCTTCGACGCCTACGACGCCGACGAGATCGCCTACCGCGCCGAGGAGCTCGGCCTGCAACCCGGCGACTCCACGATGTGGGTCGTGGCCGCCGACCCGGAGGGCGTCGTCGGCTGGCATGACGACCCGTTCTCCGAGGTGGACGCCGAACTGGTGCTCTACCGCGACGACGTCATCGACGAGGAAGTCGAAGAAGAGGACGAGGAAGAGGACGAAGAGGAGCTCGAGGCCGAGGAGACCCTCCTCTAGCCCCGCTCTGCCCAAAGACTCCCAGGCAGCTCGCCCCGGCCGATCTCGACCACGCCCCGCTCCGTGGTCAGCGCGCTGACCAGCCCGGCCGGGGTGATGTCGAAGGCCGGGTTGTGCCCGCGCGACTGCGGCGGCGCCACCGGTCCCGCCAGCCCGGACCAGCCGAGCACCTCCGCCTCGTCCCGCAGCTCGACGTGAATGTCCGCGCCCGAGGCCGTGCTCAGATCGACGGTGCTGGTCGGGGCGGCGACGAGGAACGGGACGTCCGCGTGCGCGCAGGCCAGCGCCACGCCGAGGGTGCCGACCTTGTTGGCCGTGTCCCCGTTCGCGGCGATGCGGTCCGCGCCGACGATCGCCGCGTCCACGGACCCTGAGACGATCGCGCCCGCGGCGGCGCCGTCCGCCTGCACGAGATGCGGGATGCCGAGGAGCGCCAGCTCCCACGCCGTCAGCCGCGCAGCGCTTGGGCGAGCCGGGTGCGGCACGGCGTATGCGGTCGCGCTTCAACCGCCTCGGCCAGCGCGGGCCCCGCGCCGTGCACGACCGAGAGGTGCTTGGCGGCGGGCGCGAACGCCCCGATGACCGCCGACCTGGTCAGCGCCGAGGCCGAACCGCCGTCCAGCACGGCGACCACCGCGGGCCAGCGTCCGCCCTGGGCCTCGCGCAGCGTCAGCACCCACGCGTGCCGCAGAGCACGGGCTTGTGCCGGCGCGAGACGCACCGGACCGCCGCCTGCCGCCCCGATCCCGACGCCGCCGGCCGCGCTGCCGCCTTCCGAGCTGCCACCATCCGCGTCCGCCCCGTCCGCCGTCGCCCGCTCCTCGCCGGCTTCGCCACCGTCCTCGACCGGCGCGATCCACGGCGGGTCGAAGCGCACCGACACGCCGTCCTCGTCCGCCTCGACGATGGTCCCGGTCTCGCCGCCGAGCAGCCCGAGCTCCACGAGTCGGCCGCCCTCGCGCACGATCACCCGGTCCCCGGCATCGAAGGGCCCGCACGTGCCGGGTCCCGGGTTCAGCCGTTCCTTCAGGGCCGCGTTGAGATCCTCGGCTCCCGCCGGGCCCTGCTCGCGCACCGCGATCGCCTGGACCTGCGTGCCCGAGAAGCCGAGCGCGCGCGGGATCGAGTCCGCCACGAGCTGCACGGTGCGCAGCCGGGTCTCGGCCGGGTCGCGCACCGGGATGATCTTCACCTCGTTCGACTGCCCGTCGCCGAGGATCTCCATCGGCGGCAGCCCGCCGTAGCGCACCGCGTCCAGCAGCGCCGAGAGCGGACCGGACGGCCGCCGCTTGAGCTCGACCCGCGGCACCGCGCCGCCGAACTCGGGATCGTCGATCTCGAACAGGTCGCGCAGCAGCCGTCCAGGACCGGTCGCGGGCAGCGCGGCCGGGTCGCCGCTCAGAACCAGGTGCGTGCCGTCCGGCAGCAGGTCCAGCAGGTCGACGCCGAGTTCCAGCGGCACGAGCTGGGCGTCCGCGATCACCACGACCGCGGCCTCCTGGTAGCGCTCGGCGTCCTCGTTCAGCGTCCTGAGATCGACCGCCTCGTACCCGGCCTCGGCCAGCGCGCGCAGCCCGGCGGGACTCGGACTAGCCAGCACCGCGCCGGGGAACGCCGCCGCCACCTGGCCGGGCAGCGCCACCAGGCCGCCGGTCACCAGCGTCAGACCGTTGGCCGCGACCTCGCCGACAACCCGCGCGAGCCGCTCGGCCTCCGCCGCGTCCGAGCCGCCCACGACCCTCGACGCGTCGAAATCCGCCGCCTGCTCGACCGGCGTGGCCGTGGCCAGCAGCCGCTGCACCGCCTCGGCGGCCGACTGCTCGAGGAACGCCCACTCGTCGAGCGCGAGCAGCGTGTACGGGCTGGTCAGCATGCTCGCCGGATCATCGTCGTCCGCGCCGTCCACGGCCTCGAACTCCGCCTCGTCCGCGCCACCGGAGTCCGCCAGCGCACTCGCCGCGTTGGCGGCCAGCGCGAGCCGGTCCGCGAACACGAGCGCGGTCCCGACCTCCACCGCGTCGGCGATGGCGCCCGCCGCGTCCGGCACGCCGAGCCCGCCGAGGTCCCGCGCCACGGATTCGGCGCTCACCGCCGTGTGCCCGAGCCGCGCGGCCCGCCGCAGCAGGGCACTGACGAGCGAGCGGCTACGGCGCGGATCTGCGACCAGCTTCTCCCGCGAGTCGACGCCGAGCAGTTCGCGAGCGAGGTTGTCGGCCGTGGCGGGTTGGACGCCGGACAGTTCGAGCACCAGCCAGGGATTCTCGCCGAGCCGCGCCGAAGCCTCCTCGCCCTCGCCGAACTCCGCGCGCAGCCGGTGCGCGAAGGCCGGGGGAGCGCCCTCGGCGGCGAGCCAGCGCGTGATGGCCGCGTCGAAAACCGGCGGTTCGCTGTCGACCTGCGTGACCCGGACCGGAGTTGGCCGACGCCGAGGTGCGCGCACCCGCGGCGGTTCGGGCTCGGACTCGGGCTCGACTAGAGGATTAACAGTCCTCGGCTCGTCGACGACTTCGAGCTCTGGCTCAGGCTCCGCCGCGTCCTCGACAGCAGCTTCCGGCACCGCTTCGACGAGCTCTGCCGACTCGACGAGCTCGCCCGGCTCTTCGTCCTCCTCCGGCGAGTTCAGTGCCGCCAACTCCTCGGCGACCAGCGCCTCACGTTCCGCGATCCGCTTGCTCTCGACGACCCTGGCCGCCTTCGCGGCAGCCGCCGACGCCGACATCATCGCCGTAAGGGCCTGCTTTCCGCCGGCCACCGCCGCGATCGCCGCGTCCGCCGCCGCGCGCTGCGCCGCGATCTTCGCGGCCCGCTGCCGCGCCGCCGAGTCTTCCTCGGTCGCTTCAGCCGAACCCGCCTGTGCATCCTGAGATTCCACCAGATCGCCCGCCCCGCTCATTTCCCGCGTCATCGCCGATCTAGGGTGGAGACCCCGTCCTTCAGGGCGAGGAGAAAGCGGGTCCCTCCGGTGTTTCGCATGGGATTCCCTTTCCTGTAAACAAATCTGATATCGTGTTAGGCATGGTACAAGAGGTCGTGAAGCGGGCGTTTAAGCTCCGCTTCTATCCCACGGACGAACAGGCGGCCGAGTTGAGCCGCACGTTCGGTTGTGTGCGCCTGGTGTACAACAAGGCTCTTGAAGCTCGGACCGTGGCCTGGTCCCAGGAATCGCGCCGAATCAGCTACGCGGAGTCCTCCGCGCTGTTGACCGGGTGGAAGAAGACCGAGGAGCTGGCGTTTCTCAACGAGGTCGCTGCGGTGCCGCTCCAGCAGGCGTTGCGGCACCTGCAGGGCGGGTTCGTGGGTTTCTGGGCTAAACGCACAGGCTATCCGCAGTTCAAGTCGCGCAAGAAGTCGAGGCTCTCTGCGGAGTACACTCGTTCCGCTTTCACGTTCCGTAATGGGGCGTTGAGGCTGGCGAAGATGTCCGAGCCTTTGGATATCGTGTGGTCGCGTCCGCTGCCTGAAGGCGCGGAGCCGAGTACGGTGACGGTCTCGCGCGATAACGCGGGACGCTGGTTCGTCTCCATGCTGTGTCAGGACGCCACCATCCGCCCACTTCCGCCCGCCCCGAAATTGGTCGTGGGGATCGATGCGGGGATCACCGCTCTGGTCACGCTCTCGACCGGGGAGAAGGTCGCCAATCCGAGGTTCGAGAAGCAGGACCGTGAGCGCCTGGCCCGGGCGCAGCGGGAGTTGGCGCGCAAGCAGAAGGGCTCGAGGAACCGGGACAAGGCGCGGGTGAAGGTGGCCCGCGTGCACGCCCGGATCGCCGACCGGCGGCGGGACCATCTGCACAAGCTGACCACTCGACTCGTCAGTGAGAACCAAGCAGTCGTGATCGAGGATCTGTCGGTGCGCAACATGCTGGGCAACCACACTCTGGCGCGCGTGATCTCGGACGCAGCCTGGTCCGAGCTGCGTGGCCAGTTGGAGTACAAATGCGCCTGGTACGGGCGCACGTTGGTCGTGGTCGACCGGTTCTACCCGTCGTCCAAGACCTGTTCGGGCTGCGGGCACCAGGTGCCCGCGCTGCCGCTGGACGTGCGGAAATGGACCTGCGCCGGATGTGGCGCGGTGCACGATCGGGACGTCAACGCGGCCCGGAACCTCGAAGCGGCGGGGCTCGCCGTGATCGCCTGTGGAGCCGGCGTAAGACCTCAAAGGAAACCTCCTGGCGGGCACTCGGCGCTGAAGCAGGAAACCCAACCGGCGACGGAGGGAATCCCCTCCCTTGAGGGCGGGGAGGATGTCAACCCCTGTTCCAGCCGTGATCCGGGTAGTCCATCGCGGGCATCGACACGTCGTCGAGCGCGGACCTGATCTCCCGGGGCAGCGTCAGGTCCTCCGCGGCCAGCGCCCCGCGCAGTTGCGCCGCGGTGCGCGCGCCGACGATCGGCGCCACCACCCCGGGCCGGTCGCGCACCCAGGCGAGCGCGACCTCGAGCGGCGCGACGCCGAGGCCGTCCGAGGCGGTCGCCACCGCGTCCACGATCCGCCGGGAGCTCCCGTTCAGGTAGGGCTCCACGAAGCCCGCGAAGCGGTCGGACGCTGCGCGCGAGTCCGAGGGCGTGCCCATCCGGTACTTGCCGGTCAGCACGCCGCGGCCGAGCGGCGACCAGGGCAGCAGGCCGACGCCGAGGGCCTCGGCCGCCGGGCTGACCTCGCGTTCGACGCCGCGCTGCAGCAGCGAGTACTCCATCTGCACCGAGGCGATCGGCGCGCGGCCCGGCACCGCCTTCTGCCACGCGGCCGACGCGGCCAGCTGCCAGCCCGAGTAGTTGGCCACGCCGACGTACCGCGCCTTGCCGGAGTGCACCGCCGTGTCGAGCGCGGCGAGCGTCTCCTCCGTCGGCGTGCGGTCGTCGTACGCGTGCAGCTGCCAGACGTCCACGTAGTCCGTGCCGAGCCGCTCCAGCGAGGCGTCGAGGGCCGCGAGCAGGTGCCGCCGCGAGGCGTCGAAGCGCCGGTCGCTGTGCGGCACCGAGACCGCCTTCGTCGCGATGACGATCTCGTCCCTGATGCCCTCGAGCAGCCGCCCGAGCAGCGCCTCGGCCTCGCCCTCGCCGTAGACGTCCGCCGTGTCCAGCAGATTGCCGCCGGCGTCCAGGTACGCCTTGAGCAGGTCGGCCGCCTCGCCCTCGTCCGTGTCCCGGCCCCAGCCCATCGTGCCCAGACCGAGTCGGGACACGCGCAGCCCGGTGTGCCCCAGATGCCGTTGCTCCATGGCAGGCAATCTACCGGCCAGCGCTGACAGGTGAAGGGGCTGTCACTCGTCCGGAGGCGGCGTCGGAACGCGCACACCCGTTCGGCCTACATCTGGATGGACGTTCGCCGCCCGCGCCACGGCGCTTCCTTCGCAAGTTACCTACGAGTAGGGTTGGTGGCACGACTCTGCACGAACCGGAGACAGTAAGGACCCCCTCAATGAAGCTGGGTGTGAACCTCGGGTACTGGGGCGCCGGCAACGACGCCGACAACCTGGCCCTGGCCCGCGAAGCCGACCGTCTCGGCTACGCGGTCTGCTGGGCCGCCGAGGCCTACGGATCCGACGCGGCCACGGTGCTCTCCTGGGTCGCCGCGCAGACCGGGCGGATCGACGTCGGCTCGGCCGTCTTCCAGATTCCGGCACGCACCCCCGCGATGACCGCGATGACCGCCGCCACCCTCGACTCGCTCTCCGGAGGCCGCTTCCGGCTCGGCCTCGGCGTCTCGGGACCGCAGGTGTCAGAGGGCTGGCACGGCGTGCGCTTCGCCGCGCCGCTCGGCCGTACCCGCGAGTACGTCGACATCGTGAACCTCGCCCTGAGCCGGAAGAAGCTCGAGTACCACGGCAAGCACTTCGAGCTGCCGCTGCCGGACGGCCCCGGCAAGCGGATCCAGCTGACGGTTCATCCGGTGCGCGAGCACATCCCCGTCTACCTCGCCGCAGTCGGGCCGAAGAACCTCGAACTCGCGGGCGAGATCGCCGACGGCTGGCTCGCCGTCTTCTACAGCCCGCAATTCGCCGAGGAGCAGCTCGCCGCGATCAAGACGGGTCGCGAAAAGGTCGGCAAGACCATGGAAGGGTTCGACGTCGTCCCCACCGTCCCGATCGTCGTGGACGAGGACGTGGAGCGCGCCGCCGAACTCGTGCGCTGGTACGCCGCGCTCTACATCGGCGGGATGGGCAGCCGCGAGCAGAACTTCTACAACCAGCTCGCCTGCCGGATGGGCTTCGAGAAGGAGGCGGCCAAGGTCCAGGAGCTCTACCTGGCCCGTCAGCACCGCGACGCCGCCGCCGCGGTTCCGCTCGAGTTCGTCGACGCCACCTGCCTGCTCGGCTCGCCGGAGCGGATCGGCCGGCGGATCGCCGAGTTCGAGGCGGCGGGCGTCACCACCCTCTCGCTCAGCCCCTTCGCAGCGAGCCTCGAGGACCGGCTCGCCGCGCTCGGCACGGCTGCGCAGCTGTGCGGCCTCCAGGCGTAGGCTTGGCTCGATGACCACAGTCCTGCTCATTCGACACGGCCGCAGCACCGCTAACACCGCCGGAGTACTGGCCGGACGCACGCCCGGGGTGAACCTCGACGAGCGCGGCGAGGCGCAGGCGGTCGAGCTGGCCGCGCGGCTGATGCCGGTGCACCTCGACGCGGTCGTCGCCAGCCCGCTCGAGCGCACCAGGCAGACCGCGGAGCGGCTGGTCGCCGGGCGCGACGAGACCCTGTTCGAGGTGGACGAGCGCTTCACCGAATGCGACTACGGCACCTGGTCCGGACGCACGCTGTCCTCGCTGGCCGAGGAGCCGCTGTGGCGCACCGTCCAGGCGCACCCGGCGGCCGTCGCGTTCCCGGACGGCGAGGCGCTGGCCGCCCTGTCCGCCCGGGCGGTCGCGGCGGTGCGCGCGTGGAACGCCAAGCTCGGCGAGCAGGCCGCGTACGCGGTCGTGTCGCACGGCGATGTGATCAAGGCGATCGCGGCCGATGCCCTCGGCCTTCACCTGGACCTTTTCCAGCGGATCAACGTCGATCCCTGCTCGCTCACCGTGATCCGCTACCACGGCACCCGGCCGACCGTGCTGCGGCTGAACGACAACGGCGGCGATGTGAGCGCCCTGATCCGCAAGGCCGAGCCCGCGGCGGAGGCGGGCGAGGTGGGAGACGCGCCGGTCGGCGGCGGCTCCGGGGCCTAAGGGCGTAGATCCGTTGTACGGTAAGCCTACGAAGCCCAGCCGCCGCTGTACTTCGAGGACGTTTGGGAGGTCCGGTACCTGTGCCTAGGCAGTTGTTCGTCTACGACCCGCCGGAGCGGTTCGTCGCCGGCACGGTCGGCGAGCCGGGCAGCCGATCCTTCTACCTGCAGGCGCGCTCGGGTTCCCGGGTGACCTCCGTGGCGATGGAGAAGGAGCAGGTCTCGCTGCTCGCCACCCGGCTCGGCGAGCTGCTCGACGAGATCGTGCGGCGCACCGGAGCGGTCTCCGGCATCCCCGAGGCGGTGCCCGCGGGACTGTCCGACACCGCGCCGCTCGAGCAGCCGATCCTGGAGGAGTTCCGGGTCGGCTCGCTGGCGCTGGCCTGGGACGAGGCGCACTCCCGGATCGTGATCGAGGCCGGGGCCATCACCGATGCCGAGGACGCCGCCGAGCCGCTGTCCGACGACCTGTTCGCCGAGGCGCCGGACGCGCTGCGCGTCTACATCACCGGCGGCCAGGCCCGCGCCTTCGCCGCCCGGGCCGACGCGGTGGTCGCCGCCGGACGCCCGCCCTGCCCGCTGTGCGGCCTGCCGCTGGACCGCGAGGGCCACGTCTGCCCGCGGCAGAACGGCTATCGCCGCCGGTCGGTGTGAGCGCGGCCGTGAGCGCCGGTGAGGGGGCGGACGTGTCGGACCTGGTCGAGAAGCTGTTGCGCGAGGGCGAGCTGACGGTCGAGGGGCGGCTGACCGAGGCCTCCAACGCGACGCTGTACTGCCGCGTCGAACTGGACGGCTCCAGCCTGAGCTGCGTGTACAAGCCGGTCGCGGGGGAGCGGCCGTTGCACGACTTCCCGGACGGCACCCTCGCCGCGCGCGAGCTCGCGGCCTACGCGGTCAGCGAGGCGGCCGGGTGGCACCTCGTTCCGCGCACCGTCGAGCGCGACGGGCCCTTCGGCCCCGGCATGTGCCAGCAGTGGATCGACGAGACGAACCTGTCGGCGGCGGTCACCGTGCTCAAGGACCTGCGATCCGCGGACGCCGGGCAGTGGTGCCCGATCCTCGCGGTGCAGCTCTCGGACGGCTCCGACGGCGTGCTCGCCCACCGCGATGACGCGCAGCTGCGCCGGATCGCGCTGTTCGACGCCGTGGTCAACAACGCCGACCGCAAGGGCGGCCACCTGCTCCCGCTCACCGACGGCACGGTCCTCGGCATCGACCACGGCCTGACCTTCCACGTCGAGGACAAGCTGCGCACCCTGCTGTGGGGCTTCGCGGACCGCGAGCTCAAGCCGGAGGAGCGGGTCGAGCTGGAGAAGCTGCGCGGCGACGAGCAGCTCGCCGCCCGGCTGGCCGAACTGCTGACCCCGCGCGAGCTCGCCGCCTTCCGCGAGCGCATCGAGGCGCTGCTCGCGGCGGGTGTCCTGCCTGGCCCTGACGGCCGGATGCGCCCCGTGCCCTGGCCGCCGATCTAGCCCGTCCGGCGCAGGGTAAGTTAGAGGCATGGATGCCTGGCCTACTTCCCACCTGCCGAAACTGCCCGGACACGGGCAGGTGCCGCGACTGCACGACACCTCGACCGCCGGCCTCGTCGCCACCCCGGCCCGCCCCGCCGCGGACGGCCCGGCCAGGATCTATGTCTGCGGGATCACCCCGTACGACGCCACCCACCTCGGCCACGCGGCCACCTACCTGGCCTTCGACCTGGTCCAGCGGGCCTGGCTGGATGCCGGGTACGACGTGCGCTACGTGCAGAACGTGACGGACATCGACGACCCGCTGCTCGAGCGGGCCGAGCGGGACCAGGACGACTGGCAGGTGCTCGCGATGCGCGAGACCGCGCTGTTCCGCGAGGACATGACCGCGCTGCGGATCCTGCCGCCCTACCGCTACATCGGCGCCGTCGAGTCCATCGACCTGGTCGTCACGCTGGTGCAGCGGCTGCTCGAGCAGGGCGCCGCGTACCACGTCGATCAGGACGTCTACTTCGACGTGCACTCGGACCCGGACTTCGGCAAGGTCTCGAACCTCCCCGAGGGCGAGCGCCTGAAGATCTTCGGCGAGCGCGGCGGCGACCCGGAGCGCCCGGGCAAGCGGCACCCGCTGGACTGCCTGCTCTGGCAGGCCGAGCGTCCCGGCGAGCCGGCCTGGGAGACACCGCTCGGCAAGGGCAGGCCCGGCTGGCACATCGAGTGCGCCGCGATCGCGCTCGAGTACCTCGGCGCGGGCATCGACGTGCAGGGCGGCGGCAGCGACCTGGCGTTCCCGCACCACGAGATGGGCGCCGCCGAGGCCCAGGTCGTCACCGGCGAGCGCCCCTTCGCGCACACGTACGTGCACGCGGGCATGGTCGGCCTCGACGGCGAGAAGATGTCGAAGTCCCGGGGCAATCTGGTCTTCGTCTCCAAGCTGCGCGCCGAGGGCCGCGAGCCGGCCGCGATCCGGCTGGCGCTGCTCGCCCACCACTACCGGACCGACTGGGAGTGGCACGCCGAGGACCTCGAGCAGGCCGAGGGCCGCCTGGCCCGCTGGCGCGAGGCCGTCAGCCGCCCCGACGCCCCGTCCGCCGACGCGCTCCTCGCCGCGCTGCGCGAGCGCCTCACCGACGACCTCGACGCCCCCGGAGCCCTCAAGGCCATGGACGAGTGGGCCGAGGCGGCCCTCGCCGGCACCGACCCGGACGTCGTCGCCGACCCCGGCGCCCCCGGTCTCGCCAGCCGCGCCCTCGACGCGCTGCTCGGGATCGCGCTCTAACCCGCTCACCCGCTCACTGCGCACGAAGCCCGGGCCCGCCACACGCGGCAGGCCCGGGCTTCGTCGGCGATACGGATCGCGGCTACGCCTTGTCGGCCGAAAGCTTCGCGCGCAGCACGAGGCCGGTGCCGTGCGGAAAGACGCGCTGCATGGAGCGGAACGGGGCGGTGCCGTAACGCGTCGCCGCGGATACGGCCGCGCTGCTCGGCTGGAACAGCCTTCCCGAGCCCCCGGTGCGCTCCTCCATGCTGACGTCGCTGATCTGCTTCAGCCTGCGACGACCGATGGCATTGCGGCCGAACTCCAGCGCGTAACCCAGCGGCGCGCCGTATTCGCGGACCTCGACGTCCTGAAAGCCGATCTTTGTGACCAGTTCGGTCAGTTCGGCCGGTTCATACCGGCGGAAGTGGCCGACGAGCTCGTCCCAGGCCGCGAACTTTCGCTGGTGAGCCGGAACCGAAAGCATCAGCCAGCCGCCCGGGTTCAGCTTCCCGGCCCACTCCTTGAGCGCGCTCGCATCGTCCTCGATGTGCTCGAGCACCTCGAACGCGCACACCAGGTCGAACCGCTCGGCGGGATCGAGCGACTCGACCGCCGCCTCGCGGACCTCACCCCGCCCGAGCAGCGCGAGGCGTTCCTTCGCCACCTGGTACGAGACGGGATTCGGTTCGAGGCCGACGTACTCGTGCTCCGCGGCCAGCCGCGCCCCGACGGCACCCTGGCCGCAACCGATCTCGAGCACGCGCGTGACGTCGGCCGGCAGCATCCGCCGGATCACGTCGTAGCGCAGCCAGGCGTTCGGAGCCAGCGGTGCGAGTCGGTCGAGGGACAGTCCCGGCGCGGTGCCCTCGGCTGCTGTGTTCATCATCGGCCTGCCTGTGAGATGGGGAGAACTTACTGATCAGCGGATTGCGGCAATGCGCTGATCAGAACCCCGGCAAGGGTATCAGCGGCTCATTTCCAAACAAAGTCGGATCCTGAGATCATCACAGGGCTTCATGAAGTGGCAAGGTTGGTGTCTACCTCAGATGCTCGTCGCCGGGCCGCCGTCCTCGCCGCCCCTTCGACGGCGCTCGTGCCGGCGCAGGTAGCGCTCGAACTCCAGGGCGATCGCCTCGCCGCTGGCCTCGGGCAGGTCCGCGGTGTCCTTGGCCTCCTCGAGGCTGCGCACGTACTCCGCGACCTCCGAGTCCTCGCCCGCGAGCTCGTCCACACCGGACTCCCATTCCTGGGCCTCCTGCGGCAGGTCCCCCGTCGGAATGGCCAGGTCGAGCAGGTCCTCAAGACGCCGGATCAGCGCCAGCGTCGCCTTCGGGCACGGGGCCTGGGCCACGTAGTGCGGCACCGCGGCCCAGAAGGAGACCAGCGGGATCTCCTCCTGCCTGGCCAGCTCCTGCAGCACGCCGTTGATCCCGGTCGGGCCCTGGTACGTCGGCAGCTCGAGGCCGTGCGCCGCGCACAGGTCCGGGTCCCCGGACGAGCCGCTGACCGGTACCGGACGGGTGTGCGGGACGTCGGCGAGCAGCGCGCCGAGTACCACCACCGTGCTCACGCCGAGGTCCCTGGCCAGGTCGAACAGCTCCTCGGAGAAGGACTGCCAGCGCATGTTGGGCTCGATGCCGTGCACCAGCACCACATCCCGGACCCGCGGCTCGCCCGCCTCCTCGTCCGCGGCCTCGCCCTCGGCGACCACCCCGTCCGCGCCGCCGGATTTCGCCGAGCCGGAGCCCGCCGGCCCGGCGACCGGGACCCGGGCCACCGAGAAGCGGGTGGTCGGCCAGACCATCTCGCGCTCGCCGTCCTCGTTGATCGCCAGCGTCGGGCGATTGACCTGGAAGTCGTAGTAGTCCTCGGCATCCATCGCGCCGAACAGGTCGGCGTCGAGAACCTCGGCCAGATGACGCACGGCGTTCGAGGCCGCGTCCGCGGCGTCGTTCCAACCCTCGAAGGCCGCGATCATCACCGGGTCGACCAGCTCGGGCAGTTCCTCGAGCTCGATCAACCGTGCCTCCTCGTCGTCGTCGGTCGTGGCGGGAAGGCACCCGGCCCGCCCGGCACCTAAGCGCATGCCCAGCCTACGCCCTGCGGACACAAGACCGGCGTGTCACAGCCGGTCGGTACGCTTAGAGCGTAAGCGGGTTTCCCCGCGTTCCCTGCCGAACCGAAGGGTTAGTGATGAGCAGCAGCCGCGCCGCATCGCTCCGCCAGGCGCTCTCCGAGCGTGTCGTCATCGCGGACGGAGCCATGGGCTCCATGCTCCAGGGTGTCGATCTGACCTTGGAGGACTTCCAGGGACACGAGGGGTGCAACGAGATCCTCAGCGTCTCGCGCCCGGACGTGATCCGCTCGATCCACGACGCGTACTTCGCGGCCGGCGTGGACTGCGTGGAGACCAACACCTTCGGCACGAACCGGTCCGCGCTCGGCGAGTACGGCCTGGAAAACCGGATCTTCGAACTCGCCGAGGCCGCGACGAGCATCGCCCGCGCGTCCGCGGACGCCTTCGCCACCCCGGAGCGGCCGCGCTGGGTGCTCGGCTCGGCGGGCGGCGGCACCAAGCTGCCTTCGCTCGGCCACATGCCCTACGCCACGGTGCGCGACGGCTACCAGGCGCAGGTCGAGGGCATGATCTCCGGCGGCGTGGACGCGGTGCTGGTGGAGACCAGCCAGGACCTGCTGCAGGCCAAGGCCGCGGTGGTCGGGGCCAAGCGGGCGATGGCCGCCGCCGGGGCCGACCTCCCGCTGATCGTCGAGGTCACGTTCGAGACCACCGGCGTGATGCTGATCGGCTCGGAGATCGGCGCCGCGCTCACCGCGCTCGAGCCGCTCGGCATCGACATCATCGGACTCAACTGCGGCACCGGCCCCGACCTGATGACCGAGCACGTGCGGCACCTGGCCAAGTGCGCGCAGATCGGCCTGGCCTGCATGCCCAACGCGGGCCTGCCGGTGCTCACCAAGGACGGGTCCTACTACCCGCTCACCCCGGAGCAGTTCGTCGCCGCGCAGGAGACGTTCATCGCGGACTTCGGCCTGAGCCTGGTCGGCGGCTGCTGCGGCACCACGCCCGAGCACCTGCGCCAGCTGGTCGAGCGCGTGCACGGCACGGTCCCGCCGCCGCGCAACCCGCAGCCCGAGCCCTCGGCCGCCTCGCTCTACCAGTCGGTCGCCTTCCGGCAGGACTCGTCCTACCTGGCGATCGGCGAGCGCACCAACGCCAACGGCTCCAAGGCCTTCCGCGAGGCGATGATCGCCGAGGACTGGGACGGCTGCGTGGACATCGCCCGCACCCAGATCCGGGACGGCGCGCACCTGCTGGACCTGTGCGTGGACTACGTCGGCCGGGACGGCGTGGCCGACATGCGCGAGCTCGCCGGGCGCTTCGCCACCGCCTCCACCCTGCCGATCGTGCTCGACTCGACCGAGCCCGCGGTGCTCCAGGCCGGGCTCGAGTGCCTCGGCGGGCGCGCCGTGCTCAACTCGGTGAACTACGAGGACGGCGACGGCCCCGAGTCCCGCTTCGCCAAGATCATGGCGCTGGCCTCCGAGCACGGCGCCGGCGTGGTCGCGCTGACCATCGACGAGCAGGGCCAGGCGCGCACCGCCGCGCACAAGGTCGCCATCGCCGAGCGGCTGATCACCGACATCACCGAGAACTGGGGCGTGCCCGAGTCAGCGATCCTGGTCGACTGCCTCACCTTCACCATCGGCAGCGGCCTCGAGGAGTCCCGCCGCGACGGCCTTGAGACGATCGAGGCGATCCGCGAGCTGAAGCGGCGTCACCCGGACGTGCAGACCACGCTCGGCCTTTCCAACATCTCCTTCGGCCTCAACCCGGCCGCGCGCCAGGTGCTCAACTCCGTCTTCCTGCACGAGTGCCGGGAGGCCGGGCTCGACTCCGCGATCGTGCACGCCTCGAAGATCCTGCCGATCAACCGGATCCCCGAGGAGCGGCGCGAGGCGGCGCTCGACCTCGTCTACGACCGGCGCACCGAGGACTACGACCCGCTGTCCCGGCTGCTCGCCCTGTTCGAGGGCGTCTCGGCCGCCTCGTCCAAGGAGACCCGCGCGCAGGAGCTCGCCGCGATGCCGCTGGAGCAGCGGCTGCAGGCGCGCATCGTGGACGGCGAGCGGCAGGGGCTCGAGGCGGACCTCGACGAGGCGCTGACGACCCGTCCGGCGCTCGCGATCGTCAACGAGGTGCTGCTCGACGGCATGAAGACGGTCGGCGAGCTGTTCGGCTCCGGCCAGATGCAGCTGCCCTTCGTGCTCCAGTCGGCCGAGGTGATGAAGACCGCGGTCGCCTACCTCGAGCCGCACATGGAGAAGGCCGACTCCAGCGGCAAGGCCACGATCGTGCTGGCCACGGTCAAGGGCGACGTGCACGACATCGGCAAGAACCTCGTCGACATCATCCTGACGAACAACGGCTACAACGTCGTCAACATCGGCATCAAGCAGCCGATCACCGCGATCCTGGAGGCCGCCGAGGAGCACCGCGCGGACGCCATCGGCATGTCCGGGCTGCTGGTGAAGTCCACGGTGGTGATGAAGGAGAACCTCCAGGAGATGAACGCCCGCGGGGTCGCCGCCCGCTGGCCGGTGCTGCTCGGCGGCGCCGCGCTGACCCGCGCGTACGTCGAGCAGGACCTCGCCGAGATCTACGAGGGCGAGGTGCGTTACGCCCGCGACGCCTTCGAGGGCCTGCGGCTGATGGACGCGGTGGCCGCGATCAAGACCGGCGCGCCGGGCGCCGCGCTGCCCGCCCGCCGCGAGCGCCGGGTGCACGCCAACGCCAACCGTCTCGAGATCACCGAGCCCGACGCGATGCCCGCGCGCTCGGACGTGGCGATCGACAATCCGATCCCGACCCCGCCGTTCTGGGGCACCCGCGTGATCAAGGGAATCCAGCTCGCGGACTACGCCTCCTGGCTCGACGAGCGCGCTACCTTCCTCGGCCAGTGGGGCCTGCGCGCCTCCCGCGGCGGGGAGGGGCCGTCGTACGAGGACCTGCGGGAGACCGAGGGCCTGCCCAGGCTCCGGATGTGGCTCGACCGGCTGCACACCGAGAACCTGCTCGAGTCGGCCGTCGTCTACGGCTACTTCCCGGCCGTGTCCAAGGGCGACGACCTGATCGTGCTGGACGAGGACGGGGCCGAGCGCACCCGCTTCACCTTCCCGCGCCAGCGCCGCGACCGGCACCTGTGCCTGGCCGACTTCTTCCGACCGGCCGAGAGCCCGGACGGCCCGGACGTCGTCGCCTTCCAACTGGTGACCGTCGGCTCTAAGATCGCCGGGGAGACCGCCAAGCTCTTCGAGGCCAACGCCTACCGCGAGTACATGGAGCTGCACGGGCTGTCCGTGCAGCTCGCCGAGGCGCTCGCGGAGTACTGGCACGCGCGGGTGCGGGCCGAGCTCGGCTTCGGCTCGCAGGATCCGGCGACGATCGACGGCATGCTCAAGCTGGAGTACCGCGGCGCGCGCTTCTCGCTCGGCTACGGGGCCTGCCCGGACCTCGAGGACCGGGCGAAGCTTGTCGATCTTCTCGAGCCCCACCGGATCGGCGTCGAACTGTCCGAGGAGTACCAGCTGCACCCCGAGCAGTCCACCGACGCGATCGTCATCCACCACCCGGAAGCACGGTATTTCAATGTATAGGCGGGACTTCAATGCCTGAGCCGACCGCCGTACTGTTCGACATGGACGGTACCTTGATCGACTCCGAACCCGTCTGGTTCGAGACCGAGGTCAGATTGCTGGCCGAATACGGCTTCGACCTCGGTCGTGAGCACTGGGAGCACGTTCTCGGCCAGCCCACCGAGGTCTCCTCCAAGTACCTGGTCCAGGTCAGCGGCATCCCGTTGACCTGGCAGGAGCTGAGCGAGCGGATCGAGGTCGCGATGGTCGAGCAGCTCTCGCAGGGCCTCGAACTGCTGCCCGGCGCGAAGGAGCTGCTGGTCGAGCTGCAGGCCGCGGGCGTGCCGGCCGCCCTCGTCTCGGCCTCGTCCCGGCGCATCGTCGACGCCTGCATCGGCGCGATCGGCGCGGACTTCTTCCGGCACACGGTGTCGGGGGACGACGTGGCCCGCACCAAGCCGGACCCGCAGCCGTACCTGCTCGCGGCCGACCTGCTCGGCGTGGATCCGGCCGAGTGCGTGGTGATCGAGGACTCGCCGATCGGCACCGCGGCCGGCGCGGCGGCGGGCTGCCGGGTGCTGTCCGTGCCGCACGCGACGGTGGTGCTGCCCGACCTGCCCCGGGTGACGAAGGCGGCCTCGCTGGACGGCGTGAACCTGGCGTACCTCAGCGCCCTCTAGCCGGCGCACTGACATCTCTTCCACAACTTGTACATACAAGTTGTGGAAGAGATGTAACGGCCGCTGCTAGGTTCTGCTCATGACTCCGATAGTCGTGGCCGTGGTCCTCGGATCCGCGGTCCTGCACGCCCTCTGGAACGCCCTCGCCCACACCGCCAAGGACCGGCTCGCCGCGATCACCCTCATCGCCGCCGCCGCGGGCACCTGCTGCGCGGTCTCGCTGCCCTTCCTGCCGACGCCGAACCCGGTCGTCTGGCCGTACATCGCGGCCTCCACGGTGCTCGAGGTCCTCTACTCCTACGGCCTCGTGCTGGCCTACCGCCTCGGCGAGTTCGGCCGCATGTACCCGATCGCGCGCGGCACCTCGCCGCTTGTGGTGGCGCTGGTGGCCACGTTCGTCGTCGGCCAGCCGATGTCGCCGCTCGAGGCGCTCGGCGTGGGCGTGGTCTGCGCCGGGCTGCTCGCCCTGGCCCTGTCCGACGGCCTGCCGAAGAAGCAGGACCTGCCCGCGGTCCTCGCCGCGGTCGGCACCGGCTGCGCGATCGCGAGCTACACGGTCGTGGACGGCGTGGCCGTGCGCAAGGCGGGCACCGTGCTCGGCTACTCCTGCTGGGTCTTCCTCACCGAGGCGATCGTCATCCTCTGCGTCACCGCCGCCATCCGCCGCCGCGCCTTCCTCAGCTCGCTGCGCGTCGGCACCGCCCGCGGCCTAGGCGGCGGCGTGATCTCGCTGACCGCCTACACCCTGGTCCTGTGGGCGCAGACCAAGGGCAACCTCGCCGAGGTGGCCACCCTCCGCGAAACCAGCATCCTGATCGGCGCGGCCATCGGCGCCCTGGTGCTCAAGGAGGGCTTCGGCCGGATCAGGCTCGCCGCCTCGGCCGGCGTCGTCCTCGGGATACTGCTGATCGCGCACTGAGATCATGAGTCGCGGTTCACGCGGTTGTCGGCACGATCCGGACCTCGGGCACCGGCGGTTCCACGCCGCCCTGCGCCGGACACAGCTCGCGGAAGCTGCACCAGCCGCACAGCTTCGAGGGCTTCGGATCCCAGCGCTTCGCCTCGGCCGCCTTGCGGATCGAGTCCCAGATCGCCGCGATCTTGCGCTCGGCCACGAGCAGGTCGGCCTCGGTCGGGTCGTACGTCAGCACCTCGCCGTTGCCCAGGAACAGCAGTTGCAGCCGCTTCGGCGCGACGCCGCGCAGCTTCCACAGCACGAGGGCGTAGAACTTCATCTGAAAGAGTGTCTTCTCCTCGTACCCGGGCGGCGGCGCCTTGCCGGTCTTGTAGTCGACGACGCGCAGCATGCCGTTCGGGGCGATGTCCAGGCGGTCCACGAAGCCGCGCAGCAGCAGCCGGTCCGCGCCCTCGCCCATCGGGGCGCGCACGAACATCTCCCGCTTGGCCGGTTCGAGGCGGGTCGGATCCTCCAGGGTGAAGTACGTGCCGAGCAGCTTCTCCGCCTGCTCGAGCCACTCGGCCCGCTCCTCGTCCTTCGCGAACAGGCCGCCGAGCTCGGGCTTGTCCGCGAGCAGCCGCTCCCACTGCGGCCGCAGCAGCTCGACCGCCTCGCCCGGCGTGCGCCGGTCCGCCGGGAGGTCGAAGAGGCGCTCGAGGACGGCGTGCACCAGCGTGCCCTTCGTGGCCGCGGCGTTCGGCGGCTCGGGCACCTTGTCCACCACGCGCAGCCGGAACAGCAGCGGGCACTGCTGGAAGTCCCCGGCCCGCGACGGGGAGAGCGCGGCGGGCAGCTTGACCACGCCGGGACCCGCGTCGAACAGCGCTCCGTCCTCGGCGAACCCGTCCCGCACGTCCGCCGCCGTCCCCGGCACCGCCGCCTCGCCCGGCTCCATCTCACCCATGCCCGCTGAGCTTAGTGCGCCGCACCGACAGAATTCGCCGGGCTGACGCACCGGCCAGGGCAGGTGACACGCGGGAGCTGAGCAACCCGTAGCATCGCCTCTGTGAGCGATGACAACCAGAGCAACGGCGGACGACCTGACCCCAACCGGTCAGCGGGCGGCGGCATCCCGATGGGCGCGCCGTTCGGGATCCCCATCGTCGTCTCCCCGACCTGGTTCCTGATCGCCGCGTTCATCACCTACTACTTCGGACAGCAGATCAGCGACGACGCCTTCGGCAACTGGCGCTACGGCATCGCCTTCGGCTTCGCGGTGCTGCTCTACCTCTCGGTGCTGCTGCACGAACTGGCCCACTCGGTTGTCGCCAAGAGCTTCGGGCTGCCGGTCCGACGGATCGTCATCTACTTCCTCGGCGGCGTCTCCGAGATCGAGAAGGAGCCGGACACCCCGCAGCGCGAGTTCGCCGTAGCGATCGCCGGGCCCGCGCTCTCCTTCGCCCTCGGCGGGATCTTCTTCGGGGTCTGGAAACTGATGGACCATCCGACCTCGTCGGTGGCCTTCGCCGCCTGCCAGTACCTGGTCACCGCGCTGTGGGTGTCCAATATGGTCGTCGGCGTGTTCAACATGCTCCCCGGACTGCCGCTGGACGGCGGACGGGTGCTGCGCTCGGCCGTGTGGGCCGCCACCCGCAAGCCGCTGGCCGGGACCACGGCCGCCGCGTGGACCGGCCGCGCGCTGGCCGTCGGCGTGCTGATCTACGCGATGCTCACGACCAGGGACGCGACCAGCGGCGAGGGTCTTTACACGCTGGTGTGGGCCGCGTTCATCGCCTCGTTCATCTGGATCGGCGCCAGCCAGTCGCTCACCGTCGCCCGGCTGCGCGAGCGGATCCCGACCCTGTACGCGCGCACGCTCACCCGCCGCGCGATCCCGGTGACCTCCGACGTGCCGCTGTCCGAGGCGCTGCGCCGCGCCGCCACCGCCGGGGCCCGCAGCCTGCTCATCGTGGACCACGACGGCCGGCCGACCGCGATCGTGCACGAGGCCGCCGTCGCCGCGACCCCGCTCGAGCGGCACCCCTGGGTCCAGGTCGGGGCCCTGTCCCGGGCGCTGCGCCCCGGCCTGACGCTGACCACCGACCTGTCCGGCGAGACCCTGCTGCAGGCGCTGCGGGCCACCCCGGCCCCCGAGTACCTGGTCACCGAGCCCGACGGCGCGATCTTCGGGGTGCTGGCCGCGGCGGACGTGGAGCACGCCTTCCTCGGCAAGTAGCCGGTTCGGGCTGCTCCCATGGGCCGATAGAATCCATTGGTGAGCGAAACGTACGAAGAGACGGGCAAGGCCCACCGACAGGGTCCCTTCCGACCGGGCGACCTGGTCCAGCTGACCGATACCAAGGGCCGGCACCACACGTTCGCGCTCACCCCGGGCAAGCAGTTCCACACGCACAAGGGCTACTTCGACCACGACGCGCTGATCGGCGAGCCCGAGGGCAGCGTCGTGCGGTCCACCGGGGGCATGGAGTACCTGGCGCTGCGCCCGCTGCTGGCCGACTACGTCCTGTCGATGCCGCGCGGCGCCGCCGTCGTCTACCCCAAGGACGCCGCGCAGATCGTGGCCATGGCGGACGTCTACCCGGGCGCCCGGGTGCTCGAGGCGGGCGTCGGCTCCGGCGCGCTGACCTGCTCGCTGCTGCGCGCGGTCGGCGACGGCGGCCGGGTCTACTCGTACGAGCGGCGCGAGGACTTCGCGAAGATCGCGACCACGAACGTCGAGAACTTCTTCGGCGCCGAGCACCCCGCCTGGACGCTGACCGTCGGCGACCTCGTCGCCGCGCTGCGGCCTGACGAGGTGGACCGGGTCGTGCTGGACATGCTCGCGCCCTGGGAGTGCGTGGACGCGGTCTCCAAGGTGCTGGTCCCCGGCGGCGTGCTGATCTGCTACGTGGCGACCACCACCCAGCTGTCCCGGACCGTCGAGGCGATCCGCGAGCACGGCCGCTTCGCCGAGCCCGCGCCCTTCGAGACGATGTTCCGCTCCTGGCACGTCGAGGGCCTCGCGGTGCGCCCGGACCACCGGATGGTCGGCCACACCGGCTTCCTGGTCACCGCCCGCCGGATCGCCGACGGGGTGGAGCTGCCGGTGCGCCGCCGCCGTCCGGCGAAGGCCGCCGCCGAGCTCGGCGAGGCCTGGGACGGGCTCGCCCCGGAGGACCTGCCGGTGGACGAGACCGAGGCGCGCCAGGCCCGGATCGCCCGCCGCGGCGAACTCCCGTAGTCACCCTCCGGCGCGACCGGTAACAGAAAGGGCTCAGGCGGAACACCTCGTTCCGGCCTGAGCCCCTGTCATATTCGTCACGTGCCGTGCGGGTTTCAGTCCTCTTTAGTCCTCTTTGAGCGGTCCGGCGACGGGCACGCCGTCCGCGCGGCGGTTGACGTGGATGCACTCGCCGGGGCACTCCTTGGCCGAGTCGATCACGTGCAGGATCAGGTCGGCGGGCACCGGGACCCGGTCCCCGGCCCGCTGCCGCAGCTCGCCGTCGGCGCCCTTGACGTACGCGAGCCCGTCGATGTCGAGTTCGAACACATCCTCGGCGTACTGCACGCACAGGCCATCCCCGGTGCACAGGTCCTGGTCGATCCAGACCTCGAGATCCTCGCTGCTCATTCGGCCGGTCATCCCCTTTTTCGCGTCGCGTACACCGTTCACCCTAACAAGTCGCCCCGCAGCGGTGACATTCCGGCCGCCGCGCGGCGAAAACCCTCGACAAGCCGGAGTGCGGCGGGTAATGATCGTGGCCCGGCACGGATTCGACAACGGCGTTGATCCGAACGGGTTGCCCCACCGTCTACATGAACGAGCGGCAAAGGGGAATCCACATGATGGCAGTGTTGGCGACACTGGAGGCCCGATCAGCGGATCCGCGGACGCCGGTGGAGATCCCGGTTTGGACGGGGTCCGAGCCTGGTAGTCACGTTCTAACGTCGCAGCACTCCGCGAGGAGGTGAAGGACCGTGCCAGCCCACGAAGACGACAAGCCCCTGCGCCCCGGCTCCAGAGCGGGTCGAGGCGAGCCGGGTTCAGCCCAGGACGCCCTGAGCCAGGTGGCCTTCCTGGAACAGGAGGTCGCGCTGCTCCGCCGCCGTCTGGCGGAGACACCGCGCGGCAACCGCGCCCTGGAAGACCGCATCAGCGAGCTTCAGGTGACGGTTTCCGGCATGACCGCCAAGAACGAGCGCCTGGTCGCCACCCTGCGCGACGCGCGGGACCAGATCCTCGCGCTCAAGGAGGAGATCGACCGGCTCGCCCAGCCGCCCAGCGGTTTCGGCGTCTTCCTGGACGCCCAGGAGGACGGCACGGTCGACATCTTCACCGGCGGACGCAAGCTCCGCGTGGCCGTCGCCCCGGGTGTCGAGGTCGACGACCTGCAGCCGGGCCGCGAGGTCATGCTGAACGAGGCGCTCAACATCATCGCCGTGCACGGCTACGAGAAGGTCGGCGAGATCGTCTCCTTCAAGGAGCTGCTCGAGGACGGCAAGCGGGCGCTGGTGGTCGGCCACACCGACGAGGAGAAGGTCGTCCGCCTGGCCGAGCCGCTGCTCGACTCGGTGATCCGGGCCGGCGACGCGCTGCTGCTCGAGCCGCGCTCCGGCTACGTCTACGAGCGGGTGCCGAAGTCCGAGGTCGAGGAACTGGTGCTGGAGGAGGTCCCGGACATCGACTACGCCGACATCGGCGGTCTTTCCGGGCAGATCGAGCTCATCCGCGACGCGGTCGAGCTCCCCTACCTGCACAAGGAGCTGTTCCTCGAGCACGAGCTGCGGCCGCCGAAGGGCGTGCTGCTCTACGGCCCCCCCGGCTGCGGCAAGACGCTCATCGCCAAGGCGGTGGCGAATTCGCTGGCCAAGAAGGTCGCCGAGCTCTCCGGCAAGGAGCAGGGCAAGAGCTACTTCCTCAACATCAAGGGCCCCGAGCTGCTCAACAAGTACGTCGGCGAGACCGAGCGGCACATCCGCCTGGTCTTCCAGCGCGCTCGTGAGAAGGCCAGCGAGGGCACCCCGGTCATCGTGTTCTTCGACGAGATGGACTCGCTCTTCCGCACCCGCGGCTCGGGCGTCTCCTCCGACGTGGAGAACACGATCGTCCCCCAACTGCTGTCGGAGATCGACGGCGTCGAGGGCCTGGAGAACGTCATCGTGATCGGCGCCTCCAACCGCGAGGATATGATCGACCCGGCGATCCTGCGGCCGGGACGCCTGGACGTCAAGATCAAGATCGAGCGGCCGGACGCCGAGGCGGCGAAGGACATCTTCTCGAAGTACATCACCACCACCCTCCCGCTGCACGAAGAGGATCTGCGGGAGAACAGCGGGGACCGGGCGGCGACCGTCACCGCGATGATCCAGACCACGGTCGAGCGGATGTACTCCGAGACGGAGGACAACCGCTTCCTCGAGGTCACGTACGCCAACGGGGACAAGGAGGTCCTCTACTTCAAGGACTTCAACTCCGGCGCGATGATCCAGAACATCGTCGACCGGGCGAAGAAGGCCGCGATCAAGGACTTCCTCGACCACAACGCCAAGGGCCTGCGGATCTCGCACCTGCTCGGCGCCTGCCTCGACGAGTTCAAGGAGAACGAGGACCTGCCCAACACCACCAACCCGGACGACTGGGCCCGGATCTCCGGCAAGAAGGGCGAGCGGATCGTGTTCATCCGCACGCTCGTGTCCGGCAAGAAGGGCGCGGAGACGGGCCGGTCGATCGACACCGTCACCAATACCGGGCAGTACCTCTAGTCACACCCGTCTGCGAGGCGCGACAGAGTGGTCGCGCCTCGTACACACTCGGGGAGAAACCGTGGTCGAAGCTGGTCCCCTCCGCTGCCGCGCGCGCCTAAGCTGGTCCGCATGAGCGTACGACGGGTCATGGGCAGCGAAACCGAATACGGCATCTCGGTGCCGGGGCATCCGAACGCCAACGCGATGCTCACCTCCTCTCAGATCGTCAACGCCTACGCCACCGCCATGCAGCGGGCCCGGCGGGCCCGCTGGGACTTCGAGGAGGAGAACCCGCTGCGCGACGCGCGCGGTTTCGACCTCGCCCGGGAGCTGGCCGACTCGAGCCAGCTGACCGACGAGGACTCCGGCCTGGCGAACGTCATCCTGACCAACGGCGCGCGGCTCTACGTGGACCACGCGCACCCGGAGTACTCCACCCCCGAGGTCACCAACCCGAGGGACGCGGTCGTCTGGGACAAGGCCGGCGAGCTGATCATGGCCGAGGCGGCCCGCTTCGCGGCGCTGGTGCCCGGCTCGCTGCCGATCAACCTCTACAAGAACAACACGGACAACAAGGGCGCCTCCTACGGCTCGCACGAGAACTACCTGGTGTCCCGCTCGACCCCCTTCGCCGACATCGTCCGCCACCTCACCCCCTTCTTCGTCACCCGGCAGGTGTTCGCCGGGTCCGGGCGCGTGGGCATCGGGCAGGACGGGCGCGGACACGGCTTCCAGATCTCCCAGCGCGCCGACTTCTTCGAGGTCGAGGTGGGTCTCGAGACGACCCTCAAGCGGCCGATCATCAACACCCGCGACGAGCCGCACGCGGACCCGGAGAAGCACCGCAGGCTGCACGTCATCATCGGGGACGCCAACCTGGCCGAGATCTCCATCTTCCTCAAGATGGGCACGACATCCCTGGTGCTGGCCATGATCGAGGACCGGTTCATCGGCGCGGACTTCACCGTGGACCAGCCGGTGCGCACGCTGCACGAGGTGTCCCACGACCCCTCGCTCAAGCGCCTGGTCAAGCTGCGCTCCGGACGCAAGCTGACGGCCGTTCAGCTGCAGATGGAGTACTTCGAGCAGGCCCGCAAGTACGTCGAGGACCGCTACGGGACCGACGTGGACTCGGTCACCCAGGAGGTGCTCGACCGCTGGGAGTCGGTGCTCACCCGGTTGGAGGCTGACCCGATGCTGCTGCGCCGGGAGCTGGACTGGGTGGCCAAGCTGGAACTCCTCGAGGGTTACCGCAACCGGGACAACGTGGACTGGGACGAGGCCCGGCTGCAGCTGGTGGACCTGCAGTACTCCGACGTGCGCCCGGCCAAGGGGCTCTACCAGCGGCTCGCGGCGCGCGGGCGCTTCGAGCGGATCGTGACCGACGAGGAGATCCTGCGCGCGGTGGACGTGCCGCCGGAGGACACCAGGGCCTACTTCCGCGGCCGCTGCCTGGACAAGTACGCCGACTCGGTGGCCGCCGCGTCCTGGGACTCGGTCATCTTCGACCTGCCCGAGCGCGAGTCGCTGCAGCGGATCCCCACGCTCGACCCGCTGCGCGGCACCAAGCAGCACGTGCAGGGGCTGATCGAGCGCTGCAGGACGGCCAGCGACCTGGTCCGCGAACTGACCGGCGGGAGCTGACGCGGATACCTCAGGGGCCTCGCCCGGCGCGCGAGCCGGGGCGAGGCCCTCGTGCGAGGATGCGCGGAGTTAGGGTGAAATGCCGGGCCGGTCACGATTGCGCGAGGGGTCGGTCCCGGTCGTACCGCCGAACGTGTGAACGCCCCCCGGGCGGGGGAGGGATGATCCAAGAGCGGCGCGGGAAAACCGCTCCCGCTGTCGGTGGACCGGCGTAGGGTCGGTGCCAAGTCCAGTGTGTGCGGAACTGAGCCGTGGTGCGAGAGAGGTGGGTGGTCCGGATGGCAGCCAAGGACACGGGCGGGCAGGAGCGCGCCTCCCGGCAGAGCGAGGAAGTCGACGAGGAGGTCGTCGAGCAGACCAGCGATCTGAAGGAGCGTCAGGCCCGGCTGTCCGAGGACGTCGAGGACGTGCTCGACGAGATCGACGAGGTCCTTGAGTCGGACGCGGAGTCGTTCGTGCGTAGTTTCGTACAGAAAGGCGGGGAATAACTGCAAGCCCTGCCAGCAGAAGCGCATCGTCGAGAGCCGGGACAAGCGCCACGGCTCGAGCCGCAACTATCACCTGAAGCACCGTTACGGCGTCACAGGGGTCGATGCCGAACTGATGACGTATCTCCAGGAGGGCCGCTGCCCGATCTGCGGCAAGCCGGACCCGGAGCACGTCGATCACGATCATGCGACCGGCGAGCCCCGGGGCGTCCTATGCTTCAACTGCAATCAAGGCCTAGGAAACTTTCGCGACGACCCGGAGCTGCTCGCCCGGGCCATCGACTATCTGATGAGAGGAACGCCGTGCGCACCGGAACTGAGGGCACTGGTCCCAACTCCTTTTCAGCGGCCTTCCTGAGCGGCACCTCGATGCCCTCCTTCACCGAATTCCTGGCCGGATACAACCCCGAGTACCTGCCGGGTCGCCGCGCCGCGGCGCTCGGCGCGTCCGGCGGCCCGCTGCCCTTCGACGCGCCGCACGGCACCACGATCGTCGCGCTGGCCTTCCCCGGCGGCGTGGTGATGGCGGGCGACCGGCGGGCCACCGCGGGCAACGTGATCGCCTCCCGGGAGATCCAGAAGGTCTTCCAGGCCGACGAGTACTCCTGCGTCGGCATCGCAGGCGTGGCCGGGCTCGCGGTCGAGATGGTCCGGCTCTTCCAGGTCGAGCTGGAGCACTACGAGAAGATCGAGGGCACCACGCTCTCCCTGGACGGCAAGGCGAACCGGCTGGCCACGATGATCCGGGGCAACCTGGGCCTGGCCATGCAGGGCCTGGCCGTGGTCCCGCTCTACGCGGGCTACGACCTCGAGACGGCGCAGGGCCGGATCTTCAGCTACGACCCGGTCGGCGGCCAGTACGAGGAGCACGGCTTCCACACCGTCGGCTCAGGCTCGGTCTACGCGCGCGGCGCGCTCAAGAAGCTCTACCGGGCCGACTTCGACGCCACCGGCGCGGTCACAGCGGCCATCCAGGCCCTCTACGACGCGGCGGACGACGACTCGGCCACCGGCGGGCCCGACCTGACCCGCCGCATCTACCCGGTGATCGGCGTGGTCACCGAGGACGGCTACCACCGGCTGCCCGACGCCGAGGTCGGCGAGCTCGTCCAGGAGATCGTGGACGCCAGGCACCGGCGCCCCGACGGCCCCAACGCACCGCTCATCTAGCCGACCCCCGCCGCCTACCGAGAAGACTGACGAGGAACCCACGTGAGCACGCCGTTCTACGTCTCGCCCGAACAGTTGATGAAGGACCGGGCCGACTTCGTGCGCAAGAACATCGCGCGCGTAGGCTCGGTCGTGGTGCTCAACTACGACGGCGGCATCCTTTTCGTCGCGGAGAACCGCTCCAGGGTGCTGCACAAGATCTCCGAGATCTACGACCGGATCGGCTTCGCCGCGGCCGGCCGGTACAACGAGTTCGAGAACCTGCGCCAGGCCGG
>Ga0302314_10004040_pt1 | contig 27025 bp, 24 predicted proteins | sample III_Palsa_N2_3_FD_200533 | JGI IMG/M metagenome (GOLD analysis project Ga0302314, IMG submission 200533) | Peat permafrost microbial communities from Stordalen Mire near Abisko, Sweden - III_Palsa_N2_3 | ecosystem: Environmental > Terrestrial > Soil > Palsa > Peat permafrost | place: Sweden...
CATGCGCAAGCTGGCCAGGCGGCTGGTCGACGTGGATCTGCTGTCCCAGGCCGCTGACCTGCTGAAGTATCAGGCGGACAATCGGCTCGACGGCGTGCCGCGCGCCGAGGTCGCCACCGACCTGGCGACGATCGACGTGATGAACCGCCAGCCGGAGGCGGCGCTGAACGCCATCAACGCCTCGCGCACAACCCTGTTGCCCAATGCCCTGAACGCTCAGCGGCGGCTGGTCGAGAGCCGCGCCTGGCTCGGCCTTGGCCAATACGATCACGCGCTGGAGATCCTCCAGAGCGACAAAGGCGCCGACGCCGACGCGATCCGCGCCGAGGTGTCATGGAAGAAGCACGATTGGGGCGGCGCCGGCGGCCAGTTCGAGCGGCTGCTGGGCGATCGCTGGAAAGGCGCGGGCCCGCTCAGTCCGGATGACGAAGCCAAGCTGCTGCGCGCGGCCATCGCGTTGAGCCTGAACGGCGATGAAGCCGGTCTGGCCCGCATGCGCCAACGCTACAATGGCTTCGTCGCCCAGGCGCGCTCGCCGGAGGCCCTGCGGGTCGCCCTGTCCGGCATGGACGGCGCCCAGATCACCTCCAGCGACTTCGCCAAGACGACGGCGGAAAACGACACCTTCGCAACCTGGGTGCAGCTGATGAAGGACCGCTTCCGCCAAAGCCCCGCGCCCGTGGGCGACGGCCGCGCGGTGAAGCCGACCGAGACCGCGAGCGGGACGTCCGCGAAAGGGTAGCTACCGGGTCACGCATTTGATTCCTCATCCTGAGTCGCCCGCGAAGCGGGCCTCAAAGGACGCAGTGGCGGCGCGGGACCGTGCGTCCTTCGAGGCCCGCCGCTTTGCGTCGGGCGCCTCAGGATGAGGAATTTGGGAGGCGTCCACCGGTCAGGGTCAACGGCCGTTGGTATAACGTGGTGGAGGGGGGCCTTGCCGGAGAGGTCTGTGCGACCGGCCAGGCCCCCTCAGTCGCTTCGCGCCACCTCCCCCAACGGGGGAGCAACTTTGTTCTCTGGCGCCGCGAACGAGCGGCGCGCGAAGCTGATGAGAGCCTGGATGAGGTGCGCCTGGTTTCGGTGAGACTGCCCACGGCGGGCGCCAAGCCCACCTGGCGCGTTCAGTTTCGAGCTGTCGGGAACAATCTGGTCAACGTCCGGGTGGACGATGCGAGCGGGGTGGCCCGCATGCAGGCCGGCCCGGACACTAAGGGGCCGGCGGGCGGCGACCCGTCGCCCGCTTCATGCGCCGCCTGCACGACGGGTCAGGGTGCGGTCCGGTCTGGCTGATGATCGTCGCGCTGGCGGGTCCTGCGCCCACGGTGCTGGGCCTCACCGGCGCGGTCATTTGGTTCACCCGCCGCAAGATTGACGCCTCTCGTTTCAATTGAGAAGCATTCTCATTGATTCATTTCGACTTGGGAATTAATAACAATTCGCATTTGCATTCTCAGTTGAGTCCGGGGGACACAAGTGACCATCCACACCAAAACCAGAACGCCGGGGATCGTGGCCCGGCGTCGGCCTTCCGGGCTCGCCTTGGCGGTCGGTGCGGCGGGTCTTGGACTGACGATGTCGCCATCCACGGTCCTGGCGGCGGAAGGCGGGGGCGGGGGCACGGATGTGTCGAGCGTGGTCGTGACCGCCCCTCGGACCGGCTTTGGGAACACCACCAACGTCCTGCACGATCTGCCCCAGAACCTGATGGACATCTCGCAGTCGGTGACGGTGCTGGATAAGACGCTGCTGCAATCCGAGGGCGTCACCTCGCTGGCCGACGCTCTGCACAACGTGCCGGGCATTACGATCGGCGGCGCCGAAGGCGGCCAGATCGGCAACAATATCAACCTGAACGGTTTCACCGCCCGCACCGACATCTATCTCGACGGTTTTCGCGATCGTGGTCAGTACTATCGCGACACGTTCGCCCTGGACTCCGTCGAGGTCCTGATGGGGCCGTCGTCCATGCTCTTCGGTCGTGGTTCGACCGGCGGCGCGATCAACCAGGTTTCAAAGCGCCCCAACCTGAACCCCTCGACGGAGTTTTCCCTGTCGGACACCACCAACGATCTGGTGCGCGGCACGGCCGACCTGAACGCGCCCCTCTCCGACAAGTCGGCGCTGCGCATCGCCGCGATGGGGCAGGAGGGCGCTGTCTCCACGCGAAAACAGACCACCGTCAACGACTACGGTGTGGCTCCCTCCTACAAGATCGGCATAGGCACGCCGACCGAAGTCACGCTGTCGGCCCTGTTGCAGCACAATCGCGATCGGCCGGACTACGGCGTTTCACCCCTTAATGGCCAACCTGTTCGAAGCGGGCGCGACACCGTTTACGGCTATTCCAACGATCGCACGATCCAGGACATCACCGCCGTCGGTGGCGAGATCAAGCACAGCTTCGCCTCAGGCCTTAAGCTGCGCGATCAGCTCCAGTTCAACGGTGTCGACACCGACGCGCGCGAGACCGCTTCGCAAGGCCTCGGCACGGTGGGGGCCAACGGCTTCACGCCGTTCAATCCGGTCGGGATCAGCGCCCTCCCGCTGAGCCAGATGTTCGCGCGGCTGCAAAGCCATGACCGGGTGATCCACGACACTTCGCTCTTCAATCAGGCCGAGGCGAGCGGGGAGTTCGCCACCGGGTGGGTCAGGCACGTCCTCCTGGTGGGGACCGAATTCGGCCACGACGACTATCGGAACCAAGGATACTCCCGCACGGGCTCCTGCAACGGCGTGGCTCTCCCCGCGGGCTATGAAGGCTGCGTGCCGGTCCTGAACCCGCCCTATACGGCCTCGCCGGTCACGACCTCGGTTGCGACGAACCTGGCCACCGGCAAGGCCGACACCGCCGCCGTCTACCTGAACGACACCGTGTCCTTGACCTCTCAGTTCAAGCTCGTGGCCGGCGTGCGCTACGACAACTACGATGCGACCATCACCAATTCGGTCAACATGGCCAATACGCCCGGCAACACGAATTTTCCGCGGTTGAGCCAGGACGTGAACTACACAAGCGTGCGGGCCGGGGCCATCTGGCAGCCGAGCAGGGAACAATCCTACTACGTCTCCTACTCGACCTCCTTCGATCCCTCCCTTGAGCAGCTGACCTCCACCACCGGTCTCAGCCAACCGCTGCCGCCGGAAACCAACACGGCCTATGAGGTGGGCGGCAAATGGGACCTGCTGAAGGACCAACTCGACGTCACGGCGGCGGTCTTCCAGATCACCCAGGATAATTCCCGCTCCCAGAATTCCGACAACACCTACACCGCCAACGGCACGATCCGCGTTCGAGGTGAGCGGCTCGGCGTGGCCGGCAAGCTGACCAGGCGCTGGCAGGTGTTTGGCGGCTATACCCATCTGGACGCCAGGATCATCGACGCCGTCGCGGTGGGCACCCAGGGCAAGGTTCCATCGAATACGCCTGGCGATACGGCCACGGTCTGGACCACCTACGAAGTGGCCAAGCATTGGGAGGCGGGCGGCGGCGCGATCTATCTGTCGCAGCGATATCTGAACAACACCGATCTGGCGAGCGTGCCCAGCTATGTCCGCTGGGACGCCACCTTGGCCTACCGCCAGCCGCGCTACGATATACGGCTCAACGTGTTCAACCTCTTTGACACGCGTTACTACGATAGCCTGATCCAGTCCGATGGCGGTCGCGCCGTGCCGGGCACGGGCCGCACGGCGTTGGTCACTCTGGTCTTTCGCCCATAAAATTCGACGCGGAGGCTCCGATGCTCGTTACAGTCGATCAGGCGCTCGCAGCCGAACAGGTCGCCGAACTGCGCGCCGTTCTGCAATCGGGCGAGCGCGCGTGGGTCGATGGGCGGACAACCGCCGGCTATCAGGGCGCGCCGGTCAAGTTCAACCAACAGATCGACGAGCGGTCCGACGTGGCCGCGCGTTGCCAGGCGATCGTGCTGTCGGCGCTGGAGAGGCATCCGCTTTTCATCAGCGCGGCGCTGCCCAATCTGGTCTACCCGCCCATGTTCAACCGCTACGGCGAGGGCATGACCTTCGGCGCTCACGTGGATGGCGGCGTGCGCATCGATCCGCGCACGGGGCGCAAGCTGCGGACCGATATCTCGGCTACGCTGTTCCTCTCCGACCCCGATGACTATGACGGCGGAGAACTGGAAGTGGTGGACACTTACGGCGCGCACAGCGTCAAACTCGCCGCCGGCGACCTGCTGCTTTATCCGGCGACCAGTCTGCACCAGGTCACGCCCGTCACGCGGGGAGAACGCCTCGCCTCGTTCTTCTGGATTCAACGTCTGGTCCGCGACGACGCGAAGCGAAACCTGATGTTCGAGATGGACACCGCCATCCAGCGGCTCAACAGCACCGGCGCCGACGAGGAGGCGCGCCGGACCCTGGTGGGCTGTTACCACAACCTCCTGCGGCAGTGGTCCGATACCTAATCCGGCCGCTCGGCCGTGGCGATCCGGTTCAGCAGGCCCCAGGCCTTCTCGGTGGCGGAAAACAGCAGGACGATGTTGGCGGCCGCCAGTGTGTCGCGCGTGTCCCTTGCATCCCAGGCCATGCGCGCGGCCGAATAGATCAGCATCCCGAAACCGATCATCGTCGACAGATGCCGCCAAAGCGCCACCATGCGGGTCTCGTGCACCGACGGCTGCGCCGCCGCCTGATAGAGCCGCACCACCACCCAGGCCGTCCAGGTGGCGGTGACCCCCAGGGTCACGCGTCCGAAGGTGCGGAGCGTCATGTCCGGGAACAGCGCCAGCAGGGCGACCATCAGCACCGCCAGATAGTTCTCGAACGCCTGTTCGGCGAGCCGGCGCGAGCCCGTCGGCCCCTTGCTGAGGGCCGCCGCCGCGTTGTTTGACATCGACACGAACAGGAGCCCCGTCAGCGTGGCCGCCGCTGCGCCGATCACAGCGTAGAAATCAAACCATCCCTGCATCCCCAAGTCCCCCCCGGACAGACACGAGCAGCGAGCGTGCGCTCACACGGGCGCTGGGTTTCGCTCGACGAACTGGCGCTGGTGCCAATAGGGGTAGGCGAGCGTGCGTTCGCTGGCCGCGTCCAGTTTCGCCACCTGCTCGGCCGTCAGGTTCCATCCCACGGCGCCGAGGTTCTGCTTCAGCTGTTCCTCGTTGCGCGCGCCGACGATCACCGTCGAGACGGTAGGGCGTTGCAGAACCCAGTTCAGCGCGATCTGCGGGACCGTCTTGCCGGTCTCCGCGGCGATCTCGTCCAGCGCATCGACCACGCGGTAGAGGTATTCGTCGTCGACCGGCGGCCCGAAGGCGGCGGTGGTCGGCAGGCGGCTCACCTCCGGCGGCGGCGCGCCGCGACGCAGCTTGCCGGTCAGGCGGCCCCAGCCGAGCGGGCTCCACACAGCGGCGCCGACCCCCTGGTCGAGTCCCAGCGGCATCAACTCCCACTCATAGTCGCGCCCGATCAGCGAATAATAGGTCTGGTTCACGACGTAGCGCGGATAGCCATACTGCTTGGCGGCCGCGAGCGACTTCATCAGATGCCAGCCGGAGAAGTTCGAGACGCCGACATAACGAATCTTGCCGGCGCGCACGAGGTCGTCGAGCGTCGAGAGCGTCTCTTCCACCGGCGTCTTGGCGTCGAAGCCGTGCAGTTGATAGACGTCGATATAGTCCGTCCCTAGCCGCTTCAGCGATTCTTCCACCGTCTGCAACAGGTGGAAACGCGACGAGCCGACGGCGTTCGCATCCCGACCGTTTCTGAACGTGCCCTTGGTGGAGATGATCACCTTGTCGCGGCGGTCCTTGATCGCCTCGCCCAGGATCGCTTCGGAGCTTCCGCGCGAATAGATGTCGGCGCTGTCGAACATGTTGAGGCCCGCGTCCAGGCAGAGATCGACCATCCGCCGCGCCTCGGCGCCCTCCACCGCCGCGAACCCGAAGGTCCCGCTTGCGGCGAAGGTGGCGGTGCCAAAGCTCAGCGCCGGAACCATCAAGCCTGACGCGCCCAACTGACGATATTCCATGACACTCACCTCCTACTAGCGGCTCCGCGGTTCCGGGACGCGCCTGGTGATCTGCGCCTTGCGCCCGATCCATGGCAAGGGGCCGCCGCCCGGATTTGTGTAATTTTCGGCCATGGGCGCGGCGCCCGCGCGGGTGTAGTATTCGCGGCGGCCAAGGCTTTTTCAGGGGGGACGACAACAGCGGGCGGCCGAACCGCGCAGCAGTGGAGAGCGATCCATGACGACGCTTCAGTCCTTGCACCTCCCGTTTACGCAGACCGGGCCCAATGTTCGCCGCATCAACGAAGACGATCTGCGCTGGGCGCTGTCCGAGGGCTGGAAGGACTTCCAGGCCAAGCGCGGCGACATCCTCTTCCTCGCCCTGATCTATCCGCTGGTCGGGCTAGCCGCCGCCGTCGCGGTGTTCAACGAGCAGTTGCTGCCGATGTTCTTCCCCCTGGTCGCCGGCCTGTCGATCTTCGGCCCGGCGGTGGCTTCGGGCTTCTACGAGATCGCCCGCCGCCGCGAACTGGGCCTGGAGTCGAGCTGGCTGCACTTCCTGGATCCGGTGCGCGGCCGCGGCGGCGCGGGACTGGCCCTGCTGACCGCGGGCCTGGCGGTCCTGTTCGCCGCCTGGCTGCTGGCCGCCTGGGCGATCTATGCCGACACGCTCGGGACCGCTCATCCGGTCGGCGCGGCCGCGTTCTTCCGGGCGGTGTTCACCACGCCGGAAGGCTGGACCATGATCGTGCTTGGCAATCTGGTCGGGTTCATGTTCGCGGCCGCCACCCTGGTGCTGGCCGTCGTCTCCTTCCCGATGGTGGTCGACAAGCCGGTCGATGCGGACGTGGCGGTCTCGACCTCGGTCCGCGCCGTCATGGAGAATCCAAAGGTCATGGCCCTGTGGGGCCTGCGCGTCGCGGGCCTGCTAGCGCTAGGATCCCTGCCGGGGTTCGTGGGGCTGGCGATCGTGCTGCCGGTGCTCGGCTACGCCACCTGGCACCTCTATACGCGGCTGGTGGAGCGCTAACCCACGCCCGCCGATCGGTGGAAGCTCTCAACCAGGCTGCCGGCGACCAGGCGCCAGCCGTCGACCAGCACGAAGAAGATCAGCTTGAAGGGCAGGGAGATCACCACCGGCGGCAGCATCATCATGCCCATGCTCATCAGGACGCTGGCCACCACCAGATCGATGACCAGGAAGGGGATGAACAGCAGAAAGCCGATCTCGAAGGCGCGCTTCAGCTCCGAGATCATGAAGGCCGGCGTGACCACATGGATCGGCAGATCAGCCATCTTGACCGTCTTGGGCGTCTTCGACAGCCGCACGAACAGGCCCAGATCCTCGCGGTCGACCTGGGCCAGCATGAACATCTTCACGGGCTGGGCCGAGGCGTTGAACGCCTGGGGCAGCTCCATCTTCTTGTCCAGCAGGGGTTTGACGCCGGCGTCGTAGGAGGCCTGGAAGGTGGGCGCCATGACGATGGCCGTCAGGAACAGGGCCAGGCTGATCAGCACCGCGTTGGGCGGACTCTGTGTCAGACCCAGCGCCGTGCGCAGCAGGCTCAGCACCACGGTCATCCGCACGAACGAGGTGGTCATGATCACGATCGAGGGCGCCAGCGACAGCACCGTCAGCAGCGCCGCCAGCTGAACCACGCGCTCGGTCAGGCCCGAGCCGGTGCCCAGGTTGATGTTGACCTGCTGGGCCGCGGCCATGGCCGGAAACACCAGACTGACCAGAGTAGCGAGCAGCGCCAGCTTGGCGGCCTGGCGCGCGTCCTGACGCGAAACGCCGAACAAGGCCGCCCTGATCAGGCTCGCGGAACGGACCCACTGGCGCCAACGGTTCTTCATCACTCGCCCTTGCCCTTCGCTGTGGTTCCGCCCGCCAGCAGACGGCCTTCGCCGAGCAGGATCAGTTTCTCTTCCTTGTCGATGCGGACCAGCACCAGCCGCCGGCTTGGATCCAGCGTCAGGCTCTCGATCACCGAAAGGCGCCGCTCGCCGCGGCCGACCTGCAGCTGGCGCAGGCTCTCCGGGCCGAACCGCCGGACGGCCACGACAAGCAGGCCGATCAGGCCCAGCACGATGGCCAGGCTAAAGATCATCCTGGCGATTTCAGCGACGTCCATGGCGGGAATCGACCGGTCCGGCGAGCCCGTCGCGGCCCGCGTCGCATGTCTGGACCAGGCTGATTAACACCCGATTAACCCTGTTCGTTCATCTCTTTAACCATGACTTTCGACGATCTTCCCCTGCTCTCAATGCTGAAAAGCCGGCTCGGATATCTGAACCAGCAGCAGCAGGGAATCGCCGTGAACGTGGCCAATTCCGACACGCCAGGGTTCATTCCTACCCAGCTGAACCCGTTCAAATACAGCCCGCCAGGCAAGAGCATCGTGCCCGGCGGGACGTTGTCACTGGCGCCGGTCCAGACTCAGGCCGCCTTCCTGCCCGGCCACACGACCACGGCCAGCTCCGCCTTCAAGGCCCAGGCCGCGCCGGATTCCGAGGCCCGGCTGGACGGCAACCGCGTGGTGCTGGAAGAGCAGATGATGCGGATGAGCCAGGCGCGCGGCGACTATGACGCGGCGATCAACTTCTATGAGAAGTCGGTCAGCCTGATCCAGCTGGCGCTGAAGGCGCCCGGCAAACCTTGATGGGAGACTTGACGCATGGCTGATCCGATCACCCCCGGCAACGCCGTCAACATGGTCGCAGCTTCGGCCCTGCGCGCCCAACAGGCGCGGATGCGCGTGATCGCCGAGAACATGGCCAACGCCGATTCGGTGTCCACGACCGCCGGCGGCGACCCCTATCGTCGTCAGATCCCCGTCTTCACCCCGAACACGCAGCCTGGCGGTCTGCCCGGCGTGTCCATGAGCTCGGTCGCGGTCGACACCACGCCGTTCACCACCCGGTTTGAGCCCGGCCATCCGTCCGCCGACGCCAAAGGCTACGTCAAGATGTCCAACGTCAATCCGCTGGTCGAAGCCTTGGACATGAAGGACGCCCAGCGCGCCTATTCCGCCAATATCAGCGTGATCGAGACCCAACGGGCGATGGACGCCAGCACCATGACGCTGCTGAAGCAGTAGGGTCCTAGAGCATGACAGCTTTAAGTGGAAACCGGTTAGAGCGGCCGTCATGCTCTAAAATCAACGAGTTAGAGCCTTTTTCAACGCTTCAGATGAAGCCATCTGAAGCTAAAAGGCTCTAGCTGATGGTCGCTCCCTTCGCCGCCGCAAAGGCCTATGCCGCCATCCAGGCGCAGGCGGCCAGCCTGGCCGGCAATGTAGGCGCGTCGGGCCCGTCGACCGGCGCGGACGGCCACGGCTTTTCGGACGTCCTCAAGACGGCGATGAACGACGTCATGCAGACGTCCAAGACCGCCGAACACCAGATGGTGGCGAATGTCCAGGGCAAGGCCGACCTGGTGGATGTCGCCACCGCCATCTCCTCCGCCCAGACCAGCCTGCAGACCGTCCTGGCGGTGCGCGACCAGGTGATCGCCGCCTATCAGCAGGTCATGGCGATGCCGATCTGACGTCGCTGCTCACGCGAGGTCGCCGCGATAGGCAAAAAGCAAGCCCAGCCACGAATGGGACACGACGACACGAAACCGATATCGGCCATCAACCGCCTCGGCGTGGGCCTTGGTTTGCGGCGCCAAACGCAAGGGCAACGGTAGGCCAGCTAGGTTCCAGCCGATCATCCGCCAGACGACGCCGCGCGCCGTCGGCTCCAGGCGGAAGACGAACCGAATGGGTCCGAACTGCTCCTGGAATACGCCGAGCCGGCGAGTGTCTGTGAGCCGGGAGGAAAACCGCGCTGACCCGAATCGACGGGTCCAAGTCTCGCCATGCAGATCCGGTTCCAGCCGGACCTCCACATCGGAGCGTCCCGTTCGGGGTAGGCCGAGCACAAGCCGAAGGAACCGCGCGGGGATCGATCGCCCCGAGCGCGCCAACGCCCGGCCGACGAAAATCGTCTGACTCTCTGCGCCGTGCACCTGCTTTACCGCCGCTGGCAGGCGCTCAAAACGCCGGCCCAGCAGTCGGCAGTAGAGCACCGGACTCTCAACGTGGCTATCGTCGACCCGGGTCCGTATCGGCAGGCCGTCGAGTTCGTGCATGATGTCGTCGATTTCAAGCAGGGCGGTGCAGGCCATCGCGCCGCTTGGCAAATCGCGGCCGGCCAACAGGATGCGGACCAGTGCAGCGGCGGGTGCGGCAGGGATGCTCGGCCCCGCATTGGCGTCCGCCCAAAGCGCCCACCGCGCGCGGATAGGCGTTCCTCGTTCGTCCATTCCAACGGCTGCTACAATCATACCGCCGCGATCCGAGCCCAGCGGGGCCAGCCAGCCGGCAAGCGCGCGCAAGGGGCGGGCCAGAGGGCGGAGCGACCGGGCCAACCCCCAGCGAACCGGCAGGCTGAGCGCAACGAGGCCAAAGTGCAGCGTCGCCAACTCCAACCCCGCCAGGAACAGGGCTTGGTGGCGAACCGAAAACGAAGCCGGCAGCAGATCGAGGTCTGGCGTCTCGCAGAGCGATCCCCAGCGATAGCCCAGCCCCGGCATATCGAGGCGATGCAGATCGGACCAGCCAGGCGCTGTTTCCCAGCCGCCATTCCGGAAAACCCTGACCGGCCGTCCCGCATAGCTGAGGATCGCCCGCACCACCGCCAGGCCGCGCGGCGCGCGCGCCCCCGGAGAGATGGCGGCGGTGACTGCATCCAATCGCCGCCAACCCTTGGTGACCATCCGCAGGACCGCGTGGGACAGGGCAGGCGTCGAGCTGGCGCCCGTCACGGCCAAGACACCGGAAGCCGAGGCCGCGGCTTCGAGCGCGTTGGGAAATCCGGCGACAAAGCCGCGAGCGTCGGCGAGGTCCAAATAGTGTGCGCCCTGGCGGACGGCGGCCAGGGCCAGATCGTAGCTGCTCTCCTGGAATGGTCCCGCAGCGTCGATCACCAGCCATGGCCGAATCTGCGCTAACGCCTCAACGTGGCTGCGATCGAATACCTGCACCGAAATCGCCGCCGCCGGTGCTTGCGCCGCCAGCGTCGCGCGAAGCTGGTCCAAGGACTCCCTTGAGCGCGCAGCCAACACCAAACTGAGTCCCGGCATGGCGGCCAGCATCGCCGCTAGGCGGCTGCCGAACACCCCCGTCGCGCCGATGAGCAATACTTTGCGATTCACCTAGCCGCCGGTGGCATATCGTGGAACCGCGCCCGAAGCGCCGGCGATGGGACTATGCAGGTGCTCCGCTTGCCGAGCAGCTTGTAGCGGTTGCGCGCTGTCCACCGATAGACCGCATCACGCAGCGGTCTTGGGACGAACTTGATCAGTCGCAGCCAACGCCACGGCGGGCGAAGCCGCGCCAACATCGCCACCATGGCGTCTGTGCCGTCGAGCGCCGCGCCGTGATCAAAAAAGAGGAAGGTCGCAGGATCGTCCGGATCGACGCCGCGCTGGGTGGCGAGCTGCCGCCCATAAGGCGATTGGATGGCCGTGAAATGGATCACGCCGTCTTGGTCCACCAGGCTCACCAGACGCACATAGCCGGAGCAGAAATTACAAACCCCATCGAACACCATCAGCGCGTCCGGCATGGAGGCGGTGGCCTCCGGATCGAGCAGGCCTGCAGGCAATGGAGCGGCGAAGGTCACGCGACGATGAACCCTGCTATCGCCCGACCCGGGTCCGGCGCAACCCACGCGCGACGCTTGGGTTGCATAGCGTGTGATCGCTCGGCTGGCCAGTCAACCACGTGTGGTCGCGTTGCTTGCGCTTGGTGGTTTGTCTGTTCTGGCCTCAATACCCTTCCCGCCGGCTCCGATTTACCTCTACGGTGCGTCGATGAGCGAGCCGATGATCGCGCTTGAGGGCGTCTGCAAATCCTTTGACGGCGGTCGGACCGAGGCCGTGGCGGGCGTGACCTTGCTCGTCGCGCCGCGCGCTTTCGTCGCCCTGGTCGGCGGGTCGGGCTCGGGCAAGACCACCCTGCTCAAGACCATCAACCGCCTGATCGTACCGGATAGCGGCTCGGTGCGCGTGGCGGGCGAGGTGGTGGACGCGGCCGAGCCGCACCAGCTGCGCCGCCGGATCGGCTACGTGTTCCAGGAGGTGGGCCTGTTCCCGCATCTGAGCGTGGCGGAGAACATCGCCATCACGCCGAAACTGCTGGGCCAGGCCAAGGCCGAACGGGACGCGCGGGTCGATGAGCTGCTGGATCTGGTCGCCCTGCCGCGCGCCTTCGCCGGCCGCCGCCCCGCGGCGCTGTCCGGCGGCCAGCGCCAGCGGGTGGGCGTGGCGCGGGCTCTGGCGGCGCGGCCGCTGATCATGCTGATGGACGAGCCCTTCGGGGCCCTGGACCCGGTCACCCGCGACGCGGTGGGCGCGGAATACCGGCGCCTGCACGACCAGCTGGGCCTGACCACCTTGATGGTCACCCACGACATGACCGAGGCGGTGCTGCTGGCCGACCGCATCGTGGTGATGGACCACGGACGGCTGATCGCCGAGGGCGCGCCCGCGGAGCTGCTGAAGGACGAGCGGCCCGAGGTGCGCGGCCTGATCGAGACGCCGCGCCGGCAGGCCGAACGCGTGCGCGAGCGGCTGGAGCTGCCCGGTGGATGAGCGCCTCGCCGCCGCGTGGCGGCTCCTGCCGGACTATCTGGGCCAGCATGTGCTGCTCAGCGCCTGCGCTTTGGTGCTGGGTCTGTGTCTCAGCCTGCCGCTGGCGGTGGCGGCCAGCCGCAATGCGCGGCTGCGCTGGATCGTACTTCTGCTGGCCGGTCTGGTGCAGACCATTCCCAGCCTGGCGCTGCTGGCCCTGTTCTATCCGTTGCTGCTGGCGCTGTCGGCGCTCAGTCGGGCCACGTTGGGCGCCGGCTTCTCGGCCCTCGGCTTCCTGCCGTCCTTGCTGGCCCTGACGCTTTATTCGATGCTGCCGATCCTGCGCAATGCGACCACTGGCATACTGGGCGTCGATCCGGCGGTGGTCGAGGCGGCGCGCGGGGTGGGCATGACCGACCGTCAGCGCCTCTTCCAGGTGGAGCTGCCCCTGGCCGCGCCGGTGATCATGGCCGGCGTGCGCACGGCGGCCGTCTGGACCATCGGCGCGGCGACGCTGTCGACGCCGGTCGGCCAGACCTCGCTCGGCGACTACATCTTCGCGGGCCTGCAGACCGAGGACTGGGTGCTGGTGCTGTTCGGCTGCGCGGCCGCCGCGGCGCTGGCCATGATCGCCGACCAGCTGCTGGGCCTGATCGAGGCGGGCGCCGCCTTGCGTGACAGCCGCAGGATCATCGGCGGTCTGGCCGGCCTCGCCGCCGGCACGCTCGCCGCCCTGGCGCCGCTGGTGGTCCTGGGCGGTCCAGTCGACACGGTGGTCATCGGCGCCAAGAACTTCTCTGAGCAGTCGATCCTGGCCCAGGTCATGGCCGACCGCCTGCACGCGGCCGGGTTCTCGGTGACCCAGAAGACCGATCTGGGTTCGGCGGTCGCCTACCGGGCCGTCGCCAGCGGTGAGATCGACGCCTATGTCGACTATTCGGGGACACTTTGGACCAATGTCCTGAAACGGACGGACAATCCGCCCCGCGCCGAGTTGCTCAAACAGCTGACCCAGACCTTGCGCGCCCGTGACGGCGTCGACCTGCAAGGCGCGCTGGGGTTTGAGAACGCCTATGCGCTGGCCATGCGCCGCGACCGGGCGCAGGCGCTGGGAATCAGGACCATCGCCGACCTGGCCCGCCGCGCGCCGGAGCTGACTCTGGGGTCGGATCTGGAATTCCTGTCCAGGCCGGAATGGAACGCGTTGCGGAACGCCTATGGCCTCACCTTCAAGGCCGCGCGGCGTTTCCAGCCGACCTTCATGTATAAGTCGGTGACCGGCGGCGAGGTCGACGTGATCTCGGCCTTCTCCAGCGACGGGCGCATCGTCGCGGACGATCTTGTCGTGCTCGGCGATCCCAAACAGGCCATCCCGCCTTACGACGCGGTGATCCTGCTCTCGCCCAAACGCGCCCACGACCCGCGCTTTCAGCGCGCCCTGGCCCCGATGCTGGGCGCCATACCGGTCGAAACCATGCGCAAGGCCAATCTCAGCGTCGACCGCGACCAGAACAAGGCGATCCCCGCCCAGGCCGCGCGGACGCTGGAGGCGACGATCGGGCGATAATGAGCAGGTTATGCCCCCCGACGCTTCCTATCGGCTCCCAATCTCCTCATCCTGAGGTGCTCGTCGCGTAGCGGCGAGCCTCGAAGGACGCACCTTCCCATCCGCCTTTGCGTCCTTCGAGGCCCGCTTCGCGGGCGCCTCAGGATGAGGACCAAAGTGTCAGTCTCAAAGGTCGTCGTTATCAGTCAGCGTTCGCGCCGATACCAGAACGCGTCCGGCGTTCGCGTCATTCCCGCCCGCTCGTAGAAGCCCACGGCTTCCGGCACGGACGCCAGAATCAAGGTGACCGTCGGCCCCAGCCGCCGGCGCGTCTCGTCCAACAGCCCTTTTCCGACGCCCAGCCCCTGCGCCGAAGCGCAGACGGCCAGTTCGGCCAGATAGCAGCACCAGGCGAAATCGGTGACGCAGCGGGCGATCCCCACCAGCGGTGAGCCGGGGGTTCGCAGCCGGGCGGTCACGATCAGATCGGCGCCCGAAAGCATCTTCTTCAATCGGGCCTCGTCCTCGATCGGACGGGTCGTTCCCAGCCCCGACTCCACCAGAACGCGCCGAAACTCGGCCAAATCCAGGTCGGGTTCCTGTGAATAGAGAATGTCGGGATGTTCGGTCATACCAGCGGACTACCTTTCTCGTCTGGGATGTCGGAGCGGCTTGCGGCCGCAACCTCGCCGACGTCTTAGCCCGCTGTTAACCATGTCCGACCCACTGTCCACCCCATCGATTCCACCTGTTCGAAGGGCTTAAGCATGACCGGCGCCGAGGTATTGGACGTCGCGCGCAGCGCCGTCTGGCTCACCCTTCAGATGTCCGCCCCGATCATGATCGTCGGCCTGGTGGTCGGGGTGGGCATCGGCCTGTTTCAGGCCCTTACGCAGATCCAGGAAGCGACCTTGGTGTTCGCGCCCAAGATACTGGCTATCTTCCTGTCGCTGCTGTTGCTGTTGCCGCTGATGGGGGCGCTGATGGCGGGCTTCATGCAGCAGATCGCGGCCCGCATCGCGGGGATGTAGGTCTTGGAACAATACGCAACGGCGCAGCAGGTCTGGGTCGGCGCGCTGGTGTTGTTCCGGGTCGGCTCCTTGCTCATGCTGATTCCCGGCATCGGCGAAGGCTATGTGCCGGTGCGGATCCGCCTGTCGCTGGCGCTGGTCCTGACCTTGTGCATCGCGCCGATCGCCGCGCCGAGCCTGCCGCCGCTTCCCGCCGATATCAGCGGCGTGTTCGGCTATGTGATTCGCGAGTCCTTGATCGGTCTGATGATCGGCCTTCTGCTGCGATTGTTCCTGGGTACGCTGACGACGACCGGTGAGCTGATATCGCTGCAGACCACCTTGGCCTTCGCCCAGACCACCAACCCACTACAGGCCGCGCCGGCGACCACGATCAGCACCTTCCTGACCATTATGGGGGTGACGCTGGTGTTCGACACCGACCTGCACCGGATGTTCCTTTCGGCCATCGTCCACAGCTACACCCTGTTTCCACCGACCAAATCAGTCCCGATCGGCGACGCGGGAACGCTCGCCATCCAGACGGTGGGGTCCACCTTTGCGCTGGGCGTGCAGCTGGCTGCGCCAGTGATCGTCTTCTCGCTGGTGTTCAACGTCGCCGCGGGGCTGATCGGCCGGGTCATGCCCCAGTTCCAGATCTTTTTCGCCGTCACGCCGCTGACGCTTTTGTTCGGCCTGTCGCTCTTCGCGCTCAGCCTCGGAACGATCGGCATGGTCTGGATCCGGTCTTATTCCGACTTCGTGCGGATCTTCGCGTGAACCGGCATGGCTGAAGAATCCGACTCCGGCTCGAAAACAGAGGACGCGTCTCCGCGAAAACTCCAGGAGGCGCGGAGCCGCGGCGAGGTTCCCAAGTCCCACGACGTGGTGTCCTTCGCCTCCTTGGCCGTCGTCAGCGGGGTGCTGCTGTTCGCCGGCGGCGGTTTGGCGCACGGCATGATCGACCGGCTGCGTCCGTTCATCTCGCGTCCCGACGACTTCGACATGGCCAACGGCGGCGGGATTGCCGTCTTGCGGCTGGCCCTGGCGGCGGCCGCGCCGAGCCTCATCGCGGTCCTCGGCGCCGCCATGTTTGCCGGCGTGGCCGCGAACGTGATCCAAACCGGCTTTATGCTGACCACTGGGCCTTTGACGCCCAATCTGGATCGCCTGTCGCCGCTGCAAGGTTTCAAGCGGCTGTTCGGCATCGACGGGTTGGTTCAGTTCCTGAAGTCGAGCCTGAAGATCGGCGTGCTCGGCGCGATCGCCTGGTTCACGTTGTCGCCCCACGCACGCGAGTTGGAAAATCTGGCGGCGCTCGATCCGCTGTCGCTGCTGCCCATGGCGGTGCGGGATCTGCGCGACCTGCTGTTCGCCGTGCTGGCCTTTCTGGCGCTGGTCGCCGGCTTCGACTGGTTCTGGCAGCGCTACCGCTTCATGGAGCGCATGCGGATGAGCAAGGAAGAGCAAAAAGAAGACTTCAAGCAAGCCGAGGGCGACCCGCGCATCAAGGCGCGAATCCGCCAGTTGCGCCAGGAGAGGGCGCGGCGGCGGATGATGCAGCAGGTTCCCAAGGCCACCGTCGTAGTGATGAACCCGACCCACTACGCCGTGGCCCTGCACTACGAAGCTGGCGAGACGGCGGCGCCGATCTGCGTGGCCAAGGGGCTGGACACCCTGGCGCTGCGCATCCGCGAGGTCGCCGAGGCCCACCGCGTGCCAGTGATCGAGGACCCGCCGCTGGCGCGGGCCCTCTATGCGACGGTGGAGATCGACGACGTGATCCCGCGCCAGCACTATGACGCCGTGGCCAAGATCATCGGCTTTATCCTGCAGACCGCCCAGACGCGCCGGAGCCGCTTGTGAACAGGAAGTCGCTTGTGAGCCGGCAAGAACCATGGCTGTGCGACGAGTCGCGGGCCGACCCAGTTGAGATCACACTATGACCATGACTGATTCGCAGGCGAGGCCCGCGCCGGGCGCGGCGAACGACACGGCCGAGGCGGATTCCGCTGTCGCGCGACTGACCGGCCCGGACCGTCGTCGGTCGGCCAGGTTCGACCCGTTGACCGCTGCTGCGGCCACCTTTTTCGGGCTGGCGCTGATATTCGCCGTCTATCCGGCCCTGCACGCCGGGCCGCCGATCCTGGCGGGGCTGCTTCTGTTGCTGGGCCTGGCCGCCGTGGCCTTCTTCACGCTTCTGGCCTTGCGCAGCGGCCGTCGTGAGATCGACGAGGGGGTGGGCCCGGAAGCCGTCGTCGATGCCCTGTCCGAGCCGTCCGCCCTGGCCACCGCCGACGGCCGGATCGTGCGGTCCAACAACGCCTGGGCCCGCTCGGTCGGCGGCGGAGGACGACTGCCGAAGGCGGTCCAGGCCAGTGGTCTGTTCGACGCCATGACCGCCGCGCGCCGGGGCGAGGCGGCCGGCACGCTGCTGCGCGTCAACGGCGACAGCCGTACGGCGCTGGTCTCGATGCTCGGGCCGCGCCGGTTTCTGGTCCGATTGCCGCCAAGGCCGGAGCGGGTGGTCGAAGTCCGCGACGCACCGGCGCAGGCCGAGGCGTTGGCGCCTGGCGCCCGCACGGCGGGTGGACCTGACGCTTTCGCGGCGACAGCGCCGTTCGGCGCGGCGATGCTCCACGGCGCGGATCCGCTGGAAGCGACCATCGGAGAGGTCAACGCCGCCATCACCGCGATGTGCGGCGGCCGCGCTCTGGCAGGCGTCCGCCTGGCCGACCTGATCGAGCCGAACTCCTGGCGCGAAGCGGCCTCACGCATCGCCGACGGGCGCAGCGGTCCGGTCGAGGTTCACCTGGCCCACGACCCGAGCCGGATCGCCCAGCTGTATCTGGTCCGCGCCAGCGACGGCTTCGTGGCCTATCTGGTGGATGTCTCCGAACAGAAGCAGGTCGAGCTGCAGCTGTCGCAGTCCCAGAAGATGCAGGCCATCGGCCAGCTCGCCGGCGGCGTGGCGCACGATTTCAACAATCTGCTGACCGCGATCCAACTGCGGCTGGACGAGCTGTTGCAGCGCCATGCGGTGGGCGATCCGTCCTATGAGGGTCTGAACGAAATCCGCCAGACCGGCCTGCGCGCCGCGGATCTGGTCCGCAAGCTGCTGGATTTCTCCCGTAAGCGGACGGTCCAGCGCGAGGCGCTGGAACTGGGCGAACTGATCAGCGAGTCCGAGGTCCTGCTGCGCCGGCTGCTGCGCGAGGATGTCAAGCTGGAGACCGACTACGGCCGCAACCTCCCGCTGGTGCGGGCGGACAAGTCGGCCCTGGAAAACGCCATCATGAACCTGGCGGTCAATGCGCGCGACGCGGTGCGCGCCCAGGGCGGCGGAGTGGTCAAGATCCGCACGGCGCGGCTGTCCCACGCCCAGGCCCGGGACCTGGGTTATGCCGACAAGACCGCCGGACCGGGCGAGGTGGCGCTGATCGAGGTGGCTGACAACGGACCGGGCATTCCGCTTGAGGTGCGTGAGAAGATCTGGGAGCCGTTCTTCACCACCAAGGCGGTCGGTGAGGGCACGGGTCTGGGCCTGTCCACCGTCTATGGCATCGTCAAGCAGGCCGATGGCTGGATCCATCTGGAATGTCCGCCGGGGGGCGGCACCGCATTTCGTATCTTCCTGCCGGTCTATACGCCGCCGGTCAGCACGGCGCCCGCGCCCGAGCCGGTCGCGCCTCGCCCACAGGTCGCGCGCGACCTGTCCGGCGCCGGACGGATCCTGTTCGTCGAGGACGAGGACGCGGTGCGCGGCGTGGCGGCCAGGCTGCTGCGCGCCCGTGGTTATGAGGTGATCGAGGCCGCCGACGGCGAGGAGGCCCTGGTGCTGGCCGAGGAATACGCCGGAAAGATCGACCTTCTGATCTCGGACGTGATCATGCCGGGCATCGATGGGCCGACCTTGCTGAAGAAGGCCCGCGTTTTTCTGGGCTCGGCGCCGGTGATGTTCATCTCGGGCTATGCGGAGGCGGAGTTTTCCGACCTGCTCGAAGACGAGCAGGGCGTGACGTTCCTGCCCAAGCCGCTGGACATCAAGACGTTGGCTGAGCGCGTGAAGCAGCAGCTGCAGGCGGCCTGAACGGCTGGGGGGCAAGGTGACGGCCAAGCTCCTCCCCCGCGTTGGGGGAGGGGGACCGCCTGTAAGGCGGTGGAGGGGGCCTTGCCGGAGGAGTCTCTGCGACTGCAAGGCCCCTCAGTCGCTTCGCGCCAGCTCCCCCAACGGGGGAGCAGCCCGATCTCTGCGTCGCAAGTGAGTCATGCCGATCAGGAAGAGCTCGCCTCGGCCAGCGTGGCGGGGCGGAACGCCAGGTGTTTGGAGCCCAGGAAGGTCAGGCACAGGCCCGCCGCCGAACCCATGGCCAGCGGAATCAGCAACAAGTGCTTGAGCTGCGGCGCAAGGGCGATCGCCAGCGTATAGACGCCGATGTTGGCGATCCCGCCCGCGCCCTGCACGGCCACATAGATCAGCGCCTGCCGCGCCGTTCCGTGCAGGGTCGGACCGCGGAAGGTGAAGCTGCGGTTCAACAGCCACGTCGCTCCCACCGCCACGCTGAACGAGCAGAGCCGGCCGGTGAAATAGTCGAACCTGGCCAGGCCGACCAAAAGATGCAGCACGCTAGCGTCGATGGCGAAGCCGCTGGCGCCGACCAGACCGAATCGCAGGAAGGCGAAGTCGATCCGGCGCTCGACCGCCTGGACCATCGGCAGGTCGCGGATCGGCTGCAGCTGCTTCAGGACCATCTGGCCAAAGCCCGCCGGGATCACGGAAATCACCGACAGGCTGGCCGCGGCGGTAATCAGCCAGGTGATCCGCGCCTGATAGCGCGCGAAGGTTCCCGACAGCGCGCCGCAGACAAAGGCGTTGATCACCACCGCCCCCAGCATCAGGGCGATCATCATCAGAAACCGGGTGCGCTCGTCGCTCCAATCGAAGTTCCGTTCGACCAGGGCGCGCCGCAAGTCTCTTAGGCTGAGCCTCCAGCCGATGAGCGCCAGGCCGAGGATCGTCAGGCCGCCGTGCAGCCACATCGACCCGTTGATCGACAGGCGCGGCGCGCACTCCCAATGATCGCGTCCGCAGTCAGCGGCGCGATTGATCAGCCATGGGAGGTTGGTCGTGCTCCAATAGTCGTTGGTCAGATAATAGTGGGGGTTCTTCAGAGGGTCATCGAGGGACACCAGGACCAGCTCGTTGAGCCAGTTGCTGGTCGAGGCCGTGATCTGACCGATGGGGTCGTACAGGAAGGCGTGCAGGACGAAGCTGTTTTCCTCACGCTCCATCTGGAGGCGGTTGTCGTAGCCGGTGACGTTGAAGATGCCCTTCTTGCGGTCGTCGGACCACAGCATGTCCTGGGAATTGGTCAGATCCAGCTTGCGGAACTGGCAAAGGACATAGGTCGCGCCATGGTCGCAGGCGTAGCGCAGATACCGGCGGCCGGGCCCGTCGGCGATCACCCGCATGGCCAGGAAGGGCGGCCGGCGCATCTCGTCGCCGGTCTTGAGAAGCACGGCCTCCTTGTAGATGGCGTTGGCCAGCAACGCGCCGATGATGGCGGCGAACACCGCCGAACCTGAGGCCATGGCGGTCAGACGCGGCGCCTTGAGGACCTTGAACAGCGTCACGCCGATCCCCAGCACCGCGATCGTGGTCAGCAGGTGAGAGGTGTGGAAGGTCATCGCCGCGCCCAGCAACAGCCCAAGCGCGATCCGCTCCAGCGTCGCCAGCCGATCCCAGAACACCAGGATCAGGACCGTGGCTGCCGCCGCATAGCCGGAAAACACGTCCGGCATGGCGAAGCCGGCGAAGAAGGGCAGGGTCGAGCCGAAGGCCACGGCAGCCTCGGCGGCCAGTGCGGTCCACAGCGCCGCGCCCGGCACGGCGGTTCTCCACAACAGGAAGGCCAGCCATGCCCCGATCGCGGCCTGCACGGCGGCCGTCAGCCAGATGTTGGCGATCCGCTGGGTGACGTAGAGAAGCGCCCCGTAATAGGGCGATCGCGCGCCGATCTCGGTATGCGACATGTGCAGGTCGGCGGCGGCCTGCTTAGCGTCGGCGATCTCGTCCGGGTCGGTGGGGACCGGATCGGGGGCTTTCAGATGCAGGGCCACGGCGGCGCCGACGACGAAGGTGCGGCCCTCGATGAAATAGTCGTCGGTGTCCGTGAACACGGCGGGGCGCCCGTTGATCAGCACCACGGCCATGATCATCAGGGTCCCGGCCGCGACAACCAGCAATGACCACCATCGAGGCATCACGTTTCGAATTCCGCTCAACGTCGAAGAGTGAACATGGACGCCAGAAAACCTGACGCCGCCAGCTGAATGCTGACCGCGACGGCGGTTAAGGCGATCACTAGCACCCGCATGACCAGATTATACGGGATTGGCCCAAATCCTAGGCTGGCCCAGTGCATCACCGCCCAGGCCACGCCTGCCACGCCCCCCAGGAAGACCACCACCGCGACCTGCAGGATCCGCTCCAGGCTGAGCCCCAACAGGAACTGCTTGAAGTTGGTGGTCGGCGGCAGCACGCCCTCGATCATCTGGTACCGGCGCGCCAAGGCGCCGAACATCATCAGCTGGACCCCGATCAGGATGGCGAAACAGGCCACCACCAGCGAATGAACGTCCAGTTCGATCCTCGGCGTGATCCACACCGAATGGCGCGCCAGCAGGGCTGAGCCCGCCACGCCCGCGGTGATCAGCGACAGGCCTGGATAGATGAACAGCCAGCGCGGGCTGTGCAGCAGCAGGAACCGCAGGTGCCGCCAGCCGTCGCGCCAGCTTCGCAGATGCGGCGGCCGGGACCGGCCGTCCTTCTTCAAGGTGGTCGGCGTCTCGACGATGTTCAGATGGTTCAGCGAGGCCTTGACCACCATCTCGCTGGCGAACTCCATGCCGGGGCTCTGCAGGCGCAGGTCGAGGATCGCCTGGCGCGAGAACCCTCGCAGCCCGCAATGAAAGTCGCCGATGGGTATGGAATAGAACAGCCGGCCCAGGAACGACAGCACAGGGTTGCCCAGATAGCGGTGCAGGGGCGGCATGGCGCCGGGAGCAATGCCGCCCTTGAAGCGGTTTCCCATCACCAGGTCGGCGCCCCCCCGCAGGCCCTCGACGATGCCTTCCAGGTTTTCGAAATCGTAGCTGTCGTCGGCGTCGCCCATGATGACATAGCGGCCATGGGCGGCGCTGATGCCGCCGATCAGCGCTGCGCCGTAGCCCTTTTCCGGAATGGAAACCACCCGCGCGCCAAGCGCCTCGGCCATGGCCTGGGAGCCGTCGGTCGAGCCGTTGTCGGCGATCAGGACCTCACCGGCGACGCCATGGCGCCGCAGATAACCCATGGCCTTGCGCACGCAGACCTCGATGGTCTCCGCTTCGTTCAGGCAGGGCATAAGGATCGTCAACTCGATCGGCTGAACGGCGGCCTTGCGACCGCCGGCCGGAGATTCACGCTTAAGGGCCGCTTCGGCCATATGTTCTCCTCGTCCGCGGACCCCACGCTCACGGATCATTGCGTGGTCGCTACGTCGCCGACCGCGGACTCGTCAACGGTCTGCAACGTCGCGCCAACCAATTCTAGTACGGATTCGGCCGTTTGACAGGAAAGGCCTCATTCGCGGGCCCGCCGCGCGGTCTGCAGTCTAGCCCTTCCCCATTGCATGGGGCGAGGGTTCTGTCGCGCCGTTCTCCCTGGCGCCCCGACTGAGCCGCCGCCGCCAGTCATCCCCAGGTTTCCACGACCCCGCGACGGCGGGCGGCGGGCGTCGCCCCGGTCTTGGCCGGAATCTGCGGATCGCTGGTCGGCTGGCCGTAGAGCCAGCCCTGCGCGAAGTCGACGCCCGAGCGGCGCAGGACGTCCTCCACGGCCTGGGTCTCCACCATCTCGGCGACGGTGGTGACGTTCAGTTCGCGGCAGAGGCCGACTAGGTGGCGGATCATGGCGTCGTCGCGGCCGGAGCTGGTCAGTTCGCGCACGTAAGAGCCGTCGATCTTGACCACGTCGACGGGCAGTTGCTGCAGATAGGCGAAGGACGCCGCGCCGGATCCGAAGTCGTCCAGGCAGACCTCCAGGCCCCTGGCCTGCAGCGCCTCGATATGGCGCCGGGCAAGCCCAAGGTCGTCGATCGCCGCGGTTTCGGTGATCTCGACGATCAGCCGGTCCGACAGACCGCCCGGCTTGGTCAGGCGTTCGATCGCCGCGATGAAGCTGGAACTGATGATGCTGCGGCCGGACGCGTTGAACGCGAGCCGCAGCTTGCCGGTCTTGTCGGCGCGCAGCCGGGCGACCGTCTCCTCGGCCACGGCGATGTCGAGGTCTTCGATGATATCGAGTTCTTCGGCCATTCGGATCATGGCGAACGGGCTTCGATCGCCGTCAAAACGGATCAGCGCCTCATGGTGGTGCACGACGCCGTCCGCCAGCGATATGACCGGCTGGAACACCAGCTTGAATTTTCGCGCCTGCACCATCGCGCCGAAAGCGCCGGCCTGTGAGACGGTGCGCTGGACCGACTGGCCCAGCACGTCCGACAGGCTGTCGCCGGCCGGCGCCTCGCCATCGGCCAGGAAGCTGTCCAGCGAATAGCGCAGAGCGCGCATCAGCTTGCCGGAGGTCTGTTGGGCGTCCACGTCGACGGAATGGGCTTTCGGCTCCAGTGCCGCGCCCAGCACGCGGCTCAGGCGCCGCGCCATGGCGTCAGCGGACTCACCCTTGCGCCGCAGGACCGCAAAGCGTTGGTCGCCCAGGTCCGTGGCGGCGTCTTCGATCGCTTCCGCGCGCAACGCGCCCGCGACCCGTCTATCCAGGGCCGCCGATTCTTCGGGCGACAGATGCTTGCGTTGATCGAGCAGGCCTGCGAATTCGACCAGTCCGAGTTCAAGTTCGGCCCCGCCGCTGCGAGCGGTATCGATCAGGCCGCGGGTGATGGCCTCGAAGGCCTCCCGCTCATGCAATCCACCGCTCGTCTTGCGCGCCGGGGGTTTGCGTTGCGAGAGCGTCAGAGCGCAGGACGTGCGTGGCGGGTTCTGCGGCAGGCGGAACATCGACAGGCCAGCATAGCGGGGGTTGCTCTTGTCCGTCGTCGCCATCTGCACGTCGATCGGGCCGCGCCGCTGCCCGTCGACCAGGCCCCCAAGCAGGGCCTGACCCAATTCCTGGTCGTCGATGTCGAAGAGCTCGCTCCAGGGACAGCCGATCAGCGTCGTATTATCGCGCCCGGTCAGTTGAAGACCCGCGCCGGCGGCATAGGTGATCACCCCTTGGCTGTCGATCTCGAACAACAGGTCGGCGGTGGCGAACGCGAAACCCACGAAGCGAAAGACATCATTGGCCAAGTGGGTGGTCCCCGCGCGGTTTCTTGGCCGATATCTAGCTCGTCAAAGTTTAAAACTCATTCAAGGCGCGGGACATTGCGGCGCGTTGAATAGACGTCGAAACCGCTTTCGGGCGGGCGTGGAAAACGCGATAAGGCGGCGGCCTGACCAGCCTCTCGCCCCTTTCGCGGCGGTCGCTCCGGGTCCGGCCATCCTGGGTGGATCCGTTGCGGGGCTGGCGTCATGATGTTTCACAATCGGCGTGGCGCGGCGTCCTGGGCGGCCGGCCTGGTCTGCGCGTTGGCCGCGGCGCTGGCGGCGGCGCCCTGCGTGGCGGCGGGCGGACTCGTCAGTACCTATGTGCTGATGGGCGAGGACGGCGGGCCTGTGGCGCGAGCGCTCACCGAGGCTTCGGATTGTCCCAGCCTCTCTATCGATGGCAGGCCCAGCGCGATGACCATCCGCGCGCGGGCCGAAACGGTGGCCCAGCGGCCCACCCGCTCCAGTGTCGAAGACTCCAAGCCCTCGGTCTTCGCCCTGCTGACCTGCGAGGCGGCCATTCCGAGCGGCGTGAAATCCGCCTCGATCGAAGGCCGCTCCTTGCCGCTGCCGCCGACCGAAATTCGCCGGCTGGTGGTGTTCGGCGATACCGGCTGCCGGCTGAAACGGAGCGACAACGCCTATCAGGCCTGCAGCGATCCGCAGAAATATCCGTTCGCCAAGATCGCGGCGACGGCGGCCAGGTGGAAGCCGGACCTGGTCGTCCATGTGGGCGACTACCTCTACCGTGAGAACGCTTGCGCCGCGGACCAGACGGGCTGCGCGGGCAGCCCCTGGGGCTACGGATCCGACGCCTGGCGGGCGGACTTCTTCACGCCGGCCGACCCGCTCTTGCGCGCCGCGCCCTGGGCCGTGGTGCGCGGCAATCACGAATCCTGCGCGCGGGCGGGGCAGGGCTGGTGGCGGTTCCTGGACCCCCGGCCCCTGATCGCCGGACGCGACTGCAACGATCCGGCTCATGACGACGTGGGCGACTACAGCGACCCTTACGGCATGCCGCTGGGCGAGGGGACCCAGTTGATCGTCTACGACAGCTCGAATGTCCCCGGCGACCCGATCCCCGCCGATGATCCGCGCGCGGCCCGATACCGCGACACCTATCAAAAGATCGAGGCCCTGACCCGGCGCGCGGAACACAACATCCTGGCCGACCACCACCCGGTCCTCGGCTTCGCGGCCCGGCTTTCAAAGACGGGCGAGCCTCGCCTGGATCCGGGCAACGGGGGACTGCAGTCGGTGTTTGGAGCGATCAATCCCATGCTGTTTCCGCCCAAGGTGGATGTGCTGCTTTCCGGTCACATCCACCTCTGGGAAATGGTGAGCTTCAAGAGCGACCACCCCGCCCAGTTCATAGCGGGCTTTGGCGGGACCCAGGAGGATATCGTGCCCCTGCCGGCCATACCGCCGCCGGACGCCACGCCCGCGCCTGGCGCCGTGGTTCAGGCCATGAGTTCCTGGGTCGACGGGTTCGGCTTCATGACCATGGAACGTGTGTCGGCCGATCGCTGGACGGCCCAGATCCGCGATGTCGACGGCGACGTGGTCAACACCTGCGAGATCAACGGGAGCAAGGCCGTCTGCGCCAAGAACCAGGTGGCGCGCCGGTAGAGCGCGTTCCGAAAAGTGGGAACCGGTTTTCGGAAAAAACGCGCTCCAAAACAAAGAGCGCGTTCCGAAAAGTGGGAACCGGTTTTCGGAAAAAAACGCGCTCCAAAACAAAGACCTAAACAGGCTCAAGGCTTGCAACGGCCTTCGGTGCGCGGCGCCGGACGGGCCGGCCGCGGCGCGGTTTCGGCGGGCGTTCCCGCCGGCGAGCCAGGAGTTCCAACGGTGACAATCCCAGCGATTTCAGCAACTTCAATGTTGTCGGGACTACAGTCCGTGGTCACTGCGGCCCAGGGTGGCCTCTCCGCGTTGACCGGGCAAAATCTGCCGAGCACGGCAAGTTCCACCCCCTCGGCGACCACGGCGCAGACTTCCAGCGCCTCCAGCCAGTTCGCTTCAACCACCTTGGCGTCGCTGATTTCCACGCAGGCCAACCAGTCGTCCAGCTCCGCGACGGCGGCCGCCATGCACGGCCACCATCACCATCACGGCGGCGGCAGCTCAAGCAACAGCAGCTCGAGTTCGTCGGTCAGCTCGAACACGTCTGTCGCCGCGCCCACGCCCAGCGGCGACAGCGCCTCGACGGGTACAACCCTCGGCAGCCTGGTCCAGTCGCTGGCCTCGACCGTTCTCTAGATTTTAGGAGCAGCCGGCTCTGACCGGCTGCTCCGTTTCGATCAGGCGTCGAACACGATCACCGAGCGGGCCAGTTCGCCCTTCTTCATCTCGGTGAAGGCGTCGTTGACCTGTTCCAGCTTGATCCGTTGCGAGATCAGTTCGTCCAGCTTCAGCTTGCCGTTCATGTAGAAGTCGACCAGCCGCGGCATGTCCACCGGGAAGCGGTTGGAACCCATCAGCGAACCCTGGATCCGCTTGTCGCCCAG
>Ga0302314_10004041_pt1 | contig 27022 bp, 31 predicted proteins | sample III_Palsa_N2_3_FD_200533 | JGI IMG/M metagenome (GOLD analysis project Ga0302314, IMG submission 200533) | Peat permafrost microbial communities from Stordalen Mire near Abisko, Sweden - III_Palsa_N2_3 | ecosystem: Environmental > Terrestrial > Soil > Palsa > Peat permafrost | place: Sweden...
CCGCCGAAGGTCTCGGCCATCACCTTCGTCAGCGCCGCCGTCAGCGTCGTCTTGCCGTGGTCCACGTGTCCAATCGTCCCCACGTTCACGTGCGGCTTGGTGCGTTCAAATTTCTCTTTCGACATGGCTACAACCTCTGGCGCGACAACTTTATCTAAACAAAACTACCTGGTGCTGACGTCCGGGATCGAACCGGAGACCTCGTCCTTACCAAGGACGTGCTCTACCAACTGAGCTACGTCAGCGATTCTTTCCAACTGCTGGAGCGGGTGATGGGAATCGAACCCATGCCATCAGCTTGGAAGGCTGAGGTTCTACCATTGAACTACACCCGCCGATGGCAACCGCAACCTGTCTTTTTTCAGACGGATCCACCCCGTCTTGGTGGAGGGGGAAGGATTCGAACCTTCGAAGGCGTAAGCCGGCAGATTTACAGTCTGCTCCCGTTGGCCGCTTGGGTACCCCTCCGCGAAAACGAGCCGCGTATTCTGATTTCCGCCTGCTGGAGAGTCAATGCGCAGGGAAAGTAAATTTTCGACCCCCGCGGACGACGGCGCGGCAGGGATTGAGCCCGACCCAGTAGCCGAGCTCCTCGGGTTCACTGATTCCCCACACCACGAAGTCGGCTGCGGCGCCGGCGGCAAGGGTGCCGGCCTCGTCCGCCAGGCCCAAGGCCTGGGCCGCGTGGCAGGTCACGGCCGCCAGGACCTCTTCGGGAGTCAGGCCGAAGAACCGCGTCCCCATGCTCATGGCCAGGAGCAGGGAGGCACCCGGAGCCGAACCCGGATTGCAGTCGGTGGCCACGGCCATTCGGGTGCAGGCGGCACGAAAGGCGGTGATCGGCGGCGTTCGCGTCTCGCGCAGCCCATAGAAGGCCACCGGCAGCAGCACCGCCACCGTTCCGGACTTCGCCAGCGCCGCGGCGTCCTCGGGGGTCGTGTACTCGAGATGATCGCAGGACAGCGCATGGAAACGGGCCGCAACCTGGCTGCCGCCGATGTTCGAAAGCTGCTCGGCGTGCATTTTCACCCGCAGTCCGAGACGATTCGCAGCCTCGAACAGAATGATCGCCTGATCGGCACCGAAGCCGATGTTTTCGACGAATATGTCCACCGAATCGACCAGACCCTCGCCATGCAGCCGCGGCAGCCAGTCGCGCACGATGGTGTCGAGGTAATCCTCCGGACGCCCCGCGAATTCCGGCGGCAGGGCATGCGCCGCCAGCAGGCAGGTATGTACCCGCACGCCGAAGGATTCCCCGAGACGGCGCGCGACCCGCAGCATCCGCCCCTCATCCGCCAGGGTCAGGCCATAGCCGGACTTGATCTCGACCGTCGTCACGCCCTCGGCCAGCAGCGCCGCGAGCCGCGGGGCACTTTCATCGAACAGCTGCTGTTCGCTCGCCGCCCGGGTATCGCGCACCGTGTTCAGGATGCCGCCGCCCTGGCGCGCGATCTCTTCGTAAGAAATGCCCCGCAGGCGCTGCGCGTACTCGACGGCGCGATTGCCCGCGAACACCAGGTGGGTGTGGCAGTCGATCAGTCCCGGTGTCACCCAGGCACCTCTGAGGTCGTGGCTGAGATGACATTCGCTCAGCAGCTGCGCCGGCAGATCCCGCTCGGCGCCGACCCAGGCAATACGGTCGCCGCGCGTCACCAGCGCCCCGGCGGCGATGCGGCTCATCTCCGGATCACACGGCAGCAGCCGCGCATTGCGCCACAGGACGGGCGTCGCGGGCGCGCCGTTCATGGCCGACCCCGGCGGCGCCGGGCGCGCGCGGCCTGCCAGACCTCGGAAGTTTCCGCGCCGCCGTCCGGCTCGACGGGCAGCGGCGCCGTAGCCGGCGGTGCTGTAGCCGGCGGTGCGGCGGGCGCCGGCCGTCCCGCCCCCGACATCTTCGTCGCGCGACTCCCGGCATGGGTCAGGTCCACATGGACCTGCGGCCCCAGCAGCTGCCACTTACCCGCACCCAGTTCGCGCGGCAACTGCACCGGGCCGTAACGGATGCGCAGCAGCCGGCTGACCTCAGCGCCGATGGCCTGCCACAGCCGCCGCACCTCGCGGTTGCGGCCCTCGCGCAGCACCACGCGGTACCAGGCAAACGTGCCCTCGGTGCGCGCCGGGGTGACGCTGTCGAAGCGCGCCCTGCCATCCTCGAGCACGACGCCGGACGTGAGCAGGCGCAGCTGCTCGGGGCTGAGCGCTTCGCGCGAGCGCACCAGGTACTCGCGCTCGACCCGCGCGGAGGGGTGCATGAGGCGATGGGCGAGTTCGCCGTCGGTGGTGAAGAGCAGCAGGCCCGAGGTCATGAAATCCAGCCGTCCCACCACGATCCAGCGGCCGTGCGGGGCCGGTGGCAGATGGTCGAACACCGTCGGGCGCCCCTGCGGATCGCTGCGGGTGGTCACCTCGCCGACCGGCTTGTTATAGAGCAGCACGGCGGGCGCCGCCGAACTCACCCCCGTAGCCAAAGGTTTGCCGTCCAGGCGCACGTCATCGCCGGGCTGCGCGCGATCGCCGAGCTGGGCGACCTTGCCATTGACCGTGAGCCGGCCGGCGCGGATCCACTCCTCGATGGCGCGGCGCGATCCGTGACCGCTGCCGGCAAGCAATTTTTGTAGTCTTAGCACTGAGAAATCGGTTCTTAGCCAGCGCCGCTCGGGGCGTGGCACTATTGCGGCCCCCAAAGGACCAGGCAGGGGCGGGAATACTAGCCTAATCGAGGAACTGCGATGATCTACGACAGCATCCTGGGAACCATCGGCCGCACGCCCATCGTGCGCCTGCATCGGGTCGCACCGGCCAATGTGACCCTCTTTGCCAAGTGCGAGTTCTTCAATCCGCTCTCCTCGGTCAAGGATCGCCTGGCAATCGCGCTCATCGAGGACGCCGAGGCGCGTGGCGCGCTGCAGCCTGGCCAGACCGTCATCGAGGCGACCTCCGGCAATACCGGCGTCGCGCTGGCGATGGTCTGCGCGGCCAAAGGCTATCCCTTCGTCGCGATCATGGTCGAGTCCTTCTCGGTCGAGCGGCGTCGCATCATGCGCATGCTCGGCGCCAAGGTCATCCTCACGCCGGCCGCCGAACGCGGCCAGGGCATGGTGAAGAAGGCCACGGAACTGGCCGAAAAACACGGCTGGTACCTCGCCCGGCAGTTCGACAGCCCGGCGAATCCCGCCTATCACCGCAACACCACGGCCGCGGAAATCATCAGTGATTTCGCGGGCCGGCGGCTGGACTATTTCGTCAGCGGCTGGGGCACCGGCGGCACCCTCACCGGTGTCGGGGAAGTGCTGCGGGTCGCGCGGCCCGACACCAAGGTGATCGCCGCCGAGCCCGAGAATGCCGCGCTCCTGTCCGGCAAACCCTTCACACCCCACAAGATCCAGGGCTGGACCCCCGATTTCCTGCCAAAGGTGCTGAACCGCGAGGTCGCGCATCAGATCGTGACGGTTGCGGATGCCGATGCCATTGCCCAGGCGCGCGCGCTCGCCAGCCGCGAGGGCATCTTCTGCGGCATCTCCTCGGGCGCCACCGTTGCGGCCGCGCTCAAAGTCGCGGCCGGGGCCCCGCAGGGTTCGGTGATCCTGGCGATGCTTCCGGATACCGGTGAGCGCTACCTCTCGACCCCATTATTTGAAGGAATCAGTGACGGTGGCGACCCCGAGCCCTGAGCTCTCCCGGCCCGCGGATTCCTCCGGGGCCGACACCAGCACGGAACACGACGCCCGCCGCTTCATAGCCCTGCCCGATCCCTTCCCGATGTGGAAAGGCGGAGTGTTGCACGGGGCGCGCATGGCCTATGAGACGTGGGGAGAATTGAATCCCCAGCGAGACAATGCGGTGCTGTTGTTCACGGGCCTGTCGCCCCCCGCCCATGCCCGCTCCTCGGCGGCCAATCCGGCGCCGGGCTGGTGGGAGGGCATCGTCGGCCCGCGCCTCGCACTCGACACCAGCAAGCTGTTCGTCGTGTGCGTGAACTCCCTCGGCAGCGCCTTCGGCTCCACCAGTCCCTTGTCGATCGACCCGGCGACCGGCGCGCCCTACCGCATCAGCTTCCCGGAGCTGTCGGTGGAGGACATCGCGCGCGGCGGCTACGAAGTCATGAAGTCCCTCGGGATCGAGCGGGCGCACACCATCTGCGGACCCTCCCTGGGCGGCATCGTGGTGCTCGCCTATGCCGCGTTGTTTCCGAACGCGGCCCGCAACCTGATCAGCATCTCCGGCACTGCCGCAGCGACACCGTTTGCGATCGCGCTGCGTTCGATCCAGCGCGAGGCCATCCTGCGCGATCCGGATTTCAAGGACGGGCATTACACCGCCGAACGACCGCCGGAAACCGGAATGCGCATCGCGCGCAAGCTCGGCATGATGACCTACCGCTCGGCCGGCGAATGGGTCCAGCGCTTCGGTCGTACTCCGGCAACGCCGGAGATGCATGACGGCACGCCCTTCGGACCCGAGTTCGCCGTGCAAAGCTATCTGGAACTGCATGCCCGCCGCTTCGTGCGGGCGTTCGATCCGAACTGTTATCTGTATCTGTCGCGCGCGATGGATCGTTTCGACCTGGCCGACCACGGCGAGAGCATGCCCGCGGTCCTCAAGCGCTCAGGCGTCGAACGCGCGCTGATCATCGGGGTCGAGTCCGACATGCTGTTCTCGATCGCCGAGCAGGCCGCGCTCGCCGGCGCCTTTTCCCAGGCTGGCGTCGACACCCACTACTCGGCGCTGAACTGCATCGAGGGGCATGATTCGTTCCTGATCGACATCAAGCGGTTCGGACGCGAGATCAGCGGTTTCCTGGCGCTCGATGCGGGGCGCTGAGCGCAGCACCCGCTAGTGCAGGATGGGCATCGGGCAATGCAGCAGCGCGCAGGTCGTGCGCAGCAGCTCGGACTCCTCGACCTTCAACATGCCATCGTAGGCGACCGTGCGCACCAGGCCCTCGATCAGTTTCTGCTTGCCCTGCGGGTTGAGCTGGTCGAGCTGACTCAAGGCGGCGCTGGTGCGCTGCGCCCAGTCATCATAAGTGGAGTATTCCGGATAGCGCGCGAGCACCCCGCCGATGCCGGCCACGTAGGCCGCGCGAATCTCCTGCTCATCATCACTGCCGCAGCGCGCGAGCGTCGCGAACACAATGTGCACCGGTTCGACCGAGCCCTCGAGGGTGAGCTTGCCGTACATCGCGGCGCTGCCCGCCGCATCGTTCAGCATCGACTCGAGGAGCTTCGCCAGGCAGAACTCGAACACGTCGATGCTCGAATCGATATGGATGAGGTCCATCACCAGCGTGTTCAGTCGCTGCCGTTCCGGCAGCGGCAGGCGCCGCAGGGTCGGGAACAGCTGCAGCAGGGTCGGCAGACGCAGCATCGGGTCGATGGTCCCGGCGGCGGTGATCGCGGCGCTCACCGTCTGCAGCTCCGCGCTGCCGTACTCCTGGGCAATGCGCTGCGACTGCGCATCGCGGATGGTCGGATCCTGGCTCACCAGCAGCGCCAGCACCATCGAGCGGGCGTGGGCGCCGGTATCCGTGAAGTCGCGCAGCACTGGCGGGATCTGCTCGCGCAGTGCCTGTGCCTGGTCGACGTTCCCCGGCTGCGGGCGACCGACCTGCGCGGCGATCGTGCCGGCATTGGCGGCAAAGCCACTGGTCAACACCGCGGCCGTGCCCACCGCAGCCCCACCCGCCCCGCCCGGCATGCCAGGCATCCCGGGCATCGTCGGAATCGGCGCGCCGGTATTCGGTCGCGCCGCCGCGGCGGTGCTGGGGGCATTGCCATAACCGCCTGCTTCGGGCCCGGGCAGGCCGCGCTGGATCAGTTCCTGCAGTTCCTGCGGATTGAACTGCGGATCGAGTTCCCGGATGCGTTCCAGCAACGGCGGGTGGGTCGCGAAAACCCGGTCCAGGCCCGGCGCGAACAGCATGTGCGCGACCTGCTCCGCATCGGCCGCGACGAACTTCGAGCCCTCCTCGAGTGCCGCGATCTTCAGCAACGCGCCCTTCAGACCGGTGGTATTGCGGGTGAACTGCACGGCCGAGGCATCGGCGAGCCGCTCGCGCTGGCGTGAAACGGCGGCCTGCAGGATGCGTCCCGCCAGCAGCCCCAGGTAACCGAGCACCATCGCGGCGAGTCCGACGCCCACCCAGCCCATGCTGCCGCGGCGATCGCGATCGTTGCCGCCACGCGGCGCGAAATTGAACACCAGGCGCCCGATGACGGCGATCACCAGCAGCCCGAAGATGGCACCCATCAGCTGGATGTTCAGCCGCATGTCGCCGTTGAGGATGTGCGAGAACTCATGACCGATCACGCCCTGCAGTTCATCGCGACTGAGATGATCGAGCGCACCCTGGGTGACCGTGATGCAGGCATTCGCCGGCGTGTGTCCGGCGGCGAAAGCATTGATGGCCGGCTCCTGCTCGAGCACGTAGATCTCGGGCACCGGCACGCCCGAGGCGATCGCCATCTCCTCGATGATGTTGCGCAGCCGCTTGCGCGCAGGATCGGTGCTGTCGCGCTCGACCCGCACGCCACCCAGTGACTGCGCAACCACCGCGCCGCCGCCACGCAGTTGGGCGGATTTGAACAGGCTCGCGAGGCCGATGACACCGATGATGAGCAGCGAGATCAGGAAGGCGGCGTCGGGGTTCTGCTTCGCGAACTCGAGCGGGTTCAGCGGGGCGCCGTCGTAGTGGGCACCATACTGTCCGGCATAGGAGGTGGACTGACGCGCGGCGAGCGCCGTGAAGATCACCGCATCCAGTGCGATGACCACGAAGGCCACGGCCACCATGAACATGCCGACGAACACCCTCGAGTGGCGGCGTGCCTGGGCCTGATAGGCGTAGAAATCCACGGCTGCAAAGTCCCGCGCGTTTGAATCAGCTGAAGCTCACCTTCGGTGCTTCGCGCACCTCGGGTTTCGCGACATCCAGCTGTTGCGCCGGCTGGAAGCCGAAGGTGCCCGCCACGAGACTCGCCGGGAACACCTCGCGATGATTGTTGTAGCTCATCACCGCATCGTTGTACGCCTGGCGGGCGAAGGCCACCTTGTTCTCGGTCGAGGTGAGCTCCTCGGACAGCTGCATCATGTTCTGATTCGCCTTCAGGTCCGGGTAGGCCTCGGACACCGCGAACAGCCGCCCCAGTGCACCACCCAGCTGGGCTTCGGCGCCCGATAGTTGCTGCACCGCGGCGGCATCGGCCGGGTTCGCGGCGGCAGCTTTCAGGCCCGTGACTGCACCATTCCGGGCCGCGATGACCGCCTCGAGCGTCTCGCTCTCGTGCTTCATGTAGCCCTTGGCGATCTCGACCAGATTCGGAATCAGGTCATAACGTCGGGTGAGCTGCACATCGATTTGTGCGAATGCGTTCTTGAAGGCGTTCCGGGAGGTGACCAGCCCGTTATAGGTGGAGACCAGGAACAGTACGACCAGGACGACGACGACCAGGACGACAATCAGGCTCATAGGTACCTCGGGATACATTGAACGTAACGCGGAGCAGACAAGGTACCCGGCACCGCCTGGTAGTCAAGCTGTCTTAACGAAGTGTTCTTTTGATGATTGCCAGCACCCCTATATCCCGATTAATGTTGACTCAAGGCCGAGCTTTGAGTTTCGGCTGGCATACTGAATGGGCGACGCAGCACAACACTAAAAACAGACTTCGGAGTTCAGGAACTTGGAACGTCGACTTCACACCCGTCATCGCGCCCGTACGACTGTGTATATCACGGTTACGGGATCCGGCCGTCGCCTCTGCCGTGCCGTCAACCTGAGTGCAACCGGCGTGTTCATCCAGACCACCAACCTCGGCCTGCGTAAGGGCCAGAGCGTGGAGCTGGTGTTCGCCATCAATCTCGGTGTCATCACGAAACTGCATCGACGCATGGCCGTAGTGGCGCATGTCTCGCGCGGCGGCACAGGCCTGATGATGGATTCCTACTCGGCCGCAGCTACCGCGACCGCGCGCGCCGGCTAGTCAGCCCGGCGCGCCGTCCGCAGGCGCCACCGGCGCTTCGGTGCCACGCACCGGCGGCGGCGCCACCGGCTGCACGTCAGCCGGCTTTGCCGTATCGATCGCCGGCATACGGTTCGTGGCCGGCACTGCCACCGGCACCGCGCTCGGCCGCGCCGTCTGCGGCGCGGCTGCCGCGGCGACTCCCTGCGGCGCAATCGGCGGCGGCGGCGCAGGCGGCGTCTCCGGACGCGATTCCGTCTTCAGCGCCGTATCCTCGGCGGCCTTGGTCATGACGATGATGCTGATGCGGCGGTTGATCGGGTTCTGCGCGTTTTCCTTGTCGAACAGCACCGACGAGGACAGACCGACGACGCGCGCGATCTTCTCCGGCGCCAGACCACCGGCCTCGAGCGCGCGACGTGCGGCGTTGGCGCGATCGGCCGAGAGTTCCCAGTTGGTGTAATTGCCACCGCCCGGATACGGACGGATGTCGGTGTGGCCGGTGAGCGATACGCGGTTCGGCACGCTGTTGAGATAAGAGGCGAGGGTCTTGAGAATCGTCTCGGTGTAGTCCTTCAGCTTCGCCGAGCCCAAGTCGAACATCGGCCGGTTCTGCTGATCCACGATCTGGATGCGCAGCCCCTCGGGCGTGATGTCGAGCAGCAGCTGATCCTTGAAGGGCTTCAGCGCCTGGCTCTTGTCGATCGCCTGGCGCAGTTCCTCCATCAGGCTCTCGAGCTTCTTGTGATCGGCTTCGTCGGCGAGCTTGCGGGCCGCATCCACGTCCGCCATGTTGAAGGGCTGGGGCTTCGATTTCGCATCGCTCGCCGCCTGGTTCTTGAGGATCACGCGCGGCGCATCCATGCCGCCGCCCATGTTGATAACACTGGTGCTCGCGCCGCCGGGACCCATCTGGCCGGGTGCCGCGCGCAGGCTCTTGCCCGGTTCCATGCTCGGGTTCTTGAAGTAATCGAACATCGCGGCGCGCTGCTCTTTGGAGATCGAGCTCACCAGCCACATCACCAGGAAGAAGGCCATCATCGCAGTCACGAAGTCCGCGTACGCGACTTTCCAGGCGCCGCCGTGGTGACCGCCACCGCCCTTCTTCTTGCGCTTGACGATGATGATCGGGGCTTTTTCTTCCTTTGCCATGACTTGCGACCGCTCCGGCGAGCGTTACTTGCTGCCCTTCAGATGCGTTTCCAGGTCCGAGAAGCTCGGACGCAGACTCGCATAGAGGAGCTTGCGCGCGAATTCGATCGCGACCGGCGGTGCGTAGCCGCGGACACTGGCGACGAAGGCCATCTTCACCAGTTCGAAGGCCTTGCCGTCCTCGGCCGCGCGCTGCTCCATGGCAGCGGCAATCGGTCCGACGAAGCCGTAGGCCACGAGAATTCCCAGAAAAGTTCCGACGAGCGCCGCGCCGACGTGCTCACCGATGGTGGCGGTGTCGGCGCCGGAGATCTGGGCCATGGTGCTCACGATGCCGAGCACGGCTGCGACGATGCCGAATCCGGGCAGACCGTCGGACACCTTCTGCAGCGCATGCGCGGGCTCCGCGGCCTCATGGTGGTGGGTCTCGAGCTCGGTCTCGAGCAGACTCTCGAGTTCGTGTGGATCCAGGTTGCCGCCGATCATGAGGCGCAGGCAGTCGGTCATGAAATCGGTCATGTGGTGATCGGCGAGCACCCGCGGGTAGGCCGAGAACAGACTGCTGGCGTGCGGGTCATCGATGTGCGACTCGATGGCGAGCATGCCCTCCTTGCGGGCCTTCACCAGGATGTCGTACATCAGCTTGAAGAGGTCGACGTAGTCCTCGCGCTTGTACTTCGGCGGCTTCAGCAGCGCCATGACGCCGGACAGCGAGGCCTTCACGACCTTCGGCGGATTGCTGATGAGGAACGCGCCAAACGCCGCGCCGCAGATGATCAGCACTTCGAGCGGGTGCCACAGCAGCAGGAGGCTGCCGCCGCCCATGACGAAGCCGACGCCCACGCTCAGAATTACGACGATGGAGCCGATGATCAGGAACATTATGGAAACAAGCTCCTCGCCTGTCAGATGTCGGGGTACATCCCAGGTATCGGCCTGATTCTGCGTCCCTTGAGAGGGGGGAAAACGGGCTAACATCCCAGAACTGACCGATCACGCCACGGAGCGGCAAATGCGATCCAGATCATTGATTGTGCTGGCGAATATTCTGGTCCTGGTGGCCGGATGCGCCGCCACCTCCGCTCCACAGCATCAAGGTGTGACGCAGAGCGCGGCCTGGGACCAGCCCGCGGGCACCGCGGCGGCCGCCGGAGCCAGCTACCTGCCGGCGGTCCCGCTGAACCTGTATCGGCTGCTGCCCCCACCGCCTGAAGCCGGCTCGGCCCAGGAACGGGCCGAACTCGATGAGATGCTGAGCATCCAGGCCGCCCGGACCCCCGAGCAGGTCCAGCGGGCGCGCGCCGATGCCGCCATCAGCATCTACCGCTTCGCCGATGCCCTCGGCAGCCCCGCGGCCTTCAACGCCAAACAACTGCCGCTGACCACGGCGCTGTTCACGCGCATCGCCAAGGACGAGGCCGCCTTCATGGATGCCGCCAAGGACAAATTCGCCCGGCCGCGCCCCTTCCGCACCGAACCGCGGCTGTCCCCGGTCGTGACCAAGCCGCCGTCGGCCTCCTATCCCAGTGGTCACACCACTTGGGCGGTCGCCGCCGGCATCATCCTGGCCGCCATGGTGCCCGAGCGCCGCGCGCAGATTTTTGCCCGCGCGGACGAGTTCGCGCACAACCGCATCGTCGGGGGCGTTCACTATCCGAGCGATGTGGCCGCCGGGCATCTCGCAGGGACGGTGTTCGCCGAGGAATTGTTCAATTCAGGGCGTTTCGATGCGGATGAGGCCGCCGCGGCCGCCGAACTGCGCCAGGCCCTGGGGCTGCCACCGCTGCCCCAAGGCCAGCACTGATCTTCAGTGCAGCAGCGGCAGGTCGAACACCAGCACCTCGGCATCCTGACCGTTCTCGAGCAGCAACCGCTCGCCCTGCGTGATCTTCAGCGCGTCACCCGGCATGAGCGCCTCGCCGTTGGCCATGATGCGGCCGCGGGCGACGTGCACGTAGGTCTGCCGCTGCGGTGACAGGGCCAGCTGCCCCTGCTCCGCGCCGGTGAAGAGTCCCGCGTAGACCCGCGCATCCTGGTGGATGAGCACCGAGCCCTCGGCCCGATCGGGCGAGGCAATCAGCCGCAGCCGACCGCGCTTGTCCTCGATCGTGAAGCGCTTCTCCTCGTAGCCTGGCTCGATGCCGCGGTAACGCGGCTCGATCCAGATCTGCAGGAAGTGCACCGGGCGTTCCTTCGAGCCGTTGAACTCGCTGTGCTGGACCCCGGTGCCGGCGCTCATGCGCTGCACATCGCCCGGTCGGATCACCGAGCCGTTGCCAAGCGAATCCTTGTGCGCGAGCTCCCCTTCGAGGACATAACTGATGATCTCCATGTCGCGATGGCCATGCGTGCCGAAGCCCGCACCGGGCTGCACGCGGTCCTCGTTGATCACCCGCAGCGGCCCGACGCCCATGTGCTTGGCATCGTAGTAATCCGCAAACGAAAAGGTGTGGAAACTCCTGAGCCAACCGTGGTCGGCCAGGCCCCGATCATTGCTGCGACGAATCTCATTCATACCCGCCTCCAATTCAGGGGAGGGAGCTTAAGCTCGATTTTTTGAAACTGAAAGCGCAAAATATAGGCCCTATCAATCGATTATTTCGATATGAATCTTCCCCGAACGACCCTCGAGCAATGGGCGGCGCTGGCGGCCGTCGTGGATCTCGGTGGCTTTGCACAGGCCGCGGCGGCCCTGCACCGCAGTCAGTCGGCGGTCAGTTACACGGTCGCGCGGCTGCAGGAAGCCCTGGGCGCCCCGTTGCTGAGCATCCGGGGACGCCGGGCGGTGCTCACCCAGCATGGGGAGACCCTGCTGCGACGGGCGCGGCCGCTGCTGCAGGAGCTGGCGACCCTCGAGGACCTCGCGCACAGCCTGGAGCGTGGCTGGGAGTCGCAGCTGAAGCTCGTGGTGGATGTGTCCTTTCCCCGCGAGCGGCTGCTGCAGATCATCTCCGAGCTCGGCCAGGCGTGTCCCCACACCCAGCTGCAGCTGGCCGACGCGGTGCTCTCGGGTGCCGAGGAGGCGATTACCGGCAAGAGCGCCGATGTCGTGGTGACGAGCCGCGTGCCGAACGGCTACCTGGGGGATTTCCTGCTGGACGTGCCGTTCCTCGCGGTCGCCCATCCCGCGCACGCGCTCTTTCAGTTGCAACGTCCACTGATGGCCGCGGACCTGCAGCATCACACACAGGTGGTCGTGCACGACTCCGGTGTGCTCACGCCGCGCGACGAGGGCTGGCTGGGCGCGGAGCGGCGCTTCACGGTGAGCAGTCTCGAGGCCTCCCTCGCCATCGTCACCGCGGGGCTCGCCTTCGCGTGGCTGCCCGAGCACCTGATCACGGCAGCGGTCGCGGCCGGCACCGCGCGCGCACTGCCGATGGCAACCGGCGCGACGCGCATCACCTCGCTGTACCTGGTGCTGGTGCATGCGCCGGTCGCCGGACCCGCGGCACGCGAGGCGGCGCAGAGCTTTGCCCGGCACCGGCCCCTGAGCGGCGGTGAGTCGAACCCCTAAGGCGCGGGCGGTGTCGTCATCAGGTGCCGCAGCAGTTCCGCCTCTTCGCCCGGATCGGCGGTCGTGGCATTGGTCTTCGGATACTTGAAGAGCAGCTTCTGCGGATACTCCTCCGGCTCCTTGATGCGCAATCCCTCGACGACCTGCCCGTGATAGGCCAGGGCCTGCTCGACGGTGTTCTCGCCGGTGACGATGGTGTTGGCGATGTTGAAGGTCAGGAAATTCTCGGCCTCGCTGTCGCAGTGAACGGTGAGTTCGCCGCGGGTGCGATCGATGAGGATGCTGCCGTCGTAACTCATCAACGCCGTGATCTTGTTCGCCGGCACCTTGTAATTGATGGTCTGCCACAACACATCCTGGTGTGGCAGCGGGAAGCGGTGCAGGTCCCCGTCCTTGTACAGGATGGTGCGCTTCCAGGGACCGTTGTCATACCAGGTGAGCGCCCGGGGGGTGATCTCCTCGGGGTTGCCATACAACGTCACGAGGTGGGCCGCAAGTACCTGGCGCTCGACCGGCCAGCCCGACAGGTTGTGCGCCGCCCACTCGTGTGCGGCAGGGGTGGAGGCGGTCTGCGCGACCACCTCGGTCGGCGTCGGCAACGGTGTCGGGGCAATCACCTTCTGCGCCAGTGCCGCATCGACGGGAAGCATGCACAGGATGGCAAGGGGGACTGGCATTTTCACGAGACTCTCCTTATATGACCCAGCGCGAGTCTGTACGATAGCGATATTCCCTGCAGGAGCTGCGATTTTGCCAGTGCCGAGCGACTCTACTGCTCATAAGACAGCGCGCTACGCCCTGCTCGGCGCGCTGTTGATACTGGGCGGCTGGATGCTGCAGCGGTTCCTACCGGCATTGAGCTGGGCAGTCGTGCTCGCGGTGGCGACCACCGGCCTGTACGACCGCTGGCTGCGACGCTTTTCGGGCAAGCACCGCGATATGTGGGCAGCGCTGACCTTCACCGCGATCGTGGGCCTGATCGTCGTGCTGCCGCTGATCTACTTCGGCTTCGTCGCCGTACGCGAGACCGCCTCGCTGGTGCACTCCTTCGCCGAGGCCTCGCAACACGGACCGCCACCGCTGCCTCCCTGGGTCCGCCAGATGCCGACGGTGGGCGACTGGGTGCAGGGCCAGTGGGTGGAGCTCGTCGGCGAGGCCGGTCACCACGTCGACACGAACCTCGAGATGCGTGCGCATCCGACGGTGCTGCAATGGACGCGCACCCTCGGGCTGCAGATCATGCATCGCACGGTGACGCTCGGCTTTACGCTGCTGACGCTGTTCTTCGTGTGCGTGAACCGCGAGCGGCTGCGACGTGATGTGCCGCTCGCCGTGCAGCGACTGTTCGGACCGACGGTGCTGCCGATCCTCGACGGCGTCGTGCACGCGATCCGCGCCACCGTCGATGGCATCGTGCTGGTCGCGATCGCCGAAGGGGCGATCATGGCGGGGGTCTATGCGCTGGTCTCGGCCCCACATCCGATCCTGCTGGGCGCGGTCACCGGCATCTTCGCAATGGTGCCCTTTGCCGCGCCGATCGTTTTTGGGGCCGTGGCACTGGTGTTGGGCCTGAGCGGCGCCGTCGGCAGTGCCATCGTGGTGCTCGTCGCGGGCTTCATCCTTTTATTTATATCCGATCACTTCGTGCGACCAGTTATCATCGGCGAGGGCGCCAAGCTTCCATTCCTCTGGGTACTGCTCGGGATTCTCGGTGGGGTGGAGCAATTCGGTCTCATCGGACTCTTCGTCGGTCCGGCACTGATGGCCGCCCTGGTTTCGATCTGGCGAAGTTGGGTGAGCACACCGGTGGAGGAAACCCGCGACTGATCGCACCCGCAACTACTCATGTTCCAAACCTCCCAGTACACTGCACGTCCTTATGACCAGACCCGCTGAAGTCCCCACTCCCGAACCCACTCTCGAGATCCGCTTCGGTCCCGTGGACATGGCTCAGGTGCGACTGCGCAGCACCGACCCCGGCACCATCGTCGATGAGCTGACCGGACGCGTGGCGACCGCGCCGAAGTTCTTCGAGCGCACCGCCGTGTGCCTCGACCTGAGTGGCCTGGGTCGCGAGCCGGACGTGAGTGAACTGCGCGGTATGGTCGAGGCCGTGCGGCGTGCGGGCATGCTGCCGGTGGGACTGGTGAACGGCACGGCGACGACCGATGCGCTCGCGCGCCAGGTCGACATGCCGCTGCTGGCGCAGTTCCGGGCCCCCACCAAGAGCCCGCCGGTGGTGCACGCGGCGCCGGTCGTCGAACCCGAAGCGGATGTGACGGCGCTGCTGCATACCCAGGCGGTGCGCTCCGGCCAGCGCCTGTACGCGCGGCATCGCGATCTGATCGTCATGGCCCCGGTCGGCGCGGGCGCCGAACTGATGGCCGACGGCTGTGTGCATGCCTACAACACCCTGCGCGGCCGGGTCATGGCGGGCGCCCGCGGCGATACCCGCGCGCGGGTCTTCTGCCAGGAGTTCTACGCGGAGCTGGTCTCGATCGCCGGGGTGTTCCGGGTGTTCGAGACGATTCCGGAGGAGCTGGCCGGCAAGCCGGTACAGGCATGGTTGGACGGGGACGCCCTGCGCTTCGCGCGACTGGGCGAATAAAGAAAGAAAGAATGAGGCGCCGGGCGCCGCTGTTACGGAGAACCTGTATTGACTGAAATCATCGTTGTGACGTCCGGCAAGGGAGGCGTCGGGAAGACAACGACCTCCGCGAGCATTGCGTGTGGACTGGCCAGCCGCGGCAAGAAAGTCGCCGTCATCGATTTCGACATCGGCCTGCGCAACCTCGATCTGATCATGGGCTGCGAACGGCGGGTCGTGTACGACTTCGTCAATGTCATCAACGGCGAGTGCACCCTCAAGCAGGCGCTGATCAAGGACAAGCGGCTCGAGACCCTGTTCGTGCTGGCCGCCTCCCAGACCCGCGACAAGGATGCCCTCACCGCCGAGGGTGTCGAACGGGTGCTCGAGGAGCTGCGGGCGGACAACTTCGACTACGTGCTGTGCGACTCACCGGCCGGTATCGAGAAAGGTGCGCATCTGGCGATGTACTTCGCCGACCGCGCGATCGTCGTGGTGAACCCGGAAGTTTCCTCGGTGCGCGATTCGGATCGCATCCTGGGGCTGCTCGCCAGCAAGACCAGGCTCGCCGAAGGCGGCAACGGCCGCGTGCAGGAACACCTGCTGCTCACCCGCTACAGCCCGAAACGGGTGGCGAGCGGGGAGATGATGGGCGTCGAGGACGTGAAGGAGATCCTGGGCCTGGACGTGGTCGGGGTCGTGCCCGAATCCACCGATGTGCTGTCGGCCTCGAATGCGGGCACGCCGGTCATCCTGAATGCGGAGTCGGACGTCTCGCGCGCCTACCAGGACGCGGTGTCGCGTCTGCTGGGTGAGACCGTGCCGCTGCGGTTCATCGATGAACCCAAGCGAGGGTTCTTCGCTCGCCTGTTTGGAGGTTGAGCATGGGGCTACTCGATTTTTTCCGCCGTCAGCCGCCCTCGGCCCAGGTGGCAAAAGAGCGCCTGCGCATCATCGTGGCCCAGGAGCGCGGCGCCCGGGGCGGCCCGGACTATCTGCCGCTGCTGCGCCGTGAACTGCTCGAAGTCATCCGCAAGTACGTGAACGTCGATCCCGAAGCCGTGATCATCAACCTCGAGCGCGATCAGGGTCACGAAGTGCTCGAACTGTCCGTCGCGCTGCCGGAAAAGCTGCAGGCCGCCAAGGCTGCCGCGGCCGCCGCCAAGTCCTGATCGGACTTCAGTCCTCCTTGCCTTCCCCCATCTGCGACTGCGCGTAGTTCTGCGCGCCCACCCGCTGGATCAGGTCGAGCTGGGTCTCGAGGAAGTCGATGTGCTCTTCCTCGGACGCAAGGATGGACTCGAACAGTTCGCGTGAGACGTAGTCCTGGACGATCTCGCAATCGGCAATGGCGGCCTTCAGATCCCTGTGGGCCGTCAGTTCGAGCTTCAGATCGCATTCCAGGCACTCGTGGATGTTCTCACCGATCAGCAGCTTGCCGAGATCCTGCAGGTTCGGCAGGCCCTCGAGGAACAGCACGCGCTTGATGAGCCGGTCGGCATGCTTCATCTCATCGATGGACTCGTGATACTCGTACTTTTCCAGGCGCTCCAGACCCCAGTTGCCGAACATCCGCGAGTGCAGGAAGTACTGGTTGATGGCCGTGAGTTCGTTCTTCAGCACCAGGTTCAGATGCGTGAGGATTTTGGGATCGCCCTTCATGAACCGCACTCCGGCATCGCTAGTCAATGCTGAATGATGGGCCAGCGCAGATGTCGGCGCAACAACAGTGCTACCATCGATTGCGGCCTCGACGAGTGGCCCAAGGCTTAGGGGGACGGGATGGCATTCGTCACGACAGCGCGCCACTGCGCCGCACTCGCGCTTGTTTCGGCCCTGGTGCTGGCGCCGGCCGGCGGACCGGCCGGGGCACAGCAGAGCGCCAGGAAAAACCCGCAAACCTGCATCGACTACTCGGCCGATCCGTCGGGGTGCCAGCCTTCAACCTTTGCAACGCCCACCGGCCAGCTGCCCTCGCGCCGGGTCGGGCGCGCGGGCACCATCGACGCAAAATCCTCCGAAGCAGACGCCCGCGCCGGTGCGCAGCGGCTTGAAACGCGACTGCATCTGTTTCGCAATATCACCCCCCTGCACTGGGTCACGACCGTCCCGTCGGTCAAGGATCCGGCGACCGGTGGCTGGACCGGCGGGGATCTCGATGCAATGGGTGATGCCCGGGGCCTGGGCATCGCCGGCGACTGTCTCTTCGTCGGTCACGAAAACGGCCTGGGCCAGAAACATGGCATCAACATCTTCAGGATTGCACCTGACCCGGTGAGGAATCCGCCCGTGCAGGTCGGCGAGATCCCGGCCATGGCGCAGGGCGATCAGGGATTCGATGACCGGGAGCTGCGCTCCATTGTCTATGCCGGAACCGACGGCACCGACCGGCAGATCCTGGTCAGGAACGGCGGCACACAGTCCATCGGCCGGCAGATCGTCTACGACATCGACATGAAGACCTGTCAGGTGAAACTCACCAGCAGCGTCTACGACTTCGGCGGCCAGTCACATGAGTTCTACCTCTGGCATGACCCGGCCAATCCGAATCGCCTGCTGGTGTACATGACGATCTGGACACCCGCGGTGCCGGATCCCAACAATCCGGGTCTGCTGGTTGCGGACCTGTATGCCATCGCCATCACCGACGAGAAGAGCGGCGCGGTCCTGAAGGATCCCCGGGTCGTGGCGACCTTCACGTTGCAGGATGCCGGCGGCCCGCGCCTGAATGAGAAGCCCGACGCCACCGGGCTCTACTCCGATGGGCGCTTCATCGATTATTCGGTCAACAGGAATCTTCAAGGACAGACGGGCGCCTTCAACCAGGCCGAGCAGAACAAGCTGCACTCGATCACGATCTCGGATGATGGCGAGCGCGGCTATGTCGCGGGCACCACCTCGGGTTTCTACGTACTCAACACCGAAGGCGTTGCGCATCACGGCAATGCGGAGCTTGCGGCCGGCACGGCCGGCTGCAACCTGCATACGACGCTGGTGGCGACCCCGGGCAACATCGATGCGAGCCGCCTGCCGGAGCTCGCGAACGACTGCATGCACATGATCATCAATGATGATCCGGGCCTCAAGGCGTACCTGGGTTCGAGCGCACCGCCGGAGGCAAAACTGCAGCGTTATCTGGGACTGGAAACGCGCTCGCGCTTCGACCCCTACCCGCCCTTCAATGCGCTGCCCACCGGCACCCACAGCGCCATTCCGGTGCCCGGTCGGCCGGCTGAAGTGCGCGGCAACACCAAGGGACGCCCCGCCTATGTGTGGCTCAGCGATGAGAACTTCGGCGGCTGTCCGTTGAACTATGCCCGTATGGTGTCGGTGGAGCAGGAGGCGTTCCCGGCGATGATCGGTGCGTTCGCCATTCCCGACAATCTGCTGGATAACTGCCTGAAGCAGCCGATCACCGAGCCGGACGGGGTCACCCGGCGCCGCCCCATCGCGCAGCAGAATCACAATCCGACGGTGTTCAAGGACCTGGTGTTCACCACCTGGTATGGCCAGGGTCTGCGCGTCGTCGATATCTCAAATCCGATGACACCGCGCGAAGTCGGCTATGCGCTGCCCGTGCCGCAGGGGATCGCCCGCACCTACCCGATCTTCAAGGACGGCCTGATGTACTGGGCCGACAACCGCACCGGACTGCATGTCGCAAGATACACCGGACCCTACGCCGATGAGATTCCGGCCAAGGGCGTCTACGAAGGCAACGCCACGAGCCCCCACCGGTGAAGCGGCGGCGGCTGCTGCAGGCGCTGACGGCCGGCGTCTATGGCGCCGCGCTGTTTGCCGGCCGCGCTTTCGCGCGCACGGCAGTCGTGCTCGGGGACCCTGCGGATGAGGCGATCGCCTGGGTGTGCCCCATGCATCCGTCCTATACCTCGCTGAGCGCCGGGGCCTGCCCGATCTGTGGCATGACCCTGATCCAGACCCGCCCGTATGACACCCGGGACTACCGACTTCAGTTGCGCACCGAGCCGGTTGCGGTTCGCCCCGGTGAGCGCGTCAGGCTCTTTTTCACGTTCCTGCATCCGGACAGTGATGTGGTGGTGAAGGAATTCGAAGAGGTCCACACCAAGCTGTTTCATCTCTTCGTGATCAGCCAGGACATGGAGCACTTCGAGCACATCCATCCGACCATGGACGATGAGGGCACCTGGACCATCGAGACCAGCGTCCCCAGGGCCGGTTACTACCAGGTGCTGTGCGACTTCATGCCCCGGGGCGGCGCGGGACAATTTCTTGCCGCCCCGCTGGTCACCGCGGAATATGCGGGCGATCTGGCGACCGACAGCGCGCATCTGGTGTCCGACGCCGTCTTCAGGAAATCGGCCGACGGCCTCACCGCGACACTGGCTTTTGCGCCTGCGCAGCCGCTGTCCGGCCAATACGTGCACCTCAATCTCGAACTGACCGACAGCGCCTCCGGCAACGCGGTGACCGATCTTCAGACTTACCTCGGCCAGTTCAGTCACATGCTGCTGATGAGCGAGGACATGGCGACCTATGTCCACTCTCATCCCATCAACCTCATCGTCGGTGAGGAAGATACGGCGGCGCCCGAGTACATCATTGCCCCGGATGCCGATCTGGATGCCATCCGCGGCGGCCCGCGGGTCACATTCGATGCACTGATGCCGAAGGCAGGGCGGTTCCGGGCCTGGGTCCAGTTCCAGCGCCACAACCGGGTCATCACCCTGCCCTTCACATTCGCCGTGGCGCAGGGGGCGGCCGAGCCGGTACTGGTGTGAACCGGGCACGCCTCTCACTGCTGGCGGCAGCCGCGCTGCAAGGCGCACTGTCGGTGCAGCCCGCCTCGGCGCACGCGCCGATCACGACCACCGTCGAGTTCGATCGGGAGATCGTGCGGGTGCTGGACAATCACTGCGTCGCCTGCCACACCGACCAGGGAGCGGCCTTCCCGCTCATCACCTACGAGCAGACCTATCGGGCCCGCTGGCAGATCCGGCAGGACGCGCTCACCCGCCACATGGCACCGTGGGCCGCGGTGCCGGGCTACGGTGAGTTCCTGAACGACAACAGCCTCACGCAGCGCGAGGTGGATTTCGTGAGCTCGTGGGCCGAAAGCTTCGGACCCCGCAACAACGGCGCCGTCGATAGCGGCCTGGCGAACGGCGCGGCGCCCAAACCGGTCCAGGCACGCGGTGAATCGACCGGCTGGGTGCAGGGCATGCCTGATCGGCTGCTGGCCCTGCCGGCCGTTGCCGTGACACCGCAATCATCCGAGACCGTCTACCGCGCCATCGTCGATTCCCAACTCAAGTCCGAGCGCTGGCTGTCGGGACTCGCGTACCGACCTGCCGATCGCCGCTTCATACACTTCGCCGTGTTCACCGTGCAGGAAACCGGGCAGTGGCTGGCCAGCTGGACACCGTGGCACGGATTCCTCGACCTGCCGGAGGGACTGGCGTTTCGCTTGCCGGCCGGAGCGCACATCGCCGCGGAACTCCACTACTACGGGGCCACCCGACCCCTCACCGAACACGGAAGTCTGGGCCTCTACTTCAGCCCACGACCCTCCGCGCGCCCGCTGGCGCAGCAGGTTCTGACGGCGCAACCGCTCGACCTTCAGGAGGACACGAACATCCTGGCCCTCGAGCCGCAGCTCCACGCCGGAGTCCAGTCGATCGAGGTCGCGGCCCGCAAACCTGACGGTACGACGCAGGTCCTGCTGTACGTGCGGGACATTCCCCTCGAGTGGCCGACGCCTTACGTTCTGCGCAGGCCCGTTTCCTTGAGCAAGGGGACGCGACTGTCCGTCGTCGAGCACTATGCGGCCAACGCACCGCCACCGGTCGGGGGTGTTGCGGTGACGCTCAGCAGCTATCAGGGTGAGGCGTTGCCGGACGGGTCCGCGCAGGCAAAGGCGCCAACCATTGCGATACGGCGCTTCAAACTCGCCGGGACGGTGAAATCAGTGGACGCAGCGAACCGACGCGTGGTCGTCGCCCATGGCGACATCCCCGGCTACATGGGCGCCATGACCATGGGCTATGCCGTCGGCAAGCAGGAGGATCTGGCGCGGCTTGCGGTGGGCGACCACATCAGCTCGGACGTGGTGGTGAATGATGCCGGGGCTGACCTCGAAAAGATCGAGGTGACCGGGCGCTAAGCGGCGTTCTGGCGACGGCTCGACAGCACGTACTCATCGACGACGGCCTTCGCCGTCTCCTGGCAGCGTCCGCAGCACATACCCACGGGCAGACGCGACTGTACGTCGCAGAGCGACGAGGCGCCGTGATCGACCGCTTCATGGATCTGGCGGTCGGTGACCGCGCTGCACACGCATACGTACATGGTCGCTCCACTTCAGGCGCTGGACGGGTATCGGGCTTTGGGGGCCCGGACCAGCGATCAGAGTATAAATGAGAATGATTCCGGATAGCAAAGGGGAGGAAGGAGGAGAAGCTTATGTAAAGCCCCTGGCTGCAGCTTGGCTGGCGGCGGGCTAACGGGTCTTAGGCTGGTAGGTGCTGATCGTCCACAGGTTGCCCTCGGGGTCCCGCAGGTCGAATTGGGCACTGCCCTGCGGAAACGCCGGGGTGCGGGACACGTGCAGTTCACGCACCACCTCGGCGCCGGCGCCGACGGCCTGGTGGTACTGCTTGCGGACCGCCTCGGCGTCCGCCGCGACCAAGGCGATCGAGGCCACGCCGACCTGCGACCACGGATTCGCGGCCGGCGGACGGCTCGAGACGAACACGACACCGCTGCGCCAGCCCAGTTCGGCGAAGGCGACGGTGCCATCCGGGGCCGGATAGCGCGACAACACGGTCATGCCGAGGACGCGGGTCAGCCAGTCGATGCCGGCGAACGCATCGTCGTAGACGATCGAGGAAGTAACGGTGGGGGAGCTCATCGGTGGCTGCGAGTCTATACCTCTACAGATAGCGGAATACCGAACCGGCCTTCTTGCGCCTGGGCGCTTTGGACTTCGCCGACTTGGCTTCCGCGGTCACGAATTGCCAGGCCATCCCCAGCAGCGATTGCAGTGCCTTGCGATCGATACTGTGCAGCCTGACCAACACCGACGCATTCGCGAGGTAGTGCGGCGTGAGGTAGTAGGTCTGCGGATCTTCGGCGATCAAACGATCCCGGGCATCCGTGCCGATGCGCACCATCAGGGTTTCCGGCTCGGCCGAACGGTTGATCGCCTTGCAGGCGAGCAGTCTGCCGCGCGCTTTGAAGCTGATGCCGCGCAGCGTCGAGCTGTCGACGACATCAGGGAAGGCCAGCGCGAGTTTGCGCACCGTTGCATAGTCGACGCTGCCCTTGCGCGCTGACCTACGGCCCACGGCATCCGATGCCGCACTCGCCTCTTCACGAAACTGGATGATGTTGCCCTCCGGATCGCAGCCGTCGCAGGCCCGGAACCCACGCGCCTCGAACATCCGTTCCGGCGGGTCGAGTTCACCCCCGAACGACGCGGCGCGGGCCCGCGCCTCGGCGATGCTGTTCACGGCGAAGACCAGCTTCACGACCGCCTCGGTCCGGGGCGTCGGTGGCGAGGTGATCCTGAGGCCGCGCGCGATCCGGGCCGGAATCGGATGCAGCAGCAGCTGGTGACCTTCGGATTCGAGCACGATGATGTCATCGCCCGCGTACGTTACCTCCAGGTCTGCCAGTGCTTCGTAGAAGCGCGCCAGACGCTGCGGGTCCTTGGCGAACAGGACGGCACCGGACTTGTGGAGGTTCGACATCGGATCAGTATCCCCCCGCCACGATACGTTTGTTGTAGACGTAGAACAGCTCATCGCGGGTCCAGCCCAGAGACTCGTAGACCGATTGCGCCGCAGTATTCGTCCTGGCGGTCGACAGATCCATGCGCGCCTTACCGTTGCGGGCGGCCAGGTTCTCGGCGGCCCGCAGCAGCGTCCGTCCGGCGCCGGTACGGCGTGCCTGCGGTGCCACAAAGAGATCGTAAAGCGTATAGATCGGCCTGGCTTCGACCGAGCAGAAGGTCGGGTAGAGCTGGCAGAACCCGACGGCCTCCCCCGCTTCATCCAAGGCCAGCAGCACGACCGACTCGGCGTTCTGCAGCCGCTCGTGAAGAAAGCGACGGGCGAGCGCCGGATCCGGATCGCATTGGTAGAACTGTCGATAGGCATCGAACAGCGGTGCCAGTGCATCCAGATCTGCCAGTGTGGCCGTCCGGGTCTGCACGGTGCTCACCCGTAGCCTTCAGATTCCGGGGATATCCCGCGTCTGTGTTGCTCTGCGATGGGCAATCTCCTGCACGTAGATCGGCGAGCGATAGATGCCATTGCCGTTGGTCAGGGAAGCCGGCAGGGGCTTGAAGGAATTCATGGATTCCAGCAGCGCATTGCAACGGGCCTCGACCCCGGCACGGTATTCCGGTTCGGCAACGATGTAGAGATCGTTGTGCAGCAGACCATCGAGCACGAAGCGCGCGGCGACCATCGGATCCATCGGCCTGACGGCGGCCGGGGCCAGATCGGCGGGGGGTGTCACGGGCGGCCGGGGTGGCCGCGGTCCGCTTCCGGCCACACGTGGCTGGGCGCCGGGGGCAAGCGCCGGCGGCCCCTCGTTCTTCAGTGCGGCCGGGCGATAGCTCTCGCTGACGCCGATGTTCGTCGCCGTCAGGCCCGGCACGAAGCAGCAGGTCCCGATGTTGGTGTTGCGCAGCTCCAGGCGCAATTCCTCCATGAACCCGACGGCCGCGATTTTCGCGACGGTATAAATGCCGGCACCGCTGCCCGGCAGAATGCCGCTGGTCGAGGTGGTGGTGATGATCGAGGCGCCCTGCTTCGCGGCCAGCATGCGCGGCACGTAAGTGTGGGTGCCGTAGATCGGTCCCCACAGGTTGACGCCGAGGCCCCACTCCCAGTCCTTCAAGGTACCGGTGCTGGCCGGGGCCTGCAGGCCGACACCGGCGTTGTTGACCAGGACCTGCAGGCCGCCGAACTTCTTCTCGATCTCATCGGCGACACGTTCCCAGGAATCCCGGTCCATCACGTCGTGCTTGATCGCGTGGACCCGTGCATCACCGTTCGGGAAATGCTTCAGGGCATCCCCGATGTGCTGCTCATCCAGATAGCCGATCACGACCTTCATGCCGGCTTCATAAAAGACGCGGGCGATGCCGAGGCCGATACCGCTGGAACCACCGGTGATGTAGGCCACCTTGCCCTTCACGTCCGTGATCGTCGGCGCCTGCGAGGAACCCATGTCGGGAAGATCGGCCGCTGCCGCATCGCCCGCGACGGCCGCGCCCAGCAGTCCCGTCGCGCTCGCCGCTGCCACTGCGCCCAGCATCTGGCGTCGGTTCAGTGTCTGATCGTCCATGTCATCCCCTAAGGTTTTGGTCATGTCGCCGCGAAAAACATCGCAGCATCATAGGCGAGTCGGCAGGGCACGCAACAGGCGCGCAATGGTCCCTTCAGCTATCGCCGGCCGCCACGAATCAGCGCGATTTCACTGGGGTCACGCCAGGCTCTTTTTGAAGAACACCACGCGCTGCGTCTCGCGGAACCCGAGGGCCTGATACATGCGATGGCTCTGCGGACTATCCAGGGGTGCATCGGAGGCCAGCTCGGTGCAGCCGGCGCTCGCGGCCCATTGCTCGATGCACGTCACCAACGTCCGCGCGATGCCCCGGCCGCGCGCCTGCGGTACGACGTAGATGCCTTCGAGAAATGCCACCGGCGAAGACATCGTTCCGTTGACGTGATCGGACCGCAGCGACGCCTCGACGAAGGCGACGGGAGCGCCCGACGGATCGTACTCGATGAACTGTGCGAACCGGCCCGGCGCCGAAAGGAATTCGGACATCTGCGTCAGATGCCGGGTCAACGAGGCATGCGGCCACAACTGCTCGCGCAGCGTCAGCCAACCCGGTTGCTCAACCGATTTGCATGGAACGGGCATTGATGCGGCGCCCTTTTAAGACCACGGCACGGCCTTAGTCTGCCACTAACCCCGGCAGCACTGGAGCTTTTGCTCACCTCGGCCCAATGCCAAGTTGCAGCTGCCGATGAGACTCATCGCGCGGCGCTCGACAGGGCGGCGGCATCGGCAGCCGGCCGCCGGATCCGCGTCATGTAGCGGACCACGAAACCCAGCAACACAAAGCACGCGAGCAGCCCGATGGCGTTGGCAATGGTCCTGGCATAGCCCAGCGTGGTCACGTCGATGAAAAAGTAAGGATAAGTCCCGATCAGCTCGCCGCGGATCAGTACGTAGATGAAATAGCCGCAGGGGTACACGCTCCACTTGAGCGGGCCGGTGATCGACAGGCGCTGCAATGGTGGAAACAGGATCCAATGCACGAGCGCCAGGAACGGCACCGCGTAATGCAGAAACACATTCGCGACCAGATGCCAGCCCTGGGGGTCGTAGATCTTGCGCAGCAGGAAGTGGTAGGCGAGTCCCACAAAGAGGATCGCCGTCGTTGCACAGGCGCGCACATTTCCGGAAGCGTACGCGGCAGGCTCGAGCAGTCGAACCGACGCCACGACCGCGACGAAGATGTTCGACACGATGGTGAAGAAGCCGAAATAAGCGATGAATCCCACCGTGAGCGACAGGCCGTCATCGCGGGCGCGCTGCAACGATAGTCCCAACTGCAGCAGCACCCCGAACCAGGACGCGGCCGCGAGCAGTACCAGGGTGCCGAAATCGGCCTGACGCGCGCGTCTGTTGCTCACGGCTTGCGCTTTCCGCCGATGACTCTCGCGGGCAGAAACAGGACCGCGCGCAGAAACGCAAAGATGGCCTCAAATGTGATGCCAACGAGGCGAAAGGGGATCGATATCAGCCACACGAAGGGCCAGATGAGGATCACCAGCAAGGCCAGCGGCCAACACACGACCAACAGGATCAGCCACCCGATGAGTGCCAGCATTCTTTAGTGATCTCCTGTGCCGCCCTGCAACTCGCCGGTGGCAAGACAGGTCAACTCCTCTTCGGAGACAGTGCTCTGCGCGCGGATGAACTGCGCTTTGCGCAGCTGCGCGCCCGGTACGAGCACGGCAAATTCAGTACCTAAACCGGGGACGGGTCCATTTGAGATCACCAGGCACTGCATTGCCTCGGACTCGAGCAGTCCCGCAAGCGCCTGTGCAGAAATCCGGTCACCGAAGGACGCCACCACGCTCCAGCCGTCGTTCGCCGTCATCTGTCTGCCTCCGCCGGTCTGATTGGCGTTGCCGCGGCATCACCGACAGTGGTGGTCCACGGGCGCACCCGCCATTGGCTTACGAGACCGGCCTTCACGTAGGGATCGGCCCGGACGAAGGCGTGCACCGCCCGATCGTCCTCACCTTGAAACAGGAATACCGCACCGTCGATGGGATCAGCGAGAACACCGGCCAGCAGCAAATCGCCGCGCTGCTGCGAATCCCAGGCGAGGCGCAGATGATCACCCCGATAGGTCGCTCTTCGCTGCAGATAGTCCGGCACGTAATCGTAGAAGAGCAAAAAGTGCAAAACGCCTCCGCGGTTTCACATGATGGTAACCCAGGATGCGCCGTTCGCCACTTCCCTCCCCCGCGTTCGGGGTTTATTGTGCCTGCCATGCCAAAAATGAAATCCGTTCAGGTCCCGAAACCCAACGCGGGTCTGGAAGTGGTCGAACGCGACATACCCGAGCCCAAGGCGGGTCAGGTCCGCATCAAGGTGCAGGCCTGTGGGGTGTGCCACAGTGACATGTTCACCGTCGTCGGCGCCTTTCCCGGCATTCAATACCCGCGCGTTCCCGGTCACGAAGTGGTGGGCCTCATCGATGCGGTCGGGCCGGACGTGCCTGACTGGAAT
>Ga0302314_10004042_pt1 | contig 27021 bp, 26 predicted proteins | sample III_Palsa_N2_3_FD_200533 | JGI IMG/M metagenome (GOLD analysis project Ga0302314, IMG submission 200533) | Peat permafrost microbial communities from Stordalen Mire near Abisko, Sweden - III_Palsa_N2_3 | ecosystem: Environmental > Terrestrial > Soil > Palsa > Peat permafrost | place: Sweden...
GCGATGGATGAAAAGACCGGCCGCAAATTCTATCTCGACGACCCGGACGATCTGAAGCCCGGCGAGAAGCTGGTCTTCATCCTCAACCTGCACGGCGGCGGCTCTGTCGGCGCCTGGCAGCGGGCCTATTTCCCGGCTGTGGATTACAAGGACAAGTACCGGCTGATCGTCGCCACGCCCTCGGCCGCCACCAAGGAGCCGTCCAGGCGCTGGGTCGACGAGGCGGACGACGCCCATCTGCACAACATCGTCGACTACGTTTTCGACAAGTACGGGTCGGAAAACATCCAGAGCTTCTGGCTGGCCGGCCATTCCCAGGGCGGTATGACCTCCAACCGGCTCTTGCGCGACGATCCCTTCTTCCAGGATCGCGTCGATGGCTGGCTCAGCCTTTCCGGCGGCCGCATGGGTCCGGCCGAGCGGGCGCCGGGCTTCGGCCCGCCGCTGCCGCCTGGCCAGGAGAGGACCATGCCGCGCCCGGCGCCCGGCGGCCCGCCGACCTGCGATTTCTCCTTTATCTACACCACCGGCGAGCATGAGATCCTCGCCCTGCCGCAAACCTCGCCCTGGGCCGAAAAGTATGGCGCCGGCCCGCGCGAGCGGCGCCCCGACATCGTCGATACCGAAGCCGGCCAGATCCATGACACCGGCCGCCAGGAATTCTCCACCAAGGGCTGGGGGTTGCTGCCCCGCCCGGGGACCGCCGAGGTCTATGTCTATCCGAACGGCAAGGACGGCCGCGTGGTCGCCGATGTCGTGCGCCTGGACAAGGGCCACACCGAGGGCCTTGAGCCGAAGGTGACCGAGGCGCTGATCGCACTGATGGTCTCGGCCTCGGGCGGCAAGGCGCGCAACGTGAGCAAGGCTAGCGCCCAGGTCGGCTAGGGCGCGGAGGTTGCCGCCGCTCCCCGCCCCCTTGCGGGGCGGGGTCAGCGGCGGGGGGGCGCCGCCAAAGGCGGCGACGGATGCTGACGGGTTCGCGCGATGGCTTGAGCCTCGGCGCTGACACCCCCTTCCCGCCGCCGACGGGAAGGGGCTTTTGAGCGGCCGCCGAAATCAAATCCCATAGAGCTCGTAGAAGAGTTCGATCGGGGCGCTGGTCCTGAGCGCCGGCAGTGGGAAGGCCAGCCAGGGCGCTGCCACGTCGATGGTCTGGAGGTTGCGCAGGAAAGCCTCGCGCAGGTCGGACTTTACCGCCTCGCGGTGGTCGAGGAACTGGCCCCAGCTCGATGTGCCGCCCAGGCGCACCGGGCTGGGCGGCGGCCGGCGGGAATCGCCGTAGGCGGCCGGGAAGAGCCGGCGATAGGCCTCTAGATTATAGAGCCACGAGCCGCCCTGGACGCTGCGCGCGTCCGGCCAGGTCTTGCGGATAAAGCCGAACATGGTCTTCAGCTCGGCCAGTCGGCGCGGCGTCTTGGTCCGGTTCAACGGGCCGGTCCCGCCGCCGCTATCGCGGTTGCTGAAATGAATCTGCACCGCACCGGCCTCGTTCGGCGGATCGCAACCGAAACAGCCGAAGAAGCGGCGATCTGCCGGTGGCAGATCCTCGGGCGCGGTGACGTAGAAGCGCTTGGTCCAGTCCAGCCGCTGGTCGGCGGAGCTCAAACGCTGCATCTCGCCCACATAGGCCAGCCATTCCGCCGGCGCCGGGCCGACGCCGCCATGGCTAAGCCCAAACCGTCTTTGCAGATTGGTGTAATCGGTCAGCGACCCCGCCAGCGGAATGGCCAAACGGGCGGCCATGTGGTCGGCGAAGCGAAGCTGCAGCGCGAAATAGTCGCCTAGCCGCTCGGCCCTGGCGATACGTTCGGGATTTGAGCTCAGCGCCGCCGCCGGACGCGGATGGGGATCGGCTGCAGGCGCGGCCCGAAGCCCAGATCGTAGAGGAGGCCGGCGACCGACGAGGCGATCCGCCCAGCCAGGCGGCCCAGCGCGCGACGAACCCGTCTGCGGTCGAAGCTCATTTGCGGCGGCTCCAAGGAAGCGAGTACTGATCTGAACCTAGACCGTCCATATGGCGCGTCAACGGCAACCTTGAAGGCGCCTGGGACGTCAAACTTCGAAACAAATATCGGGAACCCGACCCGATATCGCGACTTGTGTCGGCGCACCGATCAACCGGACGTCTTTGAGTCCGGGGCGGCGCACTGCTGCGAGACTGTCACCAACCGAGCCTATTGAGGCCCTAAACCGGTTGTACTGACGCCCGCTGTTCGTGTTGCGTAGGGAGTTTTCCGATGGTTCAGGCGATCACCGTAGCGCCGAGCGCCGATGGATGGACAGTCAAGTCCGACGCCTTCGACAGCGAAATGTTCTTCCGTTCGGGCGCCGCCGCCGAGGCCGCCGCCTGCAGCCTCGGAACCCGCATCGCCCAGGTCGGCGCGCCCGTGGAGATCCACATCTACCTGCGCGACGGCGCGCTAGGCGGCCGCTATGTCTGCGCGCCGAACAGCGACAATTACGTCCGGGCGTAGATCATGCCTTCTGGGCGTTCAGGTCTGGCAGGCCGAGGATGCGCTTGGAGATGATGTTCCACTGCACCTCCTGGGATCCGCCGGCGATGCCGCCGGCCTTTGACGACAGCACAAGCCGCGTCGCGGCCAGCTCCTCGGGCGTGAAGGGGTCCGGCTCCCAGCCCAGGCCCTGATGGCCCATGATCTCCACGGTCAGCTCCGCTCCGTCGCGGCGCAGGAACCAGCCGACATTCTTGATGACCGAGGTCGTGGCGCTCGGCCCGCGATTGCCGCCCCGGCTCTCGGCGGCGGTGCGCGCCAGGGTCTGCTGAAAGGCCTTCTGCTCCATCTGGAAGAGGATGATGCGCTGGCGCAGGTCCTGGTCGGCGATGCGGCCGGCCTCGTCGACGCCGACGTAAGTCTTGGCGAGGTCCGGCAGGCTTGGCCCCGTGCTGACCCGCGCATTGCCGGAGCCGATGCCGTTGCGCTCGTGTTGCAAAAGCCGCTTGGCGATGGTCCAGCCGCCGTTCAGCGGCCCGACCAGGTTCTCCTTCGGCACTTTGACGTCGGTGAAAAAGGTCTCGCAGAAGGGCGAGGCGCCCGAGATCAGCTTGATCGGCCGCGTCTCGACCCCCGGCGTGCGCATGTCGATCAAGAGGAAGCTGATCCCCTCGTGCTTCTTGGCGGGGTCGGTGCGCACCAGGCAAAAACACCAGTCAGCGAGATTAGCGCCCGAGGTCCAGATCTTCTGGCCGTTGACCAGGAAGTGATCGCCCTTGTCCTCGGCCTTGGTCTGCAACCCGGCGAGATCGGAGCCTGCCCCAGGCTCGGAAAAGCCCTGGCACCAGCGCAGGTCGGCATGGACGATGGGCGGGATGTGCCGGTTCTTCTGCGTCTCGTTGCCGTATTCCAGCAGGGTCGGGCCGAACATCATCACGCCCATGCCGCCGATCGGGTTGGACGCCCCGATGGCCGCCATCTCCTCGGCCAGCACCTTGGCCTCGGCGGCCGTCAACCCGCCGCCACCGTAAACCTTCGGCCAGGTCGGCACGCCCCAGCCCTTTTCGCCCATGCGCCCTCGCCAGACCTCGTCGTCGGGGGTCAGTTCGCGCCCGCCGCCGACGGCCGCCGTCGGGCCGGCATGGGCGAGGCTCGGTGGGAAGTTCTCGCTCAGCCAGGCGCGCGCTTCGTCGCGGAAAGCCTCGGTCTGGGTATCGGCGCCGAAATCGGCCATGGCTTGCTCCTGAAGTCAGATCTGGCGGGCGCGGCCGGCCCAGTAGGGTTCGCGCACCCGGTTGCGCAGCACCTTGCCGGCGGCGCTGCGCGGCAGTTCGGCGACGAAATCGACGGCGCGCGGGACCTTGTACTTGGCGACGCCGCCGCGGGCGTGATCGAGGATTTCCTGGGCCAGCGCTTCGCTGGGGTCGTATCCCGCCTTGAGCTGGATCACGGCCCGCACCTCCTCGCCCCATTCGTCGTTGGGCGCGCCGATGGTGCAGCTGTCCTCTACCGCCGGATGCTTGATCAGCTCGTTATCGACCTCCTGCGGATAGATGTTCACCCCGCCGGAGATGATCGTCTCGGCGCTGCGACCGGTCAGGAAGAGGTAGTCGTCCTCGTCGAAATAGCCGACGTCGCCCATGGTGAAGTAGCCGGCGTTGCGATTGGCGTCGGTCTTGGCGGCGTCCTTGTAATATTGGAAGGCGCCGGTCTGCGGCAGCTTCATATAGATGGCGCCGGCCACCCCCGTCGGTTGCTCGTTCCCCGCCTCGTCGAGGATGCGCGCGGCGTCCGGCCGCGGCCGCCGGCCGACACTGCCCGGCTTCTGCAGCCACTCTTCCGAAGTGATCCCGATGCCCACCCCGCCCTCGGAGCCGGCATAGTATTCGCGCAGCACCGGACCCAGCCACTCGATCATGCCGCGCTTGATCTCGGGCGGACAGGGCGCGGCGCCGTGGCGGATCGAGACCAGCGAGCTCAGGTCATATTTGGCCCGCACCTCGGCTGGCACGGCGAGCAGGCGCTGGAACATGATCGGCACGAAATGGCTGTGGGTGACGCCCATCGTCTCAATGGTCTCCATCACCTGCAGGCTGTCCCACTTGTCGAGGAAGACCAGTGGCACGCCGTTGGTCAGCGCCCCGCGCACATCGCCCATCAGGGGCGCGGCGTGATAGGCCGGGCCGGTGCACAGGTGCAGCTCGCGTGAGCGGTCGCGGGCGGCGTCGAACTGCGGCATCGGCGCGCCGGGCTTGAACACCCCCTTGGGCCGGCCCGTGGTGCCCGAGGTGTAGAGCATGGTGAAGCCGCGCGACGGGTCCTCGATGTCGTGCGGGTCGTGCGGCGCCAGCACCGCCTCATAGTCGACGAAACCGGGGATTTCGCCGTCGATAGCCACCTTCAGCAGAAGATCGGGGCAGAGGCCGGCCGCCGCTTCGCTCGTCGCCACGCGGGCGTCGGCGAACAGCGCCTTGGCCTCGCAATCCTTGACCACATAGGCGATTTCCTCGGCCGTCAGGTGCCAATTGACCGGGGTGATGCGCATGCCGGTGCGCATGACGCCCGACAGCACGTCGCAGAATTCCGCCCGGTTGGTGCAGAGCAGGGCGACGGAATCGCCGGCCTTCAGTCCCGAGGCGCGCAACAACCGCGCGACGCGGTTGGCGTTGGCGTTCAACTCGCGAAAGGTGCGCTTCTTGCCGTTCAGCTCATAGACGGCGACCTTGTGCGGCTGCACGTCGGCCCAGACCGCGTGCATCATCCCGACCTTGATCGCCTCGGTGACCCGCGCGCCCAGATCGAGAGCGGGGCTCAGGCTCATGTCGTTCATCGCGATTTCCTCCCACGCGCGGCCCCCTGATCTTTTTATCTTGTAGTCAGGGGTGTCTAGCGATTGAAGTCGCTTGTCTCTCCAGGGTCAATCCGCCAGCCGGCGGCATCGGCGCTGAAGAGTCTTTCGAAGGCTAGGGCCCGCATGGTCCTGGCGTCAACGCAATTGCCGCCCTTGACGAAGACCGCGCGCCGGTTCGAACTCAAGGGACGAAAACTCAAAAATGGCTCGCACCGAAGACGCGCCGCACCAGGGAGACCACCGATGACCGACACCGCCACAGCGCTCGAAGGCGAATTCCGCGCCCCTCGCAACATGTTCCAGGTCGGCGGCCCCGAGGTCACGGCCGCGCGCGCCGCCTCGGCCCGCGCCGGCGGGTCGATCCACGACGACGCCGTCGCCTCCAAGCTCGGCTTCAAGGGCGGCACGGTGCCGGGCTCGGTGCACATGAACCAGTTCGTGCCGCAGATCCTGGAGATCTACGGCGACAAGTGGCTCGAACACGGCACGATGTCGGCCTTCTTCACCCAGGCGACTGTCGACAACGAGCGCGTGCGCGCCACCGCCGAGGCGGGGGACGAGCGCATTCGGCTACGCATGTACAACGAGCCCGGCGACCAGATTTGCGAAGCCACGGCCAGCCTGGCCGTGCCCGACGAGGGCGCCGAGCTGGTCCGCCGCATAGTCTCGCAGGACCCGGCCGCGCCGGGCCGCCTGCGCATCCTGGCCGATGTGAAGGTGGGCGACGAAAAGCACGATATTCCGCTGAAAGTCACCCGCGAAGCCTTGCTGCGCACCCTTACGACCATCACCGAGGACATCCCGGCGTACAGCGAGGACAATGTCCTGCCGCCGGGCACGGTGATCCACTTGGCGCACGGCGTGCGCTCGGTGGTGCTCGGACAGCAGAAGCAGGCGGTGGGCCTGTTCGGCGCCCTGGAGATCCGCGCCCTGAAGGGTCCGTTCCGCGCCGACGTCGACTATGTCGCGCGCACCAGGATCCTGAAACTGAGCGAAAGCCCGCGCACCGAGAACGTCTGGTACGACGTCACCATCGCCGATGCGAAGACCAAGGAAGACATCGGCGTCGTCCGCTTCCTGATCCGCCTGATGAAGGGCTCCTCCCCGCTCTGGGCCGAGGAGATGAAGACGAAGGGCTAGGTCCTGGTCCTCCCCCTCCGTGGGAGGATCGCGCGAGCCGCTTGCCCTGGTCGCAAGCTTCACCGATAACCCGGCTTGGACGGTTCCTCCGCGAAGGCGGAGGCCAAGAGGGAATGCGGTGAGGGGTTCGCCCCCAAATCCGCGCTGTGCCCGCAACTGTGAGCGGCGAGGGCCGCGTCCATATCGCGTCAATCGATGACGCGACGCCACTGAAGCTCAGACGCTTCGGGAAGGCGAGGACGCGAACCCGACGACCCGCAAGTCAGGAGACCTGCCGTCCAAGTCGCTCGTCCGGGGGTCCGGGTCCAGACCCCAGGCGCGGGAAGGCGCGCGCGCCTTCCGTCGCAGCGGCATCGACCGCCGCTGCGCCAAGCGAATCCCCGCTTTCGGCGTGACTCGGTCCCGATGAAAAGGACGGTAAAGCGCCATGACTTGCGCAAGATGGACGACCCTAGCCTGCTCAGCCTCCGCCGCGGCCCTCATGCTGACGGCCTCGGCCAATGCCCAGGATACCAGCCAGGACGCTCCACCGGCCGTCGCGACACCCTCCGGCGCGAATGTGGTCGTCACCGCAACACGGGTGCCGGCCATGCTCGCGACGACCCCTGACGTCTATGTGATCACCGACGCCGACATCCAGGCGCGCCAGTCGACCTTCGCCGCCGACGTGCTGTCGACCACGCCGGGCCTCGTGGTCACCCAGTCGGGCGCCTTCGGCGGCCTGACCGGCGTCTCGATCCGCGGGGCCCCCACCGACAAGACCCTGGTCCTGATCGACGGCGTACCGGTCAATGACGCCTCCTCGCCCTCCGGCGGCTACGATTTCGGCGCGCTGGACCTTGGCGACATCTCCCGCGTCGAGATACTCACCGGGCCGCAAGGCGCGCTCTGGGGCTCAGACGCCATCGGCGGGGTGGTCTCCTTCATCACCAAGGAGCCGAACGGCCTTGCAGCCAGCCTCGAAGGCGGCTCGTTCGACACCTGGCGGGCCCAGGCCTCGGCCGGCAAGAGCACCCAGCTATGGGCGCTGGGCGCCAGCATCTCCAGCTTCAACACCCAGGGCATCTCGGCCGCCGACGTGCGCGACAACTACGCCCCCTTCGGCCTGCCCGGCTTCCACAACACCGAAAAGGACGGCGACAACGCGTTCACCGCCGATATCCGCGGCCGCTACGAAGTGACCGACTGGCTCGGGTTCGACGCCCAGGTGCGCTACGACCGCGCCGTCACCGACATCGACGGCTTTCCGCCGCCGGACTTCCTGTTCATGGACACCAACGACGTTGCGGTCAGCGAGAGCGTCGAGGCCTTCGGCCGCGTCCGTATCACCGGGCCGTGGGACCTGAAGAACGAGGTCAGCGTCAGCGACTACCAGATCGAGCGGGGCGACCACGGCGAGTCCGGCGATTCCGGCTCGATCGCCGACCGTCAGGTCTATCGCTACACCGTGGCCAAGGGCGCGCCCGAGGACCTGGTCTCCTTCGTCGCCGGCGCCGAGCGGGAAAACACCACCGCCAGCGTCTCGACCGGCCAGAAGTTCGACCTCGACGCCACCTCCGGCTTCGGGGTGCTCCAACTGCACCCGTTCAGCCCGCTGACCGCCATCGCCAGCGTCCGCTACGACGCGCCCGATACGTTCAAGGCCCAGACCACCGCGCGGGTCGGGGCGACCTACGACCTCGGCTGGGGATTCAGCGTCCAGGGCTCTTTCAACCAGGGCTTCAAGACCCCGACCATCAGCGAGACCGTCTGCGACTTCTGCTACAGCCCGCGCGTGCCGCTGCAGCCTGAACACGCCCAAGGCTATGACGGCGGCCTGGCCTGGAAATCGGCCGATGGCCGCGTCTCGCTGAAGGCCACGGCCTATCATCTGGACATCCGCGACGAGATCGAGTTCGCCGCCAGCGGCCACTACGTCAATATCGCCCGCACCCGCACCCAAGGCGTCGAGGCCCAGGCCGACGTCGTGCTGGGCTACGGCTTTCGCGTCGAGGCGGCCTACGGCTACGTCGACTCGGTCGACGCCACCACCGGGGTTCGGCTGCTGCGCGTGCCGCTGAACACCGCCTCGGCCAGCCTCTACTGGACCCACGGCAAGTTCGACGCGGCCTTCACCGTGCGCGGCGAAGACGACGACCTCGACCTTGGCCTGGACAGCTCCAACATCATCCGTCCGGGCTTCGTGGTCGCCGATCTGGCCGGCGGCTATGCGGTCAACGATCACGTTCGCCTGACCGCGCGGGTCGAGAACCTGGCCAACACCCACTACCAGGAGGTGTTCGGCTATGGCGAGCCGGGCACGGCCGTCTATCTCGGGGTGAAACTGAAAGACTAGGGAGCGGGGCATGATCCCGGTGGTGATCGGCTGGAGCGGCGGCAAAGACAGTTGCGTGGCCCTGCATGAGCTGCAGCGGTCGGGCGACTACGAGGTCGCCGGCCTGATGACCACGGTCACCCGCGACTATGACCGCATCAGCATGCATGGCGTGCGCCGGAGCCTTCTTGCGCGGCAGGCCCAGTCCCTGGGCCTGCCGCTGCACGAGGTTTTCATTCCGGCGGGCGCGACCAACGACGACTATGAGGCGGCCATGGCCGAGGCGCTGGTCGAGGTCCGCGGCCGCGGCGTCAAGACCATGGCTTTCGGCGACCTCTATCTGGAGGACATCCGCGCCTATCGCGACCGGATGATGGCCGAGAACGGCATGGACGCCGTCTATCCGGTCTGGGGCCGCGACACCCGAGCTTTCGTCCGCGATTTCATCGAGGCCGGCTTCAAGGCGGTGATCGTCTGTGTCGACACCGCCCAGCTCGACGCCGCCTTCGCCGGCCGGATCATCGACCCGGACCTCGTGGCCGATCTGCCGCCTGGCATCGATCCGTGCGGCGAGAACGGCGAGTTCCACACCTTCGTCTATGACGGCCCCAACTTCGCCCGGCCCATCGATATCGTCATCGGTGAGAGGGTCACGCGCGAGGGCTTCTGCTTCCGCGACCTGGCGCCGGCGTCAGACTGAGCGCGGGGCCAGCGCGACGGCAACGCTTTGTTGTCGATGATTAGCTAGACACAACCCCAGCCCATTTTTCGCCGCGGGAGGCGAGTTCGCGTGTTCAGGACGTTTGTCTGCATCACCCAGGAGCACAGCCCATGGCTGTTGGCCGTGGCCGTGCTCGTCTGCCTCATCGCCACCGCGACCACCCTGCGGCTCTACACCCACGGCCGCGGTTTTGAAGGTCCACGCTCCTATCTCTGGCTGATCGGCGGCGGCGCCAGCGGCGGGGCGGGGATCTGGGCCACCCACTTCATCAGCATGATGGCTTACGAGCCTGGCCTGCCGACCGGCTATCTCGCGGGCGGCACCATCATCTCCCTGGTCATGGCCATGATCGGCGTCGCCGCCGGCCTGATCGTCGCCGCCAAGAGCAGGCGAATCGCCGGGCCCGCCATCGGCGGCGCGATGGTCGGCGCGACCATCGCGATCATGCACTATGTCGGCATGTCGGCCTTTCGCACCGAAGGTTTCCTGGTCTGGGACCCGACCTTCGTGGTCGTGGCCGTGGTCGCCGGCGTGGTGTTCGCCAGCCTGTCGCTCATGGTCGTCTCCAGCCGGCGCACCCTGGCCGGAGGCGTCTGGGGCGCGGTGCTGCTGGTCGTGGCCATTGTCGCCTTGCACTTCGTCAGCATGGCGGCAGTGACCGTCATCCCCAACACCAACCTGCGCCCGCCGACGAGCCTGTTGCCCAACAGCGCCATGGCCCTGGTCGTTGGCGGCCTGACCGGCCTGATCATGCTGGCCGCCGGCGCCACCATGCTGCTGGAAGGCTGGAACCAGCGCCGGGCGCTCACCCAACTCAACTCGGTCATCAACGCCATGCCCGACGGCCTGGCCTATTTCGACGCCGAGGATCGCTACCTGTTGTGGAACAGCAAGTACGAGACGACCATGGCCGAGTTCGGCCTGCGGCCGGAGCGCGGTCGACCCTATCTCGATTGCATCCTTCCGTCCGTCGCCGCGGGCGAGCCGGACGCGGCCGCGCTCGCCGCCGAACGCCTCGCCCTCCGCGGCCAGGCCTCATCGACGCGCGAGGCGCAGAGCCCGAACGGGCGTTGGATTCGCGTCGAGGAAAACAGGACGGCCGAGGGCGGCCGGGTCTCGGTGGTGTTCGACATCAGCGCCCTGAAGGAGACGGCGCGCGAGCTTGCCGTGGCGCGGGACGCGGCCGAGGCGGCCAACCGCGCCAAGAGCGAGTTCCTGGCTAATATGAGCCATGAGATTCGCACGCCGCTGAACGGGGTTCTCGGCGTCGCCGACGCCCTGGCGCTCAGCCCGCTGGATTCCCGACAATCCGAACTGGTTGAGATCATCCGCACCTCCGGCAAGGTGCTCGATCGCCTGCTCTGCGACATCCTCGACCTGGCGCGGGTTGAGTCGGGCGCTCTCGAACTGGTGCCGCAGCCGTTCAACCTGGCCGAGACCATGCGCGAGGCCGCTCAGCTCGGCGCGGCCTCGGCGCGTGAAAAGGGGATCGATTTCACGCTCACCCTGGCGCCCGAGGCCGACCGCTTCGTGCTCGGCGATCCGGTGCGGCTGAAACAGATTCTCGCCAACCTCACCTCCAACGCCGTCAAGTTCACCGACAAGGGCGCAGTTGCGCTCGATGTCGCCTGTCTTGACGAGGCGGCCGGCCGGTTCACCCTCACCGTGCGCGACACCGGATGCGGCTTCGACGCGGCGACCCGGGCGCGGCTGTTCGGCCGCTTCCAGCAGGGCGACGGGGCGATGACCCGCCGCGTCGGCGGCTCGGGACTCGGCCTGGCTATCGCCCGCCAGCTCACCGAACTGATGGGCGGCGAGCTCGACGCCGACAGCGTCGAAGGGCAAGGCGCCGTCTTCAGCCTGACGCTGCCCCTGCCCGGCGCCGCGCCCGCCCTGGCCATCGAACCGGCTCAACCCGACGCAGGCGAACCCGAGCATCCGGCGCGAATCCTCATCGTCGATGACAACGCCAATAATCGCCGGGTGATCGAGGTCCTGCTCGACCATGTCGGCGCCGAGACCCGCGCGGCGGAGAACGGCCAGGAGGCGCTAAACGCCTGGCGCGCCGATGACTTCGACGCCATCATCATGGATATCCAGATGCCGGTGATGGACGGGCTGGCGGCGACGCGGGCGATCCGCGCGGCCGAGCGGAGTGAAGGCCTGCGCCGAACCCCGATCATCTTCGTGTCGGCCAACGCCATGCCCGAACATGTCGCCGCGACCCAGGCCGCCGGCGGCGACGGCCATATCGCCAAACCGGTCGCGGCCGAGAAACTGTTTTCGGCGCTGTCGAACCTGGACGCCGCGGCCTGACCGGCCGCCACATCGCGCTATCGGCTTATCGAAATTAGCGACGAGGCTGCGGTTTAGGCCGCGACCGTCCAGGGCCATGTCGTCCCAGTCGAGATCGGGCGGCGGGCTGAGCGCCGCGGCGATGATCGCCTGCAGTTCGGCCGCACTGGTGACGCTGACCAGCACAGACGACGCCTCGGCGCGCGACAGCGCGAAGCCCAGGGCCGCCTGCAAGGGGTCGGAGCGGCCCTCGGCGATCATCCGGCGCACGCGCGACAACCGCGAGGCCGCGCCCTTCAGCGGGCCGGGCACGCGATCGGGTGGCAGGAAGAGGATGCCTTGCAGGAAGATCGAGCGCAGCTGCACCTCGACCCCCCATTCGGCCAGGGTGGCCAGGGTGCCGTCGACCAGCAGGCGCTGGTCGAGCAGGCTGGCGGGCGCCTGGACAATGTCGGGCTTGAAGCGTTTCACCACCCCGAGCGGATCGTCGGAGGCGAAGACCGAGACCCCGACATATTCAAACAGGCCCTCGTCGCGCAGCTTCAGGAGCCGCGCCCAAAGCGCCGGACCGTGCGGTCCGAAAAGGTCGCCGGCCGACTGGACGATGATGGCGTCGGCGCGCTCCAGCCTCAAGCGTCGCAGCGAGGCCCTGGCCTCGGCCTCGATATGGTCGGGACCCCGGTCGGCGCGGCCGGTCTTCAGCACCACGCGAAAGCGGCACGGCCTTGGCAGCTGCTCGCCGACCACGTCGTCGGCATAGGTCGAGCCGCTCGAGGTGTCGAACACGGTTAATCCGGAACGGGCGGCAAGGTTAAGGATCTCGCCGACCTCCGCCTCGGGCGAACGGCCGCGCGGAAGCGCAGAACCGCCAAGGCGGAACTGCGCGGCGCCGAAGCCCAGCTTTGAAAGCGATACGCTCACGAAGAACCCCGCCGGCAGGCCTTTTGGCCCTGATTGAAGGCCGACCATGCCCCCAAACGATTAAGGAAGCGGAATTGAGCGGGGTTAACCGTGTCTGAAAAACTTGGACGCGCGCGAAGCCTCAGCCGTCGTCGCGCCGCCAGGCGCCCGAGGCGCCGCCGGTCTTGGAGACCAGCCGTACGCCCTCGATCGTCATCGCCTTATCCGCCGCTTTCAGCATGTCGTAGAGGGTCAGGCAGGCGACTGAAACAGCGGTCAGCGCCTCCATCTCGACGCCGGTCGGCCCGGTGGTCTTCACCCGCGCGGTGACGGCGAGACCTTCGGTCGCCTCGCTCACCTCGACCACCACCTTGGACAGCGCCAGCGGATGGCAGAGCGGTATCAGGTCGGCGGTCTTCTTCGCCGCCATCACCCCGGCGATCTCGGCCACGGCGCGCACGTCGCCCTTTTTGCCTCCACCGGATAGGGCAAGGGCAAGGGTCTCAGGCGCCATCCGCACCAGGCCCGCCGCCACCGCCTCGCGCACGGTCGCCGGCTTGTCGGAGACGTCGACCATCCGCGCGCGGCCCTGGTCGTCCATATGGGTCAGGCGGCTCATCGTTCGTTCAGCCGCGGCATGATCTCGACGAAGTTGCAGGGCTTGTGGCGGCTGTCGAGCTGCACCGAGATCACCTTGTCCCAGCCGTCCTTCACCGCCCCGTTCGAGCCCGGCAGGCAGAAGACGAAGACATTGCCGATCAGCCCGGCCGTGGCTCGCGACTGCAGGGTCGAAAGTCCCACCGTCTGGTAGCTGACCATGTGGAAGATCACCGAGAAGCCGTCGATCCGCTTGTCGAACAAGGGCTCGATCGCCTCGGGGGTCACGTCGCGGCCGGTCAGTCCCGTGCCGCCGGTGGTCAGGATGACGTCGACCTCGCCGGAGGCGACCCAGGCCATCACCTGAGAGCGGATCTGCGCCCGGTCGTCGCGCACCACGGCCTTGCCGGCCAGCACGTGGCCCGCGCCTGTCAGCCGCTCGACCAGGACATGGCCGGAGGTGTCGCTGTCCTCGTCGCGGGTGTCGGAGACGCTCAGCACCGCGATCCGGGTCGCGACCCGCTCCAGGCTCTCGTCGATCCGCCCACCAGGGGCCGGGAATAGGGCGTTCATCTCGGACCTCCGGAGCAAAGCTCGCGCACTATAGGCGTCTCCCAGTCGTATTTCAGTCCCATCGCTTGGCGTCAGCCAGATCCCGTTCCGTAGGCTCGATCCACCGCTCGCCATCGGGGCCGTGCTCCTTCTTCCAGAAGGGCGCGCGGCTTTTCAGGTAGTCCATCAAGTGGTCGGCGGCCTCGAAGGCTTCGCGGCGGTGGGCGGCGGCGGCGGCCACGAAGACGATCGGCTCGCCAGGGGCGATCTCGCCGATGCGGTGGACGATCAGCACATCGTGCAGCGAAAACCGCGTGCGCGCCGCCTCGGCGATGCGCTCGATCTCGGCGTCGGTGAAGCCGGGATAGGCTTCCAGCTCCAGCCGTGTCACCGCGCCCAACCCGGCGCGCGCCAGGCCGGTGAAGCTGACCACCGCGCCGGTCTCCTCGCGGCCCTCGCAAAAGGCGCTGAGCAGCGCGCCTGGATCGAACGGTTCGGTCTGCAGCCGCACCACGGGCTCAGCCTCCGCTCATCGGTGACAGGAAAGCCACCTCGGCGCCGGCCGCCAGCGCCCTGTCCCCGCGTACCAGCGCCTTGTCCACCGCTGCCTGCACGCCCGGCCCCGCCAGAGCCTCGCCCAGCGCCGGATCCTCGGCGGCCAACAGGTTTTTCAATGCGAACAGGCTGGCCGGCGCCGGATCGAGCGCCCGTTCGCGCCAGCCGGCGACGTCGCGCAGCCGGCCAAACAGGAGCACCCGGATCATCCTAGCCGCCGGTGGTCGACATGTGCCGCGCCAGGGCCGGCGCCGCGCCGCGCTCGATATGGAAGTCGTGACCCTTGGGCTTGGCGTCGATGGCGCCCCGGATCGCCGCCTCCAGCGCCTCATCATTGCCCCCGCTCCGCAACACCGCGCGCAGGTCGCTGGCGTCATCGCGGCCCAGGCAGGAGTGCAGCACCCCGGTGCAAGTCAGCCGCACCCGATTGCAGCCCTCACAGAAATTGTGGCTGAGCGGGGTGATCAGGCCGAGCCGCCCGCCGGTTTCGGCGATGCGCACATAGCGCGCAGGCCCGCCGGTGTTGAGCGGCAGGTCGGTCAAGGTCCAATAGCTCTCCAGATCGCGCCGCACCTCGGCCAGCGACAGGAACTGGTCAGTGCGGTCCTCGTCGATCTCGCCCATCGGCATGGTCTCGATCAGGGTCATGTCCATGCCCCGGCCGTGCGCCCAGGCGATCAGGTCGGGGATTTCGCCGGCATTGTCGGTTTTCAGCGCCACGGCGTTGATCTTCACCGCCAGCCCCGCATCTTGAGCCGCAGTGATCCCCGCCAGCACGCGAGCGAGATCGCCGCCGCGGGTGATGCGGGCGAAGAGATCGGGCTTCAGGGTGTCCAGCGAGACGTTGATCCGCTTCACCCCTGATCGCGCGAGATCGACGGCGTAACGCTCGAGCTGGGTCGCATTGGTGGTCAGGGTCAGCTCATCCAGCGCGCCGGTCTTTAGGTGCCGAGACAGCCGCTCGACCAGGCCCATGAACCCCTTGCGCATCAGCGGCTCGCCGCCGGTCAGGCGCAATTTCTTCACGCCAAGCTCGACGAAGGCTGAGGCGAGGCGGTCCAGCTCATCCAGCGTCAGGACCTCGGTCTTCGGCAGGAAGGTCATGTGCTCGGACATGCAGTAGACGCAGCGCAGGTCGCAGCGGTCGGTGACCGAGACGCGCAAGTAGGTCACAGCGCGCCCGAAGCCGTCCAAGAGCGGCGGCCTGGCGGCGATGAATCTGGGCGCTGAGGAGTCGAACGGCGTCATCTTGCCTGCAAACATAGAAAGGATGTGGCCCCGATGACAGAGGTTGCCTCGTCGGCCGCGCCTAGGCCTTCACGAACGGCAGGCTCGACGTCGGGGTTCCGTTCAGGGCCAGAAGGGCGTTGGCGACAGCCGCGGCGATGACCGGCGTTCCGGGCTCGCCCGCGCCGGTGGGCGGGTTGGCCGAGGGGACGATGTAGGTCTCCACGGTCGGCGCCTCGTTCATCCGCAGCACGCGGTAGGCGTCGAAATTGGTCTGGTCGACCACGCCGTCCTTCAGGGTGATCTGTCCGAACAGCGCCGCCGACAGGCCGTAACAGACGCCGCCCTCCATCTGGGCGGCGATCAGGTCCGGCGCGATAGCGGTGCCGCAGTCGATGGCGCAGACCACGCGGCCGACGCGCGGTTCGGCGCCCTTCATCGACACCTCGGCCACCTGGGCGACCACCGAGCCGAAGCTTTCGTGCACGGCCAGGCCACGCGCGGTTCCTGACGGCAGCGGCTTGCCCCAGCCGGCCTTTTCGCAGGCCAGGTCCAGTACGGCGCGATGCCGGTCGGCGCTGGCCCCCGCCTTGGCGTAGAGGGCGCGGCGATAATCGGCTGGATCCTTGCCCGCCTTGCGCGCCAGCTGGTCGATGGTGTGCTCCATGGCGAAGGCTGTGTGGGTCGCACCCACCGAGCGCCACCAGAGCACGGTCACCGGAAATTCCGGCTCATAGACCTGGGCGTCCACAACGGGCGTCGCCTGCAGATAGACCGAGCCCTTGGTCCCCTCGACCGTGGTCTCGTCGAAGCCGCCGCCGGTCAGCGAGCCCTTGGAGATCGACTGGGTCACCACCCGATGCCGCCAGGCCGCCGGATAGCCGTCGGCATCGGTCTTGATCGATACCAGGTGGTGGGTCAGCGGCCGATAGAGGCCGCCGGTCATGTCGTCCTCGCGCGTCCAGACCAGCTTCACCGGCCGTCCGCCGCCGACGTGCTTGGCGATGTGCACCGCCTCGACGACATAGTCGGAGTGATTGTTGCCGCGCCGTCCGAACGAGCCGCCGGCCGGCAGGGTCTCGATCTCCACCGCGCCCGGCAGGGTCCCGACCACCATGGCCGTATTGATCTGGTCCAGGGTCTGGATCTGCGAGGCGAAGGTGAGCTTGACACGATTGCCGTCCACCTGGGCGACGCAGTTCATCGGCTCCATCGTGGCGTGGGCAAGATACGGGAAGTCGTAGGTCGCGTTGAATAGCGCCCCGTCGAACGCGCCGGTCGCATCGCCCTTGGTCTCGAAGACTTGCGCCTTCACATCGCCCTGGCCGGCGGCGATCTTGTGATAGTCGGCGAGGATGGCGTCGGAGGAGCGTTTCTCGGCCTCGTCATCGTTCCAGGTTACCCGCAGCGCGTCGCGGCCCATACGGGCGGCATAGGTGGACTGCGCGATCACCGCGACGCCGGTCGGGATCTTCACCACATCGACCACGCCAGGGACCTGCCGCGCGGCGCTGTCATCGAACGAGGCCGGCTTGCCGCCAAAGCGCGGCGGATGCGCCACCACCGCCGTCAGCATGTTGGGCAGATGGACATCCTGGGTATAGCGGGCGGTCCCGGTGCTCTTGGCTGGGGTGTCCTTGCGCGCCACCCGCCTTGTGCCGATCAGCTTGAAGTCCGCCGGGCGCTTCAACCGGGGCGACTGCGGCGGCGTCACCTTGCCCGCATCGGCGATCAGCTCGCCGAATCCGGCGGTTCGACCCGTCGGGCCATGGGCGAGGAGACCGTTCTGCACGGTGATGTCGCCGGCCGGAACGCTCCAGCGCGTCGCCGCGGCCTGGACGAACATGGCCCGCGCGGCGGCGCCGGCCCGGCGATACTGCAGCCAGGAATTGGCCATGGCGGTCGAGCCGCCGGTGCCCTGCACCCCGAACAGGGTGTTGGCGTAGAGCTTGGCGTTGGCGGCCGAGGGGACGACCTTGACCTTGTCCCAGTCGGCGTCGAGCTCCTCGGCGATCAGGGCGGCGAGGCCGGCATGATTACCCTGGCCCATCTCCTGGTGCTTGTTCATCACCGTCACCGACCCGTCCGGATCGATCCTGATGAAGGGGCCGAACGGACCGAGGTCAAGGTTCCCGCCCCCCATCGACATCAGCCCGGCCATGCTCTTTGGCGAGCAACCGACCACCAGCGCGCCGCCGACGACGCTGGCGCCGATGATCAGCCCGCGCCGCGTGGTTGAGGCTGCCTTGACCTTGGTGAGGGCGTTCATGCGGCCACTCCCGCCGGCGCGGGCTGGCCGGCGGCGTTGTGGATGGCGGCCCGGATGCGTTGATAGGTGCCACAACGACAGATGTTACCGGTCATGGCCGCATCGATGTCGTCGTCGCTCGGCTTAGGCGTCTTGGCCAGCAACGCCGCGGCCGACATGATCTGGCCGGACTGGCAATAGCCGCACTGCGGCACATCGGCCTTGATCCAGGCGAGTTGCACCGGGTGGGTCCCGCTAAGCCCCTCGATGGTGGTGATCTTCATGGTGGCGGCCGAGGCGACCGGGGTCTGGCAGGAGCGGATGGCCGCGCCGTCCGCATGGACGGTGCAGGCGCCGCACTGGGCGATGCCGCAGCCGTACTTTGTGCCGGTGAGCTTCAGCTCGTCGCGCAGCACCCACAGCAATGGTGTCTCCGGCGCGGCTTCCACCGCATAGGTCTTGCCGTTGATGTTCAGATTGGTGGTCACTCGGCCCTCCCGAACGCGCTGATTTGCGGCATCTTAACACTGCTCAGGTTGCGGCGCGCGGGCAAAAAACTGCCGCCGCCCGCGCAATCGGTCTAGGACTCGTCCCCGATGGACGCCTTTCCCGCCTTCTTTCCCCTGGCCGGCCGCACGGTGGCCATTGTCGGCGACGGCGAACCGGCCGAGGCCAAGGCGCGGCTGTTCGACGGCTCGCCGGCGAGGCTGCTGCGCATCGAGGTCGAACGGGCGCTTGATCCGGCATCTTACGAGAACGCCAGCCTGGTTTTCATCGCCGCTGGCGAGGCGCCGTTTCGCGAGGCGGCGGCAAGGATCGCGCGCCAGGCTGGCGCGGTGGTCAATGTGGTCGATCATCCGGCCCTGTCGGATTTCCACACCCCGGCCCTGGTCGATCGCGGCGAGGTGGTGGCGGCCGTCGGCACTGCCGGCGCCTCGCCCATGCTGGCGGCCCTGCTGCGCAGCGATATAGAGGCGCGCGTGCCGCCAGGCGCCGGGCGGGTCGCGGCGCTGTTCGGGGCCATGCGCGACGAATTGCGCGAAAAGCTGCCCGACCTGGACGCCCGCCGCGCCTTTCTGCGCGAGGCGCTGACCGGCCCGGCGGCGGAGGCGGCCATGGCCGGCGAGATGCTGACGGCCCGGCGATTGCTGGGCGAAGCCCTGGACGGCTGGGCGGAGCGAGCGTCGCCGAAGGGCCGCCTGCGCATCATCGAGACCGGCGCCGCGCCCGATCTGCTCAGCCTCCGAGCCGCTCGGGCGCTGTCGCAGGCTGACGTCTTGATCGCGGGCGCCGGCGCGGAGCCTGCGACGCTGGCGCTCGCCCGGCGCGAAGCCCGGCGGGTCTCGGCGCAAGAGGCCGATCCTGAGACGGTGGCCGGTTTCGCCGCCCGGGGCCTGCAGATCGTCTGGGTCGGCGCGCTCGATCCCGCTCTCGCCGAAGCCGTGGCCGCGAACGAGGTTCAGGTCGAGCGGCTCAGGCCAGCCCCGGACTGAACCCTATTTCATTGCGTCCTTGATCGACGAGGCCTTGCTCAGGTGCATCTGCACCACCGGCGCGATCTTGGCCGCAAAATCCTTCAGCGCCGGCGTATTGCCGTTGGCCGCATAGGCCTGCATCACGCTCAGCGCGTCCTGGTGGGCCATGATCTGACTGTCGATATAGGTCTTGTCGAAATCGGCCGGCGCCGCAGCGGACAGCTCGTCGATCTTGGCCTTCTTGTCGCCCGGCAGGTCGATCGGCAGGGTGAGCGGCTGGCCCGACGCCGCGATCGCCGCCTTCAGCGCCGCGGTCGACTGGGTGTGGTCGTGAATCATCATCGCCGCGAAGGCCTTCACATCGGCGTTCGTGGAGCGCTTCTCGGCGATCTTGGCCGCCTGGATTTCGAACATGTCGGTCGACGCCGCGGCGTTGACGAAGTCGGGCGTGGCGGCCGCGGCGCTGACCGAGGCCTGGGCCGACGATGCGGTCGCGTCAACGGCCGAACTCATCGCCGAACTGGCGGCGCTGCCGGCGGCGGCGGCGGCGCTATCGGCGGCCTGAGCGGCGCTGGCGGCGGCGTCGGTATTGTTGGCGGGAGGGTTGCAGGCGACCAAAAGCGCGGCGGCGCCGGCGACGAGAAGATAGCGGTACATGGCGTTAAGCCTCCCAGGGTCCTTGGGCGCGCGCACTGGCGGCGCCGGAACCAGAACCTCACGCGGCCGTGATCGGTTCCCTCGGGACGGCGCGGCCGGTGATTTCGGCGAGCGCGGCGGCAACCTGGGTCACGTCATAGGGCTTCTTGATCAGCGGCGCGTCGAACCCCTGCGGTGCGAACTTGGTGTCGCCATAGCCGGTGGCGAAGATGAAGGGCACGCCGCGCGCGGCCAGCGCCCGGGCCACCGGCAGTACCGAGGCGCCGTTCAGATTGGCGTCCAGCACCGCCGCGTCCAGCGGCAGTTCGGCCATGCGCAGGCCCTCCTCGACGTCGGCCGCCGAGCCGACCACCTTGGCGCCGGCTTCCGAAAGGCCGGCCTCGAGCTCCAGCGCCAACAGGAGTGCGTCCTCGACGATCAGCACGCGCAGGCCCTTGATCCCGGCTGGATCGACGTAAGGCGCGCCGGCCGAGGCGCCGGTCAGGCTGGGGGCGACAACCGGGGTCGGGGCGGGCGATGAGGCCGACGGGTCGGCCAGGGCTGTGGCGCCCGCGACCAGGGTGGCGCGCACCCCGTCGCGGCGGTGCTCGATCCGCGCCTCGCCGCCCAGTTCGCGGCCGGTGACCTTATCCAAAAGCGTCGAGCCGAACCCGCGCCTTGTCGGCGGCGCGACCTCCGGCCCGCGGCTTTCGGTCCAGAGCAGTTCCAGACCACCGTCGGCGGTCGCCCGCCAGGCGACATCGACGCGGCCAAGCTCGGTCGACAGCGCCCCGAACTTCACCGCATTGGTGGCGAGCTCGTGCAGGGCCAGCGACATGGCGTTGGCGGCGCGCGGTGTCAAAAGCAGATCCGGTCCCTGCCAACGCGTCTGGCCGGGGGCCAGGCCGCCCAGCTCGGCGGCGGCGATGTTCTGCATGCCGGCGCCGCGCCAGCGGGTGGCCGTCAAAAGCTGGTGCGCCGAAGCCATGGATTTCAGCCGCCCGGCGAAGGTCTTCAGGAAACCCTCCAGCGACGAGGCCTTACGGGCCGATTGGGCGGCGAGCGACTGCACGGCGGCCAGCACGTTCTTCACCCGGTGGTCGAGTTCGGCGACCAGAGTCTCCCGCTCGGCCTCGTCGCGCTTGCGGGTCACCTCCTCGGCGGCCATCGCGGCCAGGTCGATCAGCGCCCGGGCCCCCGGATGGGCGCAGGCGGTTTCGGACTTCGGCTCATCAAGCACCAGAACGCCCAGCACCGGGCCGTCGGCGGCGACCAGCGGCGCGGCGGCGTGAAACCCATGCGCGTCGGTGGTGATCGAAGCCTCGCGCAGGCCGCGCCAGCGGCTCTTCAGATCGGCCGAGGCCGGCCATTCCGCATCGGAAGGGGCGACCTTGGCGCCCACGCGGGCCCCGCCGTCGCCAAACAGCACGATAGCGGCGCGGGAGACGGAAAAGGCCAGGGCGGCCAGATTGGCGATGCGTTGCAGGCGCTCCTGCGCCACCGGGTCGGCTTCGGCCAACGCCAAACGCGCGGCCCACATTTCGGGCGCTGACGGCTCGACTGCCTCGGGGGGGTCCATAAGCGGTCCCTGAAGCCCTCATTGCGGCAGCCCTATGTCAGGGCGCCTGGAACAAATCATTCTGACCAGAGAACACCTTGCGAAGGGATAAGGAAAGCGTCATGCAGCCTCTTCGCGCCGCTCCACTCAAGCTTGAATATCGGAACCGCGTCGCTCGCGGTCGCGTTCCCGTGTAAGCTTCGGCGTTTCTTTCACCCCATCGATGTCTCGGAGACCCTCCATGCCCGCCAGCACCGCCATCGACGAAACGGCAGACCGCGTCGACAAGACCCTCAAGGACGCCGAGAAGAACATCAATGAGATGACCGATCGCGCCCAGAAAACGATCCAGGAAGGCCTCGAGACCCTGCGTGTCCAGGCCCGCGCCTATGCCGACACCGCCGGCGACTCCATCGACGTCGCTCAGCGCTATGTCGCTGAGAAAGTTCAGGAAAAGCCGCTGACCGCGACCTTCACCGCGCTCGGTGTCGGTGTCCTGATCGGCATCCTGCTGGCCGGCGGACGCCGGTGATCTTTCGAAAGCTGCTCATGGCCTTTGTGGCGATCGCCTTCCTCGCCACATCGGCCTCGGTCGTGGCCATCGCCCTGGCTTTCGCGCTCTACGCCCTGGTGCTGCCCTATGTCGGCGCGGCCGGCGCCGGCGCGGTGGTGGCCGGCGCCTTCGCGCTGATCCTGGCGATCGGCGGCCTCGCCGTCATGCCGCGAGGCCGCAACAAGCGCCGCGCCGGAAGCGGCACGCCCGCCGGCGTCGCCGAGGACCTGATGGAGCTGGTGCGCGACAAGCCGATCGCCTCGGCTGGGGTGGCCGTGGCCGCCGGCATCATGGCCATGCGCAATCCCCGCGTCATCGGCGAGATCGCCCGCGCCTTCTTCCAGAACCGCCGCCCGCCCCGCTGATTTCGGCCCTAGGCGCCAGCCGGAACGCTTCAACGGAAGCGACGTTGATTTCTCCACAAGAGGCGCCACGCGCCTCACTGAAAGGAGACGACGTCATGCTGAGCTGGGCTTTGATCTTTCTCGTAGTGGCGCTGGTCGCCGGCGTGCTTGGGTTCGCCGGTATCGCCGGCGCGGCCGCGGGTATCGCCAAAATACTGTTCCTGGTCTTCCTGGTCCTGTTCGTGATCTCGCTGGTGATGCACGGCGTGCGCGGCCGCGGACCGGTCGTCGGCCCGTAAAGACCCTAAAGGTCCACCACCTCAAAGCCGTCGCGCTCGACAAGGCGCGCGGCGATGAGGGACCGGTGGCAAACCCTGGCGTCGGCCTCCAGGCAGAGCAGAGCCGAGGGCCTCGCTAATGCGATATCGGCCGCCTCGGCGAGTTGCGCCTGGGCGGCCGGTTCGTTTTCCAGATAGCCGTTGTAGATTTCGCGCATCTCGCCCGTGCGACCGGCGCGCGCCGCCAGACGTCCCGCCGGCGGGGTCCCCAAGGCGCGCAGATGCACATAGTCGATCCCCGCCTCAGCCAGGCCGGCGGCCAGCAGCTTTTTCGAAAACCCGGCGCGGCGCGAGGCGGCGACGGCGCGTACATCGACCAGCACTCGGACCCCGGCGGCCTTCAGCCGCGCGATCACCTCGCCTTGGGTCGCCGCCTGATAGCCGATCGTGAACAGTTTCATCGCGGACCTCCATCGCCTATGCAGCCAGGCGAAGCTTCTCAAGGACGCCCTATGGACGCCGCTGTCGCCTATCAACCCCGCGCCCACCGTCTGCGCCTCGAAACCGGAGCCAATGCCGGCGAATTCGCCTATCTCGATTTCGGACCCGAGGACCGTGCGGTAGACGCGGTCTTTCTGCACGCCAACGGCTTCAACGCGCGCGCCTATCGGACGATCCTCGGGCCTCTGGCCGGTGATTTCCGCATCCTGGCCCTGGACCAGCGCGGCCATGGCCGGACCCGCGCGCCGGCCGAGCCGCAGGGTCGGCCGAATTGGCTCGACCTGGGCGACGACCTGGTGGCCTTCCTCGACACCCTCGACCTGACGTCCGTCGTCCTGGCCGGCCATTCCATGGGCGGCACGCTCAGCCTGTTCGCCTCGGCCGACGCGCCGGAGCGGGTCCGGGCGCTGGCCCTTTTCGACCCGGTAATCCTGCCGCCGGAGCGGCCCGCCGGCCAACCAACGGGCTCACCGCTCGTTCACGGCGCATCGCGGCGGCGGCGGCATTTCGACAGTCGCGAGGCCGCCATCCAGTCGTACCGGGGCCGCGGCGCCTTCACCAATTGGACCGAGGCCATGCTGGCCGACTATGTCGAGGACGGCTTCCGCGACCTGGACGACGGAACCGTCGAACTGGCCTGCGCGCCGGAATGGGAGGTTTCCAACTATCTGGCGCAGGGCCACGATCCCTGGGACGCCTTCGCCCGCAGCCGCTGCCCGATCCATATCCTGCGCGCCGAACAGGCTTCGACCTGCAATGTCGACAGCCGCATCGATCAACTGACCGCCAATGGCCGCATCACCATCGAGACCGTGCCGGGCACGACGCATTTCCTGTCCATGGAACGCCCGGATCTGGTGCGTTCGACGCTCCGGGCCGCAATCGAGGGTTAAGCGTCCGCCACACAGGCCGCGCACAGCCCATGCGCCTCGATGGTGATGGAGGTCAGGCGGTAACCGGCCTCGCCGCCGATAGTGTCCATCTCGGAGGCGGCCCTGGGCTCGACCTCGGCGGTGGCGCCGCAGCAGTCGCAGATCAGAAAGGCGGCCGCATGCGTCTCGCCGACCCGGCGACAGGCGACATAGGCGTTCAGGCTCTCGATCCGGTGCGCCATGCCGTGGCGTTCGAGGAATTCCAGCGCCCGATAGACCGTCGGCGGCTTGGCGGCGCGGCCACCGGCGTGGAACTTGGGCAAGAGGTCGTAGGCCTTTACCGGATGGCCGGCGCGCAGCAGCATTTCCAGCGCCCGGCGCCGCGGCTCGGTCAGCCGTTGGTGCTCGGCCGTGCACCGTGCCTCGGCGGCCTTCAGCTCCGCCTTCAGCCCGGCCCCGGCGAGGCCCGGCTCGTCGTGCATATGGGTGCAGTTCGTGCCCATCCCGAGTTGAGGTAGGATCGAACCCGCGCCCGTGCAAGCGGACGCGGCGTCACGTCTTTCAGGCGAACAGCCTGGCGAAGCGGCGCTTCTCGCGGCTCTTCCAGCCCTCGCGGTGATAGGCGTCCGAACCGATCAGCGGCACGACCGTTGTGGCCTCGGCGAACACCATCTGTTCGAAGGTCACATCGACCTTTCCCCAGGACTGGGCCTCTTTCAGCGTCGAGGACGAACAGGCGCCGTCGCGCACGTCGGCGACGGTGATCTGCACGGCGTATTTGTGCATCTCGGCCTCGATGCCAAGGATCTCGGCGCAGACCACCGTGTCCTGGGCAAAGTTCTTCGGCACCCCGCCGCCGACCATGAACAGGCCCGTGGTCTTGGCGGCGATCTTCACGTCGGTCAGTTCGCGGAAATCGGCGACCGCATCGATGCTGACATAGGGCTGCTTGGCCTTGATGCGCTCGACCTGGTGCTTGACCAGGCCAAAGCCGGCCGATGAATCGGTGAAGGCCGGGCAGAAGATGACCGCCTCTTCCTCGAAGGCCGTCTGGATCAGCGATCCGGACTTTTTCGCATTGCCGGCGGCCAGCCACTTGCCGATCTCGTGGATGAATTCGCGCGAGGAATAGGGGCGGGGCTCCAGCGCATCGGCGATCTCCTTGATCGCGCCATCGCAGGCCTGCAACTCTTCCTCGTCGATATAGGTGTCGTAGATGCGGTCGATATAGAGGGCGCGCAGGTCGCGATCATCGACATCGGCCTGCGCCTGGTAGTGCTTGAAACCCAGGGCCTCGAAGAAATCCATGTCGATGATCGAGGCGCCGGTGGCGACCACCGCGTCGATCATGCCGAAGCGCACCATGTCGCGATAGACGTGCATGCAGCCGCCGGCGCTGGTCGACCCGGCCAGGGTCAGCCAAACCGAACAGGCCTTGTCCTCGATCGCCATGGAGAGGATGTCGGCGGCCCGGGCGGTGTCGCGCGAGGTGAAGCTCATCTGGCGCATGGCGTCGATCACCGGACGGGCGTCGTAGGACGTGATGTCGACATGCTCGACCGTCTTGGAGAGCAGTTCGGCCTTGGTGTTGGGCTTGGTCATGGGAATTCCAGCCTCGAAAGCCCCTCCCGTACGGGGAGAGGTCAGGGAGTGGGTGTGCGATTTGCGATCCGGGATAGGCGGCCAAATCGCCGCCGTCACCCTTTACGCCGGTCTATCTGCGCCGACGCTTCTTTCCACGGGCGCGCGACAGTTTGACGACCGTGCCCGTCTCGGGACGCGGCGTCGGGATGGAGGCGGGCGCGAGGCCGTACATCGAGGCCATGGGCGCGTCCTCGACAATGGCGCCGTCCAGGTCGCCATAGCCGTTGAAGCGGGTGGTCATGGCCACGCCATAGGCGCCCATCATGCCGATCTCGACATAGTCGCCCTCACCGATGTCCTCCGGCAGCCAGAACGGCCCCGGCATATGGTCGAGGGAGTCGCAGGTCGGCCCGTAAAAGCGAAACGGCTTCAAGGCCGCCTCGCTCGGCGCGCCGTCGCGGACCAGCTTGACCGGGAACGGCCATTTGGAATGGCTGGCGTCGAACAGCGAGCCGTAGGAGCCGTCGTTCAGATAGAGCGCGTCGCCCTTGCGCAGCTCGACGCGGGTCAGCACCGAGGAGCATTCGGCCACCAGCGCCCGGCCCGGTTCGCACCACAGCTCGGTCGTCTCGTGCACCATCATCTCGGCGAAGCCGCGGTCGATAGCGTCCATGTAGAAGCCGAGGCTGGGCGGGACCATGCCGGGATAGACCGAGGGGAAGCCGCCGCCGACATCGACCACGTCGGCGAAGACGCCGGCGCGCACCAGCGAGCGCGAGGCCTGGGCCATGGCCGCCTGATAGGCGGTCGGGCGCATGCACTGGCTGCCGACATGGAAGGAGACGCCCATCAGGTCCTGGGTGGCGCGCCGCGCGGAAAGCAGCAGGGAGGGCGCCTCGGCCGGCTCGACGCCGAACTTGCCGGCGAGCGGATAGGAGGCGCCCTCGGTGGACACCGCCAGCCGCACGATCAGGTTCAGGTCCTTGGCGTTACCGGTGGCGTCCTGGATCTTGGTCAGTTCGTCTTCGGTATCGAAGGCGAAGGTGCGCACGCCATGATCGAAATAGGCGGCCGAGATCGCCGTGCGGCTCTTCACCGGATGCATGAAGGCCATGCGCGCGCCGGGGGCATGCTTCGCCACCAGCTCGATCTCCGGCATGGAGGCCACGTCGAAGGCGTTGACGCCGTTGTTCGCCAGCGTCTCGATCACCCATGGCGAAGGGTTCGCCTTGAGTGCGTAGAAGACGTCGCCTTTAAAAGTCTTCTGGAACCAGCGCGCCGCTAGGGCCACGGCGTCCGGTCGCACGAGTGCGACAGGACGTTCCGGCGACCGCTCACGGACCAGGTCCAGGGGCGAATGGTACGTG
>Ga0302314_10004043_pt1 | contig 27018 bp, 24 predicted proteins | sample III_Palsa_N2_3_FD_200533 | JGI IMG/M metagenome (GOLD analysis project Ga0302314, IMG submission 200533) | Peat permafrost microbial communities from Stordalen Mire near Abisko, Sweden - III_Palsa_N2_3 | ecosystem: Environmental > Terrestrial > Soil > Palsa > Peat permafrost | place: Sweden...
AAACCACCGCCTCGGTCGACGCCTTCCTCGGCGCCCTGACGCCGGACGCGCGCCGGGCCGACTGCGAGACCCTATGCGCCCTGATGGCCCGGCTGTCCGGGGAGCCCGCGCGGATGTGGGGTCCCGGAATCGTGGGCTTTGGCGTGCGCCACTATCGCTATGACAGCGGCCGGGAGGGGGACATCCTGCGGATCGGCTTTTCCCCGCGAAAGGCGACCACCGCCCTCTATGTGACGGGCGAGGCCGAGGGCGATCCGATGGTCGCCGCCCTGGGCAAGATCAGCCATGGCAAGTCGTGCATCAACGTCAAGCGCCTGGCGGACATCGACATGGCCGCGCTGGAGGCGCTGATCCGGCGAACGCTGGCGGCTTAGCGTCTGAACGCCCGGACGGCGATCAAGGCGCGGCGGCGCCCAGACTCGTGCATCCTGAACATCGTTCAGTTATAGTCGCGGCTTGGGATTCCGGCCGTCGTCGGGGCGTGGTGAGAGCGGAGCAATCGTGGAGCATTTTGACGTTCTGGTGGTGGGCGCGGGCCTCTCGGGCATCGGCGCGGGCTATCACCTGCAGGCCAATGCGCCGAACAAGACCTACGCCATCCTGGAAGGCCGCGAGAGCATCGGCGGCACCTGGGACCTGTTCCGCTATCCCGGCATCCGCTCCGACTCTGACATGTACACCCTCGGCTATTCCTTCAAGCCGTGGCGCGAGGCCAAGGCGATCGCCGACGGCCCGTCGATCCTCAACTATGTGCGGGAGACCGCTGAGGATAACGGCATCGACAAGCACATCCGCTATGGCCACCAGGTCAAGCGCGCCTCCTGGTCCACCGAGAACGCGGTGTGGACCGTCGAGGCGGAGGTGGGGCCGGACAAGACCCCCGTCAGCCTGACCTGCGGCTTCCTGTTCATGTGCAGCGGCTACTACGACTACGCCGCCGGCTACCAGCCCGACTTCCCGGGCATGGCCAACTTCAAAGGTCCCTTCGTTCACCCGCAGCATTGGCCCAAGGACCTGGACTACAAGGACAAGAAGGTCGTGGTGATAGGCTCGGGCGCCACCGCCGTGACCCTGGTGCCGGCCATGGCCAGGGACGCCGCCCACGTCACCATGCTGCAGCGGTCGCCCACCTATGTGGTCTCACGTCCGGCCGAGGACGCCATGGCCAACAAGCTGCGCGCGAGGCTGCCGGCCAAGCTCGCCTATCACATCATCCGCTGGCGCAATGTTCTTGGCGGGATGTATTTTTTCAACCTGGCGCGGAAGAAGCCGGAGCAGGTCAAGAAGGCCATCATCGACATGGTCCGCCAGGAGATGGGCCCCGACTACGACGTCGATACCCACTTCACCCCACGCTATAATCCCTGGGATCAGCGGATGTGCCTGGTGCCGGACGCCGACCTGTTCGCCTCGCTCAAGGACGGCACGGCGGAGGTGGTTACCGACCAGATCGAGACCATCACCGCGACAGGCATCAAGCTCGCCTCCGGCAAGACCCTTGATGCCGACGTGATCGTCTCCGCCACAGGGCTGAAGATGCAGCTGCTGAGCGGCGTGGAGTTCACCGTCGACGGTGTGAAGGCCGATCTGTCCAAGTCCATGAGCTACAAGGGGATGATGTATTCCGACGTCCCCAACCTGGCGTCGTCGTTCGGTTATACAAACGCCTCCTGGACCCTGAAGTGCGACCTGACCTGCGAATATGTCTGCAGGGTACTGAACTATATGGACAAACGCGGATACGCCTATGGCATCCCCCGCAAAGCAGATCCCAACCTGGCGGAGGAGCCCTGGCTGGATTTCAGCTCAGGCTATGTCCAGCGCGCGCTGGACCAGTTGCCGCGCCAGGGCGCCAAGCGGCCGTGGAAACTTTACCAGAATTACGCGTTGGACCTGATGACCCTGCGCTTCGGCGCGGTGGACGACGGCAGCATGGAATTCCACCGCAAGTCAGCGGGGGCGAAGGCCGCGTAGAGGTTGCGTCATGACGGCTTTGGTCCTGTCCACAATCGGCTATGAACGCGCCACTCTGGACGAGGTGATCGAGCGCCTGAAGACTGCCAGCGTGCAGGTTGTGATCGACGTCCGCGCCATCGCCGGCTCCCGGCGCGCGGGCTTCTCAAAGACGGTGCTGAGCACGACGTTGGCGGCAGCGGGGATCGACTACCGGCATCTACGCGGCCTGGGCACGCCCAAGCCCGGTCGGCAGGCGGCGCGGGCCGGCCATACGGCCGAGATGCATGCCATCTATCACGAGCATCTGAAGACGCCGGAAGCGCAGCTGGCCCTGGGTGAGGCGTGCGAGATTGCCGGGGTCCGGCGGGCGGCTCTGCTTTGCCTGGAAGCCGACGCCCGCGAATGTCACCGCGCCATCGTCGCCGACCTGATCCGCGAACGCACCGGCTGCGCGGTGATGGATCTATAGCGTCCTGGGTTTGGCGATTCCCGCCATTCCCACGGTAGCGCTTGCCGCGCCGAAACCCCACCTAAGGCTTCTGGATCGGGAGCCACATCATGACCGACATCTATCTCGCCGCCGGAGTCCGCACCCCCTTCGTCAAGGGTGGCGGCCCGTTCGCGGCCTATGACGCGCTGGCGCTGTCCGTGCCGGTGGCCCAGGCCATGGCCGCCCGCGCCCGGCCGGACTTCATCGTCTGGGGTGAGGTGATCCCGGACGCCACCCTGTCCAACATCGCCCGCGAACTGGTGTTCGAGGCGAAACTGGATCCAACCATTCCAGCCTTCTCCACGACCCTGGCCTGCTCGACCAGTTTCGTGGGGCTGATCGAGGCGGCCGGCATGGTCGGGCGTGGCGGGACCCATCTGGCGCTGGTGGGCGGCGTCGAGACCATGAGCCATGTTCCGATCGCTCTGAAGAGTGAGGTCGCCGACAAGCTGATCGCCCTGTTCCCGCGCGATCCGGCCGCCGCCGCCGCCATGATGGGGCAGCTCTCGGCGGCCGACTTCAACCTGCCGCTTCGGGCCTGGGCCAACCGGGTCAGCGGTCGCTCGCAGGGCGAACACACCGAAGACACCGCCAAGCGTTTCGCCATCGGCCGCGAAGAGCAGGACCGCTGGGCGCTGCGGTCGCACACGGATGCGGTCAAGGGCCAGGACGCGGGCTTCTTCACCGACCTGATCACCCCCTTCGGCGGCGTCGATCACGACCTGATCCCCCGCCGCGACACCTCGTACGAGCGGCTGTCCCAACTGCGGCCGGCGTTCGATCCGGTGAACGGCGTTATCACCGCCGGGAACGCCTCGCCGGTGACCGACGGGGCGGCGGGGGTCTGGGTCGGCGATCTGGACGGCCTGAAGCGGCTGGATGCGCCCGCCGCCGTGCGGCTGGTGGACTGGGAGATCGCCGCCATCGACTTCCGCCTTGACGAGGGCATGCTGATGGCCCCTGGCCGCGCCATTCCCAGGCTACTGGCCCGGCATGGACTGAGGTTCGACGATATCGCCCTGTGGGAAATCCACGAGGCCTTCGCGGCCCAGGTTCTGGCCAACATCAAGGCGGCGTCCGACCCGGTCTATCGCCGCGAGCGCGCCGGCGTCGACGCCGACCTGGGCGAATTCCCCTGGGACCGTGTCAACCCGCACGGCGGCACCCTGGCCATCGGCCATCCCTTTGCCGCCACGGGCGCACGCATCATCAGCCAAGCGGTAAAGGAGCTGTCCAGCCTGCCCATCGGCTCATGCGCCATCGTCTCGGTCTGCGCCGACGGCGGCCAGGGGACGGTTGCGTTGCTCGAGCGCGCCTGATGGCGACCGGTGCTGAGATGATGGCGGCCCGAAGAGGACTCGAACCTCCGACCTTCGGTTTAGGAAACCGCTGCTCTGTCCTGCTGAGCTATCGGGCCGCGACCCGCGCGTCATAGCGCAAATGGACCGCTGTTGCGAAGGGCGTTGCGCGGGCTCGCGGCGCCGACCCACCAGGACACAATCTTGCGATCCTGAAATTAAGCTCACTTGACGACAGATTTCGACGGCTGATAATGCCCTGCAAAGCAGAGAGGGGAGGGTGCGTCTGTTCGGGTTGTGACAGTATGGATGCCGAATTTTCTGCATCCAGGTTGCGGCCTGCCCTGTGGGGGTATGCGATTCTGAAGAATTTGCTGAATCGGCAAGTAACGTCCTTGTCCGAATTCAAGACCCGATGATTTTATGCTCTCCCAGCGGCCAGAATAATCAAAAAACATAACGCTCTAATCTGGCGTCAGACCAGGTATTGCACTCACATGGGAGGAAAGAATGAAGCGTGCACTTCTGTGCGGCGTAAGCGCCGCCGTGACCACGATCGTCCTCGGCATGGCCGCGCCACTGGCGTATGCCGCCGATCAGCCAGCTGCATCTGGTCAAGGCACTACCGTCGGTGAGGTCGTTGTTACGGCCGAGAAACGCGGAGGTAACCTCGAAAAAGTGCCGGTGGCCGTCACCGCCTTCAGCGCCGCCCAGCGCGACCTATTGGGCATCAAGTCGCTCCAGGATCTTACGGACTTCACGCCGGGCTTTTCCTACACCTCCTTCGACAACCGTCCCTACATGCGCGGCGTGGGCCGCCAGTCGGACAACCTGGCCATCGATCCAGGCGTGGCGACCTATATCGACGGCGTCTACGCCGGCGCCAACGCCTCCACCATCCTTCAGAACGACTCTCTGTTCGTCGACCAGGTGGAGATTCTGCGCGGTCCCCAGACAACGCTCTACGGGCAGAACGCCGATGGCGGTGCGATCAACATGGTTTCGCGCAAACCCACCCGGGACTTCGAGGAGGAGGTTCGGGCCGGCGTCGCCAACTATGACAAGGAATATGTGGAAGCGGCGGTCTCCGGTCCGCTCGGCGATCACCTGCGTTTTCGCATCGGCGGCTCCTATGCCGACCAGACCGGCGGCTACTACAACAATCTAAGCGGCGAGCGGGAGGGCGGCAGCATCGCCCAGGGCGGCGACGGCAAGAGCGACCACCTCGAACTGCAGCTGGCTGGCGATTTCGGGCCGAAATTCGACTGGTGGGCCAAACTGGCCAGCAGCAACTTCGACACCAGCTACCATACCGAGACCCAGCTGGGGCAGTATGATGTGGCTGAATTTCCCAACCCGCTCATGCCGAACCAGAACTTCGGTCTGTGCGGTTTTGCGCAGTACGCTTCTACTTACAACTGCACGAGCAGCCCGGACAAGATCGTGCCTGGAAGCACGGTGCTGGCCCCTGGCGCATCCATAAATAACCCTGCGAACAGCAACGTCAGAAATTTCAACGGCGACTTCCGATCTACCTCAGATGAGAACAAGGACATCTCGTTCTCGACGGCTGAGACGTTCCACGCCGACGGCTTCGACGTGAAATACATCTTCGGCTATCAACGGTTCTACTATGATCTGAAGGCGCCCTGGGTGAACTCTCAGGGCCTGTCGAGCTCGGTCGAGCAGTACCAGCTCCAAGGGCCCGCGACCGCCTCGGCGGCCTGCTTGGCGATGTTCGCGTCAAATGCCGCCGGCTGCACACAGAACCTGACGGTTAATCCGGCTCAGACCCAGTTCACCTTCATCGAGAACGACCGGTTCTGGAGCCATGAGGTGGACCTCAGCTCCACCAGCGCCGGACCGCTGCAATGGTTGGCGGGGGTCTATTACTACGGCGAGATGTATGATCAGCCGATCAACGTGGTCGACCCCAGCCAGGCCCAAGTGAAGTCGCCGTTGGCGCTTTTGCCCGCCTTCGCCGACCTCGCCGTTCCGGCCCCAGCCAACCCCGGCAGTTCGGTCTATAATGAATTCACCGACCTGCATGCGCGGTCGCTCGACGAATTTGTTCAATTCGACTACGCCTTCGATCCACAGTGGAAACTGACCGTCGGCCTTCGCGACAACGACGACACCAAGAGCGGCTACGAAACGTTTCGCCTGCTCCTGTTCGACGCCTCCACCTTTGGGTTGGGCGCGGGAACCTTCGGCGCCAATACACCGGCCTTCGATGCAACCTCCTGCACGACCGGGGTCTATCCCGGCGCCGGTCCGTGCCGGATCGATCCCAATTCGGGTAAGGCGGTTCGCTCGCTCAACGCACACTGGAACGCGGTGACCGGCGCGGTGAACCTGTCCTGGACACCGGATTCAACCACCCTGGCCTACGCCAAATATAGCCGCGGCTACAAGGAAGGCGGCTTCAACTCCGGGACCATGGCAGTGTTCCCGGAGACCGTGCCGGAAACCGTCGACGCATTCGAGGTGGGTTATAAAAAGACCGTCGGCCATACCCTGCAGGCTAATGCCGACGCCTTCTACTACAACTACGACAATGAGCAGCAGCCGCTGGGCGAGGTTGTTAACGGCGTTATCGACACCGTTATCTTCAACATCCCAAAGTCGGAAACCTACGGTGCGGAACTGGAGACGACCTGGCGGCCGGCCGACGACCTGACTCTCAACCTGACCTACGCCTATCTGGTGGCCAAGGTGACCAGCACCGGCGGCAAATGCTTCGAGGACACCGCCGACCCGGGAGGTACGCAGCCCGGCGCCAACACCTCGGGCTGTCCGGCTTCGCCAACGCCTGGCACGGTGCTGCAGAACCTGACCGGTGAGACTCTGCCGGAGTCTCCGAAGAATCGGGTGACCGTCGATGGTTCGTACGTTTGGCATTTCGACCCGGGTTCGCTGTCCGCGTCGGCGTCGTTTGTGTGGAAGGATGCGACCTACGGCTCGCCGTTCAACCGCCCCTACAACCTTGCGCCCTCCTATACCCAGGTAAACACTCGCCTGATCTGGAAGGACTCCAAGGACCGGTTCTCCGCGATTCTGTTCTGCGACAACGTCTTCAATGCTGTGAACTACGATGGCGTGTTCGGCTTGAACGCCGGGAGCACCGGACCGCTGTCTCCCACGCCTGGGGCGACGGGCAAGGAGATCATCAACAAGATCGCCAGCCTGACCGCGCCGCGTACGTTCGGCCTGGAACTGCAGTACCGGTTCCGCTGACTCTGAGCGGATTCGAAGCCTTATCGGACCGGGCGGGCGACCGCCCGGTTCTCTCTTTGCCCGGTTCTTCTTTGACAGCGCCGGCTGGTGCTTCGATGGTGGAGTCCGTTCAGGCGTCGCGGAGGGCCAGGGTTGAGCGCGCCGGTCGTGCAAAAGGACGTTGTGCAAAAGGACGTTGTGCAAAAGGACGGGGCACGCGTTGTGCTGGACGCTCTGCTCGACGCCGGCGCGCGCGCCTATGCGGGCGGATGCCTCGACGAGGCGGACCAGGTCTATGCTCAGGCCGAAAAGGCCGCGCCGAACGATCCGCGCGCGCCCTATTCACGCGCCGTCATCGCGATCAGGCGACAACGACACGACGAGGCGATGCGTCGCCTGCGCAAGGTAGTGCGGCTCGACCCCACCCATGCGGCGGCGCACCACAACCTCGGCTTCGTCAGTCAGCAGCTCGGACTTTGGCCACAGGCACAGGCGGCCTATGGCCGCGCGCTCGCGCTTGATCCAGGCTCGACCACGACCCGGCTCGATCTTGCTGTGGCGCTGGCGGCCTGCGGCCGGATCGCCGAGGCGGTGGCGCAATATCGTGACCTTGCCGCCGATCCGGCGCATCGGCCCGACGCCCTGGCCCGCCTCGCGGTGCTCGACCCCGGCGCGGTGACCGACGAAGAGGCGCTGGCGTTGCGAGATCTCGCCGGAGCGCCGGAGCTGGACGAGGCGCGGCGCACCGGCGTGCTGTTTGCCCTGGGCGGCGTACTGGACCGGCGCGGCGAAGTCGACGCTGCGTTCGAGGCCTATGCCGCGGGCAATAAGCGCAAGGCCGAGGCGCTAAGCGGCGCCGGGGCCGACCCGGCCGTCGCGGCGGCGCTGAATGAGCGCGCGGCGTCCTTCATCCGCGGGCGTTTGACGCGGGCCTTCCTGGCCAACCACCGCGAGCCCGGCGCATCGAAGGCGGCGCCCATCTTCATCGTCGGCTTCCCGCGATCCGGCTCGACGCTGATCGAGCAGATTCTCGCCAGTCATCGCTCGGTTCAGGCCCTGGGCGAAAGCTCAGTGATGGCCGACATCCTCAAGGATCGATTCCCTTATGCCGATCGGTCAAATGGCCCGACCCATTTCCGCGACTTGGCCGACGCCTACCTTGCCGGTCAGCGGGCGCGAGGCTGGGACGGCCGCTCGCGGCTGGTGGACAAGACGTTGGAGAACTACCTCCACGTGGGCGTGATCGCGCTGATGTTTCCGCGCGCGGTGATTCTGCACAGCGTGCGGGATGCGGCCGACACCGGCTTCGCCTGCTTTCGCCAGCTTTTCGTCGGCGGCAACGAGACCCTCTATGACCTCGGGCTGATCGGCGAGGAATACCGGCGCTATCGCGCCATCATGACCCATTGGGACGAGGCCTTGCCCGGCCGAGTGCTGGCCGTGGAGCACGAGGCGCTGGTCGCCGAGCCGCCGACGCGGATTCGCGCGCTGGTCGCCGAGGCCTGCGGACTGGACTGGGACCCGGCCTGCCTGCGATTCGACAGGTCCGCGCGGGGAGTCACCACGGCCAGCGGCGCCCAGGTGCGACAGCCCATCTTCAAAACGTCGATCGGGCGCTGGCGTCCTTATGCTCGTCACCTCGGCCCCTTACTGGATACGCTCGGCCCCTATGCGCCAGACGAAACCTGACACCATGAGCCTATTTCGCCCTCCGGCGTGGATTGCCATCGCCCTGGTCCTGACCTGTCTCGCCGCCTGCAGTGACGGCGGCGCCGCCCTCGATCGCCTGTCCCTGGGCGAGCGGGGCAAGGTGGTCAGCGTCCAGTCCGGCGAGGCCTTCACCCTGGATAATGGCCTCGCGGTCAGGCTGGCGGGGCTGGAGGCGCCGTTTCCCGACGAGCCGGGCGGCGCGGCGGCGCAGGCTGATCTGACCAGACGGATCAGCGGCCAGCGCGTGGAACTGCTCTACGGCGGCTTGAGGCGCGACAGCCAGGGCCGGGCGTTGGCGCAGGTGCGTCTGGCCGACGACCGCGCCTGGGTGCAGGGAGCGCTCCTGCGCGACGGCATGGCGCGGGTGCGCACCTGGGCTGACAATCGCGGCATGGCCCAGCCGATGCTCAATGACGAGGCCAAGGCGCGGGTGGCCAAGGCGGGCCTGTGGGGGCAGGGCGTCTTCCGCGTGCTGATCCCGCCAGAGGTCGGCCGCGATTCGCAGGGCTTCCAGATCGTCGAGGGCAGGCCCCGCGTGGTTACGCAGACCCGCCAGGCGGTCTATCTCGACTTCGCGGATGACAAGCGCGGCTTCGCCATGCGGATCGACGACAAGGCGGCGCCCGATTTCACGGCCCTGGGCATGCCGGTCCAAGGCTTGGTCGGCCGCCTCATCCGGGTTCGTGGCCCGGTCGGATGGAACGCGGTGATGGCCGTGGACCACCCGGAACAGGTGGAGCTGCTGAAGGCGCGGTGAAACCTACCCGAACATCGCCGCCAGTTTCGGCACCGGCTCCAGCTTGGGGGCGACGCTGGCCAGGTGTTTGAACGCGCCCTCGGCGGCGGCTAGGGTTTGGTCGATGTCCGCCTCGGTCATGGCCACGCACATGAACATATTGTGCCAGGGGTGGACGTAGATCCCCCGCTCCAGCATGGCGCTGGACCAGGCGAAGCCCTTGCGCATGTCAGGGTCGTCATTGAACAGGAACAGCGGCATCTGCACCGGACCGGTCTGGCGCATGGAAAAGCCGGCCGCGGCGGCGCGTTCGTCCAGGCCGGCGCGCAGGCGTCCGCCCAGGCTGACCAGCCGTTCGAGATAGTCGGTGTCGCGCACCAGCCGCAGGGTCTCCAGGGCGGCGGCCATGGGCGCCGCCTGATACCAGTAGGAGCCGGTCACATAGACCTTGGACGCCGCCGTCCGGCAGACGTCGGCGCCCATCAGGGCCGAGAGCGGATGGCCGTTGGCGATACATTTGCCCCAGGTGGACAGATCCGGCTTCACGCCGACCACGGACCAGCTGCAGTCGCGTGCGATGCGCAGGCCGGCGCGGACGTCGTCCACCACCAGCAGGGCGCCGGTCTGGTCGCACAGCTCGCGGGCGCGCCTGGCGTAGGCGGGGTCGGGCAGGGACTGGTCGATGAAGGCGTCGTGCTTGAAGGGCGCGGCGAAGATGGCGGCCAGGTCATCACCGGCCTTGGCGACGGCTTCTTCCAGGCTGGCGATGTCGTTGTAGGTGCAGAAGATCTGGTTGGCCTTGTCCTCCGGCGTGGTGCCGGCGGGGCGCGGGGTGCACCAGGGGGCGGAGCCGTGATAGGCGCCCTTGGCCAGGACGATGGTCTTCCGCTTCTTGTGGGCGCGGGCGATGACCATGGCCATCGAGGTGGCGTCCGTGCCGTTCTTGCAGAACATGGCCCAGTCGGCGTGGCTGACCATGCCGACGAAGGCCTCGGCCAGATCGACCATCACCGGCGACGGGCCTGTCAGGGTGTCGCCAGTTTCCATCTGGCGGACGAAGGCCGCATTGATCTCCGGGTTGCCATAGCCGAACAGGTTGGGGCCGTAGGCGCACATATAATCGATGAAGACGTTTCCATCGGCGTCCCACAGCCGCGCGCCCTCGGCCTTGGCGAAAAACTGCGGATAGTCGTCGGGGAGCAGACCCACCGACTGGTGCCCATACATGCCGCCGGGGATGACCGCCGCCGCGCGCTCGCGCAGCTCTTTGTCGCGACTGTTGTGCAGCGTCATGGCGGTCTCCTCCTAAGTGATCAGCGTTCATAGCACGAAGTTCAACGGGTGCGACTGGCCTGCCAGGTGTTTGGGCTGGCCTTCTTGCTACGTCTGTTCAGAATGCGGAACTGTGTAGATGGCGTCGCCTCGGGGACAAACATGAAACGCTGGTACGTGGCGCTGATGTGCGGGTTCACCTTCGCGGCTGCGTTTGTGTTGGGCGGCGCTGCGAACGCGCAGTCGCCGGGATGCTCGCGTAGCGGCACGGCTGAATCTCAGGCTGGAGATAAGCTTTTCGTCTCGCTCCAGACCGACTCGTCGCTGGTCGAGCGGCCCGCGTACGCCTTTTTCACAAGTCACGATGCGCCAGGACCGCATGTGGATCTGCTAGCGCTCTATCGGGTGAGCCGCAAAGGCGTTGGCGTAATGACCGCCTTGCGCCTGGGTGTCTACGGCGACTTCACCGGCGCGGCGCATTTCACCAGCGGTGTCCTTACGGTGACTGTTGGAACGCGGACTCTGCGAATCCAACCTCCGTACCCACACTTGATGCCCATCCCCATTGGCGACTTAACCATCGCCGACCTGAACAGGCCTAGCAACGATCAGCCCGTTGGCGGCACCGAGATGCTGGCGGCTGTCGCGCGCGGCGAAACCCTCCATGTGGCGATTGAAGCCGCAGACGGTGAAAGGCTCTATCAGACCGACCTGAGAGCGCCCGGCCCGGATGAACTGGACGATTTGGCGAGGAAGGCGTTGGCTCAGGCGGAGGCGAACAAGAAGTCGGTGTGCCCTGGCGCCATCCCGCCGCCAATCGCAATTCCGCCAAAGAAAGCCGAGGGAGCCTTCCAGCCGATTCTGCACACGGCGGACGCAGACGTGTTTGAAATCGTCGACGCGAGTTTCGCCACGGGGTCTTATCGTGCAGAGAAGCTGCTGAAACTATATAAGACCGACCAGGTTTTTAGCGGAAGATCAATTGCCCACGCTGAAATCAGTTTGGCAATAAGCTGCAAAAATATGAAATATAGCGTGTCTTCATCGCTGGTGTTCAATAGAAACGACGGCATTGTCGGATTTATACGCCCAAGCGATTTTGTGCGACTTTTGCCATCGGACGAGGCGGCGGCAGTCCTGACAAGAGTTTGTTCAAGCACTTCGACGGGCGAGTTGCTGACCGACCGAACGTCCGCTTTGAATTTCACCTACGGCCAGAGGCCGGTGCGAGCCGAGCCTTAAGGCCACAGCAGCCCTCAGACCGCCGTCCCACCCACCGTCAGTCCGGTGATCTTCAGCGATGGTTGGCCGACGCCCACAGGCACGCCCTGGCCGGCCTTGCCGCAGACGCCGATGCCGGGGTCGAAGTCGAAGTCGTTGCCGATCATGGTCACCCGGGTCAGGGCCGAGGGGCCGTCGCCGATCAGGGTCGCGCCCTTGACCGGGGCGGTGATCTTGCCGTTCTCGATCAGATAGGCCTCGGTGCACTGGAAGACGAACTTGCCGTTGGTGATGTCCACTTGGCCGCCGCCGAAGTTGGCGCAGTAGAGGCCGCGCTTGGTCTCGGAGATCATGTCGGCGCGGGTGGCCTCGCCGGCCATCATGGCGGTGTTGGTCATGCGCGGCATCGGCATATGGGCGAAAGACTGGCGCCGGCCGTTGCCGGTGGCCGCCATGCCCATCAGCCGGGCGCTCATCCGGTCATGCATATAGCCGACCAGGATGCCGTCCTCGATCAATATGGTGCGTTCGGTTGGCGTGCCCTCGTCGTCGATGGTCAGCGAGCCGCGCCGGCCGGCCAGGGAGCCGTCGTCGAACACCGTGACGCCCTTGGCCGCCACCCGCTCGCCGATTCGGCCGGAGAAGGCGGAGGTGCCCTTGCGATTGAAGTCGCCTTCCAGGCCGTGGCCGACCGCTTCATGCAGCAAGATGCCGTTCCAGCCGGCGCCCAGCACGACATCCATCTCACCAGCAGGGCAGGGGACAGCGTCCAGATTGATCAGGGCCATGCGCAGGGCCTCGTCCACCTGGGCCTTCCAGCCATCCGGGGTGATCCAGGCTTCGAAGCCGGCCCGGCCCCCCGCGCCGGAGCTGCCGTTCTCACGGCGGCCATCGCGCTCGACGGTGACGGAGACGTTCAGCCGCACCAGAGGGCGCACGTCGCGCACCAGCTTGCCGTCGGCGCGCAGGATTTCGATGGTCCGACGCTCGCCGGCCAGGAAGGCGTTGACCTGGGCCACGCGCGGATCGCGGGCGCGGGCAAAGGCGTCGATCTCCTGCAGCAGGGCGACCTTGTCGGAGAAGGCCGGCGAGGCGAGGGGGTTGTCCTCATTATAGAGCTTGGCGTTGGTGGACCGGGGACCTTCCGCCTGCACGCCGCTGTAGCCGCGTTTGGCCAGCACCGCGGCGCCCGCCGCGCGCCTTATCGCGGCTTCCGAAATTTCCGAGGCGTGGGCGTAGCCGGCGGTCTCGCCCGCCACCACCCGCAGGCCAAAGCCCTCGACCGAATCGTAGGAGGCCGACTTCAGCCGCCCGTCATCGAACATGAAGGATTCGCTTTCCGACTTTTCGACGAACAGTTCGCCGTCGTCGCCCCCCGCAATGGCGTCCTCCAGCACCCCCTGGATGCGATTCGCATCGACGCCGGCGGCTTCCAGGATCGAGGGGGCGGGGGAATGGGCGTTCATGAGAGACTCTCAAAGCGAAGCAGGATGGCGGCGCAAGCGAATTAGGCTAGGCAAAAACAGCTAATCTACGCCCTTAACATAGGCGCTGGCGCCGTGTTGGGAAACCAGGGCCGGCCATGTGGCGAACTAGGCCGCCAATCGTCTTGGCAAGCCGGACGTGAGCGCGTATGCACGCCGCGAGGCAGAGGGGCGGGCTTTATTGGATATGCAGGCTGAGGGTTTTTTGATGCGGGGACTGCGGGGCGCGTTCGCCAAGGTCGGTCTGGTTGCCTTAGGCGCCATGATCAGCGTGCAAGCGCACGCCGGCGATCTGATGGGCCAGCCGACGCCAGGCGCGATCGGCCTTCAACCGGCTGCGTCGCCGATGAAGTACCACGCCATCTGGTTCCACAACTATTTGCTGCTGCCCATCATCACGGCGATCACCCTGTTCGTGCTGGCGCTGCTGCTGATCATCATCTTCCGCTTTAACGCCAAGGCGAACCCGGTCCCGGCCAAGTTCGCCCACAACACCGCCCTGGAAATCGCCTGGACCGGCATTCCGGTGCTGGTGCTGCTGGTGATCGCGGTCTTCTCCTTCCAGTTCCTGTTCGACTATCACCGCATGCCCAAGCCGGACCTGACGGTGAAGGTGGTCGGCTATCAATGGTACTGGGGCTATACCTACCCCGACCAGAAGATCGACGAATACACCTCCAATGTCCTCAGCGAGTCCGCAGCCAAGGCCGCCGGCAAGCCCTACCTGCTCGGCACCGACAATCCGCTGGTGGTGCCCATGGGCAAGAACGTCCGTGTGCTGGTCACCGGCGCCGACGTGATCCACGACTGGGCCATGCCGGCGTTCGGCCTGAAGACCGACGCGGTGCCCGGCCGCACCAACGAAACCTGGTTCAACGCCGACCGCGTGGGGACCTTCTACGGCGAATGCGATCAGCTCTGCGGCGTCAACCACGACCAGATGCCGATCGAGATCAAGGTGGTGAGCCCGGCGGACTTCGCCGCCTGGGTCGCGTCCAAGGCTCCGGCTGCCGCCCCGGCTGCGGCAGCCCCCGCTTCGGGAGCGCCAGCAGCGGCTTCAGCCGCCGCCGCGGCGGCGCCGCCTCCCGCACCGCAGAAGGTGGCGATGAACGCCGCCGCCACCCTTCGCTGATCGACAGAGAGTAGAGATCATGGCGACCGCCGCTTCCCACACCGATCACGACCATTCCGACCACGGGCACGGCTATGGCGACGCCCATACGCCGCCGTTCTTTACGCGCTGGTTCTTCTCGACCAACCACAAGGACATCGGCACCCTCTACATCCTGTTCGCCATCATGGCGGGGATCATCGGCGGCGCCTTCTCCGGCTTCATCCGCTGGGAGCTGGCGCAGCCGGGCATCCAGGTGTTCACCGACCAGGGCATCCTGGGGTCGGGCCTGTTCAAGGGTCACAACGGCTATAACGCCATGGTCACCGCCCACGGCCTGATCATGATCTTCTTCATGGTTATGCCGGCGATGATCGGCGGGTTCGGCAACTGGTTCGTGCCGCTGATGATCGGCGCGCCGGACATGGCCTTCCCGCGCATGAACAACATCTCCTTCTGGCTGCTGGTGGCCTCGTTCGGCCTGCTCTGCACCTCGATGTTCGTCGAGGGCGGCCAGGGACCGGGCTTCGCCGGCGGCTGGACCCTCTATCCGCCACTATCGACGGTGGGACACCCGGGGCCCGCGATGGACCTGGCCATCCTGTCGATCCACCTGGCCGGCGCCTCGTCCATCCTGGGCGCCATCAACTTCATCACCACCATCTTCAACATGCGCGCGCCGGGCATGACCCTCCACCGCATGCCGCTGTTCGTGTGGTCGATCCTGGTCACCGTCTTCCTGCTGCTGCTCTCCCTGCCGGTTCTGGCGGGGGCGATCACCATGCTGCTCACCGACCGCAACTTCCACACCCACTTCTTCGACCCGGCCGGCGGCGGCGATCCGCTGATGTTCCAGCACCTGTTCTGGTTCTTCGGCCATCCGGAAGTCTACATCCTGATCCTGCCCGGCTTCGGCATCGTCAGCCACGTGGTCTCGACCTTCTCCAAGAAGCCGGTGTTCGGCTACCTGGCCATGGTCTACGCCATGGTGGCGATCGGCTTCCTCGGCTTCATCGTCTGGGCCCACCACATGTACACCGTGGGCATGCCGGTGAACCTGCAGGCCTATTTCGTAGCGGCCACCATGGTCATCGCGGTGCCGACGGGGGTTAAGGTCTTCTCCTGGATCGCGACCATGTGGGGCGGCTCGATCGAGTTCAAGACGCCGATGCTGTTCGCCATCGGCTTCATCTTCCTGTTCACCATCGGCGGCGTGACCGGGGTGGTGCTGGCCAATGCGGCGATCGACTACTCGCTGCACGACACCTACTACGTGATCGCCCACTTCCACTATGTGCTCAGCCTGGGCGCGGTGTTCTCGATCTTCGCCGGCTTCTACTACTGGTTCGAGAAGATGTGGGGCGTGAAGTACAACGAGTTCCTCGGCGCCACCCACTTCTGGCTGATGTTCATCGGCGTCAACACCGTCTTCTTCCCGCAGCACTTCCTGGGCCTGCAGGGCATGCCGCGCCGCTACATCGACTACCCGGTGGCCTTCGCGAAGTGGAACATGGTCTCGTCGATCGGCTACGGCATCACCCTGGTGGCCATGGGGGTCTTCTTCATCATGCTGCTTGAAGCCGCCGTTCGTCGCCGCAAGGCGGAAGCCAATCCCTGGGGCGTGGGCGCCACGACGCTGGAATGGACCCTGTCCTCACCGCCGCCGTTCCACCAGTTCACCGAACTGCCGGTGATCACCAGCGACAGCCACTAAGACGGCGACCCGACCGACAAAAATGCGCGGCGTTCCGATGAAAATCGGGACGCCGTTGCTTTGGCTAATGGGTGCGGTCGCGGTCAGCGCCGTGCTTGTCGCGCGCGGCGTCGCTATTGCGAACGTCCACGGGGACACCAGCCTGCACTCGATCGACTATGTCTTTGGCGGCTTCCACTATGGCTTGAGCCTGCTCACGCCGTTTGCGGCGTTCGCGGCGATTTACAGCGCCATGAAATACCTCTTCCGCGCTCGATACAGTGAAGCGCTGGGTTGGATCCACTTCTGGACCATGTTCCTGGGTTCACTGATGATCCTGACGCCACCCCTTTGGTTGGAACGGGGAGGGGCGGCGATATCCGATCCCGTCTCTGCGTTTGCATTCTGGACCGATGTGGCCACGGCGGGGTATCTGCTGACCCTGGTGTCGTTGATTTTCTTCATTGTCGTCGTGGTTAGCGCCTTCCGCCATCGACATCGCCCCGCCGAAGGGGCTATCGAGACCTGATGTTCAAGACCAAGACCCCTGAGCTGGCGCCGGTTGGCGTCGCCGCCGCCGCGCCCGCGCGCTGGCAGGACTATGTCCAGCTGATGAAGCCCCGCGTGATGTCGCTGGTGGTGTTCACCGCGCTCACCGGCCTGCTGGCCGCCCGGGTTCCGGTAAACCCGGTGCTGGGCTTCGTCGCCGTGTTCTGCATCGCCATTGGCGCCGGCGCATCGGGCGCCCTGAACATGTGGTACGACGCCGACATCGACATTCGCATGCGCCGCACCCGCAACCGGCCGGTGCCCAGCGGCCGGGTCCAACCCTCCGACGCCCTGGGCCTTGGCGTGACCCTGTCCCTGTTCGCGGTCACCATCATGATCCTGGCGATCAATCTGCTCGCCGCGGCCCTCCTGGCCTTTACCATCGTCTTCTATGCGGTGGTCTACACCATGTGGCTGAAGCGCTCGACGCCGCAGAACATCGTCATCGGCGGCCTCGCCGGCGCCCTGCCGCCGGTGATCGGCTGGGCGGCGGCCACCGGGACCGCGCCCCTGAACGCCTGGCTGCTGTGCGCCATCATCTTCCTGTGGACCCCGCCGCACTTCTGGGCCCTGTCCCTCTACACCACCGGCGACTACGCCAAGGCTGGCGTGCCGATGATGCCCGTCGTGCGGGGCGCGCGCTCCACCCGCCGGCAGATCCTGGTCTACAGCCTGATCCTGGTGATTGCGGCGGTGGCCCCGGCCTTTACCGGCCTGGGGGGCATGCTCTACCTCGCGGTCGCCGGCGTCGGCGGCGCGATCTTCGTCGGCCTGGCCACCATCCTGGCCTTCAGCCACGCGGGCGATGTCATCGAGGATCAGGCCACCGGCCTCTATGAGGTCAAGACCGGGGTGAAGGCGGCGCGCAACCTGTTCGCCTATTCCATCGGCTACCTGTTCGCCCTGTTCGCCGCCTTGGTTGTCGAGGCGCTGGCGCATCTTCCGGCCCTGACCCTATGACCACGCCCAACCCGTTCCACGAAAGCGAAGAGGCCGCCAAGGCGCGCCGCATGCGCAGCATCGTCATGGCGGTCCTCCTGGCGGGGTTCGTGATCATGGTCTTCATCGTCACCATCACCCGTCTGGGCGGTCATGTCGCTGATACAGCCCACCTCTAGTCCCCCGCCCGAGTCCGGCGCCCATCCCAACAACGGCCGCGTCGCCCTCTATTGCATCGCTGTCCTGGTGCTGATGACCGCCGCCGGTTTCGCCGCCGTGCCGATGTACCGGCTGTTCTGCCAGCGGACGGGTTTCGGCGGCACGGTGTCCCGCGCCACCACCGGCCCGACGGGCGGGGTGCTGGCGCAGAAGCTGACCGTCACCTTCGACACCAATGTCCGCGGACTGCCTTGGTCCTTCACCGCCGATCAGGGCAGTCAGACCATCAATATCGGCAGCACCGGCCTGGCCTTCTTCACGGTGACCAACAAGTCCGACAAGCCGTGGACCGGACACGCTGTCTACAACGTCACGCCGGATCAGGCCGGGGCCTACTTCCATAAGCTGCAGTGCTTCTGCTTCACCGACCAGACCATCGCCCCGCACGCGACCATGCGCTTTCCGGTGGTCTATTTCGTCGATCGGCAGTTCGCTTCGGACCCCGACACCAAGGGCTATTCGGACGTAACCCTGTCCTACACCTTCTATCCAGCGGTCAAGACGGCGACAAACGCCGCAAAAGCTGATCCAGGCCTTGGCGGAAGGCCGGGCTCGGCGCTATAGCCAATCAGAGATTCTAAAGGGGGCGGGATGGCCGCTCCTCGCCACGAGGTTTGAGACAGCCCAGATGTCGAGCGACGCCGTCAAACACGATTACCACCTGGTCAACCCCAGCCCCTGGCCCCTGGTCGGCTCCCTGGCCGCCTTCGTCATGGCCATCGGCGGCGTGATCTGGATGAAGGGCCTGTTCGGCCTGGAAAAGCACAACCCGATCGTCTTCTACCTGGGCCTGGCCGGCGTGCTCTACACCATGTTCGGCTGGTGGGCGGACGTGGTGAAGGAAGCCAATGCCGGCGACCACACCCCGGTGGTTTCCATCGGCCTGCGCTATGGCATGATCCTGTTCATCGTCTCCGAAGTGATGTTCTTCGTCGCCTGGTTCTGGATTTTCTTCGAGATGGCCCTGTTCCACGGCCACCGGGCGATTACGCCGGACGTCGGCAATTTCGACGGCGTCGCCCAGGCCTGGGCGACCTGGCCGCCCAAGGGCGTCGAGGTGGTGCAACCCTTCCACCTGCCGCTGGTGAATACCCTGACCCTGCTGCTTTCCGGCACCACGGTCACCTGGGCCCACCACGCGCTGCAGGTCGGCGACCGCAAGGCCGCCAAATGGGGCCTGCTGCTGACCATCCTGCTCGGCCTGCTGTTCACCTCGGTCCAGGCCTATGAGTACAGCGAGATCTTCCGCGACCACATGTTCTTCTCGCCCGACGCGGCCAACTCCGGCCTCTACGGCTCGTCCTTCATCATGGCGACCGGCTTCCACGGTTTCCACGTCATCATCGGGACCCTGTTCCTGACGGTCTGCCTGCTGCGCCTTCTGGCCGGCGGCTTCACGCCGCAGAAGCATTTCGGCTTCGAGGCGGCGGCCTGGTACTGGCACTTCGTCGACGTGGTCTGGCTGTTCCTGTTCGCCTTCCTGTACGTGATCCTGCCTGGCATCAAATGAGGCCGGCATGGCCGGCGTGAACCCGGTCCTCGCGGGAGTCCTCTGCCGCTGTCCCAACTGCGGCGAGGGTCCGCTGTTCGAGGGGTTCCTGAAGGTCAGTCCGCGCTGCGAGGCCTGTGGCTATGATCTCAGCGCCGCGGACTCCGGCGACGGGCCGGCGGTGTTCATCATCCTGGTGGTGGGCTTCATCGCCTGTTTCGGGATCCTGATCACCGAGGTGTCGCTGCAGCCGCCGATCTGGGTCCTTCTGGCCACCTGGCTGCCCATCGCCGCCGTGCTCAGCCTGGCGCTGATGCGCCCCTTCAAAGGCGTGATGCTGGCCATGCAGTTCCACAACAAGGCCTCGGAACACCGCAGCGATGAGGATTGAGGCGGCGCTGGCGATCCCGCAGCGCCCGACGTGCTTTTTGGCTACACTCGCCCCCTCAGTCAGCTTCGCTGACAGCTCCCCCGAGGGGGAACAATTGCCGGACGCTAATCTGTGTCAGACGCCACCCAACCCGACCGCCGCTTCCCCATCGGCCTGACCATCGCCTCGGTCATCGGGATCGCGATCCTGATCGGGCTGGGGGTCTGGCAGGTGTATCGGCTGCATTGGAAGGAAGATCTGCTGGCCAAGATCGCCAGGCTGGAGGCGTCGGCGCCCCTGCCGATCAATCAGGCGCTGGCGGGCGGCGTCGCCAGCGCGGACCTGGACTTCGTGCGCGTGACGGCCAACTGCCCGGACATCGAAACCACGCCCTATCTGAAACTCTGGGCCCCGCGCGAGGTCGCCGGGTTCCGGCTGATTACGCCCTGTGCTCTGAGCGGCGGACCCTACAAGACCATCCTCGTTGATCGGGGTATCGTGACCCAGGATCAGGTCCCGAACCTGAAGCCGGGGCAGGGCCGAAAACTCAGCCAGCCCATCGTCGGCGTGCTGCGCAAGGGCGATGTCCGTAACTTCGTCACCCCCGACAACACGCCCTCGCAAGGTCTCTGGTATTGGCGCGACGTCCCCGCAATGGCCGCGTCGCTCGGCGTCACGGACGCAGCCCCGACCTTCCTGATGCTGGAGAAGCCGGCGCCGCAGGGCTTCGGTCCGACCCCAGCGCCGATCCCCGCCGACATTCCCAACAACCATCTGCAGTACGCCCTGACCTGGTTCGGGCTTGCCCTGTCGCTGCTGGGCGTCTACCTCGCCAGCCTTTGGAAAAGGCTGAAGTCTTAAGATGCACTATGTGTCCACGCGCGGAGAGAGCCCGCCGATCGGCTTTCTGGACGCGGTCCTGGCGGGCCTGGCGCCCGATGGCGGACTCTATGTGCCCGAGATGTGGCCGCTGTTGTCTCAAGGAGAGATCGCCGGGTTCGCGGGCATGCCCTACGCCCAGGTCGCCGCCCACATCCTCGGCCGGTTCGCCGGCGACAGCCTGTCCGCCGAAGAGCTGACGGACATTACCTCCGAGGCCTACGCCAGCTTCGCCCACGCGGCGGTCACGCCCCTGCGCCAGCTCGAGTCCGGCCTGTGGCTGCTGGAGCTGTTCCACGGCCCGACGCTGGCGTTCAAGGACGTGGCGATGCAGATGCTGTCGCGGCTGTACGAGCGGGCGCTGAAGGCGCGCCAGCGGACCCTGACTGTCGTCTGCGCCACCTCCGGCGACACCGGCGGCGCGGCGGTGGAGGCCCTGCGCGGCCGCGCCAATGTGCGCCTGGTGGTGCTGTTCCCGGACGGCAAGATCAGCGAGGTGCAGCGCCGGTTCATGACCACAGCCGCCGACGCCAACGTCCGCTGCATCGCCATCGACGGCTCCTTCGACGACTGCCAGGCCCTGGTCAAAGGCCTGTTCAACGCCCAGGGCTTCCCGCAGTCGGTGGACCTGTCCGGGGTCAACTCGATCAACTGGGCGCGGATCGCCGCCCAGGTGGTCTATTATTTCACCGCCGCCGTCGCCCTGGGCGCGCCGCACCGGCCGGTGTCCTTCGCCGTGCCCTCGGGCAATTTCGGCGACGGGTTTGCGGGCTATGTGGCGGCGAAGATGGGCCTGCCGATCGAGCGGATCATCCTGGCCACCAACAGCAACGACATCCTGGCCAAGGCCGTCGAGACCGGCCGCTACGCCCGGGGCGCGGTGGCCCAGACCCAGAGCCCGGCCATGGACATCCAGGTCGCCTCCAACTTCGAGCGGCTGTACTTCGACACTGTGGACCGCGAGGGGCTGGAGACGGCCCGCGCCATGCGCGCCTTTGCCGACCAGGGCGCCATCGATATCCCGCCCAAGGCCTTCGCCAAGATGCGCGAGCTGTTCGTCGGTGCACGCGTCAGCGAGGCGGAGACCAGCCGCGCCATCCTGACCACCCTGAACGGATCGGGAGAGCTGATCGATCCGCACACGGCCGTGGGCGTCGCCGCCGCCCTGCGAGCGGGTCCGGTCCACCGCACCACCCCCATGGTGGTGCTGTCCACCGCCCATCCCGCCAAGTTCCCGGAGGCGGTCCAGGCCGCGGCCGGGGTCGCGCCGAACATGCCGCAGTCGGCCAGGGGCCTGGCTGGCAAGCCGGAGCGAATCGACCGCATGCCCGCCGACCTTGAAGCCGTGAAGAGCTACATCCGCCGGTTCGCCCATGGCTGACCCCATGCCCGCGATCCACACCCTGCCCAATGGCGTTCGGGTGGTGTGCGATCCCATGCCGGGGCTTGAGACCCTGGCCCTGTCGGTAGTGGTCGGGCGCGGCTCGCGCTGGGAGACCCCGGCGCAGTCGGGCTGGGCGCACCTGGTTGAACACATGGTTTTCAAGGGCGCCGGCGAGCGGTCGGCGCGGGACATTGTCGAGGTGATCGAGGCCGAGGGGGGCCAGATAAACGCGGCCACCGGCCATGACCGCACCAGCTACCAGGTGCGGGCCCTGCGCGGCGGCCTGCGGCTGGGCGCCGAGGTGATCTCCGACCTGGTCTGGCGCCCCACCATCCGCGCCGACGACCTGGAGCGGGAAAAGACCGTCATCAACCAGGAGATCGCCGAGGCGGCCGACACCCCTGACGACCTGGTGTTCGAACTGGCCCAGGCCCAGGCCTTCGCTGGCCAGCCCCTGGGGCGGCCGATCCTGGGTCAGCCCAAGACGGTGGCCACGGCGACGTCCGAGACCCTGAAAGCCTTCCACGCCGGCCTCTATGGCCCTGACGCCATCGTCATCGGCGCCGCGGGGGCGGTGGACGAAGGCGACCTGCTGCGCCTCGCCGAGGGCCTGTTTTCCGACGCCGCCAAGGCCGCGCCGCCGCCGCCGGTGGCGCCGGCGCGCTTCGCCGGCGGCCAGACCGTCAAGGCCAAGGCGCTGGAACAGGCGCATCTGGTGCTGCTGCTGCCGGCTTTCGGCGTGCGTGATCCCGACTATTTCGCCTTGCGACTGTTCGCTGAAATCCTGGGGGGCGGGATGTCGTCCCGCCTGTTCCAGGAGGTGCGCGAGCACCGCGGCCTCGCCTACGCCATCGACGCCTACGCCGACACCCATTCCGACGCCGGCGTCCTGGGGGTCTATGCCGGCACCTCCGCCGAAGACGCCACCGAGGCGGCCAAGGTTGCGGCGGAGCAGGTTAAGGCCATGACCCGGGGCGTCGAGGTCGCGGAACTCGCCCGCGCCAAGGCGCAGATGAAGTCGGCCACCTTTATGGCCCGGGAATCGGCCCTGGCCCGCGCCGAACAGGCCGCCGGCCAGGTGCTGGTGTTCGACCGCCTGTACAGCCCTGCGGAGACCGCTCAATCCATCGACGATGTGACCGCCGACGACATCGTTCGGGTGGGGGAGCGGATCCTGGTCGAGCGCGCCTGCGCCTGCGCCGTCCTGGGTCCCAAACGGTCCGCCGGCGCGGGCCGGGCGTATGAGGATGCACTGTTCGGCTAACGCCAGACTTTGAACCCGTGGCCTTTCCGCGCTAGGCTTGGGCAGGGAAGGAGACAACGGTTGGCTTTGCTCGACTGGATATCGCCGGACATCGGCCTGCGCCTGGACGGGGAGGCGGTGACGCTGCGCCCGCCGCGCGCCAGCGACTACACCCCTTGGTCGGATCTGCGCCGCCGCTCCCGTGGCTTCCTGCAGCCCTGGGAGCCCACCTGGCCGGCCGACGACCTGTCGCGGCAGGCCTATCGCCGCCGGCTGATGGCCTACCAGCGGGATATGGACCTGGGCGTCGGCTATTCCTTCCTGACCTTTCGCAAGGCCGACCATGAGCTGGTGGGCGGCATCACCCTGTCCAACATCCGCCGCGGCGTCGCCCAGATGGGCTCGATCGGCTACTGGTCCGGCGAGCCGCACGCGCGCCAGGGGCACACGCTTGCAGCCGTTCGCGCTGTCTGTGGGTTCGGCCTGGGCCGCCTCGGGCTTCACCGGATGGAGGCCGCCTGCCTGCCGGAAAACGACGCCTCGCGCAGTTTGCTGCTGAAAGCCGGCTTTCAGATCGAAGGACGAGCCACGGCTTATCTGAAAATTAACGGCGATTGGCGAGATCATCTCCTGTTCGGACTGGTGGCTGGCGCGACCTCGCGCGGGAGTCCGGACGCTTAAGGACGCGGGCATTCATCCCGCGTGTAGGCGGTAGATGTCGCTTCGAGCCCACGATCGATTTATCTGGGACGCCACCGCCACCCTTGAATCCCTCGGTGCGGCCGATGTCGTGCTCTGGCTCTGGGAGCCGGAGCTGGACCGCCTGCGCCTGACCGGCGCCGTGCGGGCGCTGGCCCTGTCGCCGTTGGCGCCGGAATGTTCGTCCGCCGCCATCATGGCCCTGTCCCTGCCGCAGGACCGCGCCCTGATCGAGGAAGTGCTCAAGGTTCAGCCGCCCGGCGAGGAGATCGTCGCCCGGGTGCGCATGCGCGGCGGCGAGATCGGCGTCTGGCGCGGCGTCTGGCTTGAGGACGGGGTGCGCGCCGCGGGCGTGGTGGTGCCCGAGGTCAAGTTCGCCGCCTCCGAGCAGGACACCCTGACCGGCCTTCTGGATCGCCGCAGCTTCGTCGCCCGGGCGCGGGAGCGGCTACAGGCGCCGGGAACCCATACCTTGGTCGTGGCCGACCTCGACCGTCTGCGGCGGCTGAACGAGGCCCTCGGCCATGAACGGGCGGATCTGGTGCTGGCGGCCTTGGGCTCGCGCCTGGCTGCGGCCTTCCCGCCGGGCGCCCTGCTGGCGCGGGTGGGGGAGGACGAGTTCGCGGTCCTGGCCTGCGCCTCCGTCGAGCGGCCCGACGAAATCATTCGCGACGCGCTGGAACAGCCGTTGCGCGTCGCCGGCTTCGACATCTTTCCGACCCTGTCCATCGGCGCGGTCGCCGTCGAGGGCGGCGCTGACGCCCCGGTGGTGTCGGAACTGCTGCGCCGGGCGGAGCTGGCGGTGGAATCGGCCAAGGGCGGCGGACGTGGCGGCGCGGCCTCCTATGGCCGGGCGCTGGAAAGCGACGGCCTGTCGCGCCTGGCCCTGGAATCAGACCTGCGCGGCGCCATATCGCGCGGCGAAATCGTGCCCTTCTACCAGCCCGTGGTCCGCCTTTCGAACGGCGCCATCGCCGGCTTCGAGGCCCTGGCGCGCTGGCGTCACCCCCGTCGGGGGGTGATCGCGCCGGACGAATTCCTGCCGCTGCTGGCCGAGATGGGCCTGCTGGTGGAGCTGGGCGCCCACATGATGGCCGCCGCCGCCTTCCAGCTGGCCGACTGGCGCCGAGCCCACCGCGCCGCTGGCGAGATCAGCGTCAGCGTCAATCTGTCGGTGGGGGAGATCGACCGGCCGAACCTGGTCCTGGACGTCGGCCGCCTGATTCGCGACGCCGGCCTGCCCAAGGGCGCCTTCAAGCTGGAGATCACCGAAAGCGACATCATGCGCGATCCGGACAGCGCCGCGGTGGTGCTGAACCAGCTGCGCAACGCCGGCGCGGCCCTGGCGCTGGACGACTTCGGCACCGGCTTTTCCTCCCTGTCCTATTTGAGCCGGCTGCCCTTCGACACCCTGAAGATCGACCGCTATTTCGTGCGCACCATGGGCGGCAACGAAGGCTCGGCCAAGATCGTCCGCTCGGTGGTCAACCTCGGCCGCGACCTGGATCTGGAAGTGGTCGCCGAAGGGGTCGAGAACGCCGAGGTGGCCCGCCGGCTGCAGGATATCGGCTGCGACTACGGCCAGGGCTTCGGCTATGCGCCCGCCCTGTCGGCCCAGGAGGCCGAGGTCTATCTCAACGAAAGCTATGTCGACGGCACGGCGCCGCTGAAGGCGCGAGGGTAGGGCCTACCCGTCCGGCGGCCCGGTTCCGCGCCCGGCATAGGGCGACCCCGGCTCGCCGTTCTCGGCCTCCTCCAGCGCCCAGACGCTGTCCTTCCACAGGTCCCAGTCGGGCTTGAGGCCCAGGGCCCTGCAGTGGGCGGCGATCTGTTTGCTGATCGGGGCGTTCTCGCCGCCCACATCAATGTAGAGGCTTCTGAAGCCGTCGGGGTCGGTCTCGAACTCGATTTTCCACAGGTCTTCCAGCCGGTCGAACAGGCGCTCACGCTCGAACCCTTCCGGCCGCTCGGCGCGGATCACATCGCGGACGCCTTCACGGATCGCGGCCGAATGCTTGTCGCTGCGCTCGTCCTCCTCGGCTTCCGCCCTAGCGCGCGCCTTGGTCAACCGCGCCTCGCGCAGGGCCTGAAGCTTCGCCTCATGCGCCGCCTCCAGCCCGTCCAGGCGCAGGCGCCGCTCCTTGGCCAGCTTGGCCTCCAGCATCACCGTCATCCGCACGCCGCGGGAAATCTTGGCGAACGCCGCCCCAACCTCGCCGGCGTCGATCGGCGCCGCGCCCTCGGCCGTCTCGTCCGCCGTCACCCGGGCCACCAGCCGCTCGGCCAGCACCATGCCCAGCTCGGTCAGTCGTTCCAGCACGCGCAACAGCCGCTCCGCCCTTTCCCCCTCGGGATCGGGCGGTCGTGTGGCCTCTGCGGCCTCCAGGGCTTCCTCGGCCGCGATGTCAGCGTGAGCGTTCATATCAAGAACAAAATAGGAACACTTTGTGAGAATGTCAAGCAAAAATGCGCTCATCCCTGCGGAGGCGGATGCCTGGGAGACCGGGCGCCGTCGATCCCGCCGGCACGGCAAGAGCCGATCGCGCCCGCTCAATTGCGGCGGAATCTTCGATTTCCGTAACGCCTCTGGCAAGGCCAGCGGTCGCCCCGATTTGGTGAATTTGCTAACGAACGCAGTGACAACCGGGGGAGGATTCTGCTAACAAACGCAGCGACGATCAGGGGAAGAACATGCGAAAATTCGATGATGGCGCCCACGCAGAACTAGCGACGACGCCGAAGCGGCCCTGGAAGGCCCCGGAGATCATCTTGGCGCAGTTGATGATGCGCGACACCGACAAGACCAACACGTCTAATTTTGAGCATCACACAGCCGGCAGCATAATCGACGAGAACACCAGCAACAGCTGAGCGCGAGGTCGCTTTGAACGCCTTTGGATGCGGCCATATCGGGTCCATGCCCTTGCCTGTACGCGCCACCGATCCAGGCGGTCATCGCTTGGCGTGGCGATAGGCGGCGCCCGCCGAGCTGTCGACATCGTCGCTGCTGTCAAACGGGTGGCTTAGAACCATGAGCGGAATAAGCGGCATCCTCCGCTT
>Ga0302314_10004044_pt1 | contig 27017 bp, 19 predicted proteins | sample III_Palsa_N2_3_FD_200533 | JGI IMG/M metagenome (GOLD analysis project Ga0302314, IMG submission 200533) | Peat permafrost microbial communities from Stordalen Mire near Abisko, Sweden - III_Palsa_N2_3 | ecosystem: Environmental > Terrestrial > Soil > Palsa > Peat permafrost | place: Sweden...
ATCGATCTTCGGGCATGGGAGGTGCGCGCGCATCAGGCGCTAGAGGGGTGCTGTCAGACCAAAGTCGACTTGTCTCCTTGGAGACGCAGCTCGCCCAAACCCATCCTGGGCTAGTCCATGACTGCCCGCCACTCGGCCAGCGCCTCCGAGCGTCTTTGCTTGTAAGTCTGGCGGTTGGTGAGGTGGCGCTCCTGGTTGAAGAGGTTGTGGACCGAGGCGTGAACCGAGGCGAACTTCTGGAGTGTCTTCATCCTCCGAAACCGTCCGTTAGCCGGCCATAAATTTAGTCTGCCAATGCCTTTCCGCACGACCCCCACACGCCCGAAGCGCATCGGGTTCGCCAAGCGCCAAGCCCGATCATTCCGGCTGGGATGTTGGCGGAGGCGCCATCTCAGCTGAGCCGCGGCCTCGGTTCACTCATGTCTTCTGCAGGCGGCTCTCGCTAGCCGGATGATCCTTAGGTATCGCCGCCTCAGCAGCGGGGACGGTCTGAGCTGTGACGATACAAACGAGCCAGAGCGCGCCGACCGCCAGAGTCACCACGCCAGACCACAAAGCAAAGTTATAGGCGGCGCCCCCGACGAGATCCTTGTTCACCGCAAGCCCAGCGACGACCGCCACGGCTACCGCGATCCGCGCGAGGACCGCCCGTTTGCAAACGGCGAGGCGAGCAACACAGAGGACTGGTAAGGCGAGGGCAGGAAAGTGGGCGAGTCCCGACATCGGCGACATCAACAGCATCAGGGCGAGGACACTCCCGCATTCCAGCGCAAAACGCCCAGGCGGCGGCAAGTCATACGTCTGTTTGCTCGCGCGAAAAGCCGTCCAGAGCGTTGCGCCGAGCATAATCGCCATCACTCCATAGGCCACCGCCTTCAAGGGCTGCGTGGCGACCTGAATGGAATTGGCGACTGCGCCCGCACCAGCCACGAGGTGAGTGTTGACCAACCGCTGCAGTGTCCCCCCAAGGGATTGGTTGTAGATCAGAAGTGATCCCCAGGCGCCGAGTGACTTCGAGATGCTTTGATAGGGAAACACGTAGATGTGGAGCCAACGCTCTAACCACAGGCCGCCCGATGGCGCGGGGTGGACAAGATCTGGCAAGAGATTGAGACCTATCGCGACCAGCCCGACGGAGGCCGCCTCAAGCCAGCGGCGACGCGCGAGAAAATAGAGAACAAAGAGCAACGGTGGGCCTTTGAAGGCGGCGCCCAGGCCGATCAGGCCGCCGCCGACGACAGCGCGGCCGCGCGCAACCACTAGGCAGCCGGTGGTGACCAGGGCGTCAATAATCAGATCCGTCTGACCGTGGGCTAACGTGTTGAGCCCATAGGGGGCCACGGCGATGATCCCGAGCCCGGCGATAACCCAAGTCTCGCGTCCCACAGGCTCAGTCCCGTCAAGGCGCCCGCCGCCTGAGAGCCGCCACGCTGATCCTGCGAGGAAGCCAACGGCGACGACGTTGACAAGGTAAAACAGGAGGCGCTCGGCAATGTTGCCCAACGGCGTCATTGAAACCGCGAGCAAGGCGGTGAAGGGCGGATAGAGGTAGGACTTGCCGTGGGCGTAGACGTCGGAGCCGCCGATTAGTGCTTTCGCGGCCGGTAGATAAACGGAGGCCCACTCGCTCTTCTTCAATACGCTCGCAACGGCAAGCGCAATGAAGACTGGGGTACAGGCGAGCCACACTCCATAACGACGAACGAAGTTGGGCAGCCTCAAAGCGTCACTCATTGCCGCGTCCTCGCCGCTTCACACACGTGGCGTGTATAGCCCCCCACACGTCACCATCACTGATCAGCCTGGATGGTCAGGCTTGCGGTCTGGCCGGCTCGAATCTCCGCCGTGGCGGCGACGCCGAACCTGACGATCCAGCGTCACGTGCTCTAAAGTATAAACATAGTACCATCTACCCGATGAAAGTCTATGGTCCAAGACATCGGACTTTATACAAATAAGTTCTAATACTTTTGGTGCGCGACTAGCACTTTAGTATTAGATGGGAGTGGGATTTTGGGGCGACGGGAGAGGCGCGCGCGTTCCGCAGTGGCGGATTTGCACGATCGAGGCGACTTTTCCGCCAGTTGGTGCTTTAGTCCAGGCTTCGTCGACAGTTATCCACCAAGCGAGAGGTCGAATTCCTCAATGAAGTTCCTCGTGGTAGACGACCATCCGGTGCTTCGCGAAGGTTTGGCGGCGCTGATCCGTCAGGTGGGCGTCGACACCTGCGTCCTGCAGGCGCGTGATGCGGCGGAGGCGTTCGATCTGCTCGATCGGAACGAGGACATCGAACTGGCGATCGTCGACCTCATGATGCCCGGTATGGGCGGCCTGGCCGCCATCGGCGAATTTGGCCGTAGGCGTCCGGAGATGCCAGTGGTCGTCCTGTCCTCATCGGAGGACCCCCAGGACGCGCGCAGGGCGCTCGCCCAGGGCGCCCTCGGGTATGTGCCCAAGTCCGCCAACCCCAACACCCTGCTGGCGGCGATCCGGTTGGTGCTCAACGGCGAACTCTATGTCCCAGCCCTGATCCTCAACGAGGACGGCGGCTATACGCGGCGGCTTCGGCCTGAAGACGCGGCGCCTCAGACGGGTCAGCTGACGGAGCGGCAGATCGATGTCCTGCGGCTGGTGAGCGAGGGCCAGTCGAACAAGGCAATCGCCCACGCCCTCGATCTGTCGGAGAACACCGTCAAGGTCCACATTTCGGCGATCTTCAAAGCGTTGCAGGTCGTGAACCGGACCCAGGCGGCAAGCGCCGGTCGCGAACGGGGAATGATCTGACCGGCTTCAACTGCGCTCCTCCGCGTCACGCGGCGCGCCCTGGATGAGATTGGCGACAGCGGCCCGCAGCTTGCCGTTGGGAACAGGCTTGTGCAGCAGCAGAAGACCACTCGCCCTGGCCTCGACCAGACGGTCGGGCGCGGTGTCGCCCGTTATCAACATGGCGGGGATGGCCTCGTTGTATTCGGATCGCAGGGCGTCGATCACATCGATCCCCGTTTCGCCGGCGCGCAGACGGTAGTCGCACACGACCAGGCCTGGCCGTTCTGGACAGCTCGCCATACGCGCCAGCACCTCCTCGCCGGAGCCTGCCGTGATCACCTCGTGGCCCCAGCTCGACAGCAGGGCCGCCATCGCCTCGCGGATGGCGATCTCATCATCGACCACGACAATCAACGCACGCGCAGACGATACCGTCGGGCTTTCGCCGCCGCCCTCGAGTTCGAGCATGTCCCTGGGGGCGAACGGGATCGACATGCTGAAGCATGAGCCTCGGCCCGGTTGCGAGCGCAGCCTCAGGTCGCTTCCGACCAGGTCCGCCAACCGCTTGACGATCGCGAGGCCCAGGCCGAGCCCCTTTTCCCGGTTCCGCTCGGGGTTACCCAGTTGGAAGTATTCCTGGAATACCGCCTCCTGCTGATCCAGGGGGATGCCCGGACCGGTATCCCACACCTCGACACGAAGCTCCGCCCCACGCCGGCAACCGACGAGGACCCGGCCCTGGCTTGTGTAGCGAACGGCGTTGGAGACCAGATTACGCACAATGCGCTCGATCAGGATCGGATCGGCGTTCACGACCGCGCGGCATTTGGCAGACACCAGCGCGATACCCTTCGCTTGGGCCTCTTCCACATGGTCGCGGCAGATCCTGTCGAGCAAAGGCTGGATATGGAACGCCCTTGGGCGGACTTCGACGATACCGGCATCCAGGCGCGAGATGTCGAGCAGGGCGCTGAACAGGCTGTCCATGGCCGCCGCCGACGCTTCGATTTGCTCGACTAGGCGCAGGCCTTCCGCCGGCATGGCGACGTTGCGCAGGACCCCGACGAACAGGCCCAAGGCGTGGATGGGCTGGCGCAGATCGTGACTCGCCGTCGCCAGGAAATTCGACTTGGCGACGTTGGCGCGCTCTGCAAGCTCCTTCTGCACCCTGAGCCCTTCGGCCAAGTCGATGGTCTGCAGACGAAGTCCCACGAGCTCCTTGAAGTTACGGCTGGCTATGACACCCAGGCCGCCTACAGTTACGATGTAAAGTATCATCATCACAGAACTTGCTTGCTGCATAGGATTGCTGGCAACCAGGCTGACGAGGGTATATGGAATTGTCGCTCCCAGGAAGAAACTGAGAGCAGCCGGAAGATAGGGGCTGAACGTCGGTATGGATCCCGCTGAAATGGCGATCGTTATCGCCATTATCAGCATTTTACTGTCGAACTGGTTGTCCGCAACCAAATAGACCGGCGCCCAGCCCCATCCCAAACCTTCGGCGAGGCAGATCGCCGTGAAGGCGTATGGCCACCTCCGCCAGCTTCGGTTCACGTATGGCGTCCTATAGTAGAGCGCCCGAAGTACGACGTGCGCGGCCGCGCATCCGACAATGGACAGGGCCCATGCGATCCCGCGCACCACGGTGATTACATGTAGATGGACGAGGAGCGCCGACAGAAGGGTCGCACCGGCGGCAGCGGCGAGGACGCCGGGCGCGACACTCCGGAACAAAGCCTCCGACTGCTCGCTGCGCAATCCGGCCGAGGCTTCCTCAGTCAGGGACGCGTCGCCCAGCCGGCCAATCCAGGTCGAGATGTGCTGCGCCAGTCTCATCATCGCCTGACCTGTCTGAATCCTGCTTGCCGGCCAGTGCGATCCGCATTCAACCCCACAGGCGAATTCTACACGATCGGCGCAGGACCGCCTCTTCATAACCCTGTCGTTCAGGGTAGGCGGCTAAGCTGCCAACGCCTTCACGCACGGCGCTGGCAAAAGCAGCATCGACTCGTCTCCGACGGGGCGCACTCTGACATAGCCCCAAATGAGCTCGACGCAGAGACCGCTGCGCCGAGCTCGAACTTTGGAGGGGTCGGCCGATGCGAGCGCATGTCGGTGACGCCCCTAGCCGCCGCCGATCTAGCCCTTCAGCTTCGCCGCGGTCTCGGCGATCTTGCGACCCTGATAGCGGGCGCCTTCGAGCTCGTTGGCCGTGGGCTGGCGACGCCCGTCGCCGCCGGCGATGGTGGTGGCGCCGTAGGGACTGCCTCCAGTGATCTCCTCCAGCGTCATCTGACCGGCGTGGCCGTAGTCGAGCCCGACGATCACCATGCCGAAGTGCAGCAGGTTCGTGATGATCGAGAAGAGCGTGGTTTCCTGGCCGCCGTGCTGGGTGGCGCTGGATGTGAAGGCGCCGCCGACCTTGCCATGCAGCGCGCCGCGCGCCCAGAGGCCGCCGGCCTGGTCGAGGAAGGCGCCCATCTGCGAGGCCATGCGGCCGAACCGGGTCCCGACCCCGATCACGACCGCATCGTAGTCGGCCAACTCGTCGATGGTGGCGATCGGCGCGGCCTGGTCGACCTTGTAGTGCGAGGCCTTGGCGACTTCGGCGGGCACCAGGTCTGGCACACGCTTGACGTCGACCTCGGCGCCGGCGGAGCGAGCCCCTTCGGCGACCGCCTCGGCCATCTGCTCGATGTGTCCGTAGGCGGAATAGTACAGCACCAGCACCTTAGGCATGGGAAGAGTCCTTCTTGTTGAGCAAAGCGATGGGCCGGCGCGGCGCTCAGGCCGCGTCGACCAGTACGAATTCGGCGTCGGCGTCGGCGCGGATGGTCAGCGCCGTCTCGTCTTCGATGGCCGCGCCGTCGCGGGCCTCGAGCCGGACGCCGTTGACGTCGATCGCGCCGCTCGCCGGCACAAGGTAGGCGTGGCGACCGGGGGCGAGCTGGTAGCTGACGGCCTCGCCGGCGCTCAGCGTCGCGCCGAGCACGCGCGCATCGGCGCGGATCGGAAGGGCGTCAGCATCGCCGTCGACGCCGCTGGCAAGCACGACCAGACGGCCCGAGCGGGCGTCCCTGGGGAACGGCTTGGTCCCCCAAGTCGGCTGGCCGCCGCCGCGGTTGGGCCGGATCCAGATCTGGAAGATCTTCGTCGGCACGGGCTCGAGATTGTACTCCGCGTGGCGGATGCCCGTACCGGCACTCATCACCTGCACGTCGCCGGCGATGGTGCGGCCCTTGTTGCCAAGGCTGTCCTGGTGGGTGATCGCCCCCTCGCGAACGTAGGTGATGATCTCCATTTCGGCGTGAGGGTGGGGCGGGAAGCCGGAATTCGGCGCGATCTCGTCGTCGTTCCACACCCGCAGCGCTCCGTGGTCGATGCGCGACGGATCTTGGTAGTCGGCGAAGGAGAAGTGGTGCTTGGCCTTGAGCCAGCCGTGGTCCGCGCCTCCGAGTTCTGAGAAAGGCCTGCGGTCGATCATGGTTTCGATCCCTTCTGGCCGCCGATCAGATCGCGGCGGCCCTGTTGCAGCGATATCTATGGACGGGAGGCAGGCTTAGAAATAGAAACTATCGAAACACATCGTTTCGAGAATGATGATGTCGAGACTCCCCGATTTCGAAGGTCTCGCGATTTTCGCCAAGGTGGCCGAAGCCCGCTCGTTCGCGTCGGCGGCGAGCGAGCTCTCGCTCTCCAAGGCGACAGTCTCCAAGGCTGTGACGCGGTTGGAGCACCGGCTGGGCGGACGGTTGTTCAACCGCACCTCGCGACGGCTGGCGCTGACCGATCTCGGCCGCCAGTTCACCCACCGCGCCTCGGCGCTATTAGCCGAGGCCGAGGCGATGGAGGCCGAGGCGCTCGACCAATCAGCCTCGCCGCGCGGCCTGATCCGGCTCGCCGCGCCGATGTCGTTCGGGCTGCGGTTGGTCGCGCCCATCCTGCCGGCGTTCCTCGCCCGAAACCCGGAGATCTCGGTCGACCTGCACCTCAGCGATGCGCGCGTGGATGTGATCGGCGAGGGCTTCGACGTGGCGCTGCGCATCGGCGCCTTGCCCGACTCGTCGTTGAGAGCGCGCCAGCTCTGCCCGGTCTCTCGGCTTGTCGTTGGCGCCCCGGCCTACTTCGAGCGCCACGGGCGCCCGACACATCCGGCTCATCTCGCCGACCACGCCTGTCTCGGCTACGCATATCTCGCCACCCCGGACGTCTGGCGCTTTCACAACGCCGCGGGCGAGGACGCTTCGGTGCGCCCGAACGGTCCGCTTCGGGTAAACAACGCCGACGCGATGATGCCGGTCTTGTTGGCGGGTCTCGGCATCGCGGTGCAGCCCGACTTCGTTGTCGCCGACGCGCTTGCCGCTGGCTCGCTCGAGGCTGTGATGCCGGATTGGTGGATGTCGGGCAGCGCCCTACACCTCGTCACACCACCCGGTGGTCCCCGCCCGATACGGGTGGAAGCGCTGATCACCTATCTCGCCAAAGCGCTCGCGAAGTAGCAAAACCGTTTCTTCGGATCGGACATCCAGACCCGCCTTGCTCGATCTCAGCCTACTTTGGACGCCCAAAAAGCCGCGATCGACGCCAGGCCCCTAGGAGCCTCGCCAGCGGGCGAAGTGACGATACCCGTAGTACCGCCGACCCCCTCGCCGCGGGGCTTCAGCGCCGCTCCAGGGCGCGGCAAACGGCATCTGGACGGCGAGGTCGGCGTCCCTGGATCGGTAGGGGTCAAAGCGCGAATTCGGCGGCGGCGTCGGCAAGCCACGCCTGGATGTGACCGGCGAGGGGCTGATCGACCATCAGCTGGAAGGCGTTTTCCTGTTCGGCTCGCCTCAGCACCGCAAAGCACTGGGCGAACAAGGTCTGGGCGCAGGCGTCGGCCGCGAAAGCCCTCGGATGCAGATCGAGGCCGCAGCCCTTGGCGATCAGGTCGCGAGAATGGGCGCCATCGATGTTGAAGATCGCCCAGCCGTCGGTGACGTCGGCGACGTGGTGCAGGGCTTGGCCGAGGGCCTCGGAGGCGTGGGCGGCGGCTTCCACTCGGTGGGCGCCAGCCAGAGCACTGAGAGCGCCTGGCGGCTGGCGACCATGTTGGGACGGGTAGGCCACTCGATCCCGAATGCGTCGCCGAGCGCGGCGGCGGCGTGTCCGTCGCACCGGTGCAGGCGCAGGATCGCGGTCGGCAAGGCCTCGGGCCCTTTGATCGACAGAGTTGCGGTCCATGCGGGGCTAGCCATCGAGCCGCTCCCCGCTCGGATCGAACGCGCCGAACTTGGCGATCCTGACCCGGATTCGCCCGGCAGGCGCCAGCGCGGTCAGGATTTCACCAATTCGTCGCTCGCCCGCATGGACCATGGCCAGGGCGACGGCGCGGTTCATCGTCGGGCTGAAGCCCGAGGAGGTGACATATCCGTCACTGGCGCGGGTCGAGCCCGCGGAGCACAGATGGGCGCCGATCGGCAGAAAGCCTTGTCCGGCGATCCCGTCCACCGGATCCAGACCGACCAGTTGGAGGCGGTCGTCGCGCAGATTGGTGGGGCGGGTGAGGGAGCGGCGACCGATGAAATCGGTCTTGCGCCTCAACACATGGCCCCAGCCGACATCCCCGGGGGCCGTGGTTCCGTCGGTGTCCACGCCGACGTGAAAATAGCCCTTCTCCGTGCGCAGCAGCATCCAGGCGTCGACCCCGACCGGTTCGACGCCAAAGGGCTCGCCTGCCTGAAGCAGCCGCGTCCAGAGCCCCGTCGCCTGCCTGGCGGGCACGCTGATTTCGAAGGAGACCTCGCCGGTGAAGCTCACCCGCGCGACCCTGGCGGGAACCGCGGCGACGACGCCCTCGCGCCAGCTCATGTGGGGGAAGGCGTCGGCCGAGATGTCGATGGAGCAACCGGCCCGTTCAAGGGCTGTCCGAGCGCGGGGCCCTGTCAGGGCCAAGGTCGCCAGGGCGCTGGTCAGGGGAGCGACCAGGACCTGCAGGTGAGGCCATTCACACTGCAGCCATTCGTCGAGCCAGGCGGCGATCCGCGCCGCGGCCCCCGATGTCGTCCCGACGAGAAAGCGATCCTGCGATAGCCGGAGGGTGACGCCGTCGTCGATGATCACGCCCAGTTCGTTCAACATCAGGCCGTAGCGCGCCTTGCCGACTTTCAGGGTCGACATGGTGTTGGCGTAGACGCGATCGAGAAAAGCGCCGGCGTCGGGGCCGACGACCTCGATCTTGCCGAGCGGCGAGGCGTCGAACAGGCCAACGCACTCACGCACCGCCCGGGCCTCTCGCTGTTCGGCCTGGTGCGGCGTTTCGCCGGCTCTCGGATAGTAGGCCGGCCGCATGACGCCGCCGTACTCCTCGAATACCGCCCCGGCCGCGTCGTGAACCGCGTGGGCGGGCAAACGGCGAACGGGCCGAAACAGCTCGCCCCGGTTCCGTCCGGCCAGCGCGCCGAAGGCGACGGGCGTGAACGGGAACCGATAGAGAGTCGTTCCCGTTTCCTCGATCGACCGACCGGTCAGCTCCGCGACGACGCCGATGGCGTTGACATTGGAGGTCTTGCCTTGGTCCGGCGCCATGCCGAGGGTGGTGTAGCGCTTGAGGTGCTCCACCGAGACGAAGTTCTCCCGAACGGCCAGGGCGATGTCGTCAGTTGAAACGTCGTTCTGAAAATCCACGAACGCCTCGCCGGGCGCCGCAACCCGCCAAAGCGGCTCGATGGCCAGGCTGTCCTCGCGACGCTTGTCGGCGCCGCGCGGCGGCTCGGACTCGGCGACCGGCCAACCCGTCTGTTCAGCGGCCCGGACTCCCGCCTCTTGGCCGTCCCTCAGGGCGGCGGAGAGGGTCAGCACGCCTGCGGCCGCACCGACGGACGTCTCCGCCTGAACAGAGACGGCGGGCTTGAAGAGAGCCTGCGCGTCGTCCCAGCACAGTCGGCCGCCGGACTGGCGGAACAGATGGATGGTCGGGTTGAAGCCGCCCGAGACAGCGAGGAGGTCGGCCGTCAACCAGCGTTCGACCTCGCTGGAGTCGCGCACCTTGACGGCTGTCAGCTCCGGGTGGCCGCGTGTCGCGATGACGACGGCGCCTGGCAAGATGGCCACGCCTTTGGCCTCGAGAGGCCCGGTGATCTGCTTCGATGGGTGTCGGCGGGAATCGACGATCGCAACGACCCGCCCCGCGGCCTTCAGCAGCGCCGACGCCGTGGCGTAGGCGGCGTCATTGTTGGTGAAAAGCACCGCCTCGTCGCCGGCGCGGACTGCGAAACGGCCAAGATACTCGCGCACGGCCGACGCCAGCATCACGCCTGGCCGGTCATTGCCGGGAAACACCAACGGCCGTTCCAGGGCGCCGGTGGCCAGGATCACCCGTTTGGCGCGGACCTGCCAGAGCCGCTGCCGGACGGCCGATTGGTCGTCGTCGGGACGATCGGTCACCAGCTCAAGCAAGGCCAGGGCGTTGTGATCGAAGTAGCCAATGGCCGTGGTCCGCGTAAGCACGGTCGTCTCGGCCTGCGCCGCGAGGGTTTGCGCCATTCGTCGCACCCAGACCGCGCCGGACTCTCCGCCGATCTCCGCCTGATCCCAGGCCAGACGGCCGCCGAGGTGGCGTTCCTGTTCGCAAAGGATGACCCGCGCGCCGCCGCGACTGGCGGCGGCCGCGGCTGCAAGGCCCGCGGGGCCCGCGCCCACCACCAGCACATCGCAGTGGGCGAAGCGGGTCTCGTATCGATCAGGGTCGGGCTGGTCGGTCGGCTTTCCCAAGCCCGCCGCGCGGCGGATGAAGGGTTCGAACCAGCGCCAGTCCGGCCACATCAGGGTCTTGTAGTAGAAACCGGCCGGAATGAAGCGCTTGACCAGGCCGGCGACGGCCCCGAGATCGTGGCGGGCGCTGGGCCAACAGTTGACCGCGCGCGCGATCAGGTCGGGGTAGAGTTCGATCTCCGTCGCCCGGGGGTTTGGAGCGGTCCGCGCCCCGTCGATGAGTTGGACCAACGCATTGGGCTCTTCCACCCCGGCGGCCATCAGGCCACGCGGACGATGATACTTGAACGATCGGCCCACGACTGCGACCCCGTTGGCCAGCAGGGCCGAGGCCAGGGTGTCGCCGGCGAACCCGTTGTAGCGGCGGCCATCGAAGGAAAAACTCAAGGGGCGGGTTCGATCGATCAACCCGCCGCTCGCCAAACGCCGCCCGCTCACGCCAAGCCCCCCGTTGCGGGCGGTTCCAACAGACCCGCCGGCGCAGGGTCTCCCATCCGATAGGCGGCCAGGACCTCGTGCGTGACGGTCGAGCGAGCCAGGTTGAACCAGCGGCGGCAGCCATAGGCGTGCAGCCAGCGTTCCTTTTGCACGCCTTTGGGATTGTCGCGGAAGAACAGGTATTCGCCCCAGATTTCGTCGGAGACGGCGTCGAAGGGCTCCGGCCGCTGCAGATGGCTGGGGCCGCCGTGCTGGAATTCGATCTCGTCGCGTGGGCCGCACCAGGGGCAGGCGATCAACAGCATGTCGGCGCTCCCTAGTGTGCGATTCCGGAGGCCGCGGCCTCGTCAATAAGCTCGCCGGTGAAGAAACGGCGCAGCGCGAACGGTTCGGCGATCGGGTGCGGTGTTCCTGTTGCGATGTGGTGCGCCAGCAGCCAGCCGCCGGCCGGAATCGCCTTGAACCCACCGGTTCCCCACCCGCAGTTGATGTAGAGGCCGGGAATGGGCGTCTCGCCGAGGATCGGGCTGGAGTCCTGGACCACATCGACGATGCCCGCCCATTGCCGCAGGAAGCGCACCCGCCCGAGCGAAGGCATCTGGTCGACGACCGCCCCGATTACATCGCGCACCACCGGCAGGTTGCCGCGCTGGGCGTAGGATGGATAGAGATCGAGGCCGCCGCCAATCACCAGTCCGCCCTTGTCCGACTGGCTGATGTACATGCCGGTGGCGAGCGACAGCAGGACCGTGTCGATCACCGGTTTCAGCGGTTCCGAGACGAAGGCCTGCAGCGCATAGCTGGTGACAGGCAGGCGAAAGCCGGCCATCTGCGCCAAGACCGAGGAGTGGCCGGCGACCGCCATAGCCGTCTTGCCGCTTTCGATGCGGCCACGGCTTGTCCGCACGGCGACGACGCGCCCTTCACGGGATCGCTCGACGCCCTGGACCTCGCAGTTCTGGATGATGTCGACGCCAAGCTGGCTCGCGGCCCGGGCATAACCCCACACGACGGCATCGTGGCGCGCGGTCCCGCCGCGCTCCTGAACGAAACCTCCGAGCACCGGGAACCGGGCCGTCGGCGAGACGTCCAGCAGCGGCACGCGCCGCTTCACCTCGGCCGTCGTCAGCATCTTGGCGGGCACGCCGTTGAGGTTCATCGCCCCGACCCACCGGGCGGCGCTTTCCAAGTCATGCCGCGAGTGCGTGGTGGTGACGATTCCACGCTGGCTCAGCATGATGTTGTAGTTCAGCGCGCGAGACAAATTCTCGTATAATTTCAACGAGAAATCGTAGATTTTCGCGCTCTGGGGATAGTAGTAGTTGGAGCGGACGATGGTGGTGTTGCGGCCAGAATTGCCCCCACCAATCCAGCCCTTTTCCAGAACGGCGACGTTCCGCAGGCCCTGATTCTTGGCGAGATAGTAGGCGGTGGCCAGGCCATGGCCTCCGCCGCCGATGATGACGACGTCATAACGTGCCTTTGGCTCAGGCGAACGCCAAGCTAGGTCCCAGCCGCGCTGGCCATTGAACCCTTCCCGCAACACGCTCCAGGCCGAGTAGCGGGTCACCCCAGCCCTCTCCAACTGTTCATCGCAGCGGCAAATGTGTCAGCGACGATGGACCGTAGACTTGTCTATGGAAATTGACAAGGGCGGCCCGACGGGGGTCAACGGATGACATGGGTGAGGGTCAAAGATTGAAAGCAGGCGCCTCGGAACGCGGTGAGCGCCTCGGCCCCGAGGCCTGGGTTGAAGGCGGGCGCCAGGCGTTGATCTCCGGCGGCCTTGCGCGTGTGAAGGTCGAGCCCCTGGCCAAGACGCTCGGCGTGACGACGGGCAGCTTCTATTGGCACTTCAAGGATCGGCGCGCGCTGCTGGACGCCTTGCTGCTGGATTGGGAGACCTCAAACAGCGCGGGGCTTTTCGCGGCCGTTGCGTTGCATCCGGACGACGCCGACGCTCAGTTCGACGCTCTGGCGGACGTGTGGATCGAGGAGACGGACTATAGTCCGGCCTGGGACGCGGCGGTGCGCGATTGGGCGCGCGTCGACGCCAAGGCCGAGGTTGCTGTCCGCCGGGTCGACGACCGACGCATTGAACTCTGGCGCGGGGTTTTTCTGGGATTGGGCTATCGGGATCCCGAAGCCTTCGTCAGGGCCCGAGTGACCTACTTCCACCAGGTCGGCTACTATGCCCTGCACATCGCCGAGGATCGCGACGTCCGCCTGGCGCTGAAGCCGATCTATCTGCGCATCCTGAAAGGGCATGAGAGGCCGGACTGAACGAAAGGGCGCTTGCCGGGGCCTTGGGCGCGACCTTGCGTCCAAGTTGTGCGGAGGCGCCGCTCAGTAGCTCTCCATCCGGTCTTCCACCGCGTGGCCCCGTTCGGGGATCAGCATGCTGCGTTTGAAGGTGCAGACCACCGTGCCGTCGGCCTTCTGGCCGGTGGTGCGTACAGTGACGATGCCCTGGCCGGGACGGGTGGTGGAGGCGCGCTTCTCCAAGACCTCGCTCTCGGCATAGAGGGTGTCGCCGGCGAAGACCGGATGGGTGAACTTCACCTCGTCCACGCCCAGGTTGGCGATGCTCTTCTGCGACAGGTCCGACACGCTCATGCCGATCAACAGGGACAAGGTGTAGGTGGACACCACCAGGTTCTGCCCGAACTCCGAAGCCTTGCCGTACTCGGCGTCGAAGTGCAGCGGATGAGTGTTGAGGGTCAGAAGGGTAAAGAGGTGGTTGTCCGCCTCCGTCACCGTCTTGCCGGGCCGGTGCTCATAAACGTCGCCGACCTGGAAATCCTCGAAGTAGCGGCCGAAGGTCTCGCGGAAGCGGCGCGGGCCTGGAACGGGCGGCTCTGGATCGGCGGCCTGCCGGCGGCGAATGGAGAGGGGCTGTTCGCCGATACCAGGACTGGACCCGCCGACCCGGCTTTCATGCTCTACTCATCCGGTTCGACCGGGCGGCCAAAGGGCGTCCTGCATGCCCATGCCAGCCTGGCGCGGACGGCAGAGTCTTTCGCCGCCGGTGTGCTGGGGCTTCGGGCCGACGACGTGATCTATTCGGCCGCCAAACTGTTCTTCGCCTACGGCCTGGGCAATAGTCTGACCTTCCCTCTGTGGACAGGCGCAACCGCAATCCTGCAGCCCGAGCGGGTCACGCCGACGGTGGTCTGGCGCGCGCTCGCCCAACACCGCGCGACGGTATTCTGCGGCGTGCCGACGCTGTTTGCCTCGCTCCTGGCCAGCCCCGACTTCCCGGGCCCTTCCGCCATGAATCTGCGCCTGTGCGTCTCGGCGGGCGAACCGCTGCCGCCGGAGATCTCCAGGGTCTGGACGGCGCGAACCGGGGTGGAGATCATCGACGGCATCGGCTCGACCGAGATGCTGCACATCTTCCTTTGCAACCGCCCGGGCCAGATCCGCCGCGGCGTCACGGGCCTTCCGGCGCCGGGTTACGAGGTGCGCCTGGTCGCCGAGGACGGCGCGGTGTCGACGAGGGGAAAGCTCGGCGAGTTGCACGTGCGCGGTCCGTCCGCCGCCCTGGGCTACTGGCGCAATCCCGAGCGGACTCGCACTGTGTTCGCCGACGGTTGGGTGCGCACGGGCGACCAGTTCCGTCGCCTCCGGTCCGGCCACTATGTCTACGCGGGCCGCTCGGACGATATGCTGAAGGTAAGTGGCATATGGGTGTCGCCCGCCGAGGTGGAGGCTGTGCTGCTCGAACACGGGGCGGTAGGGGAGGCCGCCGTGGTCGGAGTCCCTGACGCGCACGGCCTGGTCAAGACACGCGCCTTTGTGGTGCCCGCCGAAGGTTTCGAGCCGGGTGCTGAACTGGCCCACGCGCTGAAAGCCTTCTCGAAGTCGCGCCTGGCGCTTCACAAGTACCCGCGGCAGATTTCCTTTGTGGCGGAACTGCCCAAGACAGCGACCGGCAAGATCCGCCGCCACCTGCTGCGGGCCATGGCCGCCGCGACCATTCCTTCCTAGCGGGACGCTTAGACGGCGCGTCGCCGGCCGGATTGGGCCGCGAGCGATCGAGGCGAGCCTTCGGGCCAGCCTGTCGTGGCGCTACTTTCGAGCCAAGCTGGGGGTGGAATCAGATTTTTCGAAGATCTGCTAGGAGTCAAATACCGACCCAGCGAGACTGGGCACAGACTAGCAAGTCGCGCTAGTTGCGCTGGACTTCGCAGGCGCCGCAAGCATTGGTGCAGACGTTCAGCCCGGCCGGTTCGGGCTCTGCTCGGTAGGGCGATAAGCGCCCAAAACGAGCAAGGACATCACCATCAAGACGAAACTGAACCCAACCCAGCGACGCCCGCCAAACCGCTATCAGTCGTCTGCAACGAAGCTCGAACTCCTGCCTGCAGCGCGCATGGCCGAAAAAATGGCGGAGGCCTCCGGCGTTCGCATCACGTCAGTCGCCTGCGTGGCCAGTCGCCGCCGCCAATTGGGCCGCTCCCGGTCGGTGCCGGGCAGGTTGACGGCCGTCTGTTCGCCCGCCAGGTCCTCGACCTGTGCGACGGCGAGGAAGCTCGGTGTTAAAGCAACGAAGGCGTGGACCGCCGCGATCATGTCGGACGCAGAGGCGGCGGCGCCATCCAGGTCCGGCGCGATCAATCGGGCGCTGATGAGCGCCTCTACGAGCGCCACTTTCTCAATCCTGCGCTGAAGGTAGGCGCGTTCCGCCGCCTCGGAGGTGATCAGTCTCAGGCGCCCTCGCTCGGCGATGTCCAGCCCGTCCCACCAGCCGCGAAAAGGCGGCAGGTCATGCGTAGATACGCAGGCCAATGCGAGCCTGGGGAACGCCTCGGGCGGAAGAAATCGGCCGTTTTCCGTCTCGAACGGCAACACGCGATAGCTCAGGATCATTTCGCGGGCCATTGTCTCTCGCAGCCCTTCCGGCGCCGTGCCGAGGTCTTCGCCGATCACCTGGCAGCGGGCGCGCTCGCTTTCAAAGGCCAGCTGGCCGACCAGATCCTGAAAAGGATAGGCGACGTAGGTTCCTTCCGACCCGCTTGCGCCTTCCGGCACCCAGAACTGCCGCGCCAGTCCCATCACGTGATCGACGCGAAGGGCGCCGGCGTGGCGCATGTTCAGAGCCAGGAGCTCCGCGAAGCGTGCGTATCCATCCGCCTCCAGGCGCAGCGGATTGACCGGCGGCAGTCCCCAGATCTGGCCCTCCGTGGTGAACTGGTCGGGCGGAGCGCCGATCGACACCCCGTCCGCCAGGAGATGCGCGTTCGCCCAGGCCTCCGCGCCTTCAGGCGCCGCGCCGACGGCCAGGTCGCGGCACAGCCCAAGGCCGAGCCCACGCGCCTGGCTGGCCGCCTCCGCCAGCTGCCGCTGGCAAAGCCACTGCAGATATTGGTGGAAACGCAACCGCTCGGAGTGGGCCGCGGCGAAGGCGCGGACGCCTGGACCTTTTGGATCGCGCAGCTCCGCTGGCCACTGCCGCCAGGGCTCGCCCGGCCTGGTTTCGCTGATCGCCTGGAATGCCGCGAATTCGAACAGCGGCTCGCCCTCGGCGGCGATGAATTCGGCGAGGCCGGCCGGCGCTTTCGCCGCTCCGAAGCTCGCCTCCAGCACGGCCGCCTTGAGCGCCCAGACGCCGGGATAGTCGATGCTCGTCAGCTGCGAGAGGGCGGCTCGGGCGGGAGGGATGACGCCCGCGCCGGCGACCTTGTCGAGATCCAGATAGATCGGGTCGAGAAAGCGGCGGTCGGATGGAAAATAAGGGCTCGCTCGCTCACGCTGGTCGCCGAATAGGGCGTGCAGAGGATTGATCGCCAGCGCGGCCGCGCCTTCCCGCGCCGCGGCCTCGCCGAGATCGCCCAAGGTGGTGAAATCGCCGATCCCTTGGTCGCCTTGTCGGCGCACCGAATAGAGCTGGACCGAAAGACCGAAGAGGCGGCGTCCCGACCGAAGCAGGTCCGGCGCGAAGGCGGTGTCGGGAGCGATCGTCAGGCGACAGACGGTCTCGGGACGATCCTCGCGCACCACGCGGTAGCGGCCGAGGTCGAGCTGAGGAAGGGCGATGCGCAGACATCGGAACGATCTTCCGTCGGCGCCCGCGGCGGACGTCTCGACACCGGTCCGGGAGCTTGCGCGCAGCCGTTCGCAGCCGCCGTCCTCGCGCTCGATCTGCAGCCAGGTATTGGGTGGCGCCTCGCCGGGATCGAACCGGAGCGGAATCTCGATCGGCTCGCCGACGCGGCGCACAAGAGCCTGCGGCAGCGGGCGACGGTCGCGATCCTCGGCCAGGCGCCGAAGCGCGTTCAACGCCTGCTCCGACGTCCCGGCCGGCAGCCGCATGGCGGCTAGGGTGGACTTCAGCGTCTCGGGACCAACGTCGTGGACGACGCCCTCGAGGTCGCGCCACTCGGTGGCGACCCCGGCGGCGCGCGCCAAGCGCGCGAGGACATTGGCGTCGACGCCGGTCGTGGCGCGCACACGCAGTGATCGGGTCTCCGCCAGGACGAGCACCGAACGCGGCGCGACGGGCGCGCTCGCGGCCCTGAGTTCGCCCTTACGCGCGACTTCGGCGCTGTCCGCCAACACTGTCCAGACGAAACCGTCGCGCGGTCCGGGCAGGATAGTCTCCGCCGCGTCCGGTCCGCGGTGGACGACGACGATGACGCGGTCCAGGCCATCGCCGTCTGGCTCGGCGAGCGCCATGACCAGTGTCTGGCCGTGCGGATCGTCCCAATCGGTCGGCGCCAGAGCTGATCCGTCGGCCCTGCGCCAGACGACATCGGGATAGACGACGCCCGGGCGCAGCTCGCCGGTCAGGAACCGGTCCGCCGAAAGGGCTGGGTGGGCGCGGCGGATGGCGACGAGCTTGGCGGCGAAATCCAGAAGATTTCCATCGGCGGAGGCCCAATCGAGCCAGCCGACGGCGTTGTCCTGCGAATAGGCGTTGTTGTTGCCGCCCTGGCTGTGGCCGAGTTCGGCGCCCATAGCCAGCATCGGCGTTCCACGCGCCATCAGCAGCGAGGCCAGCAGCGCGCGTTGATCGCTTAGCCGCGCCCGCAGGATCGCGGCGTCGTCCGTGGGGCCTTCCGCGCCGTTGTTCCAGGAGCGGTTGTCGCCGGCGCCGTCGCGATTCTGCTCTCCGTTGGCGAGGTTCCGCTTGGCCGTGTAGGCGACGAGGTCCGCGAGCGTGAACCCATCGTGGGCGACGATGAAGTTGATGCTTCGCGAGGGGCGCTTGTCCGGGAAGAGGTCTTGTGACCCCGCCAGCCGGCGCGCCAGTTCGCCGAGCGTGACATCATCTCCCCGCCAGAACCCGCGCACGGTGTCGCGAAATCGGTCGTTCCATTCGCCCCAGGGCGCGGGAAAGCGGTTCAGTTGATAGCCGCCCTGGCCAACGTCCCAAGGCTCGGCGATGAGCTTCAGTCCGCGAAGCTCCCGGTCCTGTTCGATCGCCGCGAGCAGGGGGGCGGCCGGATCGAAGCCGTCGCGGCGGCGGCCCAGCGCGGTGGCGAGATCGAAGCGAAAGCCGGCCATGCCGCCCAACCGGCGCCAGGCGCGCAGCGCATCCATCGCAAGACGCAACGGCGCGGGCTGGTCGAGCGCCAGGGTGTTGCCGGTGCCGCTGTCATCGACGTACCGCGCGGCGTCGTCCGGCCGTAGGCGATAGTAGCTGGCGTTGTCGAGCCCCCGCAGCGAGATGCTCGGGCCCAGGGCGTCGCCCTCGCCGGAATGGTTGAGGACCACGTCCAGGATGCACTCGATGCCGGCCGCGGCCAGGGCGTCGGTGGCGGCGCGCACCTCGGGCCAGCCGCCGGGCGCCAGACGTGGGTCCGGGACCAGGAAGGCGACGGGATTGTAACCCCAGTAGTTGGTCAGGCCGAGCGGGCGCAGATGGCGCTCATCGATCCAGGCGGCGGAAGGGAGCAGCTCGACGGTGGTGGCACCCAGCCGCCTCAGATGGTCGATCGCGGCCGGGCAGGCGAGGGCGGCGTAGGTTCCGCGCACCCGATCGGGAACGCCGGGCAGCGTCATGGTGAAGCCGCGGACGTGCAGCTCGTAGATGATAGTATCGCCCCAGGGGATGACCGGACGATCCGGAACTGGAGACAGTGACGATGGGGTGACGATCGCCTTGGGCGTGACCGCGGCGCTGTCGCGGTCGTCGAAGCTGTCGCCGCCACTCGGGTCGTCCGGCTGGTACGCGAACATCGCCGGCTGCAGGTCGAACGTCCGGTCGAGCGCCAGGGCGTAGGGATCGACCAGCAACTTGTTCGGATTGAAGCGGTGGCCCTCCGCCGGCGCGAAAGCGCCGTGGGCTCGCAGCCCATAGCGGGCGCCGGCCCCTACGCCCATGATGTGGCTGTGGAAAACCGGCCCGGTGCGCCCTCGAAGCGGGATGCGTGCGACCTCGGTCTCGCCCTTCTCATCGAACAGGCAGAACTCGATCATCCGGGCGTGGGCCGAATAGACGGCGACATTCACGCCATCCGCCGTGAGGGTGACGCCAAGCGGTTCGGGGAGCCCTTCGCTCGCGTCAGCGATTGCGCCGCCAGACATCGTCCCTAAGCCCCGTGTTCAGCGATCAGGTCGCGGTAGAGTTCGGCGTAGCGCTGCGCCGATCCACGCCAGGACACGTCGCAGGCCATGCCGTTGGTCTGCAGGCGCCGCCAGCTGCGGCGATCGCGATACAGCTCCACCGTCCGCCGAATGGCGCTCTCCAGCATTGGCGTCACAACCGGCGCGAATTGGACGCCGGTTCCCGCGCCGGCCGCCAGCGCCATCGGACTGGCGTCGACCACGGTGTCGTTCAAGCCTCCGACCCGGGCGACGACCGGCACGGCGCCGTATCGCAAGGCGCACATCTGAGTGAGCCCGCAGGGCTCGAAACGGGATGGAACCAGCAGGACGTCGGCGCCGGCCTGGATCCGGTGCGCCAAAGCCTCGTCATAGCCGAACTGGCAGGCGATGCGGCCCGGGTGGGCGGCGGCCGCCGTCGCGAAGCCGGCCTGAAGGTCCGGATCCCCAGACCCCAGCAGCGCCAGCTGCGCGCCGTGGGCCAGCAGTGAAGGCAACGCGGCCAGCAGCAGGTCCAGTCCCTTCTGCCAGCTCAGCCGGCTGACGACCGCGAAGAGCAGCGCGTCCGGATCGGGATCGAGACCGAAACGGGCTTGAAGGTCCGCCTTATTGATCGCGCGCGGCGCCAGGTCTGCGGCGTCGAATGTCCTCGCTATCAGCGGATCGGCGCTCGGGTCCCAGACCTTGACGTCGATGCCGTTCAGGATTCCGCTGAGCTTGTCGGCTCGACCGCGCAAGAGCCCGTCCAGACCCATGCCGCCCTCGGGCGTGCAGATCTCGGCCGCATAGGTCGGGGAGACGGTGGTGATGCGGTCGGAAAGCCGCAGACCCGCCTTCAGGAACCCGATGTCGCCATAGTATTCAACCCCGTCGGACGTGAAGGACGATGGTGGCAGGCCCAACCTATCCAGCAGGCGTCGGTCGAACTGGCCCTGGAAAGCGAGATTGTGCACGGTCATGATCGTGCCGGGCCGCGGCCCTCCCCGGTAGTGGAGGTAGGCGGCCGTCAGCCCGGCCTGCCAATCGTGGGCGTGGACGACCGCCGGCGCGTAGGTCGGCGACTGGCCCTGCGCGAGATCGGCGCCGATCCGCGCCAGCGCCGCGAAGCGGGTGGCGTTGTCCGGCCACGCCGCGCCGGATGCATCGCCGTAGGGGCCGCCGGGGCGGGCATAGAGATGCGGCGCATCCAGCACGAACAGATCGAGCCCGGCGGCGCGGCAGGCCAGCACGCGCGCTGGGCCGCCAAACAAATCGTCTCGGCTCAAGGCGGTGACGGTGCCCCGGAGCGCCTTCATCACTGCCGGGTATCCCGGAACCAGCGTCCGCACGGCGACGCGCTGCGAACGAAGCGCTCCGGGAAGCGCCCCCACGACGTCGGCCAGGCCGCCGGTCTTGATCAGGGGATAGATCTCCGACGCGACGGAGAGAACCTGGACCGAGGTCATCCGACCAGGCGATCGATCATCGCTTGCGTGATCAGGCAGACGCCCCCCTCCGAGCGGCGGAAGCGCTGCGCATCGATCACGGGGTCATCGCCGACGACCAGGCCCGGCGGAATTTGCACGCGCCGGTCGATGATCACCCTGTTCAGCCTCGCCGAGCGGCCGATCTCCACGTCGGGCAGCACCACCGCCAGCTCCACGGAGCTGTAGGAGTTCATCCGCACGCCGCTGAACAGCAGCGATCTCGAGACCGTGGCGCCCGACACGACGCAGCCGCCCGCCACGAGCGAGGCTTTCGCCATGCCTCGCCGGCCCGGGTAGTCATGCACGAACTTCGCCGGCGCATTCATCTCGCTGTAGGTCCAGATCGGCCAGTTGCGGTCGTAGAGATCGAGATCCGGGACGACCTCTGTCAGGTCGATGTTGGCGGTGAAATAGCTGTCGATCGTGCCGACATCGCGCCAATAGGACGGGGCATCGGGCGTCGCGCGGATGCACGAGCGCTCGAACGGGTGAGCGACGGCCTTCGCCTCTTTCACGAGCCTCGGGATGATGTCCTTGCCGAAGTCGTGGCTCGAGTTGGGATCGGCGGCGTCGAGGGCCAGCTGAGCCGCTAGAAATCCCGTCTCGAAGACGTAAATTCCCATGCTGGCGAGACAGCGGTCGGGGTGGCCCGGCATGGTCGGCGGCGTCGGCGACTTCTCGACGAAGTCGACGATCCGGTCGGTCTCGTCGACCTGCATGACCCCGAAGCTGGCGGCTTCCTCGACCGAGACCTCGATGCAGGCGACGGTGACGTCGGCGTCCTGCTCGACGTGCTGCTGCAGCATCGGCTCGAAGTCCATCTTGTAGACGTGGTCCCCCGCCAGGATGACCACGAAGCGTGGGTCGTAGTCCTGGACGATGTCCATGTTCTGAAACACCGCGTCAGCCGTGCCGAGATACCATTTTTCCTCCGACACCCTTTGGCTGGCGGGCAGGATGTCGAAGGTTTCGTTGCGCTCTGGCCGGAAGAAGTTCCAGCCGCGCTGCAGGTGACGGATGAGGCTGTGGGCCTTGTACTGCGTCGCGACCGCGATGCGGCGGATGCCGGAATTCAGGGCGTTGGACAGGGCGAAATCGATGATGCGGAATTTGCCGCCGAAATAGACCGCCGGCTTGGCTCGGACATCCGTCAATTCCATCAACCGGCTGCCACGGCCCCCGGCGAGCACATACGCCATGGCCTGGCGACAGTAGGGCGCGGTTGCAGTCGCCACCATCGGGGGCTCCCCGTTTGATCACGCCAGCCTAGGCGGCTTATCCACCGGGCTGAAACCGAAAATACAGCGCCGAGAGCGGCGGAAGGGTGATTTCGGCCGAGGCGGCGAGACCGTGAGAGGACGTCGGTTCGGCTTTGATCGCGCCGAGGTTGCCCATCCCGGAGCCGCCGTACTCGCGGGCGTCGGAATTGAAGATTTCGCGCCACATCCCAGCATTCGGCAAGCCAATGCGGTAGCCGGTCCTGGGTTCCGGTGTGAAATTGCAGACAATCGCGACGGCCGGCTCGCCGGGCGGCCCGAAGCGCAGCCACGCCGCGATGGACTGGTCGCGGTCATCGACGACGATCCATCGGAAGCCATCAGGCTCGCAGTCGCGGGCATGCAGCGCGGGGGTGTCCCGGTAGAGGGCGTTCAAGTCACGCACGACAGCCCGGACGCCCTGGTGCGGCCGATATGCCAGCAGATCCCAGTCGAGTTCGGCGCGGAAATTCCATTCACGCCGCTGAGCGAATTCCTGGCCCATGAACAGCAGCTTCTTGCCCGGATAGGCCCACATCAAGCCGTAGTAGGCGCGGACGCCCGCGAACTGGCGCCAGTCGTCGCCCGGCATGCGGCTGACGATCGTGCCTTTGCCGTGCACGACCTCGTCGTGGGACAGCGGCAGCACGAAGTTCTCGCTGAAGGCGTAGAGCAGGCCGAAGGTCAGCAATTCGTGGTGATGGCGGCGATAGATCGGGTCCTTGGACATGTAGTCCAAGGTGTCGTTCATCCAGCCCATGTTCCACTTGAAGCCGAACCCGAGACCGCCGACATGCACGGGCAAGGTGACACCGGGCCAGCTGGTGGACTCCTCGGCCATGGTCGTCGCCCCAGGCTCGGCGGCGTAGACCAGGGTGTTGAGCTGCTTGAGAAAGGCTTCCGCCTCGCGGTTTTCGCGGCCGCCGTCGGCGTTCGGCAGCCATTCGCCCTCTTTACGCGAATAGTCGAGGTAGAGCATCGACGCGACCGCATCGACCCGCAGGGCGTCGATGTGGAACACGTCCAGCCAATAGGAAGCGTTCGCCAGCAGCATGTTGGCGACCTCGCGACGGCCGAAATTGAAGATGGCGGTGTTCCATTCCGGATGAAAACCCTGCCGCGGGTCGGCGTGTTCGTAGAGCGCGGTCCCGTCGAAGCGCGCCAGGCCGTGCGGGTCGGTCGGGAAGTGGGCCGGCACCCAATCCATGATCACGCCCAGTCCGGCGAGATGGGCGCGATCGATCAGGCGCGCGAACCCGGCCGGGTCGCCAAACCGGCGGGTCGGGGCGAAGAGGCCGATCGGCTGGTAGCCCCACGAGTCGTCGAGCGGGTGCTCGCTGACCGGCATGAATTCGAGATGAGTGAAACCCAGGTCGACCGCGTAGGGGATAAGGGTGTCGGCGATCTCGTCGTAGCCGAGAAAGCCGCCGTCGGCGCGTCGCCGCCACGATCCCAGGTGGACTTCGTAGATCGAGATCGGGCTGCGACGCGGCTCGCGCGCGCGGCGGGCCTCGAGATGGGCCTGATCATGCCATTGAAACTGGTCGATCCGGGCCACGACGGAGGCCGTCGAGGGCCGCAATTCGGACGCGAAGCCGAACGGATCGGCCTTGAGCGGCAGCAGATCGCCGCCCTGCCCGATGATCTCGTACTTGTAGACCGCGCCTTCGCGCAGGCCGGGGATGAAGATCTCCCAAAGGCCGCTGTCGATGCGCTTTCGCATCGACGCGCAGCGGCCGTCCCAATTGTTGAAATCGCCCACCACCGACACGCGCCTCGCGTTGGGCGCCCACACGGCGAAACCGACCCCCTCACATCCCTCGTGGCGGATCAGGTGGGCGCCCAGCCGCGCGTAAAGATCTCGATGGGCGCCCTCGACCAGCAGCCAGTCGTCCATTGGCCCGAGCACCGCGCCGAAGCGGAAAGGGTCGTCGTAGTCCCAGGATCCGCCAGCATTGCTGGCGTGCAGGCGATAGGCGACCGGCGGCTTCGCGCCCTCGGCGAAGCCCTCGAACAGCCCTTCGGAGCCGCGTCGTTCGAGCGTAGCGATCAGCCGTCCGTCCGTGTCTCTCGCCGCCAGCGTCTCGGCGTGAGGTGCGAAGGCGCGGATCGCCAGACCAGCCTCGAACGCGTGCGGCCCCAGCACGGCGAACGGATCGTCAAGCCGGCCCCCAGCGATGGCGGCGACTTCACTGTCCTTAAGCCGCCAGCCGCTTGGACGCCCTGATTTCAACTCTTCGCCACCGGCACGTTCCAGATGTCCTCGGCATACTCCCGAATGGTCCGGTCGGACGAGAACCATCCCATGTTGGCGGTGTTGAGGATCGCGGCGCGGCGCCAAGCCGCCTTGTCCCGCCAGCGCGCCTCGACCGCCGCCTGAGCCTGGACATAGGCCTCGAAGTCGGACAGCACCAGGAAGTGGTCGTGGTTGACCAGCCCCTCGACCAGGCCGCGATAGAGGTCGGGTTCGGACGGCGAGAAGACGCCCTGGCCCACCTGGTCGAGCACCTGCTGCAGGATCGGCGACGCGGCCACGATCTCCCGCGTGCCCAGCCCCTCGCGGCGGCGGGTTTCCACTTCGGAGGCGGTCAGGCCGAAGATGAAGATATTGTCGTCGCCGACCCGATCCTTGATTTCGACGTTCGCTCCGTCGAGCGTGCCGATCGTCAGGGCGCCATTCAGCGCGAGCTTCATGTTGCCGGTGCCGGATGCTTCCATGCCGGCGGTGGAGATCTGCTCGGAGAGGTCGGACGCCGGGATGATCGCCTCGGCCAGCGAGACATTGTAGTTCTGCAGGAAGACGACCTTCAGCCTGCCACGCAGCGTCGGGTCGCGGTTCACCACATGGGCGACGTCGTTGATCAGCTTGATGATCAGCTTGGCGTTGTGATAGCTCGCCGCCGCCTTGCCGGCGAAGATTTTTACCCTCGGCGTCCACTCGCGGGTCGGCTGGGCCCGCATCGCATCGTAGAGCGCGACGGTCTCCAGGATGTTGAGCAGTTGGCGCTTGTACTCGTGGATGCGTTTGACCTGCGTGTCGAACAGCGCATCCGGGTCGATGCGGACATGCAGGCGATCCGAAATCAACCGGCCCAGCGCGATCTTGTGCTCGCGCCGGACCGTCATCATCCGCTCCTGGACGCCGGCGTCATCGGCGTAGTTGGCGAATTCCGCCAACAGTTCGGGCCGGTCCAAAACCTCGCCGCCCACGGTCTCGGCGAGCAGGCGCGTCAGGCCGGGATTGGCCAGCATGAGCCAACGGCGGAAGGTGATGCCGTTGGTCTTGTTGACGATCCGTCCCGGATAGACACGGTTGAGGGTCGAGAACACCGTCTCGCGCATCAGATCCGTATGGAGGGCCGAGACGCCATTCACCTTGTGCGAGCCGATGAAGCTCAGCCATCCCATCCGGACCTGGCGGCCGCCGTGCTCTTCGATCAGCGAAACCGCCGAAAGCTCACCCTCATCGGCCTTTCCCTCGGCCTTCAGCCGATCGAGGTGCAGGGCGTTGATCATGTAGATGATCTGCATGTGGCGCGGCAGAACTCGCTCCAACAACGGCACCGGCCAGTGCTCGAGCGCCTCCGGCAGGAGGGTGTGGTTGGTGTAGGAGAAAACCTCGACCGTTATTGTCCACGCCTCCTCCCACTCCAGGCCGTGGACGTCGACCAAGAGCCGCATCAGTTCGGGAATGGCGATGGCCGGATGGGTGTCGTTGAGCTGGATGGCCACGTGTTCGGGCAAGTTGCGCAGCTCGCCGTCGTGTTGGCGGATGTGGCGCCGGACGATGTCCTGCAGCGCCGCCGAGGACATGAAGAACTCCTGGCGCAGGCGCAATTCCTCGCCGGCCGGCGTCTCGTTGCTGGGATAGAGCACCTGGGAGATGGTCTGGGCGCGCGCTTGAGACGCCAGCGCGCCGGTATAATCACCGCGGTTGAACGCCTCCAGGCCGAGGGGGTCGGGCGCTCGCGCCGACCATAGCCGCAACGTGTTGACGTGCCGGCCTCGCCACCCGACGATCGGGGTGTCGAAAGCCTGAGCTTCGATCGTCTCGGCTGGAAGCCAGCGGTAGCGGCTGGCGCCGTTCTCGTCCACGTCCTGCTCGACCGACCCGCCGAAACCGATGTGGTAGAGAACCTCCGGTCGCTCGAACTCCCAGGGATTGCCCGAGGCCAGCCAATTCTCGGGCACTTCGGTCTGCCAGCCGTTGTTGATCTGCTGGCGGAAGAGGCCGTGGTCGTAGCGGATGCCATAGCCGTAGGCAGCCACCGAGAGCGTGGCCATGCTTTCCATGAAGCAGGCGGCCAGCCGGCCCAGGCCGCCGTTTCCGAGCGCCGCGTCGGGCTCGATGTTGCGCAGCTGCTCGAGGTCCACGCCCAACTCGCTGAGGGCCGCGCGCATGGTCTCGGTCAGGCCGAGGTTGTTGAGCGTCTCGCCGAGCAGGCGACCGATCAGGAACTCGAGCGACAGGTAATAGACCCGCTTGCGCCGCTCGGCGTAGATCGCTCGGGTCGATGGAAACCAGCGATCGACGATGCGGTCGCGCACCGTCAGCGCCGCGGCGATGAACCAGTCGTGATTGCTGGCCACGATCGGGTCCTTGCCGACCGTATAGGCCAGCTTGGCGATCAGCGCGCGGCGCAGGGCGATGATGTCCTCGTCCTCGGCGGGGAGGGCGATTCTCGTGGTGAATCCGGCCGATACGGCGGAGGTTGGCGTTGAGGACATGATCTGTTCCGGAGGGTGACGCGCCTTGCGAATCTACAGGCTATCTCAACACAGCTAG